>ERZ778021.118-NODE-118-length-187486-cov-9.404405_pt1 | contig 187486 bp, 159 predicted proteins | sample MGYA00375751_ERZ778021 | MGnify/ENA primary metagenome ERZ778021 (study PRJEB29350, sample SAMN05389814) | bioreactor metagenome | isolation source: Thiocyanate stock bioreactor | place: South Africa: University of Cape Town | collected 2013-08-29 ...
AGCTCGAGGTCTGGGACTCGCCGAACTCGGCCGGCGTCGTGATCGACGCGGTGCGCCTGGTCAAGCTGGCCCTCAACAACGGCATCGCCGGCCAGCTCGACGGCCCGTCCTCGTACCTCATGAAGTCCCCGCACAACCAGCGGCCCGACGCCGAGGCGCGTCAGCAGACCGAGGACTTCATCAGCGAGTACGCCCGCGGCAAGTCCCCGCTTTCCGGCACCAAGCCGGTGGCCGAGACGGCCGAGGACTCCAAGTCCGAAGCCTGATTGGCTCCTCTTTCGATAGTCCAGTTCACCCCGTTCCCCGCGTCTGAACGGGGTGGACTGAACGAGTACACGCGCCGGGCCAGCGAAGAGCTGGCCCGGCGCGGTCATTCGGTGGTGATCGCGGCCCCTTCCGGTGGCCGTGGCGGCGTCACCGAAACCAAGTCGGTTCTGGCCGAACTGGCCGATGACCCCGACGCCCTCTTCCGCCCGGGCGAGGAGCCCCGGGTGCTCTCGATGGGCGGAGGGGTGAAGATCCCGCGGGCCGGCAAGCGCCAGGCGCCGGTTTCGGTCGACATGGGCAACCGGGTCGAAGCCCTGCTCGGCTCGGGCCGCTTCGACATCGTCCACGTCCACGACCCCTTCGTGCCCGGGTTCTCCTCGACCGCGCTGAGGCATTCCTTCTCGCTCAACGTCGGCACTTTCCACGAGACCGAGGAGCGGCCGTTCGCGACCCAGTTCGCGCGCCCGCTGCTGGAGATCTTCTTCGGCCGGCTAGACGCGCGCACCGCCTCCTCGCGCACCTCGGCCAAGCTGCTCAACCGCTACTTCCCCGGCTCCTACGAGATCACCCATCCGGGCATCGCCCCCATCGCCCCCGCGCAGACCGACGAACCGCCGCTCAAGATCGCCTTCTCCGAACGGGAGGAGGCAGGCGCGCTGCGGCTCTTCCTGCGGGCGCTCAGGCGCCTGCCGACCGAACTCGAATGGACCGCGACGATCTACGCCGACGAACCCGGCGCGGTCCAGTTCCGGGTCGCCCGGCAGGTCCGCGACCGGATCAAGGTGATCGGCCCCGACCAGGCTTCGCTGGCCGACCTGCTTTCGCATTCCGATGTCTTCGTCGCCGCCTCGAACGGGCCTCGCCCGGACCAGGCCGCGGTGCGCCAGGCGATCGCTTCCGGCGCCGTGCCGGTGACCACCACGATCGGCCGCTACGTCGAACTGGTCGGCGACGGCCAGCGTGGCCTGCTCTTCCCGGCCGGTGACCCGGTGACCCTGGCTGGCCAGATCCAGCGACTCGGCGAGGACCGCAAGCTGCGCGACGGCTTCCGCGACGAAGGCCGCGGATTCGAGGTCGAGACCTGGCCCGAGGTCGCCGCGAGGTTCGAGGAGATCTACGAGCGGCTGGTCGCCCGTCGTCACGACCCGACCGGCAACGAGGCGCTGCGCAAGAAGCTCCGTGAGCGGCCGCTGATCGACGTCGACCTGCACATGCACACCGACCACTCCAGCGACTGTGCGACGCCGGTCAAGGTGCTGATCGAGACCGCGCGCGACCGGGGTTTCGGGGCGATCGCGGTGACCGACCACAACGAGGTCTCCGGCGCCCAGGAGGCGGCTGAGGTCGTGGAGGAGATGGACGACTTCAAGATCATCGTCGCCGAAGAGGTGATGACCGGCGACGCCGGCGAGGTGATCGGCCTCTTCCTCAAGGAGAAGATCCCGAAGGGGACTTCCATGGCCGACACGATCAAGGAGATCAAGCGGCAGGGGGGGCTGGTCTACGTGCCGCATCCCTTCGACCGCCTGCACTCGGTTCCCGACTACGAGAACCTGCTGGAGATCGTCGAGGACATCGACCTGATGGAGGTCTTCAACCCGCGGGTCGCGATCTCGTCCTTCAACGAGGAGGCCGAGCGCTTCGCCCGCAAGTACAACATCATCCCGGCCGCCGGCTCCGACAGCCACGTCGCCCAGGGGCTCGGGGCGGTGCGCAACCGGTTGCACGATTTCGACGGGCCGGAGGAGTTCCTCGAGTCGATGCGGGAAGCGGAGATCACCCGTCGCCACAAGAACCTGGTCTACGTCCAGGCGCTCAAGTTCATCCAGACCACCGGCCGGCCCAAGGCGGCCAAGCGCGAGGTCGAGGATCCCCGCGCGGTCAAGGGCGGCCGCCGCAAGTCCCGGGCTCCGAAGCGGAGCCGGAACGGTGGCGAGCCCGGTGGGCCAAAACGTGCAGCAGGCAAGAGCTGATGCACGGACCCGGCGATCACCGGGATCCGGCAGGAGGGTCGCCGGAAGCGTCTAATAAAGCATCAGCGATGCCTGCGACCGACAACGAGATCAAAGAGAAGTATCTGGAACGTGCGATCCGCGAGCTGAACCAGCTCAGCCGGGACCTGCAGGGCTGTGATGCCTGCCTGAGCACCAAGGTGATGCCGGTGCTCGGCTCCGGCCATCCCCAGGCCGACATCATGCTGGTCAAGTTCGCACCGACCACCGCCGAGGTGGAGGAGGGGGTCGCCTTCTACGGTCGTGCCGGCAATGCCCTGATGAAGTCCTTCAAGCGCCTGACCATCGACCCGACCGTGATCTACGGCACGGTCTGCGCCAAGTGCCCGGTCGAGGATCCGACTCAGGCCGACCCCGAATGCGTCGCCCGCCTGGCCGACGAGTTCAACATCGTGCAACCGAGGATCGTCGTGGTGATGGGCGACCCGGCCCTGGAGACGATCAATGACCTGGCCCTGCCCCTGGCCCGGGTGCTCGAACCCCGCGAAGGCGAGATCCAGGCCTTCACCCCCGCCTGCGACGCGCTCTTCACCCCGGACATCGACGGCGCCCTCGACGAGGAGACCGCCAAGCGTCGTTTCTGGCGGTCCTTCCGCACGCTCGGCCGCTGGCACGACGACCTTCCCCCGTACTAGCCCGGTCCGGCGGGCTGCCCGATCGAGATCTGGGAAGTGGTCATATACGGACCACTTCTTCAACCTCACCGAACCTTCGCCAAGGCTCCCGTTTCACCTTAGAATCCGGGCATGTCGACGCTTGAGCATCCGATCGTCGGTCCCAAAGTGGGGCACGCCAACGGCAAGGCCCTGGCCGCCCTGCTCCTCGGGGCTTTTGCGATGGCGAACGTGGTCGCCCTGGCGGTGTTCATGGCGGTGAGCGCCGATACGCTCGACGAAATCGGCAGCCTCTGGCTGCTGTTTCCCTTCTTCGGTGTGACTGCCGGCCTGATCGCGGCTTTCCTCGGATCGATCGGATGGGTCGACGTGCGTCGCGGGATCACGGACCGGCGTCTCTTCGAAGCCCAGCTGGGCGCGATCCTCGGCGGCGTCGCGGCCGGGCTGGTGCTGCTCGCGATCGCCGTGCTCCTGCTGATCGGGGTATTCCTGGCGTTCAGCTTCGCCAACGACGGCGTGATGATCGACTAGAGGCCTGATCGGGAGTTCCACGATCCCGTGGAACTACTCATCCAGCGCAGCCAATAGGTTCGATTTGCAAGCGCTATGGCCTAGCGAGTTGAACCTCGCGGGATAGACAACCTCCCGCCGTACTGAGAAAGTAGGTCGGGCGGGGTCCGACCCGCCCTCCAGGTAAACCCGCCCCTCCCACTCGAAACAAGTGATGGTTGGGAGGGGCTCTGTCGAGCTTCGGATGAATATCGTTGCTCGCGTGAGTGACGAGATCGAAACGCCCCAGGTTTCTATGGAAATCGACCCCCGGCTGGTGCCGGTGCTGGAGACCGTGCGTCGCAGGAACCCGGCCGAGCCGGAGTTCCACGAGGCGGTCGAAAGGGTGCTGCGGACGATCGGCCCGGTGATCGACAAGCGCCCCGAGTATCTCGAGGCGAAGCTGGTCGAGCGGATCTGCGAACCGGAGCGGCAGGTCATCTTCCGGGTGCCCTGGATCGACGACGAGGGCCGGGTCCAGGTGAACCGGGGCTACCGGGTCGAGTTCAACGGGGCGCTCGGCCCTTTCAAGGGCGGGCTGCGCTTCGACCCTTCGGTCAACTCGAGCATCGTCAAGTTCCTGGGTTTCGAACAGGTCTTCAAGAACGCCCTGACCGGGCTGCCGCTGGGCGGCGGCAAAGGCGGCTCCGATTTCGATCCCAAGGGTCGGTCGGAGAACGAGATCATGAGGTTCTGCCAGTCCTTCATGACCGAGCTCTGGCGGCACATCGGCGAGTACACCGACGTGCCGGCCGGTGACATCGGGGTCGGCGAGCGCGAGATCGGCTACCTGTTCGGCCAGTACCGGCGGATCACCAACCGCTACGAATCCGGGGCGCTGACCGGCAAGGGCCTGGGTTGGGGCGGCGCGCGGGTGCGCCGCGAGGCGACCGGCTACGGCACTGCGTACTTCGCCCAGGAGATGCTGCGGGCCAAGGGCTCCTCGATCTGCGACCGGACCGTGACCGTCTCCGGCTCGGGCAACGTCGCGATCTACGCGATCGAGAAGGTGCAGCAGCTCGGCGGGACCGTGATCGGCTGCTCCGATTCCGGCGGCTACGTGCATGACCCCGACGGCATCGACCTACCCTTGCTCAAGCAGGTCAAGGAGGTCGACCGGGCGCGGCTGGACCGCTACGTCCAGGAGCGCCCCGGAGCCCGTCACGTGGCCGGCGGCCGGGTCTGGGAGTTGGCCGCCGAGGTGGCGCTGCCCTGCGCCACCCAGAATGAGCTGGACGAAGAAGACGCCCGCAAACTGGTCGAGAACGGGGCACTGGTGGTGGCCGAGGGGGCGAACATGCCCTGCACCGCCGGCGCGATCGGCACGCTGCGCGCGGGCGGGGTGCTGTTCGGCCCGGGCAAGGCCGCCAACGCGGGCGGCGTCGCGACCAGCGCCCTGGAGATGCAGCAGAACGCTTCCCGCGACTCGTGGACCTTCGACCACACCGAGGCCCGCCTGGTCGAGATCATGCGGGACATCCACCACTCCTGTTACGAGATGGCCGAGCAGGCCGGGGTCCCCGGCGATTACATCGTCGGTGCCAACAACGCCGGTTTCGTCAGGGTCGCTGACGCGATGCTTGCCTTCGGCGTGGTCTGACCCTTGCCTGTACGCTTCGCGCGTGAGCGACCAGCCGCCCGAGCCACCCCAGCCGCCACCTCCGCCGCCGGGCGAGCAGCCTGCTCCTCAGCAACAGCCGGTCCAGCCAACCTACGCGACGGTCACCGTCCCGCTCAACCCTGAGGGCCGGAGCAAGGCCACCACCTCGATGATCCTGGGCATCTGTGGCCTGACGGTCTGCCCCCTGGTCTGCAGCATCTTGGCCCTGGTCTTCGCCAAACAGGCGAAGAACCTGCTGGCGATGACCCCCGGGGCCGACGGGGAGACCCAGGCCCAGGTCGGCTACATCACGGGGATCATCGGGACGGTGCTGGGCAGCCTCTATCTGCTCTGCGGCATCGGCTATCTGGTCTTGGTCGTGGCGATCGGAATTTCGACCAGTTAGAGGCCTAGGTGGTGACGATCGTGGCCCGGTTCACGAAGGCCCACACCCAGCCGCTGGCCAACAGGCCGACCACGAGATAGACGGGGAGCCGGTTCCATCGGCTCCAGAACCCTTTGAGGGAGGCCCGGGTGGCGATCACGGCCAGGCCGGCCAGGATCAAGCCAAGCGCGACCAGCACCCAGAAGCCGTTGTAGTGGAGGAAGCCAGGATCGCCGGCGGATGCGTGGAGGAAAGCGCGGGTGGCCCCGCATACCGGGCAGGGGAGGCCGGTCAGTCGCTGGACGATGCAGCCCGACGGGAGGTTGCCGTCCAAGCCGACGGCCCGCATCAGCAGAGCGGTCGCAAAAGGCGACGCGCCGACCGCGATGAGCGTCAAACCGGTGACCCGATCCGGCAGCGGCGGGCTCGCCACGTAGGCAGCGGCGGGAGGCTCGCTCGGCGGTGGCCAGACCACCGGTTCGTGGGCAATCGTCCCGTCAGAATCCACGCACATTCGCGCTAGTATGCCACCGTCCAGACTGTGTTCGCGCGGTCTCCGTCCATGAAGGGAACTTTGAGTGAACGAGCCTGAAGACAGCCAGCCGAACGTGCCGGCCGGCTGGTACCCAGACCCGGGCGGAAGCGGGCAGCAACGCTACTGGGACGGCAACGCCTGGACCGAGCATTTTCACGCCGCCGCCGGAGCCACGCCACCGCCGGCCGTCGTGCCCGGCCAGCCGGTAGCGGTCGTTGCCTACCGGGAGCCGAAGTCGACCGGGCTGGCCATCTTCCTCAGCATCCTCTTCCCGGGCGCCGGGCATCTCTACGCCGGCGTGAAGACCGATTTCGGCACCGTCTTCCTGGTGATCACGATCGTCAACATCGTGCTTACGCTCACCCTGGGGATCATCACGCTCTTCGGATGGTGCTTTGGCGTCCTGATCTGGGGAGGCATGGCGATCTGGGCGTCGATCGATGTGAACGCGACGATGAAACAGCAGGAGTTCTACGGCGCCTAGCCGCGGCCGGTCGAATCGCTGCTATCTTGCCGTCTAGTTTGGTCCGGCGCCAGTCATCTGCCGGATTTCCGTGTGTCACAGTCCACGAGAGAGGGAGTCAAAATTGAGCGGAGTACCCACCGGTTCGCCTGGCGGAGCACCACCACCCCCACCGCCTCCGCAGGCGCCTCAGCCCGGAGCGATGCAGCCTAAGAAGCCGAACTCTGGCAAGGGGATCGCGTCCATGGTGCTCGGCATCCTCGGCGTCGTCGTCTCCATCTGTGGCTTCTTCATCTTCGGCAGCATCATCGCGATCATCCTCGGCATCATCGCCCTGGTCCTTGGTTCCCAGGCCAAGAAGGAAATTGCCTCGAATCCCAACATCGGGGGCGAGGGAATGGCCAAGGCCGGCTGGATCCTCGCCATCATTTCGTTGGTGCTCGGAGCGATCGGGACGATCGTCTGGATCATCGCCATCGCAGCTTCCTAGCTGAGAGAAAGGTGCTCGCCGGAACGCCGGCGAGCACCTTGGAGTACCGGCTCAGTGACCGACGGGCTGCTTAGTCGGTCCACCAGCCCGGCTTGATGTCGCCGTCGCCGGACATGTGCTGGCCGGTGGCGAAGTAGACCATCCCCTCGGGACCGGCTTCAAAGCAGCGGGTCACCTCGGGGGCGACCCTCAGCAGGTCACCTTCGGCCAGCTCGACGATCTCCTCGTCGAGCTTGACCCGGCCGGAGCCGGAGACCACGAAGTAGACCTCCTCGGCCTCGTCGTGGTGGTGGCCGAAGGGCTGGCGCTGGTCCGGGTGCATGCGGAACCAGGTCACCCCCACCTGAGTGGTTTCGAGGTCGCCCGTGGCGAAGCGGGCTTCTTGGATCTCACCGAGCCCGTGGGCCTTGGCGGAATCCTCGACGTCTCCGACCTTGACCTGCTTGTAGCCGGGCTTCGGGGTGGCGGGGGTGTCTTCGTAATCGGGCATGCCCGGACTCTAGATGAGTATTTCCACGGGATCGTGGAAATACTCATCTAACCGGGGTGGTCGCCGATCAAACCGGTTCGGTCAGGGGCCGGCGTCGTGCTGGGGTGAGAGGTACCGGTCGATGTAGGCCAGGCCGACCGCGGAGGCGACGAAGACCACGTGGATGATGGTCTGCCACATCACTTCGTTCTCGGTGAGCCCGGTGTTCTCGGTTCCGTACTCGATGAAGGTCTTGAGGAGATGGATCGAGGAGATGCCGACGATCGCCATCGCCAGCTTCACCTTGAGCACATTGGCGTTGACATGCGAAAGCCACTCCGGCTGGTCCGGATGGTCCGAGACCTGCTTGATCCGGGAGACGAAAGTCTCGTAGCCACCGATGATCACCATGATCAGCAGGTTGGCGATCATCACCACGTCGACCAGGCCGAGCACGATCAGCATGACTTCGTTCTCGTCGAAATGGCCGAAGTCGGTGATCAGGTGGACCAGCTGCTTCCAGAACTTCACCACGTAGACGGCCTGGGCGAGGATCAGACCGATGTAAAGCGGAGCCTGGATCCAGCGGCTGGCGAAGATCGACCAGCCGATCATCGCGGCCGGGGTTTGATGCTCCCGGGGCGCGGGGGCCATCTCGGACTCGGTGACTTCGCCTTCGGGGGCGTCAGGTGCCTGCGACATCGGACGGGAATCCAATCAAACTGGCATCACCGGCGGGTTCTGTGCGGATCGCGCAGCGCTCAGGCAGGGGCGGCAGCGCGGGCCAGCTCGACCATCGGCTCGACCCGGGCCGAGGCGAGGCCGCGGACCACGATCACGTCGAGGGCGTCGTAGGCGGCCAGCTTCTGCTGGGCCTCGGCCGAGTCGGCAGCGGCCACGCCGACCGTGCCCTCGGGCTCGCCCAGCCGGGCGAAATGGTCCCGGTAACCCTTGTGCAGATCACGGTAGAAGGATTCCTCCTTGGCCAGCCGCTCGCCGGCGTCCTCGCCGACCGCGGTCCGCACGTATCCGAAGACCGGGGGAGCATCGTGGCCCGCGTCGGCCGCGCCCTCCTCGACCTTGGTCCGGGCGCCGGCCGCGAACTCGGGGGTCATCCAGTTGAAGAAGGCACCGTCGTACTCGGCCCCGGCCAGGGCGCACATCTTTGGCCCCATCGCGGCCATGATCACGCGGATACCGGGCAGCTTTTCGCGGAGCACGCCGATCTGCTCGGTCATGAAGGTCAGCGGCTTCTTCGTGAACCCGGCGCCGACCCCGATCCAGAGACGTGAGGGGTTCAGGCCGAGCCGTTCGATGTCGGCGGCGATCTCGGCCGGGTCCTGGCGGTCGAGGGCGATCACGGCGACCCCCAGCTCGATCCCTTCCGCCCCCCGGGAGAAGGCGGCCAGGGTCTCGAGCCCCTTGGCCATAGGGTGGTCGTTGGCCCAGATCGAGGCGTAACCGGCTTCCTCGCAGGCGGTGGCCAGCGGTTCGCAGACCTCTTCCGGCAATCCGGCGGCAACTCCGAAGGCGCGCTTCTGGTCGGGACGGCTCACTGGTCTGCCTCCTTCGCGGCATCGCGCCGCTCTTCTCTTTCGCGACGCTTGCGCTCGCTGGGGGATTCGACGTACTTGACCTCGCCGACCAGATCGAACTGGGCGACGCATTCGATGTGGGGGGTCTGGGGGAACATGTCGACCGGTCTCACCCGGGTCAGCCTATAGCCGGCCTCGACCAGCTGGGCCGCATTCGGGGCGAGCGTGGTCGGGTTGCAGGAGATGTAGACGATCCTCCTGGCCTCGCACTCGATCAGGCGGCGCACGATCTTGGCCGAGAGCCCGGCCCGCGGCGGGTCGATCGTGACCACGTCGGGCCGGCCGGCCTGCTCGATCAGCGGCCGCATCCCGGTACGGGCGTTGGCGGCGACGAAACGGGCGTTGGTGATGCCGTTCGCCTTGGCGTTCCGCTTCGCGTTCTCGATCGCTTCGGGCACGATCTCCAGCCCCCAAACCTGGCCGGCCTCGCGGGCCATCGAAAGCCCGATCGTGCCGACCCCGCAGTAGAGGTCGAAGAGCTTCTCGGTCCCGGTCAGCCCGGCGTACTCGGCGGCCAGCCCGTAGAGCTTCTCGGCCATCTCGGTGTTGGTCTGGAAGAAGGCGTCGTGGGAGAGCTCGATGTCGAGGTCGAAGATCCGCTCGCGCAGGAACTCCTCGCCCAGCACGCCGGTCGGGCCGGAGGTCGAACCGGAGGGTCCGTCGATGACCGTGTGGAGGTCCACCGGCGGACGGGGGAACTCGGCCCTAGAAGTGACCAGGCGGGTCTGGACCTGGCCGGTACGGCGGCCCTCGCGGACCACCAGGTTGCGGAGGGTGCCGCGATGGTCGTGCGGGTCGTAGGCGTTGAGGCCCTCGGACCGGGCCCAGGCGAGCACTTCGTTCCGGGCGTGGTTGGTTGCCTCGGAGGAGAGGTGGCAGTCCTCGATGTCGAGCACCTCATCCCAGCGGCCGCGGGGATGGAAGCCGAGGACCAACTCGCCGTCCTGCTCACCGAAGGAGTATTCGACCTTGTTGCGGTAGCGCCACTGCTCGTCGGCCGCGACCACGGGATCGATGTTGACGTCACCGAGCTTGCCGATCCGGGTCAGGGCGTCGGCGACCTGAGCCTCCTTGAAAGCGAGCTGCTTTTCGTAGTCGAGCGCCTGCCAGGCGGCGCCGGGGCATGGTTCGTCCTGATGGAGGTCGATCTCCGGCAGCCGGCCGGGGGCCGGAGTGACCAGCTCGGTCGCGTTTGCTTCCGCGTAGCCGCGCTTTGACTTGGTTACCTCGGCCCGGACCACATCACCGGGGAGACCGCCGTTGACGAAGACCACGTACCCACCGGGACGGGCGATCCCTCGGCCGCCGTAGGCCAGGGTCTCGATCTCGCCTTCGAAGGTTTCGCCGCGGCGCAGGCGGGTGGGGGTGGTGGGCTCAGTTGCAGACATTGGACCCACCACTATCTCAGGCTGAAAGCGGGCGTAGTATTCCCCTCTTGAGCGAAGCGCGCCCTCGGCACTACATAGACGGCTACGAGATTTCCGGTGGACGGCTGGTCAGCCTGCTCGACCGGGCAGAAGAGTTGAAGGCGGGCCGTCCCTCGAGCGGCGATTCGGCGCTGGCCGGCAAGTCGGTGGCGTTGATCTTCGAGAAGCCCTCGACCCGCACCCGGATCTCCTTCGAGGTCGGCGTGGTCGAGCTCGGCGGCCACCCGGTCGTGTTGCGAGGCGACGAGATGCAGCTCTCCCGCGGCGAGTCGGTCGAGGACACCGCCCGGGTGCTCTCCCGCTTCGTCTCGGGCATCGTGATCCGTTCCGGCTCGCATGAGAACGTGGTCACCCTGGCCGAGAACGCGAGCGTGCCGGTGGTCAACGCGCTCACCCCGATGTACCACCCCTGCCAGGCCCTGGCCGACCTGCAGACCTTGAAGCAGCGCTTCGGTGATATCAACGGTCTCAAGATCGCCTACGTCGGGGACGGCAACAACGTCGCCCGCTCGCTGGCGGTGGCCGGGTCACTGACCGGGGTCGAGGTCGTGGTCGCGGCCCCTGTCGGCTATCAGCTCGAGGCCGAGGTGCCGGCGAAGCTGACCGACGACCCGGTCGAAGCGGTCAGCGGGGCCGACGCGATCTACGGCGACGTCTGGGTCAGCATGGGTGACGAGGAAACCGCCGAGCAGCGCCGGGCCGACCTCGCGCCCTTCCGGATCGACGGCCACCTGCTCTCGCATGCGAAGCAGGAGACGATCGTCATGCACTGTCTGCCGGCCCATCCCGGGGAGGAGATCACCGCCGACGTGCTCTACGGCGAGCGCAGCGCGGTCTGGGACCAGGCCGAGAATCGCCTCCACGCCCAGAAGGCCCTGCTCGAGTACCTGCTCGCCGCCTGACCGGGGCCACCCTCGAAGTAAGGAAAGTTGGCAATAGTTGCCAACTTTCCAGCTTTCGATGAATCGGGAGGTCAGCTGAGCGCCGATCCTGAGAGAATGTCCGCCGCGCGGCCCCGTGGTGTAACGGTTAGCACGCCAGGTTTTCAACCTGGAAGCGCGGGTTCGACTCCCGCCGGGGCTACTCGACAGTAGTTCTCCGCCGTTCCCGCCGAACCGGGCACTGGTTCAACCCGACACCGAAGCCCTGCCAAGTCTATTCCGGACGGACATTGACATGCCTTCGGCCCGCGGCAAAGAATGTCCGTGGAAGTTCCGGGCGCATCTGGCGCGCGGAAATCTCGAGGCAGTTGGAGGGGAAAATGATGGGGTTTCGCTCATTCGTGAGTCTGCTTTGCGCCTGTTTTGGCCTACTGGTTTTTGTCGGCGGAGCCAGCGCCTATGACGTGACGCTCACCCGCACCACCGGTGGGATGGCGAACATCCAGGCGTCGACGCTGTCCAGTGCCGGGTTCGGCAGTGGATACGCGCAGGCCCAGGACGGCATCTGCACGCTTGCCGAGCGGTACATGACCGTATCGGCGGAGCGCTCCAGAAACCTCGGCCCCGGCAGCGGCAACAGCAACCTGAACCAGGACTTCTTCTGGCAGTCGTTGATCGACGACCACACGCTCGAGGACATGCTGGCGGAGCCATATCCGCAAGGGCCCTCGGAGACCGCCAAGCGGATGGCCGAAGGGTTCGCGGCCGGCTATAACAAGTACCTCTCCGACATCGGCGGTGCCGAAGGCATCACCGACCCGCGCTGCGCGGATGCTTCCTGGGTGAGGCCGATCACGGCGACCGACGTCTGGCGGCGCTTGTACCAGGCGACGATGCTTCAGGGCACCAACGCCAGGGTGTCGCAGATCGCGACGGCACAGCCCCCGGTCGGCGGTGGAGGCGGCGGTGCGGGCGTGACGCCGGCCGGCGAACCGGACGTCCCCGGCCCCGAACTGGGTTCCAACGGCCTCGCGATCGGCGAGGACGACAGCGCCGACGGTTCCGGGCTCGTCATCGCCAACCCCCACTTTCCGTGGGTCGGCAGCGAGCGATTCTGGGAATCCCACATCGACGTGCCCGGCCAGTATCACGTGATCGGGGCCAGCCTCTGGGGAGCACCGGCGATCATCCACATCGGCCACAACCAGCACGTGGGCTGGACCCACACCGTGTCGACCAACGCCACTACCACCAGCTGGCGCCTGCAACTGGACCCGGCCGATCCGACTCGCTACATGGTCGACGGCCAATCGGTGCCGATGTCGACGACCGATGTGACGGTGAAGTCCCTGGAAGGCGGCGTGCTGGTCGACCGCACGCGCCGTCTCTATTCCAGCCAGTACGGCCCGATCCTCTCGAGCCCCGCCTGGACGACCAGTACCGCGACCGCGTTCCTCGATGCGAACGCGAGCAATGTGCGCATGGTCGATCAGTGGCTGGAGATGGGCCAGGCTGACAACGCACACGAGCTGATCGATTCCGAACGGAGGATCCAGGGAGTGCCGTGGGTCAACACGATCGGCGCCGACGACCGAGGCACTGCGTTCTACATCGAGTACGCCGTGACTCCCGACCTGCCCAACTCGTATCTCGATGGATCCTGCAACCTGAGCCCGACCAAGGCCGTCAGCGGCCCCTTCGACGGCTCGGTGGGAGCCTGCAAGCTCGGCCAGAGCCCGGGTGCGGTCGTGCCTGGTCTGCTGCCGGCCACGAGCCAGCCGAAGCTGGTGCGCCACGACTTCGTCGGCAACTCGAACAACTCGCATTGGCTGGCGAATCCGAGCGCCCCGCTGGTCGGATACTCACGGGCGATGGGAGGTGAGATCCAGAACCCGGGCATGCGCATGCAGACCGGGATCGACATGGTCAACCAGCGGATGGGGGCCTTCAACGGCGGCAACCCGACCGACGGCCTCGGCGCGGCCCAAGGCTTTTCGCTGGATTCGCTGCAGGATTCTTGGACCGCGTATCGCTCGATGCCGGCCGAGCGGACGTTGCCGGGGCTCCGGGCGATCTGTCATGACGCGATCGACAATTCGGGCGGCATCATCAACGGCGTAGACGTCAGCGCCGCCTGCTCGATCCTCGACGATTACAACGCGACCGCCTCGATCGACGACGAAGGCGGCTGGCTGTTCAACCGGTGGTGGGCGAGCGCCCCCACTACGAATGCCTCGTTCTGGGTGAACCCCTGGACGGCGGCCAACCCTGTCTACACGCCGAACACTCTCAACACGAGCCTGTCCGGCAGCCGGACCGCCTTGGCGACCGCGGTGACCGACCTCACCAACCGGGGAATCCCGCTCGACGCGAGTTTCGGCGATGTGCAGTATGCGAGCCGCAGCACACAGATCCCGATCCCGGGATGCAACGAGGGGGGCAACTGCTACGCGCTGATCTCATCGAATTACGACAGCGGCAGTTCGCCCAAGTCCCAGGTCTCCAGCGGCTCCAGCATCGTCATGTTCACCAAGCTCTCCCAGGACGGGCCGCAGGCCAGGGGGCTGCTCACCTACTCGCAGTCCGAAGACACCACGTCGCCCTTCTACGAGGACCAGACACAGTCCTTCTCGGATGACCAGTGGATCTCGCTGCCATGGACTCCGGGTGACGTCGACGAGGACAAGCTCTCGCCGGCGGTCCCGTTGAGCGACCTGTCGAATGAGTTCGCACTTACGGTGCAGAAGGACGGGACTGGCGACGGCACCGTGAGCAGCGACCCGGCCAGGATCGATTGCGGCGCTACCTGCGAGGCCGATTTCGAATCCGGTCAGACCGTCGTGCTCAGCGCCGACCCGGAGGCCGGCTCGACCTTCACCGGCTGGGCCGGCGGCGGCTGCTCCGGCACCGCCGACTGCGAGACGACGATCGAAGGCGCCACCACCGTCACGGCGACCTTCGATGCGATCCCGCCCGACAAGCACAACCTGACCGTGCACAAGATCGGTGCCGGGAAGGTGACCAGCGACGTGGGCGGGATCGACTGCGGAAGCAGCTGCTCGAATGCCCTCGACGACGGCACCGTAGTGACCTTGACCGCGAACCCGGATCCAGGATCCGGCTTCACGGGCTGGTCCGGCGGCGGCTGCAGCGGCACGGCCACCTGTCAGGTCACGATTGGTGGTGACCGCGAAGTCACGGCCGTATTCAGCGAGCGGCCCGCCGGGCAACCCTCCCTCCGGGTTGCCCGGGTCGCTCCCAAGGCGATCAAGGTCAGGCGGGGCAAGGCCACGAAGGTCAAGGTGACGGTTCGAAACACGGGAGGGACAGCGGCCAAGGGTGTCCGGGTCTGTGCCGGCCTGTCAGGCAAGATCCGGAACGTCCGGCCGACGGGCTGCAAGTCGCTCGGCTCGATCGCCGCCGGTGCGGCGAAGACCGCCACGATCAAACTCAAGGCGAAGCGCAGGGCGGGTGGCTCCGGAAAGGTGAAGTTCACGGTCACGTCGACCAACTCCGGGATCAGAACCGCGCGTACCGGCATCAAGGTGCCCCGGTAGAGGCACTCAAAACCACCGCTGACCACGAGGAAGCCCGGCCCAGGCCGGGCTTCCTCGTGCCGGGGCATGATTCCCAGCGCGAGTGACAGGTAGCCTTGCGGATGTGATTCCGGAGATCTCGGTTGGCCCGATAACCCTGCAGACCTTCGGTCTGATGTTCGCCGCCGCGTTCATCGTTTCCGGCTGGATCGTGCACATGCGGCTCGAGGAGATCGGCAAGCCGCCCGACTGGGCCTACGAAATGGTCTTCGCCGCACTGATCGGCGGCCTGATCGGAGCCCGGCTCTACTTCATCGTCGACAACTATGCCGACGTCAAGGACGACCTCTTTGGCAACATCTTCTCCGGCTCCGGCCTGACCTGGTACGGCGGTGCGCTCGGCGGTGCCTTGGGGGTGATCCTCTGGGCCTGGTGGCGGAAGTTCCTCAACCTCTGGCTGCTCGACGCGGCGGCCCCGGCCCTGGCTGCCGGTTACGCGGTCGGCCGGATCGGCTGCCAGCTTTCCGGAGACGGCGACTACGGCAAGCCCTGGCACGGTCCCTGGGCGATGGGTTATCCGGACGGCACGGTGCCGACCCCGCCCGGCGTGACGGTCCACCCGACCCCGGTCTACGAAACCCTGACCATGGGCCTCGGCGCTTTCATCCTCTGGCGGCTCAGGAACCGTTTCCGGCTCGGCATCCTCTTCGCGATCTACCTGATCTATGCGGGCGTGGAGCGTTTCCTGGTCGAGTTCCTGCGGCGTAACGTCGATGTCTTCCTCGGCCTGACCCAGGCCCAGCTGGAAAGCGTGGCGATGGTGGTCGGGGGGATCGTCTGGATCGTGGTCGTCCGCCGGCGGTATGGATCCTTGGCCCGGCCTGCCGACCAGATGAGTGCCGCCGACGTGCCGGTCCCAGCCGCCTGAGCGCCCGCGTCACCGAAACTGGGGGCGAAGGTGCCTGTTACCTTGGTCACCATGGGAACGAGGAGAACGTTGGCTGGGCTACTGACCGGGGCGCTGTTGGCCGCGGGGGCGTTTGCGAACGCCGCACACGCTGAGGAGACCCTGAAACTGGAGATCCCCAAACTGACCGGCAAGGCGAAGATCGGCACCCGATCGTTCCAACTGACCGACCGGTCCCGTCCGGCCGGGTTCGACCAGGCCGGCAAGCGACGGCTGATGGTCCAGGTCACCTATCCCAGGAAGCGCGGCGCCGGTGCCTGCCGCAAGGCGCCGTACCTTCCGGACGGCACCGCCGAACGGCTCCTCTCTTATCTGAACCTCGACGGGCCGGTCGACATCGACACCCGGGCCTGTCTCGGCGGGCCGGTGACCCGGAAGGCGCTGCCGCTGGTCGTCTTCTCCCATGCCTACACCGCTGATCGCGCGGTCTACACCTCGCTGGTCAACGACCTGGCCAGCCGCGGGTTCATGGTCGCCTCGATCGACCACACCGGTGACGCCTTCGCGGTCGAGTTCCCCGACGGCGAGGTGGTCGATGGTGCCTACGGCAGCCCGCTCGCCTCGAAGGCGATCGAGGAGCCGGAGCTGGTCAAGCTGGTCAACATGCGGACCCGGGATGTCCGCTTCGTGACCACCTGGCTGTTGAAGCAGGACCGGAAGAAGAAATCCTGGCTGAAGAAGCGGATCGACCCGAAGCGGATCGGCATCTTCGGGCACTCTCTGGGTGGCGCCACCGCGAGCCGCGTCGCCTTGGTCGACAAGCGATTCCGGGCGTCGGCCGACCTCGATGGCTCGCTGTTCGGGGATTGGCCGCTGAGTGCGAAGAGCCGGAAGCCGTACCTGCTCTTCACCTCCCAGGACGGGCTCGGTTCGGTCCTGCCGTTGGACAAGTCATGCCGCTACTTCGGCCACGCCGCCAAGCCGAAGCTCGGCTGGCAACTGGCCGGGGCGAAGCATCTCTCGTTCAGCGACTTCCAGGTACTGGCTCCGCAGATTGCCGAGCGCAAGCCGGACTGGCCCTTCGCCTCGCTCTACCCGATCATCATCGGCAACCTCGACCCGACTGCCTCGGTCCTCGCCCAGCGCACTGCGGTCGCCCGCTTCTTCAACGCTTACGTGAAGAGCGGCAAGAAGCCTCCGAAGGTCAAGGCTCCGACGCCACCCACGGGGGTCGTCCCGATCACCGCGGACCAGCTCACCTGCTCTGAGCCTGGCTGACTGAGGTAGGTTCGTCCGCCGGCCTGCGGCGATCCAGCCGGAGCGGGCATAATCCCGATCTCCGGTTTGAGGTTGCCCTCGCGTCCTCAACCACCCGGGCGGTTAGCTCAGTTGGAAGAGCACCTGCTTTACACGCAGGGGGTCACTGGTTCGAGCCCAGTACCGCCCATTCAGTCTGATTCTCGCCTCTGCTGCTGAGAACGCGCCTTTCGCGGGTCGCGCACTCAGCGGCACGGCGCTTTCGATGTACCGCTGAATGTACCGCGGCGGGTCGGAGGGATCGACCAACGGTAGATCCCATGAACTGAGCGAAAGGTCAAGCGGCTATCCCGAAGAGGCCCGGGACGCCAACGCCTTCACGCTAGAGGCCAAAGATCTCCGAGATGAAGTACCAGGCAAAAGCAAGGCCGATGGCCCAGACCATCAACCGGATGGCGGTACCAGCAACCACCAGCAGAAACCCCATTAAGCCGATGCCAGAAACAAGGGGTTGAAGCGCGATGTGAGTTGCCTTCTCACCAATTGTTCCGGCTTTCGGGTACTTGTCGTCCTCCGGGTAAGGGCTGAGCAGTCTGCTGAACCAACCACCGACTACTAGCACGACAACAGCGGTGGCAATCCATCCCCAGGTAGTCAATGGTTTACCGATCTGCGATCGTCCTGGCAGGCACGGCGTTTTCGATTTCGACTTTCCCTGACGCTCGCGCTCAACGAACCGCGAACCCGGCACGTCAACGCTATGAGGCATGTCCCATCCTCGGATGGTGCCAAGGGGAATGCGGCATCGGCGACGGTTAGGAACATCGTGACGTCCTGGCGACTGGACCCGCCGAGCCATTGAGGCGCTTGCCACCAAACCCGAGCATGGGCAGCAATCCTTTGAAGGTCAACTTCGGCGTCCTTCACGGAAAGCGCTGGGCGCAGATGGTCCCGGTACCGCTCGACCGCATGGGCCTTGAACTGGATCGGCAGCTCTATCTGCGGGGTCACGCTGGTCTCCCAGCTCTGCGGGGCCGGTTCAGATTTGCGAATGGGAGAGTGCCGTAGACGTCGATGAAGCCTGAAATGAGGTCGATCTCTGCCTGTGCTGGGTTCGGATCGATCTTCCAGGCGATTTGGAGAACGTCTGGGTTGGTCAGTTGCCACAAGTAGCGACCGCCCCAGTGGCCGATCGGCTCGCCCCGGCCGAACCTGGCGAACTGGTCGATCCGTTTCCGCAGGGACTTGGCCTTCCCGATGTAGAGGGTCGACGTGTCATTGACCCACTTAGCTTCGAGTTGATTCAGGTCAACGGAGGGATTGCGCCCCTTGAACCATCCACCGGTACTCGTGTCGGCAAACTCGGGTTTGGGGTTCTCTGCGAGGACGCAATAAACGCCACCCTCGGGGGGCACCTCCTGGCATCCGCGTGGAAGCGCCCGAAGGGGGACGTACCCTTCGAATCCCATTTCGCGTGGCTCAAGCATCCTGCTCCCCCGCCTTGTCCCGGCGGTCGAGGTCAGCGTCAACCCGGTAGTCGAGGTCAGCGATCTTGCGTAGTTTGAGACCGTAGTCAAGCCACCGTGCCCGGAGTTCAGAATCTAGGTAGCGCCAGGTGGCCATGAAGCGTTGGAGGTGCCAAGCGTCGTCTCCGCGGGCAGCTGCGAGTAGATACGAAGGATCCCAAAGGGTCTCGTCGGTTTCGGGTACCGAAAAAACGTCTGCGGCGAGCCCTTTCAGTTCTTCGATGTCATGGCCGAGATCTGGATCGAATAGAAACTCGTTGGCTTCGTCGACGGTCCAAACGCCCCCGTCGGGCCACGCCTCGGGCAACTCGGCGTCCTCCCTGAACATTGGTTTCAAGGCTTCAACGGCCTCTTCTTCGTCGTAGTAGCCGGCGAGGATCAACAGGGGGATCGGGTTCCGATCGAGGCCTCGGCCCAGAGCGACCAGTATCTCTCGCGAGGGTTTGCTCACCTCGCCGGATTCGAGTCGACTGATCTGTGTGTGGGAAATGCCGGCTCGACGGGATAGCTCGCGGACTGTGAGACCTTCGCGCTCTCTCGCTTCGCGAACCGCGTCGGCAACTGGTGCTGATTTCTCGGGATTGCTTTTCATGGCACCACTATACACAAATGGTGCTGGTAAGGCAATTGGGTCAAAACAGCACCACTTGGATCGCTAGATCGAACATACGTTCTGGTGATACTGTGTGGGAAGGGGATGGTGCTGGGGAAAAGTCGGTCTGGAAAGGGACAAATCCCCTCCCGTGAAGCGGCGCGCCATGCCATCAGATTGGTGGCATGGCGTGGCTACCGTTCGTAGGCTCGGCCGCGTGGGAGATCGTGAAGATCGTCATGAGATGGGCTTCAGGATCTCGATCGAAGATGACCCGCCAGTCCCGACCCGGAGCCGCCGTTCACTTTGGGGATTCGCGGAGCCACGCCTCGGCCTCTTCCAGGCTCACGGTCCGGCCCGCCTTGATGTCGTCCCGGCCTTCTTGAATCATCGCTTCGTCCTCGGGGCTCAGGGGCTCCTCATCGAGCGGCACTACGTCAAGGTGGGGCGGGAACGGATTGGCGTCGCTTGGTTGTTTCCTGGCCACCATCGGTCCATCGTAGCGGCGGATCCTCGGTTTCGTGACCGGTGGCGACTTCGACCACTCACACAATGTGTGCTTGAAAAGGGACAAAATGCGCTATTCTGAGCGCATGCCGACCGATCGCTTCGCAGAGCTGGCTGAGCTTGCTGCTGATCAGCATGGATTTTTCACCCTGGCAGATGCTCGTGCTGTCGGGTATGCGGACAACACCGTCGCGCAGATGGCGCGGCGCGGTCGGCTCGAAAGAGTTAGCCAGGGGGTCTACCGAATCCCTTTCCTTCCGCCCGGTCCGTTTGCCGGGTATATGGAGGCGGCACTATGGCCGGCGGGAGTACGCGGCGTCTTGAGCCATGCCACGGCGCTAGATCTCTGGGATGTGAGTGACGTAAACCCCGCGAAGATTCATGTCACGGTGCCGCGGGAGCATAGACCGCAACGGCAAGTGCCGAAGGCTTATGTGATCCATCGTGAGGATCTGGATGAGGCCGAGGTGACCGCGATCGAGGGGATTCCAATCGTCTCCCTGGAACGGGCGATTCGTGAATGCGCTGCCGACCATCTCGGTCTCGATCTGATCGAGCAAGCCGTGCGGCGGGGCCGTGAAAAAGGCTTGCTGAGTTCTGCCGTTGCCGACCGGCTGAATCAAGACCTTGATCTGGGTCGGATACCAACTGGGCGAGCATGAACACCGGCGATCCAGCCGCTCGTCCGAAGCGCCCGAAAACGAAGGCTCGCCTGGAGCAGCTCATCACCCAATGGCAGAAAGACTCGGGCTATCCGGTCAGCCGCTTGAATCTACGGATCGCCGCGATGATGATTGCGGGCGCATTGGCGCGGGTCGTCGGCCCGGAAGGCCGGGCTGCGTTTGCCACCAAAGGCGGGATCGCGATGGAGCTGAGGATGCGGGGACAAGCCCGGGCCACCAACGACATCGACCTGGTGCTGCGCGGCGACGCGGACCAACTCGCAGATTTGCTCGATGAAGGGCTGGCGGCTCCTTACGAGGGCTTCTCTTTCAGGCGGGGTGAGATCACCAGTCTTCCCCGTCGGGCTGAATTCAGGAAAGTCAAGGTGCAAGTCATATTCGCCGGTCGAGTTCTTTCCTCGCCACAATTGGAGATCTCGCCCGCGGAGACCGGCCATGAGAAGTTCACGGCCATCCCAGGTTTGCCGCTTGATGCGGTTGGGCTCGACGGGCCGGAGACGGTTCTGGTTCTCGATACGCGGTGGCAGATCGCCCAGAAACTTCATGCTGTCACCGAGGAATACCCCGATGGCTACGAGAACCCCAGGTTCCGTGACCTCGTTGATCTTCAGCTGCTGGAGGCTCTGGAGGCCGACCTGCCGACGGCACGGCAAGCATGCGAGCAGGTCTTCACGGCCAGGGGCGGTCAGACGTGGCCCCCTCGGCTGGTCGCCCAGCCGAGTTGGCGCGAAGGTTATGCCGCGCTCGCCGAAGAGTTGCATATGAGTCCAACCGACGTAGAGACCGCAGTTGACACAGTTCAGGCCTTCATTGATCGGATCGCAACCGCGTAGTCACTCAAGGTCCGAGCTTCACCCTCAACCGGAACCTCGACGTACGACCGTTGCGCGAAGTGGGTCCGGGCTGGGTTGGTTTAGGACTGGGCTCTACGTCTGAGGCAAAGGCCTCTGCGAGTCGAGTGGCATCATCGGCGCGTGGTCGGCTGTGGAGGTATCGCTCGGTCGTCTTCAAGTTGGCGTGGCCCATCAGTCGCTGGACCGTCACTGGATCGAACCGGCGCACCGCGATCGAGCCGAAGGTGTGGCGTAAATCGTGGAAGCGGCGCACCCGAACCCCGGCCTTCCGCTGAGCCTGCTTGAACCTCCTGCGGAGCGCCGAGGCGTTGAGCGGGGTTCCGTCGTTGGTGCAGAAGAGCAGATCCTCGTCGCTGAGCCATCGGCCTCGGCGACGCAGCCCGACCATCAGGTCGCAGGCGGCTTCGGTCAAGGGCACCGATCTCACCCTTCTGCTCTTGGTGGTGGAGAACTCGTCACCTGAGATTGCCTCCTCGACCGACAGGCGCTGCTCGCCCAGGAACACATGTCTCCATCTGAGCGCTCGTAGCTCGCCCTGCCGGAGTCCGGTGTAGGCGGCCAGTTTGACGATCGCCGCGTCTTGGTCGTTCATCCGCTGCCACTCTTCGTGCACTGCTGGGCCGTACCAACCGTTAGGGCGCGCGCGGTGCGACCCCTCCCTTGCCACCCGTTCGATCGCTGCCAGCTCCTCGGTCGTGAAGGCGTCGATCGCTGCTGGACCGTCCTCGCGCTGCTTCTCGGTGTCGGAGACCGGGTTCTTCGCCAGGCCGTAGGTGCCCGGTCTCATGCCGAAGGCGAAGACGGCGTGAAGGGCCTGGCGGTGCCGGTTCACGTTCCGCGCCTTGAGGCCCTCGACCACGAGTCGGTCCAGGAAGGCCGCCACTTCGCCGGTCGTGATCGCGGTTGCGTTCCTTCTGGCGAACTCGCGCATGATGCGGGCCTTGCGCTCGCGGCCCCCTCGCGCGCAGGGGCCGGGGTGGGCGAGCATCGTCCGGTAGTCGTGCAGGGTCGAGGGCTTGGCCCGGCCACCGTGGGAGAGGAACTCCAACCAGGCTTCGGCCAACTCCTCGAAGGGCACCGACTCCGGGTCGCCCGGTTGCGGCAGGGCCGCGTCGTGCTCGGCGATCAGCTCGGCCATCCTGAGATAGGCCCGCTGCTCGTCGTAGAAGCCCGAGTCGGGACGCCCCGACCGCCGGACCCATCGCTCTTCTTTCCTGGTCAGCCACGCGGGGCCGATGGTCGGCGAGCACTGCCTGCCGGTCCGATCCCGCCACTTGGCCCTGTAGCGGGGTTCCCCGCCCTTGGTCTCGTATACAACCAACGCGCCTCTCGGCTCCGAACTCGCTTCCATGGTCAAACCGCCCTTCTGGTTTGACTGAATGGGTTTCGACGCTCCCTGCCGTTACGCCCCGTCGGTCGATCGGCTCCCGATGTACCGCGAGATGTACCAACCCAGGCCAACTCAGGCCGAGCCAAACCGACTCAAGCTGACTCAACTTGGCTCTACGGTGGGAAACTGATCTCTTCTGACTCATCCTCTGCCTACCAGGACGGCTTTACACGCAGGGGGTCACTGGTTCGAGCCCAGTACCGCCCATCCCGGACGTCCCAGCGTCCTACTAGGGACAGCCCTTCGGAAGGGTGATCTTGCCTGGTTTGTGCTTGAAGGCGTTGAGATTGAACCACTCGTCGAACTCGGGGTCGTAGATGTATCCCCGTCCCGCGGACGCCGGTCGTATTCGGCCGGGATGTCACTGGTCACGGGTTCCGTCCGGCCGGGATAATCTCCGTCTTGGCGGGCACCGAACAAGCTTCCCGGCGGGTCTGGGTTTCTGGCATCTGCTGGTTTCTGGCCGGCTTCTTCCTGGTCTGGGCGATATTCCGGATCGGCGGGTTCGAGCGGGGATACCCGCTGGTCCAACTGCTGGCCTACACGCCCTATGTGCTGATGCTGTCCCTGCTGGCGCTGCTCGCGGTCGTACTCTGCCGGCGCTGGCTGGCCGCGGGCTTCCTCGGGATCGCCGTCCTTGCCCTGGCCTTGGCCGTGCTGCCCCGGGCGATCGGCGGCCCGGAATCCGCACCGGGTTCGCGGCCGGTGCGGGTGCTGACCTTCAACCTGGCCAAGTCGAAGGCCAATACCAGGGCCGTGGTCGACGAGGCCCAGACGAGGCAGGCCGACCTGGTCTTCTTGCAGGAATTGACCAGGGAGAAAGCACGGGCGTTGAACCAGGCCGGGCTGGGATCGTCCTACCCGCATCAGGTCATGAGCTTCAGCGAGAAGTTCGGGAACGGGATCTGGTCCCGCTGGCCGCTGGTCCGCCGGGAGCCGCTGCCGGTCAAGGAACAGCCACGGGCCGATGTCCAGGTGCCGGATTCGATCCCGCTCGAAGTCGTCGCGGTCCATCCCACGGCGCCGATCCACCGATCGGACGTGCACCTGTGGGAACGTGATTTCGACGCCCTGCCGCCGGCATTCAGCGCCAGCGTCCCGATCGTCCTGGCCGGGGACTTCAACGCGACCCTGGACCATGCCAACCTGCGCCGGTTGATCGACACCGGCTACCGGGATGCCGCGGAAGTGGTCGGCGACGGACTGGTGCCGACCTGGCCCTCGACGATCCAGTTTCCACCGCCGGTGACGATCGACCACGTGCTGGCCGAGAAGGGCATCTCCTTCTCGCAATACGACGTGATCGGCCTGCCCGGCTCGGACCACAAGGCGGTTTTCGCCGAGCTGTTGCTGCCGCCGGTGCCGGCCGGGAACTGACTCAGAGCCGGCGGGGTTCCGGGCCGAAGCCGCACCAGACCGCGAAGGCGACCACCGCTAGCAAGGTGCCAAGCCAGTGAACCCCGGTCACCACCCCGAGCAGGCCCGGGACGCCGGCGATCACCACCCCGAACAGGGTGCGTGCCACCGGCAGGCCGAGAACCCGGGCCGTGCCGAAGGCACACAGGAGCAAGGCGGCCGGGCCTGAGAGCCAGCCCCAGTCCTCGAAGAACGACTTCGGCAAAGCGACCGCGAGCAGCACCGCTAGAACAGCGACGAGGAGGAACATCACGAGAGCGGACTTCAGGGCTGTCGACGGATTCATCGGTGCGAGGAAGCGGAAGGGTCGAGAACCGACCGCCCGCCTATACTCGCATGTCGATGGTGGACCGGTCGACAGGCGCCCTCAGGTCGGCGAATCGGTTTCGCCAGCAGCTCGCGCTGCTCGCTTTCTTCCTGCTGGTTGCGGGGCTGGTATTCCTGATCCCGTCGAACGCCAGCAGCGCCGGTCAGAACCCGATCCAGTCCGCGGGGCTGATCCAGAAGGGGAAGTCGCTGATCTTCCAGGTCGGTACCACCCAGAAGGTCAACATGGGCAAGCTCGACCGTCGGCCCGATTTCGTGCGTGGCAACCACCGCTACCTCTGCCTGCAGATGAACCCGCGGGGCGGCACCACGATCGTGCGGATCTGCCTCGGCGGGCGGACCCGCACCTACCAGGTGCTCGGGGTCTCCCGGACCTCGGAAACCGGGCAGGTGCGCTCCAGCAAAGTGATCCGGGCCGAGGTCAAGAAAGTCGGTGAGCTGAAGCTGGTCGCCACCTTCGACCCGCGGGATGCCGGCCTGCCCGTCGGCAAGTACGCCTGGCGGGTCGCCGACCACTCCGGCAAGTGCCCGCAGGGCGGCCCCATGGCCCGGCCGGTCGACGAGTGCCTCGACTACTTCCCGGCGAAACGCCGCGCCGTCTACGACCTGCGCCCGGTACGGGTGGTCGGCTGCACCGGCGGCAACGGCGAGTTCGTGACCAACGGCCCCCGGGGCAGCAAACGGGTCGCCCTCACCTTCGACGACGGCCCCAGCGACTACACGCCCCAGGTCCTGCATGTCCTGAAGCGCTTCAAGGTCCGGGCGACCTTCTTCGAGCTCGGCCAGCAGGTCGCCCGCTACCCCTCATACGCCCGTCGCGTACTCGCCCTCGGCCACGAGATCGGGAACCACAGCTACGACCACGACCTGCTGCCCTCCGGTTCCAATATCCGTCACGCCAGCAGGACGATCACACAGGTCACCCGTTTCCGTCCCTGCCTCTTCCGCCCGCCCTACGGGGCAGTCAGTTCGTCGCTCAAGGACTCGGCCCGCAAGAACGGGATGAAGGTCATCAACTGGGATGTCGACACCACCGACTGGAAGCTGCCCGGTTCGGCCTCGATCCGTTCGACCATCCTGCATGACGTGCGGCCCGGCTCGATCGTCCTGATGCACGACGGCGGCGGCCCGCGCGGAGGCACGGTTGACGCGCTGGCCGGCGCGATCCGCGGCCTCCGCCAGCGTGGCTACAAACTGGTCACGGTTTCCGAACTGCTCGGCAACCGGATGATCTACCGCCCGGTCCCCTAGCGGCTATCCGGGCAACAGAAAAGCCCCGGGCGTTTCCGCGCCGGGGCTTTCTGAGGATGCTCGGAGATGGCTTCCCCGTTACGGCAGGCTGCCGTCCCAGGCGTCGCCGTAACAGGCCTTCGGCGAGCAGACATCGTCGATGTAGCCGTTCGGCTGCAGGAAGCTGGAGGTCAGGGCGACCGCCACGCTGGCCCCGCCCGGCGCTCCGTGCGGATCCTGCGCGACCCGGTTCGGCAGGTTCTCGAACGGTGCCGGGTCGGTGCCGATGGTCTTCGACGGGTTGCCCGGATCGGTTCGCGGCGGGCCGCCGTCGAAGTAGATGATGTTGTTGCCGTGGTAGGGGAAGTCACCGGCGGTCAGCCGCGGCACGTTCCACAGCACGTCGTAGTTCGGCCAGCGACCTTCGTCGACCGGCACCGGATTCGTCTTCATGCCGAGGGTCCGGGCCATGACCTCGGACGCGTAGTTGGAGACCTGGTGGTCGCCGAGCGCGATCTGCAGGGTCACCCGGTGCTTCGGGGTGTTCGGCGGCGGGTTGTCGGTCATCACATGGGCGTAGCCGTTCGGCTCGCTGCGGTCCCAGAGCATCTGCATCAGCTGGAAGAGCAGCGGATGCTCGATCTCGGTCCGGTAGGCGCCGTAGAGCAGCGCCCCGTAGAGGTCGAAGTCGATCGAGCGCGGCAGCAGGATCGAGTAGTTCATCGCGCCGACCAGCAATGAGGACTGGACGAAATCGGGCGAAACCGCGGTCAGGGCGCCGCCGAGGATCCCTCCCTGGCTGGCCCCCATGTAGTAGACGTGGTCGGTCTTGATCACCGACTCGCCGGGTGTCGTCCCGTCGCCGTCCTGGAAGGCGGGGTCCTTACCGAGACCCTGCGGGTGGTACATCAGCCGGGCCAGGTAGAGCTCGTTGAGGATGGCCTGGGCGAGGCGGTCGGTCAGCACGTCGAAGTGCGACAGGTCGGCCAGCGCGCTGGTCATCACCTGGCCGACGTCCTTGTTCGACATGCCGATCTCGTCGGTGGCGCAGATCGTCATGCCGTGCTGGGCCAGGGGCGGGTTGGGGCCGCCGTCGACGCCCGAGGCATCACCGAAGAGGCCGTGGCCGAAGACCATCGGCCGGGTCTTGACCGGATTCGGCCCGTCGAGGCCGACCCGCGGGATGATGCAGACCATGTTGGCCTCGTAGGTGCCGTGCTCGGTCGGCAGGCCCTTCGAGTCGAGGTCCATGGTGCTGCCCGGGCCGCAGTCCGGGGCCAGGAAACAAGGCACCGTGTAGGAGCCGACGATCTTGCGGGCGATCTGCGAGTTCTGGCCCGCGGTGTAGTTGGTCACCGAGTCGATCTGGAAGTCCGGCGCGTGACCCTGGACGATCTGGTCGCCCATCTTGTCGTCGCCCAGCTCGGCGAAGGCCCGGTCGCGCATGCTGAGCACGCGCTTGTAGTTGTTCTCGTTGCTGGCCGTGGTGAAGTCCCAGGCGAGGTAGAGGTCACCTCGCTTGATGCCGGCCTTCTTCAGGTCCTTGAAGATCTGCTCGAAGTGGGCCCGACGGCCTTCGATCTCCGGCTTGCCCGACTTGATCTGGTCGCGGTAGTAGCGGAAGGCATCCGGTGCCTTGAGCGCAGTGCCGTTCTTGTCGGTGAGGTTGCGCAGGGCAACGATGTAATGGCTTCCGGCATCGAAGTTCTTGGCCGGATGGATCTCGAGCACCCGGAGCCGGTCCACGCTCGCGTTCGAGTCGGCATTGACCCAGATCGGCTGGCGCTCACCGGTGTCGGCGTTGATGATCACGGCCTTCTGGTCGGGCTTCGCGTACTCGCCGATGTGGTTGATCGGCACCATGCCATTGGCGTCGACCGCCTCGATCGAGTCGAGTCCCGGGACTCGCACGACGATTCCCTGGCCCTGGCTGAAGCCGTCCGAGTAGCCGTAGTTGGCGGCCGAGATCGGCTTGCCGTAACGGTTCTTCGGCATCGCCGCATCGGTCAGGCGGATCCGCTTGCCGGTCGGGCTGGACGGGTCGTCGACCGTGTAGTAGTCGTCGGGGAAGGGCATCAGGCAGGTGCCTTCCTTCGGCTTGGCGATGAAGTCGCAGTCGTCGGCTCGGCTCAGGTCGACGGTGGAGGGCTGACAGTCGGCCGGGTCACGCGTGACGGTCTGGGTGCGGCTCGCCTTGCGCTTCCCGTTCTTAGCCTTGACCGTCAGCTTGCGCAGCTGGCAGCTGTTGACGGCGGGCTTGACGGCGCTGGCCATCTTCACGGTGACGATCTTGCTGCGCTTCTTGCCCAGCTTGACCTTGCGGGCCTTGAACAGGGTCTGGTTGCCCGTATCGAAGGTGTAGGTCGTGGCCGAGATCCGGACCCGAGCACCCTTGTTGGCCTTGACCCGAAGCTTGACCTTGCCCTTGGCGAGCTGGTTCGCCTTGGCGTTCAGGACCTTGACCGTCGGCTTGACGGCCTTTTGCTTCTTCTTGGCCGAAGCGGCAGTGGTGAACCCGCTGGCAAGCAGTGCCCCGGCGAGCAGAGCGACCAGCAAAACGGCGTAACGACGCATCCTTGATTCCTCCCTAACAGAAAATTGAACTTCTCCCTACCCGTGAGGCTACAGGGGATCGGCATTTCTGTGTCGTTCGTCACGCTGCTGGCCGAGCGGCCCCGGTTCGCCTAAGCTGGAAGTCGATCCTCAGGATCCCGGACGAGACGCGCCGTACCCGGCAAGGACGACGACGCAGGTTCATTCGCACCTACGTCAGGAGACCATCATGTCCTGGATTCTGCTTTTGATTGCCGGCCTGCTCGAAGTCGTGTGGGCGCTCGCCCTGAAGGAATCACATGGGTTCAGCCGGTTGGCCCCGACCGCTGTCTTCGTGCCTGTCTACCTGGCCAGCGCCGCGTTGCTCGGCCTGGCCCTGCGAGCGCTGCCGGTCGGCACCGGGTACGCGGTCTGGGTCGGCATCGGGGCAGTGGGCACCGCCCTGCTCGGCATCGCCTGGCTCGGGGAGTCGGTGACCGCGGGACGGACGGTCGCGATCGGGCTGATCGCCGTCGGCGTGATCTGGCTCGCGGTGGGTGAGTCGGCGGAGGGCTGAAATAAACCTTGCCGGCGAGGCCCGAAAGGGTCTCGTCCAAGCGGCCTCATGCGACGCTGGTTCCGGAGTCGGGGCGCCCGGAAACGGGGAACGGCCGAGTGCCACCCGCTCCGAACTGGCTCTTACCGTGTTCCAGAACCTGATGACAAAGACTTCCTGCCGGCGAGCCGGGCTGCTTGCCCTGCTGTTGCCGGTGCTCTTCATCACATCCCAGTCGAGCCTGCCAAAGGCCGAGGCGGCCCTCTCGATCCCCGCGCCATCGACCCGTGCCGGCGCGAACCCGTTCGCCCGACCGGGAATGTGGATCTGGTACGTCGACCAGTCGAACGGCGGCAACCTCAGGTCGATCATCCGCCAGGCCAGGCAGGCGAAGATCGGCGCGCTTTACATCAAGTCCGGTGACGGCGACGGCACCTGGAGCCAGTTCAACCGGAACCTGACCACCCGTCTCCACCGGGCGGGACTGAAGGTCTGTGGCTGGCAGTACGTCTACGGCAAGCGCCCGATCGCCGAAGCGAAAGTCTCGGCCGCGGCCAAGCGTCGCGGCGCCGACTGCTTCGTGATCGACGCCGAGGCCGAGTACGAAGGCAAGTACGCGGCGGCCGACTGGTACATCCGCAAGCTTCGCGCCCTGGTCGGGAATCGTTTCCCGCTCGGGCTTTCGACTTTCCCCTACGTCCACTACCACCCCGCCTTCCCCTACTCCGTCTTCCTCGGCCCGGGCGCCGCGACCGCGAACGTGCCGCAGGTCTACTGGCACACGATCGGAGATCCGGTCCGGACTTCGCTCGAGATCACCTGGGAGCAGAACAGCATCTACAAACGGCGGATCTACCCGGTCGGGCAGACCTACGAGAACCCGGGCAGCCGGGAACTGCTCGCCTTCCGCCGCTTCATGCTCAACTACGGCACCGCCCCGAGCTGGTGGTCCTGGCAGGAAACGAACTCGTCCGAATGGACCGCCCTGGGCAAGGCGGTCAACCGGATTCCGCGCTACCGGGCCTACTCCGGCCACGTCTCGCTGGATCGCGGTGACCGCGGTGACCAGGTGGTCTGGCTGCAACAGCACCTGATCGCGCTCGGCAATTCGATGGAGCCGACCGGGATCTTCAACCAGGCCACCTACCGGGCGGTCCGTCGCTTCCAGGCGAACCGCGGCCTGACCGCCGACGGCGTGGTCGGAACCCAAACCTGGAATCGCCTGATGAAGGTCCGGCCGGTCCGGGTCCGCTGGTCGGCCGCCCATCGGCGCAGCCGACCGGTCGGCGCCTCGGCCTCGAGCGTCACGCCGAGCGCCCCGCTCTCGGCCGACCTCCCGATGGTCAGAAACGAACTCGCCGGCGCGAAGCGCCCTTAGCCCGAGTTCTGGTTATCGGGAAACCTTGGTCTTCAGCTCACCCAGCTGCGGTGAGCTGACGAGCAGTTCGTCGCCGTCCTCGAGCCAGGTCCTTGGGTCCATCGCGAGGCCGACGCCGGAAGGGGTGCCGGTGGCGATGATGTCGCCCGGTTCGAGCGTCATCCAGGTGGAGAGGGTGGAGACCAGTTCCGGGATCGAGAAGATCAGATCGCCCGTGTTCGAGCTCTGGCGCTGCTCGCCGTTGACATGCATGGCGATGCCGATGCCGTCGTGGGGCCCGGCCTCGTCCGGGGTGACCAGGGCCGGGCCGCAGGGCGCGGCACCGTCGAACACCTTGCCGGCCATCCACTGCATGGTCAGGCCCTGCAGGTCACGGGCCGAAAGGTCATTGAGCAGGGTGTAGCCCGCGACGTGGTCGAGGGCATCCTCGACACTCACCTCGCCGGCCCGCCGCCCGATCACGAAAGCCACCTCGGCCTCGTAATCCACCTTGCGGCTGGCCGCCGGCAGGGTGACCGTCGCACCGTCCGGGACCAGCGCATTGCGGTACTTGCCGAAGATGGTCGGAGCCTTGGGCGGGTCCATGCCCGTCTCCTCCGCATGAGCCCGGTAGTTGAGCCCGATGCAGATGATCTTGTCCGGGTCGGGGATCGGGGTGAGGATCCCGCCCGGGCCGAGCATGAGCGGCTCGCCGCCACCGGTCTCGAACGCCGCTCGGACTTCGTCCAAACGGCCCGAGGCGAGTAGCTCCTTCAGGCTCGAACCGCCCTCGTCCCGGATCAGATCCCAGGCGTCGATCACGCCTTTATCGGTCTGGACTCCGGCCCGCGGGCCCCGGTCTGATGCGTAGGTGACGAGTCTCATGGCCGCCAGTCTAAAACCCGAACGTCGAGTCCGGCCCGGCAACTGGGGGCGTTTACCCACCGATTTGGTGGGCGATCGCCCCCGGAACCGGTTGCGGGGAGGGTCGGCTGCCGCCATTCGAGCGAGACTGCGATAATGCCCGCCCGGTCGGTTTCGACCGATCGCCTCACGGGGGCGTAGCTCAGTTGGTTAGAGCGCTGGCCTGTCACGCCAGAGGCCGCGGGTTCAAGTCCCGTCGCTCCCGTTGCTTGTGGCGTCGCGGACGCCCAAACGCCGTCAGCCGCACGCTGGCGGCGTCGTTCGTTCGAAGGCTTGCGAACGTACTTCCAGCACGCCCGCCGCGCCTCCTCACTCACTCCTTGCCAGCGCACGGCTGACGGCGTTTGTGCATGTCCGCTTTCGGTTCTTCGCTTGACCCTTGACGAAGCTAGCGGCTTGCTTGTGATCGATTTGGTCTTTTGTTCGTAGTTTGGGTATGGCCTTGAATCTTCTGCTTAGACGGGTTGCTTGGTTGGGTTGTTTGGCTGGGATCGGCTTTTCCGTCTTGATCGTCGGGGGTTGTGGGGGCGACGAGTCAGAGCCCGTGGTGCCCGTCTCCAGGTCGGAGACGAAGGAGCCGATCGTCGGATGTACCTACGACTACCAGCCGATGAGAGGCCCCCGGGCGATCGCCCGGACCTCCAACCTGGTGGTTCGTGGGACGATCGGCACGCCGCGCTCGGGTCTGACCGCGATCCGGGCAGACGGATCCCCCGGCCGGGTCGAGACGGACATCATCCCGATCGAGGTGAGTTCCGTGCTGGCGAACGGACAGCGCCTCCGGGCCGGCTCGACGACCTCGTCGATGCCGTCCCTGGTCGAAGTCGAGCTCGGCTGCTCCTTCCCGCCGCCGCACCGGGAGGCAAAGCTCACCTCGCTGGCCGGCCGGCAGGCCGTCGCCTATCTGGTCAAGGGACCGGCCGACGGAGTGAAGGGTTACCCGGGCCATGTCCGGTATCTGGCAGGAGCGCCGCGGCCGCGATACCAGGAGGCCGCGCTCGAAGGCTTCCTGCTCGAACTCGCCTCCGGTGACGGCGTCTGCAACCTCAGCCTGGGCGAGCAGTTCCGTGGCGCCGATCTGACCGATTTCTACCCGGACCAGAGGGAGTTCCCGCCGAAGCGGCTCCCGTAGCTGCCGGATCCTGGCGAGGTGTCACAGGCGAGACTCATACCCGCCATCCCTCGGTAAATCTGGTGTTACGATCGCCCGCGTGCAGGTGAATAACGCAGTTCTGCTCGGTTGGGCCAGGGGAGCAGCTGCGGTCTTCGGCATCACTTTGATGCTGCTGGTCGCCCTCTTCTCGGCGAATGTCCCGGTCGCCTCCGCCGGTCCCCTCGGGGGCTTCAAGGAGATCACTCGCTGGAAGGACGTCAACGAGAACAGCGGCGGCTGGAGCGACCTGACCGTGAACATGACCGAGTCCGGGGGTGAAGTCCTGATCCCCTGGGGTTCCAACCTCCAGATCTACGACCTGAACGGCACCTTCGACACCGAGATCAATACCTGGGACAACCCGTACGACACCTACCAGAGCGTCTTGGTCGCCGGTACCACCGTCTACTTCAGCCGCACCGACCCCGGTGAGGCCGATGGCTGGGTCAGGATCGTGCCGACCGACGGCGAAGTGACCCACTTCCAGCCGACCGAGCAGTTCTCCCCGCGTGGCATGGCGATGGCCCCCGACGGGAAGCTCTGGGTGGCCGACTACGCCGGCAACGACGTGGCAACCCTCAAGCCCGACGGCAGCACCGGGCCCTTCATCGGATCGGGCGGCGTCGGACCGGGCCAGATGCAGTACCCGACCGATGTCGCCTTGGGCAACAACAGCATGTACGTGGTCGACAGCGGCAACTTCCAGGTCGACCGGTTCCGCCTCGACGGGACCTTCCTCGGAAGCTGGGGGAGCGAAGGCAGCAAGGCCGGGCAGATGTTCGCGCCGAGAGACGTAACGGTGGCCCCGGACGGCAACGTCTTCGTGCTCAGCACCCCGGGCTACGGGCAGCAGGCCTCGATCGACGAGTTCACGCCGACCGGCGGCTTCGTCGCCAAGGCCACGCTGCCGATCATCGACGCCGCCGGCCTCGGCGTCGACTCGGCCGGCAAGCTCTACGCGGCCGGCACCCTGCGGTTCCCCGACAGGCAGACCCAGGGGGTGCTGAAGTTCACGGTCACGCGGAAGGACACGAAGGCCAAGGTGGCCCGGCTGGTCAAGGTGAAAGGACGTGCCGCCTTCTTGAAACTCACCTGCGGAGGCGGAGCCCGATGCGCCGGGACGGCATCGCTCGCCGCACGCCGGGGCAAGCGTAAGACCGTCACGCTGGGCAAGGCGAGCTTCTCGGTGGCCGGGGGCAAGCGAAAGACGGTCAAGGTTCGTCTGACCAAGAAGGGCGGATCGCTGGTCGCCAAGGCGAGGCGCAAGGGCCTGCCGGCGAAGCTCGGCGGCAGCGGCGTGATCGCACGCAAGGTGCTGCTGAAGAAGGTGGCCGGCCGTCATCGGCGCTAAGCGCTACCAGGGCGAGGGCTTGTAGTCCTTGAGGAAGACGCCGTGGACGTCCTCGCCTTGTTCCCCACGGATGATCGGGTCGTAGACCCGGGCGGCGCCGTCGACCAGGTCGAGCGGGGCGTGGAAGCCGTCGTCGGCCAGGCGCTTCTTCATCGGGTGGGGCCGCTCGTCGGTGATCCAGCCGGTGTCGACCGCGGTCATCAGGATGCCGTCGGCCTCCAGCATCTCCTGGGCGCTGGTCCGGGTCAGCATGTTGAGCGCCGCCTTGGCCATGTTGGTGTGAGGATGCCCCGGCCCCTTGTAGCCCCGTGAGAACTGGCCTTCCATCGCCGAGACGTTGACCACGTACGTCCGGCGGGCCGGTGAGCCGGACATCGCCTTCCGCAGGCGCCCGATCAGGATGAAGGGCGCGGTCATGTTGCAGAGCTGGACCTCGAGCAGTTCGATCGGGTCGACCTCGCTGACCGTCTGGATCCAGCTGTTGGTGTCGACCACGTCGGGAACCAGGCCGCCGGCATCGATCGCCCGGCCGGAATCGACCAGATCGAAGTCGGCCGAGCCGGCGGTCAGGGCCATCGCCGTGATCGCATGCGGCGTCGGCGCCCAGTGCGAGGGAGCGGAAGCCAGGGCGAGCTGGTGGTCGCCGTGGCGGTCGAAGGTCTCGATGTCCGGCATCGGACCCGGTTCGAGCTCCTCCAGCTCGGCCTGGATCAGCGGGGCATAGGCCTCCGGGGTGCGGCGGACGGTCTGGCAGGCGTTGTTGATCAGGATGTCCAGCGGCCCCTTCGCCGCGACCGAATCGGCCAGGTCGACCACCTGGCCGGGATCCCGCAGGTCGATCCCGACGATGTGGAGCCGGTCGAACCACTCCTCGGAATCCTCCATCGCCCGGAACCGGCGGACCGCATCATTCGGGAAGCGGGTGGTGATCGTGGTGTCGGCCCCGTCCCGCAACAGCCGCAAGGCGATGTACATGCCGATCTTGGCCCGGCCGCCGGTCAGCAGCGCTCGTTTGCCGGTCAGGTCGGTGCGGGCATCGCGCCGGGCGTGGTTGAAGGCCGCACAGTCCGGACAGAGCTGATGGTAGAAGGCGTCGACCACCCGGAAGCTCTGCTTGCAGATGTAACAGGCCCGCGGTTCGATCAGGGTGCCCGCCGTCGCTCCCTTGGCCGTCGAGACCAGCGGTAGCCCCTCGGTCTCGTCGTCGATTCGGCCGGGGGCGGCGGTAGCCGTGCGGGCGGTGATCTCGGCGTCGTGTTCGAGCACCTGCCGTCGCTTTTCCTGCCGTCGCCGGATCTTGACCGACTTGTAGAGGCCGGCAGCGGCCTGCTGGAGCGTGATCGAATCGGGATGTTCGACCGGGAGCCGGTCGAGCTCGCCGATCACCCGAAGGGCGGTCTCCAAGTCATCTGGATCTATCCTCTCTTCGCTCTTGGGTCGGTTGCGCTGGTCCATGGCCGGTAACCGGGCAAGGGTATTAGAGGTCCGCAACGTCTAGGGTCGGACCATGATCAATCTCCTCGTCGTCATCGCCAGCGTCCGTCCCGGCCGGGTCGGTGAACCGGTCGCCAACTGGTTCACCCCGATCGCCGAAGCCGACGGCCGTTTCCAGGTTGAAGTAGCCGACCTGAAGGAGCTGGACCTGCCCTTCATGGACGAGCCGAACATGCCGGGTCGCCGCGAGTACACGCAGGAGCACACGAAGAACTGGAGCGCGATCGTCGACCGGGCCGACGCCTTCGTCTTCGTCACCCCCGAGTACAACGCGACCCCCGCCCCGGCGCTCAAGAACGCGCTCGACTACCTCTACCACGAGTGGGCCTACAAGCCCTGCTCCTTCGTCAGCTACGGCGGTGTCTGGGCCGGGGCCCGCGCCGTCCAAGTGCTCAAGCCCACGCTGACCCAGCTCTCGGTGATGCCGGTGCCGGAGATGGTGCCGATTCCCGGGGTGGCCGGCCTGATCGACGAGGAGGGGGACTTCCAGGGCAACGAGCAACACGAGCGAAGCGTCGCCGGGATGCTGGACTCCCTGGCCAAGTGGTCCGGCGCCCTCGAGACCCTGCGCGAGTAGGCCGAGCACCGACGGTGACGCAGGTCATGAGTCGTATCGACGCATGACCTGCGTCACCGTCACACGGCGTGGCGCTGGCTAGCGCTTGGTGCGGAGCGTCACCGTCTTCTTGACGGTCTTGACGCCCTTGGCGCTGAAGACGACCTTGGGCTTCACCTTGCGCTTGGCCTTCTTCGTGGTCTTCAACTTGATCTTCACGGTGCGGCTCTTGCCGGCGGCGAGCTTGCCGATCTTGCGGCAGGCGGGCTTCGCCTTGACGCCCTTCTTGGCCTTGCCGGGCACCTTGACGCAGACCTTGGCGCTGGTCGCTCCCGCGGTGCCGGTGTTCTTCACCGTGATCGAGAGCTTCGCGGCCTTGCCGCGCTTGACCTTGCCGGGCTTCACCTTCGCCCTGACGATCTTCAGCTTGGCGGCCGGCTTCGGCGGTGCCTTGCTGACCTCGACCGAGGCGGTCGCGGTGTTGCCGGCGCCGTCGACCGCGGTCACCTTCGCCGTGCCGGCGCTGGCCGAATCGCAGGTGACGCTGAGGCCGGTGGTCTCGGTGCCGTCCTGGCAGGTCCAGCGGGCGGCGACCAGGTCACCCTGGCCACCCTGGGTCGAGACCGAGAGCCGCGCACCGTCCCAGGCCCGGCTGGCCAGCGACGCCGTGGCCGTCAGGGGCGGGTCGACGGTGATCGTGTCGGTCCAGGTGCGGGTCTGTGAGTTGCTCTCCACGGTCGCGGTCACCTCATAGGTGCCGGGGCCAGGGAAGGTGTGGTCGAACCGCTCGCCGACGGCCGTGGTGCCGGTGGTGTCGTCACCGAAATCCCAGGTGATCTCGGTCGGCACCGGCGCCGTGCCGTCCTGCGACTTCGCGGCCGAGCCGAGGATGTTGAACGTGGGATCGGTCGACTCGTACTCGTCCGGGTACCACTGCACGCCGGGCTTGGCCGGGACGCTGCTGTCGAACGGGGCGTGCACCGTCTTGGGCGTGGTTGCGAACCCGATCTGGCCGAGCGCGGCGATCGCCTTGTCGGCGTTGGCCTGGGCCAGGTCCGGCCCGACGTTGTAATCCTCGAAGTCACTCGAACCGAACTGCTGGCTCGTGTAATCGTCGCGGTCGTAGTAGTAGCCAAGCATGTCGCCGGCCTGGGCGATCACGTTGACCTGCCTGGGCGCGGTGACGCTGTCGCGGATCGCCCAGTTTACCTCCGGGAACGCCTCGCCGGGATTGGTCGCGAAGGCGACATCGCCGATCCGGGCCGCTTCCACGGAGGTCCCGATCGTCTTGGTGTCGTCATCGGGGCCTGGCCCGAAGTACGGCGCCTGCTTCGAACGCGGGATCGTGCATTTCTGGTAGAGCTCGATGCAGAATCCCGTCGCCGCCTGGGAGCCGGTGGTCGGATTGAAATTGATCGCCAAAAGCAGATCCTCGTTGTCGGCGACGATCTGCATCGACTGCTCGTTGGCCGCGATCGTGTTGTCGGTCAGCGGCGTGGCCTTGGCCATTGTCCGCTGGATCTCGTTGGCGACGATCTCGCCCTGTGCCTCGACTTCGCTGTAGGCGGTGACGCTGCCCGGAGGCTCCTGGCGGCCCAGGGTGCCCTGGGCGAGGACGGCCGTGCCGCCGTTCATGGCGTCCAGTTTGCGACGGACGTAGCCCGGCCAGTCGGCCGACATCTCCAGGTCGTTGTCATCGGCCTGGTACTGGTCGGCGTGGTTGGGAACGTTTGCGTAGAGAGCGTTGGTGGCCCCGGTGTCGGGATCACGGGCCCAGAGAATCGGCAGCTTGTTGTCGGTGGCGAAACCGTCGGGGTGGTTGGTGCCCTGGCCGTTCTGCCAGATAAACGACCTGACATCGCCGACGCCGGTCCAGATCTCCGATGGCTTCGTCTGGTCGGCCGCGGTGGTGGCAGCCGAAACGGCGGCGTCGCTGACCTTCTTCAGATAGTTCGGATCGATCGTGCCCCAGATGCCGACCACGGTCGGTGCCGCGTGGACGTGGGTGCTGGAAATGATCACCGACTCGCGGCCGACGTCGTAGCCCCGGGCGACGAGGGCATCGGCGATCTTCTGACGGGTCGCGTCGATTCCGTACGGAGCGTTGACTCCGTCGTAGGCGGCGAACCAGCCGACCAGGTCGACCGAGACGAAGGCGAGCGCCTTGTCACCGTTGCCGACCACGAAGGCACGGGCTTCGAGATCGTCGTGGGTGGCCTTGGTCGGTCCCTGGAGATAGCCGTAACCACCGACGTACTGGGGCCCATCCGGATTGATGTTTGAAGACGCGGCGCCAACGTCGAACACCGCCGGGTCGGCCGCCTGCGCCCTGGCGGTTGCCGCCAGTAGGCAAAGTGCCGCGGCCGCCAGCACGCAAAGCCGCGCCGGCCAAGAACGAACAACAACTGACATATGCAACTCCTCCTGTCGGGCTCCCCGCCCGTCTCCCATGTAGACCGGTCCTGCCGGTCCCTCCTCAGCCGAGGATACCGCAGGATCGGGGAGCCGACTTCAACGCGGCCGGCCGGTCGCTCAGTGCCCGCCGGCCGGGGGCGGGGCGGTCGGGTCGTCGCCTTCCTCACCAAGGCCTTCGCGGGCGATGTACTCCTCGGCCAAGAGCAGGTTCTCCTTCGAGCGCTCGACCACGTTGAGCAGGTCACCCATCAGGGCGACTTCCTCGACCTGCTCCTTGACGAACCACTGCATGAAGTGCTCGGCCCGGTAGTCCTTGATCTCGCGGGCCAACTCGAAGAGGCTGAAGATCTCGTTCGAGACGCGCTCTTCCTGGGCCAGGGCTTCCTTGACCGGGGTGATCCCGTCCTCGTACTTGGTCGGCTGCGACTTGATGTCGGGGACCTCGATCTCCTCGTCGACGTCGAGCAGGTACTGGATCATCATCATCGCGTGCTCACGTTCCTCCAGCGCCTGCCGGTAGAAGAACGAGGCCAGCCGGGGCAGGGTCTCGCTGTCGTAGTAGACGGCCATCGCCACGTACTGCTGCGAAGCGGCGAACTCGTTCGAGATCTGCTCGTTGAGTGCCTTACCGAAACTCTTCTTGTTGGCCATGATCTGCTCCGTTCGTGAGGGGGTCGATTCAGGTCGCCGACCCCAACCTAGCGCACCTCACGGCTTTGGCTGGCCGCAATCGGAGTTAGATGCCTCTAACTCCCATCCGGCTTTCCGAAGCCGTTTCCGGGCACCTCCATCGGGCTCGTCGGAAGTCCCGGCTCGGGTTCGGCGGCGTTGTAGCCAACCGGGGCGGTGTCGTTCGGGGTGTCGGGATGAAAGAGCGCCGCCAGGTACTGGATCTGGTCGCGGCCGACCCCGAGCTCCCACTGGCCGCCGCCGTAGGCGCCGATTCCCTCGGCCTCGCAGTAGTCGTAGGCGTCGAAGGTGGATTTCAGGCCGCCCATGCGGGAGGGCTTGATGTTGATCACGGTTGGCTTGTGCTCAAGCGCCGCGATGTCGTCGACCGAATGGATCGGGGCATCCCAGGTCACCCGGCGCCAGTCGTCCTTCAGCGCTTCGCGGGTCTCCGGGGTCAGGTCCGGATCCTCGATCCAGGCATCGGGGAAAGAGGTCAGCAGGCGCCGGTATAGCTCCGGGTCCGTTTCGATGTCGACGACCGTGCCTTTGTACTGGCCCTTCAGGTCGAGCGTGTTCACCGCGCCGGTCGCGACCAGTTCGTCGATCAGCTCCTGGCCCCAGTCGAGTGAAGGGTCGAGCTTGAACTTAAGCTCCGGGTACCGGTCGAGCTTCGCCCGTAGGCGGCCCACGTCCGATTCGGTCCCGCCTGGTCCGCCGGCCAGGCCCATCGAGGCGACGAAGGTGAGCGGGTTGAGGGGGCGGCCGAGGAACGCGGCCAGCGAGGTGCCGGCCTGCCAGAGGGCGAGGTCGAGCGCCGCCGACTCGAAGGCCCAGCGGCGGTAGAGACGTGAGACCTCACGTTCGGGCGGGCCGGGGAAGAGGTCGAGGCTGCCGATCAGGTCGCAGAACTCGCCGACCGTCTTCACCCCGGTGAGGTCATGGGTCGGCCCGGCGTCCTGCAGGGCGATCTGGTCGAGTGCCTCGTAGGTGATGTCCTCGCCGAGCCCGGTCAGCCCTCCGCCTTCGACCCGGATGACCGTGGTCAGGCGCTCGAAATCCGGGGCGGGCCGGATCGCCAGCCCTTCCATGGACCACGACTCGACTTCCAGGGGCAGCTCCGCAACTCGCTCGTACGTGCTCATGACCTCACCCTAGATGAGTAGCTCCACGGTCTCCTCCGGCTAGAATCGCCTCTTTCGACACTCGCAACTCGTTCATCCGCAGGGGGATGGAATCCATGCCAGTCAATTTCAAGTCAGTCCTCGCGGCTCTCGCTGCCACGATTCTCTGTTCGCTGGGCACCGCGGCTGCGGCGTCGGCGGACTCGTACGTCTCGCTCGGCGATTCGTCATCGACCAGTTCCTCCAGCGGTGGTGCATCGATGTATCCCGATCTCCTTTTCGGCGGGTACGGAAGCTTTCCCGGCTTCGGCGAGACACTGGGCGCTGACGAGCACGTAGCGCTGGCCCAGGCCGGCCAGGTGCTCGCCGGCCTCAAGGCGGAGCAGCTGCCGCAGGCGCTGGCCGCGATCAACGATCCGGACGACACCAAGGCGGTGACCCTCGCGATCGGCGCGAACGACGCGCTGGGCGCCGACGATCCCTGCTTCGGCGAACCGAGCGGCTGCGCGGCATGGCAGGCGAGCTACGACGATCTCGTCGCCCAGATCCGAAACGCCCTCGACAACGACCCGGGCGATGAGTTCTTCGGCTTGATGTCCTATTACAACCCGTTCAGATGGGACGGATCGGGGATCTCGCCCGAGGACCAGCAGCACATCGACCTGATGCTGTTCGGCGCCAACCTGATCCCTGACCAGTGCGCGGTCGAGGTTTCGACCGGGGTCAACGACATCGTCCGGCAGGCTGGCTCGAAATACGGCGCGGTCGTCGCCGATCCGTACCAGGCATTCCTCGATGCCAACGGGTCGTTCCTGGCCGATTCGATCCACGCCAACGCGGCCGGCAACGCGGCGATCGCCGACGCCTTCCTCGACCCGGTCCAGCCGGTCGACTGCGACCCACCGCCGGAGCCGACTTGTGAGACCGACCCGTCGCTCTGTCCACCGGAGCCGAGCTGCGAGACCGACCAGAGCCTCTGCCCGCCTGATCCGACCTGTGAGACCGATCCCTCTCTCTGCCCGACGCCCAAGGACAAGGTCGCCCCGAAAACCAGGCTGATCTCGATGAAACGGCTGGGCCGCCGCTCCGTGGCTTTCCGGTTCCGGTCGAACGAGGCCGGTAGCTTCCGTTGCTCGATCGACGGTCGGCGTTTCCGTCGCTGCGCGTCGCCGAAGGTCTATCGTCGCCTCACGAAGGGGCGGCATGTCTTCCGCGTGCGGGCGGTGGACAAGGCGGGCAACGTGGACCGGTCACCGGTGCGGCGCGTGTTCCGGATCAAGCGCTGAGGTTTCCGGGTCGCACCCGGTGTAGCGGTTGCCGCGAGCGGATACGGTTGGACCATGTCATCCCTGATTCACACCTGTTACCGCGTCTTCGACCTCGACGAGTCGATCGCCTTCTACGAGAAGCTCGGCCTGAAGGAACATCACCGGCTGCCGATCGGCGACGAGGCGGTCAACGTCTACATGGGCCACGAGGGCGACGGCCCGCGACTGGAGCTGACCTTCAACTACGACCAGGAAGAGCCCTATGAGATCGGCACCGGCTACGGCCACATCGCCTTCCTGGTCGACAACCTAGACGCCACGCTCGAACGGCTGGCGGGTGAGGGGATCGCGCCCGAGAAGCCGCCCTACACGGTCAGCGAAGGCGGCTCCCGGCTCTGCTTCGTCCGTGATCCCGACGGCTACCGGATCGAACTGATCGAAGGCGACCCGGGCCGGACCGAGTAGAAACACCGCAGCGGGACGGCATCGAGATTGAGTTCATTCGCTCTATTTGCGATTGAACTCAATCTCGGTGGGTCAAAGGAGCAGGGTCACGACGGCGGCTCATCCGGGGAGACGGTCGCTCACTCGGCGATGACCCGGAGCGTGGTCAGCTCCCGGTCCGCGGCGCCGCGCACGTAGCCGCCGTGGTCGACCGAGTCGGTGATGTACTCGAGGGTCTCGCGGGTCAGCCTTTCGCCGGGGAGCACGTTGGGGATGCCGGGCGGGTAGGTGGCCAGCGGCTCGGCCGCGATCCGGCCTTCCGCCTCGGCGAACGGAACCACCTCTTGCTTGCCGAGAAAGGCATCGCGCGGGGTCATGGCCGGGTCGCCCCAGGGCGGCGGCGGGGCGAACTCGGGCTTCTCCTTGAAGGGCTCGGCCTCGATCGCCTCGAGGGCGGTGAGGATCCCGTCGATCAGGCGACGGGCCCGCGGCGGGGTGCCGGTGCCCATGCCGAAGACCGCCACCGCGACCGTGTCCGAGGCCAGTTCGAGGTTGACCCCGGCCAGGTCTCGGGCCAGTTCCGCGATGTGGTAGCCGGTGCTGCCGGTGCCGCGCACGTCGACGGTCAGGCGCAGGGGATCCCAACCGGCCACGCTCTGCCTTTCCAGCAACCGTTCGTCGAGCACGTCGAGGCCCGGAATGGACCTGATCTCCTCGCGGGCGTCGGCGAGCACTCGGATCGTTTCGCCGAGCAGGCGCTCGCCGTCGACCGCGGCCTGGCGGCGGGCCGCGTCGAGTGAGCCGCAGAGCAGCGAGTTCGGGCTGGTCGACTCGGTCATCGAGATGCAGCGGTCGATGATCGATTCGTCGAAGCGGTCCGTGGCGAGGTGGATCATCGCCGACTGGGTCAGGCTGCCGACGATCTTGTGGGTCGAGGAGATGACCAGGTCGGCGCCACTCTCGATCGCGCTGGGGGGCAGGTCGGGGTGGAAGTGGAGGTGGGCTCCCCAGGCCTCGTCGGCGACCAGGGGCACGCCGCGGCCGTGGGCGACCTCGGCCAGCGCCGGAATGTCGGCGCAGGCACCGAAATAGGTAGGTGAGACGACGACCGCGGCGGCGGCGTCGGGGCAGCGGTCGAGCGCCTCGGCCAGTGCCTCCGGGGTGAGGCAGTGGGCGACCCCGAGGTCGGGGTCGATCTCCGGGGCGGCAAAGGTCGGTTTCAGCCCGGCCATGATCATGCCGTCGATCACCGACGAGTGGACGTTGCGCTGGACCACCAGCTCGCCTCCCATGTGGGCGACGGCGAGGCACATCGCCTGGTTGCCCTGGGAGGCGCCGTTGATCAGGAACCAGGTCCGCTTCGCCCCCCAGGCGGCCGCGGCCAGCTTCTGGGCTTCCTGGAACGGATTCGGATCACCGACGTCGATGCCCTCGATCAGGGCCGGGACGTCATCCGAGAGTCCGGTCTGGCCGACCAGCAGGTGGAGGCGCGCATCGGCCCCGATGCCCCCCTGATGCCCCGGCACGTTGAACCTGCCGGGGTCGCCCTGGGCGAATTCGAGCAGGGCATCAACGTAAGGCGTGTGATCCTGATCGGAAGGCATGGCACGAGTCTAGAAGGTGTGGCCAAGACGTCCCGAAGGGCTGGGGCCGTGTGCCGGTGGGATGCAAGCGCAAGGGTGCAAGACGGGCTGGTGGCCCGGCGTTGCCCTTGTGCGAAGCAGTCCGCCGGCACACGGCCCCGGACCGAGGACAGAGTCTTGGCCACACCTTCTGGTGACGCGGATCACCGATACCCCCGATAGGCTGCGCTGCGGTGAAAGTCGAGTTGGAAAGCCGCCTGATCCGCGCATCCCGTGCCCGCCGGGGTTCCGGTGCCGTCCTGATGGTCGTCGCTCTCCTCCTGGCGGGCTGCGGCGGCGGCTCCGACGACGAGGATCTGAGCAAGGCCGACTACATCACCAAGGCCGATGCCGTCTGCGCCCAGTACAGCGCCAACTCCGCAACCCTGGAGAACCAGTTCAACCAGGCCTTGAAGGGCAGCGACCTTGAGGCGGCCGCGCAGGATTTCGAAGACCAGGCCGCGGATGTCACGGCGATGCTGGACGAACTGGAGCAGTTGACCGCCCCGGCCTCGGACCAGGCCACGGTCGATCAGATCATCGCCCTGGGGCGCCAGCGGGTCGATGTCGCCAAGAAGGCGGCCGATGCGATCGCTTCCGGCGACAAGGAGACCATGATCGCGGCCGGCAAGAAGGCGTCGGTTCTGGCCGGTGAGTACTTCCAGCTGGCCGACGGGTTCGGCTTCAAGGCCTGCGGCAGCAGCGGGGCCGAAGCCGGCACGACCGGGGCATCCGGGGCTACCGGCGCCACCGGGACGACCGGCACCACCTCCTGATCACCCGTAGGGGTACCACCACTCCTTGACCTCGATCTCCGTGTCGATGTGGGCGTGCTTCGCCTCGCGGAAGGCGTCGAGTCCCTCGGTCCCGAGCTCACGGCCGATGCCGGAGTTCTTGAAACCGCCGAACGGCCCGGCGTCGTTGTCGGTCAGCGGGTCGTTGATCCAGACCGAGCCGGCCCGGACCTCCTTGACGCAGCGGATCGCCCGCTTCAGGTCCCGCGTGTAGATGTTCGCGCCGAGGCCGAAGTCGAGCCCGTTGGCGAGGGCGATCGCCTCGTCGAGGTCCTTGACCGGCACGATCGGGGCGACCGGTCCGAAAGTCTCCTCGCGCAGCAGATCGGCTTCGGCCGGCACTCCGGTCAGTACGCAGGGTTCCAGGTAGTGGCCCTGCTCGAAGCCGGCGTTGCCGCCGCCGGTGAGCAGCTCGGCGCCGGCCGCGACCGCTTCCTCGACCTGACCGAGCGCCTTGCCTCGCTGGGCGGCGGAGACCATCGGCCCCAGGTCGGTGCCCGGCTCGAGCGGGTCGCCGATCACCAGTGACCTCGTGTGCTGGACGAAGGCATCGACGTACTCGTCGAAGATCGACTCCATCACGTAGAAACGCTCGGATGAAGTGCAGACCTGGCCGGCATTGAGGTAGGCCGCCCAGGCGCCGCCTTCGGCCGCAACCTGGAGGCCGTCCACGCCGATGTCGTCACAGACGATGAAGGGATCCTTGCCGCCCATCTCGAGGTTGACGCGCGCGTTGCGGGCCGCGGCCGCCATGCCGACCTTCTGGCCGGTGGCGACCGAGCCGGTGAAGGCGACGCAATCGATCCCGGGATGGCCGGAGATCGCAGCCCCGATCTCACCGGCCCCGGCGAGCAGGTTCACGGTGCCGGCGGGAAGTCCGGCGAAGGCGTCGGCGATCGCGAGGGTCGAGAGCGGGGTCAGCTCGGAGGGCTTGGCGACCACCGTGTTGCCGGCTGCCAGTGCCGGGGCGAGCTTCCAGATCAGCAGCAGCAGAGGGAAGTTCCAGGGCACGATGCAGCCGACCACGCCATGGGGCTCTTTGACCACGACCGAGAACTGCGAGGCCTCGATCGGCGGGATCACCCGGCCGATCTCGGAGCGAGCCACCTCGGCGTAGTAGTCGAAGCAGGCCGCGCACCACTCGACCTCGTCGGCCGATTCAGTCAACGGCCGGCCGATCTCGGTGGTCATCAGCAGGGCTAGCTCATCGGTCTTCTCCCGCAGCGCGGTCGCGATCCCGTGCAGCAGGGGAGCCCGGTCGACCGCCGGCATCCTGCCCCAGGAAGACTTTGCCGCGGTCGCCTTCTCGACGGCCAGGTCGAGCTGCTCAAGCGAGGCGGAACCAACCTTGGCCACGATCTCCTCGGAAGCCGGGTTCTCGACCTCGATCGAAGCGCCTGCTCCCTCGACCAACTCTCCACCGATCAGGCAACGCGTCTCATATCCCATACCCCAAGCCTAAGCGTCCCGAAACTGAGAGCGGGGGCCGGTGGGGTTCCCGACGACGTTTCGGGCCGAGGAGGGAGCCCCACCGGCCCCCGCCACCAATGCCCGGGTCAAACAGGCAGTGACATCGCTGGCTTGTTGGCGATCTCTTCGGGTCGCATCGCCGAGGCCTTTTCGGCTCGCCGCTGCTGGATGATGACGACCAGCATCGCGATCACGGTCACCGCGAAGAGCATGGTCGCGATCACGTTGACCTGAACCGGGATGCCCCGCTGGTTGGCGCCGAAGATGTAGAGCGGGAAGGTGACGGTCGAGCCGGAGTTGAAGTTCGAGATCACGAAGTCGTCGATCGAGAGGGCGAAAGAGAGCAGCGCGGCCGAGACCACACCGGGGGCGATCAGGGGGAGGGTCACCTTGCGGAAGGTGGTGAGGGCGTTGGCCCCCAAGTCCTGCGCGGCTTCTTCGAGTCGACGGTCGAAGCCGATCAGGCGGGACCTGACCACGATCACCACGAAGCTGACCGAGAACATGATGTGGGCGATCAGCAGCGTCTGGAAACCGAGCTTGAATACGTCGAGCGTGAGGAAGAACGAGAGCAGGGAAGCGCCGATCACGACTTCCGGGGTGGCCATCGGGATCACGATCAACAAGTTGGCGGCCCGCCGGCCGAAGAACTGGTAGCGGACCAGGGCGATCGCGATCAGGGTGCCGAGGATGGTGGCGCCGATCGCGGTGAAGAAAGCCAGCCGGATGCTGACCAGCAGCGCATCGGTCAGTTCGGTGATCGCGAAGGGGTGGGCCCAGTACTGGGTGGTGAAACCGACCCACTCGAAGTTGTAGCGCCCGGTCGGGTCGTTGAAGGAGAAGAGCGCGATGACGAAGATCGGCGTCAGCATGTAGAGCAGCGCCAGGATGCCGGCGATCATCACGGCGTTTTCGCGCAGCCAGCGCCAGGCCTTCATTCGGCTTCCTCCTCGTCTCCCATGAGCGCTCCCGTGCCGGCGAACTTGATGTAGATGATCAGGGCGACCAGGATGATCGCCATCAAGGTGAAGGACAGGGCCGCCGCCTCGGAGTAGTCACGGACGACCAGGTACTTCGACTGGATCACGTTGCCGATCATCGCCTGGTTGGTGCCGCCGAGGAAGGTCGCGTTGACGTAGTCGCCGGCCGCCGGGATGAAGGTGAGCAGCACGCCGGCGACGATGCCCGGCATGGTGATCGGCAGGGTGACCTTGAGGAAGGTCTGGGTCGCCGAGGCGTAGAGATCCTTGCCGGCCTCCAGCAGCCGGCGGTCCAGCCGCTCCAGCGCGGCGAAGAGCGGCAGCACCATGAAGGGCAGGAAGTTGTAGGTGAGGCCGGCGATCACGGCCGCCGAGGTGGCCAGCACCCGGCCGTCCTGGGGGACCAGGTGGAGCGTCTTGAGGACGCTGACCGCCGGGCTCGAGTCATCGAGGATCGTCTTCCAGGCGATCGTCCGGATCAGGTAGGTGGTGAAGAACGGCGCGACCACCGCGAAGAGCATCAGGTTCTTCCAGCGCCCCGCCTTGAAGGCGATCGCGTAGGCCAACGGGTATCCGATCAGCAGGCAGAGCACGGTCGCCACGCCCGCGTAGTAGAAGGCCCGGAAGAACTGGGTGCTGTACTGCGAAATGGCGTCCGTGTAGTTGCTGAACGCCCAGCTCATCTGGTAACCGGTCTCGATCGTGCCGGTCTTCAGCGAAAGCTCCCCCATGTAGTACATGGGGATCACGAAGAAGACGATCAGCCAGATCAGGCCGGGGGCGAGCAGCCCATAGGGGACCAGGCGCCGACGAACCGATGTCATTGGTGTCTCCTCACCTTGGTCATCGGTTCGTCAGCGCCCTTTCTCACTCGGTTCGTTCCGGTTGGATCAGCCGGTGACGACATCCTGGAAGGCCTGCTCGACTTCCTGCTGGTCGGCCTCGTCGCCGGGCGGCGAAACCTGGTTGAAGCAGTTCTTCGTGTAGGCCTCGCTGGGGAAGATCAGCTGGTTGTTGGCGATGTCGGGATCCTGTTTCTGGAGGATCTCCTTGACGCCCTTGACCGGGCTGACGTAGTTCACGTACGCGGTGATCTTGGCCTGGTTCTTCGGCTCGTAGACGTAGTCCATGAACTTGTAGGCGGCGGCCGGGTTGGGCGCCCCGACCGGGATCAGCATGTTGTCGGACCAGAGCGAGCAGCCCTGTTCCGGCTGGACGTACTGCAGGTTCGGGTTGTCCGACTCGGCCTGAACCGCGTCTCCCGACCAGCCGATCGCGGCGACCACGTCGCCCTTGGCCATGTCCTGGATGTAGTCGTTGCCGGTGAAGCGGCGGATCTGGCCGCTGTCGCTGGCCTTCTTGATCTTGTCGATCGTGTCGAGCCAGTCCTGCTTGGTCGCGTCGGGCGGGTCGATCCCGTCGGCGGCCATGACCAGCGGCACGGTGTCCCGCATCTCGGTCAGCATCGTGACCTTGCCCTTGTACTTCGGGTCGAAGAGGTCATTGATTGACTTCACGTCCGGCGCGAGGTCCTTGCGGACGACCAGCCCGGTCATGCCCGACTGCCACGGCACGCTGTACTTGCGGTCCGGGTCGAAGGACGGGTGCTGGAGGCTGGGGATGAGGTTCTTCTCGACGGTCGGGATCTTCGCCTTGTCGAGGTTCTGGATGTAGCCGAGGTCATACATCTTCTGGGCCATCCAGTCGGTCACGATGATGATCGAGCGGCCGCCCGAGTCGCCCTGGCTGAGCAGCGGCTGGACCTTGCCGAAGAACTCGTTGTTGTCGTTGACGTCTTCGGTGTAGGTGGTCTTGATGCCGGTCTCGTTCTGGAAGTTCTTGATCGTCTGCCCGTCGATGTAGAGCGGCCAGTTCGAGATGTTCAGCGAACCGGTCGGGTCGCCGCCGGTCGCGGTCGTCACATCAGAGTTGTCGGAGCCGCTCAGGCCACCACCACCGCCGCCGCAGGCGACGAGGACCATGGAGGCCGCGAGGGCCAGTACGGCGACGATCAAAAGTCGGGCGCGCTTCATCTTCTTGACGGGCATTAGTTCACTCCTTCGGTGACGGTTTCGGTGGGCGTTTGGTCATCGGCCGGCTGGTCCGCTTCGGACTCGGCGACGAGGTGCATGTGCTCGGGCAGCCAGTTGAGGCGGACCTTCGCGCCGCCGCCCGGCAGATGCTGGCGGGCGTCTTCGGAGGCGTTCGGAACGAGCACGGTCATCTGCACGTCCTCGGCGACCCGGATCGCCATCTGGGTCGAGGTCCCGAGGTAAAGCGAGCTCTCGACGATGCCGTCCACTCCGGGCTGGTCGCCCGGTGCGTTCTCCGGCAGGGAGACGGTCAGCTTCTCGGGACGGACCACGGCGAAGCACTTCTCGCCGGTCGAGAATTGTCCGGCATCCTTGCTCGGAACGGTCGGGCCATCGGCGATCTCGATCTCATTCGAGCCCTTGACCACGGCCGGCATCAGGTTGGAGACGCCGATGAAGCCGGCGACAAAAGTCGTGCTCGGGCGGTCATAGACCGTCTCCGGGTCGGCGCACTGCTCGATGTGGCCGGCGTTCATGACCGCGATCCGGTCGCTCATGGTGAGCGCTTCCTCCTGGTCGTGCGTCACGTAGACGAAAGTGATGCCGACGTCGCGCTGGATGTTCTTGAGCTGGACCTGGAGGCCTTTGCGCAGCTTCAGGTCGAGCGCGCCGAGCGGCTCGTCGAGCAGCAGCACCTTGGGCAGGTTGACCAGCGCCCGGGCCAGGGCGACGCGCTGCTGCTGGCCGCCGGAGAGCTGGGCCGGCTTGCGCTTGGCCTCGCGGCTGAGGCCGACCCGCTCGAGCTCATCCGCCACGCGGCGCTTGATCTCGGCCTTGCTGACCTTTTTGCGCTTGAGGCCGAAGCCGACGTTTTCCTCCAGCGTCATGTGGGGGAAGAGGGCGTAGGACTGGAAGACGGTGTTGGTCGGGCGCTTGTAGGCGGGCAGGCCGGCCACGTCGGTGCCGTCGATCAGCACCTTGCCGGTGGTCGGCTGCTCGAAGCCCGCGATCATCCGCAGGGTCGTGGTCTTACCGCAGCCGGACGGGCCGAGCATCGTGAAGAACTCGCCGTCGGCGATGTCAAGGTCCATGTCATGGACCGCCGTGAAGTCACCGAACTGCTTCGTGACTCCCTCTAGGCGAACTCCCCCGCTCCCAGATCCTGCGGCTTTCCCGGCTTTGCCCTCCGTCGATTCCACGTTCGGATCGACCGGTGGTAGATCTGGCGAGCCTTCCATCGAACCCCTCTCTCAGGTGGACAAGCGCCGGAGTTGAGAATTGCCCCCTCCGGCAAGTTCGTTTGAACCGTATGCGAAACACAGGGTTCTCCGCAACTACGTTTTGTACAAATGCAAGGCGACTGGCAGTACTCATGTCCCATGACCCGGGTCGTACCGGTTGGGTCTGCGCGGGTTGGAACCTCGGCGCTCTCCATGGCGGCAACCTAATGCCAACGGCGGCGTCTGGCCCCCCGAGAGACGAGAAGTAACGAGATCGAGCGTTCTTTTTACGTTTCGTCCGCTTGCCAGTGTGATCGGGTCGACATATGGTGGAGCCAGAAACCACCGCGACCGTTATTGCATCGCGGGGCCCGCCTTCCGGGCCTTGACCGAAGGAGGAGTCCGTGTCCACCGCAACAACCCCCAGCCAGACCACAATCGAAGACATGCAGGAACAGGCCAGGCGCCACCTCTGGATGCACTTCTCCCGCATGGGCGGGTACAGCGACGAGCACGAGATCCCGATCATCACCCGGGGCGAAGGGGCATACGTCTACGACGCCCACGGCAAGCGGTACCTCGACGGCCTCTCCGGCCTTTTCTGCGTCAACGCCGGCCACGGCCGGACCGAGTTGGCCGAGGCGGCCGCCCGCCAGTTCGAGGAGCTCGACTTCTTCGTGATCTGGAGCTACGCCCATCCGCGGGCGATCGAGCTCGCCACCAAGATCGCCTCGATGACCCCCGGTGACCTCAACCGCGTCTTCTTCACCAGCGGCGGCGGCGAGGCGGTCGAGTCGGCCCTGAAGCTGGCCCGCAACTACCACCGCATGCGCGGCAACGGCCAGAAGGCGAAGCACATCGCCCGCGAAGTGGCCTATCACGGGACCACCCTGGGTGCCCTCTCGGCCACCGGCGTCACCAACCTGCGTTCGCAGTTCGAGCCCCTCGCCCCCGGTGGCTGCCACGTGCCGAACACCAACATCTATCGCTGGCCCGAAGACCGTGAACCGGTCTGGGCTTCCGATGCGATCGAGGAACGGATCCTCTTCGAAGGCCCCGAGACCGTTTCCGCGGTCATTCTCGAACCGGTCCAGAACGCCGGCGGCTGTTTCGTGCCGCCGGACGGCTACTTCCAGGAAGTACGGCGGATCTGCGACAAGTACGACGTCCTCTTGATCTCGGACGAAGTGATCTGCGCCTGGGGCCGGCTCGGCCACTACTTCGGCTGCGAGCGCTTCGGCTACCAGCCGGACATCATCACCTCGGCCAAGGCATTGACCTCCTCCTACGTCCCGATGGGGGCGATGATCGCCTCCGACAAGGTGGCCGAGCCGTTCATGGAAGGCAACGCCTCCTTCGCCCACGGGTTCACCTTCGCCGGCCATCCGATCGCGGCGGCGGTCGCCCTCGCCAACATCGAGATCTTCGAGCGTGAGGATCTCTGCGGCCATGTCCGGGCCAAGGAAGGCGAGTTCCGGGGAATGCTGGAATCGCTGCGCGACATCCCGATCGTCGGCGACGTGCGTGGGGCCGGCTACTTCCAGGCGATCGAGCTGGTCAAGGATCAGGACACCAAGGAAAGCTTCAGCCACGAGGAGTCGGAGAAGCTGCTGCGCGGCTTCCTCTCCGGTGAGCTGTACGAGCGCGGCCTGATCTGCCGGGCCGACGATCGTGGCGACCCGGTGATCCAGTTCTCGCCGCCGCTGATCTGCGACACCGAGCAGTTCGAGGAGATGCATGACGTGCTGAGGCCGATCCTGACCGAGGCCTCACAGTTGATGAGGAACTGACCCAGAAAAACACCCCGCCCGGCGGAGATGTCACTCCCAGCGGACCACTAGAGAGGACGAGGTAATCAATGAAGGTCGGCGTCATCAAGGAGATCAAGCAGGACGAGTACCGGGTGGCGATAACGCCTGCCGGGGTGCGTGAGTTCGTCGAGCACGGCCACGAGGTGTTCATCGAAGACGGGGCCGGCGAAGGCAGCGCAATATCGAACACCGCCTACGAGGCGCAGGGTGCGCGGATCCTGCCCGACCCGACGGCGGTCTTCGAGGCGGCGGAGATGATCCTGCACGTCAAGGAGCTGCAGGCCGGCGAGATCGAGATGCTGAAGCCGGAGCACCTGCTCTTCACCTATCTGCACCTGGCGCCGGATCCCGAGCAGACTGCCGGCCTGATGAAGTCGGGTTCGACCTGCGTCGCCTACGAAACGGTCGAGGATGCCGAGGGGCGGCTGCCGCTCCTGGCCCCGATGAGCGAGATCGCCGGCCGGATCGCGACCCAGGCCGGCGCCTTCATGCTGGAGAAGCCGATGGGTGGCCGCGGTGTGCTGCTCGGCGGCGTGCCCGGGGTGGCGGCCGCGACGGTGGTCGTGATCGGTGGCGGGGTGGTCGGCACCAACGCCGCCTTCATCGCGATGGGCATGGCGGCCGACGTCTTCATCCTCGACCGTTCGATCGATCGCCTCCGTGAACTCGACACCCTCTACGCGCGGGAGGCGTCGACCGTCTACTCGACCACCCTCGCGGTCGAGGAGCTGCTGCCCATGGCCGACCTCGTGATCGGCGCGGTCCTCGTCCACGGCGCCCGGGCTCCCTGGGTGGTCAAGCGCGAACAGCTCAAGCTGATGAAGCCGGGCGCGGTGCTGGTCGACGTGGCGATCGACCAGGGCGGCTGTTTCGAAACCTCGCGGCCGACCACCCATCGTGACCCCACCTACGAGGTCGACGGGATCACCCACTACTGCGTGGCCAACATGCCGGGCGCGGTGCCGATCACCTCGACCCAGGCCCTGACGAACGCGACCCTGCCGTACGCCCTGGCCCTGGCCGACAACGGGATCCAGGCGGCAGTCCAGCGTAATCCGGGCCTGCGGCCCGGGGTCAACGTCGCCGCCGGCAAGGTGACGCACGAAGGTGTGGCCGAAGGCACCGGCCAGCAATACGTGCCAGTCGAAGAAGCACTCGGCTGGGTCTGAACAGACCCGGCCGGCCAGTCAAACAAACGAGGTTGTCGCGCAGCTGATCTGTCGCGGCAGGAGGAGCGAGATGGCAGTCACCGAGAAGCTCAGGCTTCAGAACATGATCAACGGCGAGTTCGTCGACCCGGTCGATGGCGCGTCAGAAGAGGTGATCAACCCCTCGACCGGCGAGGTGATCGCCACTTCCCCGCTTTCGGGGGCCGAGGACGTAAACCGGGCGGTGGCCGCGGCCAAGGCCGCCTTCGAGAACGGCTGGGCGACCACCACTCCCCGCGAGCGCTCTGACCGCCTGCTCGCCCTGGCCGACGCGATCATCGAGAACGGTGACGAGCTGGCCGACCTCGAGTCGGCCGACGCCGGCAAGCCCCGCCAAGCCTTCATCGACGAGGAACTCGACACCACCGCCGACCACATCCGCTACTTCGCCACCGCCGCCCGCAACCTCGAGGGCAAGGCGGCGATGGAGTACCTGCCCAGCCACACCTCCTTCATCCGGCGTGAGCCGATCGGCCCGGTCGCCCAGATCACGCCCTGGAACTACCCGCTGATGATGGCCGCCTGGAAGCTCGGGCCGGCGCTCGCCACCGGCAACACCCTGGTCCTCAAGCCGGCCGAGTCGACCCCGGTCTCGACCCTTCAGGTCCTGGCCCGGATCTGCGCCGAGATCTTCCCGCCCGGTGTGACCAACTTCATCGGCGGCCACGGCGATCCGGCCGGTTCGACGCTGGTCACCCACCCGGACATCAAGATGGTCTCGCTGACCGGTTCGATCGGCACCGGCAAGTGGATCGCCAAGGCGGCAGCCGACTCGCTCAAGCGGGTCCACCTCGAGCTCGGCGGCAAGGCGCCGGTGATCGTCTTCGACGACGCCGACCTCGACGCGGTCTACGAGACGATCGCCGGCACCGCCCTCTTCAACGCCGGCCAGGACTGCACCGCCGCGACCCGCATCCTCGCCGGACCCAAGGTCTACGACGATGTAGTGAATGGTCTCGCGAACGAGGCCAAGGGCTATGTGATGGGCGATCTCGACTCGGCCGACACGACGCTCGGCCCGGTCAACTCGGCCAAGCAGCTCGCCCATGTGACCGGCCTTATCGACCGGGCTCCCTCGCACGCCCAGGTGGTGACCGGTGGCAAGCAGGCCGACCTGCCCGGCTTCTTCGTCGAGCCGACCGTGATCGCCGACCTCCAGCAGGACGACGAGCTGGTCCAGAACGAGATCTTCGGCCCGGCCATGACCGTCCAGCGCTTCACCGACGAAGAGGAGGCGATCAAGTGGGCCAACGGCACCAAGTACGGCCTCGCCTCATCGGTCTGGACCCGGGACGTCGGCCGCGCCATGCGGGTCACCAACGCCCTCCGCTTCGGCGCGGTCTGGGTCAACGACCACATCCTCATGGCGGTCGAAATGCCCCACGGCGGCTACAACGAGTCCGGCTACGGCAAGGACATGAGCATGTACAGCCTGGAGGACTACACCCAGGTCAAGCACGTGATGATCAACCTGGCTTAACCGCAGTCGGGCCGGTCTTCGCCGGCCCTCCAAGTCGAACCCGCCCCGCCCACTCAAAGTAACTGATAGTTGGGCGGGGCTCAGTTCGAGGTTCTTCGGTGTCAGCCGTCCTTGAGGGAGACGATTCCTCCTACTACTCCTAGGTAGGCGGTTCCGTCTTGGCTGAGGCCGAGGCCGGCGTAGTTGTTGTTGTAGAAGAAACCGGAGCCGGCGTACTTGTTCCAGACGGTCTTGCCGGTCTTGAAGTCGATCGCGGTCCAGTAGTAACCCTGGGATCCGCTCGGGTCGGGCGGGCGGGTGTAGGTGTAGATCAGACCGGTCTTCGAGGACATCTTCGGCACCACCGAAGCGCCACGCTCGGTCCAGTTGGTCCAGATCTTCTTGCAGCCCTTGCCGTCTTTCCGGATGTCGACCCGGGCGAAGCCGGCCTTCGTCACGACCTTGTCGGCATCGGGGGCGAAGATGTCCGTGTAGCCGTAGTTGTTCTCGACGATCATCGAGCGGCCGGTCGTGATCAGCGAGTTCTCCGTCGCGCTGGCGTTCTTCTTGAAGACCGGCACCTCGCAGACCTTGCGCTTCTTGCCGTGGAGCTTCTTCGCCGTGCGATACACGACGATGTTCTCCGGGTTGGCGTTGTCGACGATCGAGACGTAGCCGCCGGTCATCACGTCTGGGGTGGTGCCGCTGCCGGCGTCGACCTGGCCGGGCTTGTGCACGCCGTCGTTGCGGTACTTGGCGCTCCAGGCCACCTTCGGCTTGCCGTTCTTCTGCGCCCCGAGCCGGTACAGGCGCTTGTTGGTCACCACGTACACCCCCTGGCGGTCGACCGTGAACGAGTTCTGGATCGTCTCGCCCAGCCGGATGTAACGGATCTTGCCGGACTTGCGGTCGACCGCGCCGACCTTGCCGGACTGCTTGACCACGAACCAGATCCGACCCCGGAAATCGGGCAGGGCGGAATTCATGCGCTCGCTGTCCGGCTTGACGGCCGAGGTCAGGTCGTAGTCCCGGACCAGTCGGAAGCCGGTGCCGTCGGCGGTCTCGCCGAGCACGAAGATGTGGTTGGTGCGGGTCGGGATGACCAGCCGGTCCTGGTTGTCGAGGTAGAAATAGCCGCCGGCCGAGAAGTTCTGGTAGTTCGGGGTGTCATCGACCTTGGGCGTGTCAGGGAGCTCGTGGGTGGCCAACACCTCGAGGGTGTCCGCGTCGACGATACGGGCCTGGGGCGGGGCGATGGTGGACACGCAGACCGTGACGATCCGCCCGCGCCGGTCGAAGGCGATGGTGGAGCAGATGCCGTTGTCGGCCTTGCCGGAGCTGGCGAGGAGGTTGCGGCCGAGCGGGCCAGGCCAGCTGTAGGTGCCGGTCATCCAGGTGTCGTTGTGGATATTGCTCTTCTGGTTTTGCGCCATGAAGGGGTTCCGGGGCGCCTTCGTGGCTCCCTTGATCGGCGTCGCCTTGAACGCCTTGCCGGAGAAATCGGGCAATGAAGGCGACGCTCCCGTAGGGTCGATTGGCGTGGCCGATGCCGATGGTGCGAGCAAGACGGCCGAGGCGAATGCCACTCCGGCGACGAGTGCCGTCTCCAAGGCGGTTTCGCGGAAGCTTGCCGAGGCTGGGGACGAAGTCACGGTCTGATGGTGGTCATGCCGGCCGGGCGAGAGTCCCCGCGCCGGCCGGTATCCTTCGAATCAGCTGCAGGCGGCCGTAGCTTGCGCCGTCTTCGTCGCAACGCTGGTCTTGGCGGCGGCCACGGTCGACTTCAAGCTCTTGACCTTCTTCTGGGCCTGCTTGAGTTTCTTGTTGGCCTGCTTCAGCTTCTTCTTCGCCTTGGCCTTCTTCTTCCCGGCGGCCTTGCCCGCGGCCTTCTTCGCCTTCTTGGCGGCGTTCTTGGCCTTGGTCGCGGCCTTCTTCGCCTTCGCCAGCTTGCCGTTGGCGGCAGCCACGGCGGACTGGGCCTGAACCGCGGCGGCCTGCGCGGCGCTGCAGCCGGCGGGCTTGGCGCCGGAACCAATCAGGTTCGTGTCCGCGTAGGTGCCAGGGAAATTGAGCGCCGTGCCGGCCTGTTGAGCCAACGCATTTATCTGTGTGCTGACCGCAGGTTCGGCGACCCGGGTGTAGATGGTCGGCTTGTTCGGCTTGGCGCAGCCATCTCCCCAGCTGACCACGCCGACGATGCGGCGACCGCCCCCGTCGATCGGCACGCTCAGCGGTCCGCCGCTGTCGCCCTGACAAGTTCCTGACCCGCCCTGGACGATGCCTGAACAGAGCATGTTGCCGGCCCGGAAAGCGGTTCCGTAAGAGTTGGCCGCGCTACAGACCGAATCGGCGAGCAGCGGAGTGCTGAGTTCTTTCAGCACGGGGCTGGCGGCGCCCCCCTGCGAGATATCCCCGAAGCCCGCGACCAGTCCCGTGCGTCCCGGCTTCCAGACCGAACTCTCGTCCGGTCCGGCCAGTTTCAGCACGGTTCGCGACGATGGTGACGACAGGGCGATCAGCCCGTAGTCGTTCTCGCCCGTGCCGCCTCCGTCCAACGGCTGGTAGTTCTCGGCGGCTCCCCAGCCGGCGATGTTGAGTTCCTCGCCACCCGTCCCTGACTGGGTGCGGCCAGTGAACGCCTGCATCGTTCCCAGGGCTCCCCACCAGTTGTTGTTCTCCGCGCTCCAGAGGCAGTGGGCTGCGGTCAGCACCAGCATCGGATGGACGAGGGCACCGCCGCAGAAGGCCTGGCCGTTGAGGGTGATCTGCACCAACCACGGATGCTTCTCGAAATTACTTTCGCTGCCGCCGACGATGTAGTGCTTCGCAGTCGCCGGCAGGGTGATGTTTGCCGGGGCGGACTGGGTCGAGTACGGCTGCTTCGAGCCGAAGATGACCGGCTCGCTCGCCGAGGCTTCTCCTCGCGCTGGAAACAGAATCGCGGCGAAGAGCAGAACCAGGGCAAGCGGCAGTGTGGCCGCGGCCCGGCGAACGGTGGAGCAGGTCATAGGGTCCCCCTTGGTTGACTTATCGTGTGCCTGGAACAGACGATACCTTGGAGTGGTCGGCATTCCAAGTCGCAAGCTCAATCAGAGCCCGAATGTCTTGCCGATGATGTCCTTCATGATCTCGTCGGTGCCGCCGCCGATCGGCCCCAGCCGGGCGTCCCGCAGCGCGCGCTCGATCCCGTACTCCTTCATGTAGCCGTAACCACCGTGGATCTGCAGTGCCTCGTCGGCCACCTCGCAAAGTGCCCGCTGGGTCATCAGCTTGGCCATCGAGACCTCGCGGATCACCTGCTCGCCCTCGCTGAAGCGTCGCAGCGTGTCGTAGGTGAGGGTCTTCGCGGCGGCGGCCGTGGTCGCCATCTCGGCGATCTTGTGTCGGATCGCCTGGAAATTACCGATCGAGCGGCCGAAGGCCTGGCGCTCGTTCGCGTAGGAGATCGAAGCTTCGATCAGCCCGTCCATCGCCCCGACCGCGCCGATCGCCATCAGCAGCCGCTCCCAGGCGAAGTTGGCCATGATCAGGCGGAATCCTTCATTCTCCTCGCCGAGCAGGTTCTCTTCCGGCACCTCGACGTCGGTGAAGGAGATCTCGCCGGTGTCGGAGGCATGCCAGCCCAGCTTTTCCAGCTTGGAGACGACTTCGTAGCCCGGCGAGTCGGTCTCGATCACGAGGAAGGAGGTGCCGTCGTGGCCACCCTCTTCGGTGGTCTTTACCGCGCAGACGAGGAAGTCGGCCCGGACCCCGTTGGTGATGAAGGTCTTCGAGCCGTTGACCACATAGCCGCCGTCGACCTTTCGGGCGAAGGTGCGGATCGAGGCGACGTCGGAGCCGGCCCCGGGTTCGGTGATGCCCAGAGCGCCGATCTTCTCGCCCTTGATCCCAGGGGCGAGCCAACGCTGGCGCTGCCACTCGTCCCCGAACTTGAAGATCGGCGGCATGGCGATCGAGGCGTGGGCATTGAGGCCGGCCGCGACCCCGCCCGAAGCGCCACGCCGGGAAAGCTCCTCGACCCAGATCGCGTCGTGCAGGTAAGTGCCGCCCTGACCGCCATAGGCCTCGGGGAACTTCAGGCCGAGGAAGCCGAGCTCGCCGCAGCGGTCGAACAGCTCCCGCGGGAAGAACCGGGCGTCCTCCCATTCGTCGACGTGCGGCGCGATCTCGTTTTCGACGAAACGGCGGACCGACTCGCGCAGCTCCTCGTGCTCACGATCGAAAGGCGGCGGAAGGCCGGGCAGCGACCCGGCTTCACGCCCTTCACTCATCGATCGTGCTCATGTTGGCATAGCGGTCGCCCTGCGGACGAGGCAGGGCGTCGAGCGTCGCCAGTTCCTCCTCGGTGAGCTGAATCTCGGCTGCCGCTGCGTTCTCCTCGAGGCGCGAGACCTTCTTCGTGCCGGGGATCGGCACGAAATCGTCGCCCTGGGCGAGCACCCAGGCAATCGCCATCTGGGCGCTGGTCACGTCGTGCTTCGCGGCCACCTCCTCGATCGCTTCGACGATCGCCAGGTTGGCCGCCATGTTCTCCTCGCCGAGGCGGGGGTCATGCTCGCGGAAGTCGCCGGAACCGAAGTCGGCGCCGGAGCGGAAGCGCCCGGTCAGGAAGCCGCGGCCGAGCGGCGAGTAGGGGACGAAACCGATCCCGAGCTCCCCGAGGGTCGGGATCACCTTGTCCAGCGCCCCGCGCTCGAAGAGCGAGAACTCGGTCTGCAGGGCCGAGATCGGGTGGACCGAGTTGGCCTTGCGGATGTTCTCGGCCGAGGCCTCGGAGAGGCCGAGGTAACGAACCTTGCCGGCCTCGACCAGTTCGGCCATCGCCCCGACCGTCTCCTCGATCGGCACGTTCTGGTCGACCCGATGCTGGTAGTAGAGGTCGACGTGATCGACGCCAAGGCGCTTCAGCGAGCCGTCGATCGACTCGCGCACGTACTCGGGCCGGCCATTGACGCCCCGGTCGCGGGGGTCGTCGCCGCGGACGATGCCGAACTTGGTCGCCAGGACCACCTGGTCGCGCCGGTCGGCGATCGCCCGCCCGACAAGCCCCTCGTTGGCCCCGTGGCCGTACATGTCGGCCGTGTCGAGGAAGTTCACCCCGATCTCGAGGGCGCGGTGGATGGTCGCGATCGACTCCGCCTCGTCGCCGTCACCGTAGAACTCGGACATACCCATGCAGCCCAGCCCGACCTTTGAAACCTCGAGCCCTTCGCTGCCCAGCTTGCGTTTCTCCATCAACCGATCATAGAACCGGCGATCTTCCGGATCAGTTCCGCCACCTGCTCGCGGTCGGCTTCGGCGAGCACGGGCAGGGCGCCGTTGGCACGGGTCAGGCAGATCCCGAGGATCGCGCCGATCAGGATCTCGCTCTTCAGTTCGGCCGCCTCGGCTGTCCCCGCCTCGGCCAGCCCCTCGGCCAGTGGCTCGCGCAGGCGGAACCCGACCAGGCTGTGGATCTGTTCGAGCACCTGGTCGTCGGGCTCGGCCGAGGCCATGGCCCGGGCGACCGGGGTGCGGCCCCGCTCGTCCCAGCGTTCGAAGAGCCGGCTGACCACCTGGTCCGGGTCGAGGCCGGCGTATCGGGCCCCGGCCTCGTCGGATTCGTCGGCCAGGGTGGCGATGTAGAGCCCTTCCTTGTTGCCGAAATAGCGGGCGATCAGGGCAGGGTCTGCCCCAGCCCGTTCACCGATCGCCCGTACCGTGGCCCCGCTGAAGCCCTTCTCGTCGAAGAGCGCGCGGGCAGCCTCGACCAGAGCCTTGCGGGTGGCGATGGAGTCGCGGGGCTTTCGCGGGGCTTCGGAGGCGGTGGGCTTCACGGGATCGGGTCAGGTCGAGACGACTTCCTCACCATCAAACACTGCCGGCCCGACGCCACCGCCGGCCGAGCCCTCCTCCATCAGCAGGTCGAGTTCGTCGGGTTCGACGACGCGCCGCTCGCGGCCGCGCCGCATCAGGAAGAAAGAGACCGCGGCGGCCACCAGGCAGATGGCGACGCCGAAGGCAAACGCCTCGGTGAAGCCGCTTGCTTGGGGGAAGGGGGAGGCCGAGGTCGTGTGGGCGGCGATGATCATCGCCGCGAAGGCACTGCCGACCGATCCGCCCGTGGTGCGCAAGACCTGGTTGAGCCCGATCGCGCTGCCGGTCCGCTCCGGCGGCACCGCGCTGACGATCAGGGCCGGCATGGTGGCGAAGGTGATGCCGATACCGATACCGAGCAGGCAGGTCGTGGCGGCGATCTCCCAGAGCTGGCTGTGGCCGACCGCCAGGGCCAGCAGCGTGCCGGCGACCAGGAGGGCGCCGATCGGCAGGGTCCGTTCGACCCCGATCCGGTCGACCATGCGGCGGGCGATCGGCTGGGAGACGAGGCTGCCGGCCGAGAGCGGCAGCAGCAACAGCCCGGCGGTGACCAGGCTGGCCCCGAAGCCGTAGCCGGAATCGGTCGGGGTCTGAGCGAGGATGTTGATCAGCGACATGCCCAGGTAGAGGCCGATCCCGAGCAGGAGGGCGGCAACGTTCGCGCCAAGCACCGAAGGGTCGGTCATCGAGTGGAGGTCGACCAGCGGTTCGTCGGCCCTCAACTCGACCAGCAGCCAGGCGGCCAGGCAGACCACCGCGAGGGCGAAGAGCGCCAGGATCAGCGGTGAATCCCAGCCGAGATGGTTGCCCTCGCTCAGGGCCAGCAGCAGTGCCGCCAGCCCGGCGCCGAGCAGGACCGCGCCAGGGACGTCCATGCGTACGCGATGCCCTTGGGCCGAGTTCCGGGGCAGGACCAGCACCACGGTGAGCAGGGCCAGGGCGGCGAAGACGGCCCCGAACCAGAAGGCCGCCTGGAAGCCGAGGTCCTGGGCGATCAGGCCGGTGATCGGGAAGCCCAGTCCGGCGCCGACTGCGACCGTGATCGAAAGCGCGGCGATCGCTGAGGCCTGGAGCGGGCCTTCGAGGTGCTCCCGGGCCAAGGCGATGGCGAGCGGGACGGTCGCGTAGCCGATGCCCATCAGGCTGCGGCCGAGCAGGAGCTGGGGCATCGAGTGGGAGGTGGCGGCGATCACGGCGCCGATCGCGACCGCGGTGAGCGTGCTGACCAGCACCTGGCTGCGGCGCGGGCCGTCGCCGAGCCGGCCCAGTACCGGAGTGGCGACTACCCCGACCAGCAGGGTCACGGTCAGCATCCACTGCGCGGTGGCGAGAGAGACGTGGAAGTCATCGGCGATGGTCGGGATCAGCGGCGTGCCCAGGGTCGAGGAGACCGACACGGTCAGACCGGCGAACATCAAAGCGGCGATCAGGATGCCGGGGCGAGGAGAGATCGGTTTGTCAGCGGGCGATGTCATCAACTGATGACATAGTAGCGCGAGACCCCAAGGAGGTCAAGCCCGGGTCGCTGCAAAAAGAAACGCCCCGGACTTGCGGGGCGTTTCGTGAACCTGCTGTGTCGGCAGCTTAGAAGTTGCCGGGATGCCTGACGCTGAAACCCCGGGAAGAGCGGATGGTCGTGCTCCAGCGGTTGCCGCCGGTCGAGCTCATGTTCGACGTATCGAAGGAGAGGCCGGCCACGACCATGTACATGTGGCCACCGTTGGCGTAGGTGGTGATCCACTTGCCGGCACCGGGCTGCTTCCAGCGGACGAAGCTGCCGGACGGCATCGGATAGCTGATGAAGCCACCGGCGCGGAGCGCGTAGGAGACCGAGCCCGAGCAGTCATAGCCGCGGTCGAGCTTGCGGCTCAGCTTGTGGCCGCCACCGTAGATGTACGGCTTGAAGCGGATCTTGTTGGCGGCGGCGATTACTCGCTTGATGGCGGCCGGGGCGGTGTCCGGGGCAAAGGCCTTGCCGTTGATCAGGCGAGCCTTCTTGATCGGCTTGCACGCGGTTGGGGCGAGGGTGAGGCCACCGCTCGACGCGTCCTTGCAGCCGGCCTGGGCCGGGGCGGCGAAGGTCGAAAGTGCGATGAAGGCCAGTGTGGCCAGCGCGGCGACGCCTGCCAAAGCCCTGAGGGCCGTAAATGTACGGAACGACTGGATTGTGCGCGACGGGTTGATACCGAATCTCCTTGGTCGGCCTACGGGGTTAGCTGTCGGGCTGGCGCTTTAAGGAGCCGCGCTCCCACCTGAATCAGTGGGTTCGCCCCAGATACTTGGTTCCCCCGATCCCGGTCACTGAGTGAGTCGGGATTCGGCTTCTCGGTTATGAACTTGCGAGATCATAGACGATCTGCATGTCATTCGCTAACAAACCGGCGAATCCCTCCCTTAATCCCTGCAATTTCCGAAGAGATGGAGTCCCCCGAGGACGGCGCCGGAAGCCGGGTTTGGGGAGGCTAAGCCAAGTCCCGGTGCTAGGTTTGAATGGTGGAAATTGCTGGCAAGAAGGTGCTCCTGACCGGTGCGACCGGAGGTATCGGCCGCGCGATCGCCAGCACCCTCGCCACCGCCGGCGGGAACCTCATCCTCTCGGCCAGGTCGGGCGAAGCGCTCGAGGAACTCGCCGCTTCCCTGCCCGGTGACGGCCACACCGTGCTGCCCGCCGACCTCGGCGAACCCGGCGCCGCTCAGGTGCTGGCCGCCCGGGCCGATGCCCCGGATGTGCTGGTCGCCAACGCGGCGCTGCCCAGCACCGGCCGGTTGACCGAGTTGACCGATGAGCAGGTCGCCCGCATGCTGCGGATCAATCTCGAAGCACCGATCCTGCTGGGCCAGGCTTTGCTGCCCGGAATGCTGGAACGCGGCCAGGGCAAGCTGGTGATGATCGGCTCGCTGGCCGGCAAGGCGGGCAGTCCTCGCTCCTCCATCTACAACGCGACCAAGTTCGGCCTGCGCGGGTTCGCCTTCGGGCTGGCCGCCGACCTGGCCGACTCGCCGGTCGGGATCACCCTGGTCGCCCCGGGATTCGTGCGCGAGGCCGGCATGTTCGCCGACTCGGGCGCCGACGCCCCGCCCGGCCTGGGCACGACCACCCCTGACAAGGTGGCCGTGGCAGTCCTCAAGGCGATCCGCTCGAACCGGATCGAGATCGCGGTCGCGCCGCTGGTCCAGCGGACCATGGCCCACGTCGGCCTGATCAGCCCCCATCTCTCCCACCGGGCCCAGTCGGGCTCGGCGGGCCAGAACGCCGCCGACTCACTCGCCCGCGGCCAGATCGACAAACGTTGACCCTCACCCACTCAAGCGAAAGAACAAAGACATGAGCAGCAATTCATTCGGAAGCAAAGACAACATCGAGGTAGGCGGGAAGAGCTACGAGATCTTTCGCCTCGATGCGCTGCAGGCGAAGTACGACGTCGCCCGCCTGCCCTACTCGATCAAGGTCCTGCTGGAGAACGTGCTGCGGCTCGAGGATGGGGTTTCGGTCAGCGCCGCCGACGTCGAGGCGATCGCCTCCTGGGACGCCAAGGCCGAGCCTTCGGTCGAGATCCCCTTCCAGCCGGCCCGCGTCCTGATGCAGGACTTCACCGGCGTCCCGGCCGTGGTCGACCTGGCCGCGATGCGCGACGCGATGGCGGACATCGGCGGCGAGGTCTCGGCGATCAACCCGCTGGTCGACGTCGACCTGGTGATCGACCACTCGGTCCAGGTCGATGCCTTCGGCAACGGCATGGCCTTCGAGATCAACGCCGAGAAGGAGTTCGAGCGCAACCAGGAGCGCTACGAGTTCCTCAAGTGGGGCCAGGGCTCCTTCGACAACTTCCGGGTGGTGCCGCCGGCCACCGGCATCTGTCACCAGGTCAACCTCGAGTACATCGCCCAGGTCGTCTACTCGCGTGAGAACGACGGCGTGCTCCAGGCCTACCCGGACACCCTGGTCGGCACCGACTCCCACACGACCATGGTCAACGGTCTCGGCGTGCTCGGCTGGGGCGTCGGCGGGATCGAGGCCGAAGCGGCGATGCTGGGCCAGCCGATTTCGATGCTGCTGCCGCAGGTGGTCGGCTTCAAGCTGCACGGCCAGCTGCCGAAGGCGGCCACCGCGACCGACCTGGTGCTGACCGTGACCGAGATGCTGCGCGAGCGCGGGGTGGTCGGCAAGTTCGTCGAGTTCTACGGCCCGGGCCTCTCGACCCTGCCCCTGGCCGACCGCGCCACCCTGGGCAACATGTCGCCGGAGTTCGGTTCGACCTGCGCGATCTTCCCGCCCGACACCGAGACCCTCAGATACCTAGAGCTGACCGGTCGCCCTACGAGCACGATCGAACTGGTCGACGCCTATGCCCGTCTGCAAGGCACCTTCCACAGTGCCGATTCCGAGGATCCGGTCTTCAGCGACACGCTCGAGCTCGAACTCGACTCGGTCGTGCCCTCGATCGCCGGGCCGAAGCGCCCGCAGGACCGGATCGCCCTCTCCAACTCCAAGCCCGCCTTCCTCGAGGCCCTGAAGGAGTTCGACGAGCAGGCCTCGCAGGAGCTGAGCGCCTACGACGAGGCGCTCGACGAATCCTTCCCGGCATCCGACCCGCCCGGCGAGGACCACGTCACGAGTGATCTCGGCAAGCCGGCGGGCGCCCCGGTCGGGACCGCGGTCGAAGGGGAACGCTGCAGCAAGGACAAGATCCCGGTCACGCTCGAGGACGGCACGAGTTTCGACCTCGACCACGGCCGGGTCGTGATCGCCGCGATCACCTCGTGCACCAATACCTCCAACCCCTACGTGATGGTCGGGGCCGGGCTGCTCGCCCGCAACGCCCTGGCCAAGGGACTGAAGCGCCAGCCCTGGGTCAAGACCTCGCTGGCCCCGGGATCGACCGTGGTCACCGACTACCTCGACAAGGCCGGGCTGACCGGATACCTGGACGATCTCCAGTTCAACCTGGTCGGTTACGGCTGCACCACCTGCATCGGCAACTCGGGCCCGCTCGCCCCGGAGATCTCGGCCGCGATCGACGAGAAGGACCTGGTCGTCTGCTCGGTCCTCTCCGGCAACCGGAACTTCGAGGGCCGGATCAGCCAGGACGTGAAGGCGAACTACCTCGCCTCGCCGCCCCTTGTCGTCGCCTATGCCCTGGCCGGCCGCATGGACATCGACATCCAGAAGGACCCGCTCGGGGAGGACCCGGACGGCAACCCGGTCTACCTCGACGACATCTGGCCCGACCCGGAAGAGGTCGCCAAGGTGGTCGGCGACTCGATCCGCCGCGAGATGTTCGAGAAGAACTACGGCGACGTCTTCAAGGGTGACGAGAACTGGCAGAACGTCTCGGTGCCGGAAGGCGACCGCTACACCTGGCCCGACTCGACCTACGTCCGCAAGCCTTCCTTCTTCGAGGACATGCCGGCCGACCCGCCCGGCCTGGACCCGATCCACGGCGCCCGGGTGCTGGCCAAACTGGGCGACTCGATCACCACAGACCACATTTCACCCGCCGGTGCGATCAAGAAGGACAGCCCGGCCGGCGCCTGGCTGATCGAGCAGGGGGTCGGCCCGGCCGACTTCAACTCCTACGGCTCGCGGCGCGGCAACCACGAGGTGATGGTGCGGGGCACCTTCGCCAACATCCGGCTTCGCAACCAGCTGGTCGAGAGGTCTGGCGGCTACACCAAGCATTTCCCGACCGGGGTCGAGACCTCGATCTTCGAGGCAGCCCGGACCTACGCGGACGAGGGCGTGCCGCTGGTCGTCCTGGCCGGCAAGGAGTACGGCTCAGGTTCCTCGCGCGACTGGGCGGCCAAGGGCACCCGTCTGCTCGGGATCCGGGCCGTGATCGCCGAGAGCTACGAGCGGATCCACCGTTCGAACCTGATCGGCATGGGTGTCGTGCCGCTCCAGTACCCGGACGGGGAGAGCACCGAATCGCTTGGCTTGACCGGCGAAGAGGTGATCACGATCGGCGATCTCAAGGGCGGCGAAGCGAAGACGGTCGAAGTGACAGCCGAACGCGAAGGCGCGGAGCCGGTCACCTTCACCGCCACGGTCCGCCTCGACACCCCGAACGAGGTCCGCTACATCAACAACGACGGCATCCTCCAGACCGTCCTCCGCGACCTGAACAAGTAAGAAACCGATCCGGGTGCTTTGACTTTGTTAGCCGGAAATGGCTTAACTCAAAGCACCCGGGTCAAACTTGCTCTAGGACTATCTGCGTCGTGTCTTTGGTGAGGTAGAGGCGGGAACCTTCGGTGGTTGCTGTGACGCCGCCGTGGAGCAGGTCGTATAACCAGGCGTCCTTGTCGTATTCGCACCACATGTCGGTTTGCATCACGTCGAGCCAGGTGAGCTGACCGTTCTCGAGCTTGTACTCGCCACCCATCCAGTTGCAGCCCAGGCGGGCGGTCAGGATGAAACCTTCGGCCTGTTTGCCGTCCTCGTCGTTGCGGTTGAGCTTGCCGGTGGTGAAGCCGAGCTCGATCGGCTTCTTCAGCTGCTGTCCGATCACCTTGACCGACTCGAAGGACTTGCCGTCCAGAGATTCCGCGGTGGCCGGATCACCCGTGGCGACCGGTGTCTCCTCCACGATCGGATCTTCCTCCACGATCGGCTCCTGATCCAAGGTCGACGCCTTCGGTGCGACCCGGCGGAAGACGAACTTGACGCCGTCGGCCGGGCGGGAAAGGATCAGGCGGTTGCCTTTGACCCGCGCCTTGAGGCCCTTCTTGAACTTGCTGCGCAGCCAGGGGTCGGGGTCGATCGAGCAGCCGATCTTGGTGCCCTCCCAGTAGCCGCGGCTGACCAGCCGTCCCCTGCGGACCCGGAAGCCGGTGCCCTGGGCGTTGCAGCCGCCGGTGACGACCATGGTGGGCTTCTTCGGCCGGCTGGGGTTGTCCGCGTGCCTGAAGAAACGCAGCCCGATGGTCCTGCCCTTGATGATCGGGCTTCCGCTCACGGACACCGACGTGAACTGCTTGCCGAGCAGCGATTTCACGGTCGGTACCTTGGCTTTTGCCGCTCCCGCGGCCGGCGCTGCGGCGGACAGAGCCAGCGCCGAAACCAGGAACACGAACGTGAAGATCCTCCCTGAAAGCTTCATGCCCCAACCATACGCGAATACGCCAAATCTGATGGTCAGCCCGAAACCGGTGTAGCCCCTCCCAACCATCAGCTAATTCGAATGAGAGGGCGGGCTGGACTGCCTGAAGACAGAGCCGGCCCATCCATCCCGTTTCTCTGTGGGCCGGCGGGTTTTACTTGGAGGCGGGGCGAAGCTCGCCGACTACTTATTAGGGATGGCGGGGGGGGGTCGCGGGAGGCAGGGGGTCCGCGCGACCCTCACCACGCCTGCGCGTCGGTAGCCAGGGAGGGATGCCGACGCGAACGCTTCCGGGGGTAAACCACCGGAAGCGGGCTTTGGAAATTTGAACTGGTTTGCAACCCCTCCGGGGCGCTGGTCCGATCCTGCTCCTTCCCTTTTCTCCCTACTGCTACTACGGACCTCACCGCATTTTATACACCGATCGGTGATCCGCGTCAATTAAGAAGAAAGCCGCGGTCGGGACGATGAAAAATAGGTGGTCCGGTCTGCCCCAGACCACTGCAGAATTATCGCTCCGCTACGGCGTAAGCGCCGTGAGAACAATCCGTTCCTGTTCGCGGATGTGGGCGACCGAGTAGCCCTCGCTGGGGCTCGAGCGTTCGGGTCGGCCGATGTATTCCAGGTTGACGCCGTCGGGCAGGATCGAGGGCAGGCGTCGCCACATCGTGGCCCAGGCGCCCATGTTCTTCGGCTCTTCCTGGACCCAGGCGACTTCCTTGAGGTTCGGGTAGAGCTTGAAGAGCTCGGCCAACTGCTGCTTGGGGAAGGGGTAGAGCAACTCGACCCGGGCAACCGCGACCTTCTCGGCCTCTTCGCGCGGGGCGGCGGCGTCGATGTCGTGGTAGATCCGGCCGGAGCAGAGCACGAGCCGTTCGACCTTTTCGCGGCGGCTGACCGCCTTGGGGTCGTCGAGGATGAAGTGGAAGTGCTCCTCGGTCAGCTGCTCCAGGGTTGCGGTGGCCGCGGTCTGACGGAGCAGTCCCTTCGGGGTGAAGACGACCAGGGGCCGGGCCTTCTTGATCAACGCCTGGCGTCGCAGCAGGTGGAAGTACTGGGCCGCGGTCGAGGGGTTGGCGACCCGGAGCGATCCTTCGGCCGCGAGCTGGAGGAAGCGTTCGACGCGGGCGCTGGAGTGCTCCGGCCCGGCTCCCTCGTGGCCGTGCGGGAGAAGCAGCGTCAGGCGTGAGGTCAATCCCCATTTGGCCTCGCCGGAGGCGATGAAGCTGTCGATGATCACCTGGGCCGAGTTGGCGAAATCGCCGAACTGGGCTTCCCAGAGCACCAGCGAGTCCGGGTTCGAGGAGGCATAGCCGTACTCGAAGCCGAGGCAGGCGGTCTCGGAGAGCGGGCTGTTGTGGAGTTCGAACGGGGCGGTCGCATCCTTCAGGTGCTGGATCGGTGCGTACTTGATGCCGGTCTTCTCGTCATGCAGCACCAGATGCCGCTGGGAGAAGGTGCCGCGCTCGGTGTCCTGCCCGGTCATCCGGACGTGCTTGCCCTCGGTGATCAGCGAGGCAAGGGCGAGCGACTCGGCGTGAGCGAACTCGATGCCGCCTTCTTCGAGGGCTTCGATCCGCCGGTTCAGCGGCTTGCGCAGCTTGCGATGGACGGTGAAGCTGGCCGGTACCTCGAGCAGGGCCTCGTTCAGCGCCCGCAGGCGGTCCGCCGGCACCGCGGTCTGGACCGGTGGGCTGGCCGAACGGTCCAGCTCACCGGTGCCGACATTGGTCACGGTCGGATCCTCGTAGACGCCGGAGTCCATCTTCTCCCGCAGGCCGTCGAGGGTTTCCTTGAGGAAGCTGCGTCGCTGGTCGGCGGCCTGCGCCACTTCCTCGGCGGTCACCACCTTCTGCTCGATCAGCTGCTCGGTGTAGATCTCCGAGACCGGCTTGTGCTTCTTGATCTCGGTCGCCATCAGGGGCTGGGTGTAGGCGGGCTCGTCGGTTTCGTTGTGGCCGAAGCGGCGGTAGCCGATCACGTCGATCACCACGTCGCGGTTCCAGCGCTCGCGGTAAGCCATCGCCAGGCGCATCGCCTGCGAGCAGGCTTCGACGTCGTCGGCGTTGACGTGGATGATCGGCACGTTGAACCCCTTCGCCATGTCGGCGGCGTAGGGGGTCGAGCGGCCCTCGTTGGGGTCGGTAGTGAAGCCGATCTGGTTGTTCTCGATGATGTGGATCGTGCCGCCGACCGAGTAACCCTCCAGTGACTGGATGTTGAAGGTCTCGGCGACCACGCCCTGGCCCGGGAAGGCCGCATCGCCGTGGAGCACGACCGCGACCGCGGTGGACGGGTCGTGGCTCAGCTTGCCCTCCTCGATCGACCCCTGCGAGTAGCGGGTGGCGCCGGTCACGACCGGGTCGACGAACTCGAGGTGGCTCGGGTTCGGGTAGAGGTGAACCTTGATCTTGCTGCCGTCGTGGTGCTCGGCGATGCCCTCGTGTCCGTAGTGGTACTTGACGTCACCGGTCCCGCCATGCGGGATCGCGGCGACCGCCTTGACGTCCTCGATCCGCTTGCCGCCTTCGAACTCGGCGAAGATCGCCTCGGCCGGCCGGCGCACGGTGTGCGCGAGCACCGAGAGGCGACCGCGATGGGCCATGCCCAGCACGACTTCCTTGGCCCCGCCGCGGGCGGCCAGGGTGGTCAGTTCGTCGAGCATGGTCACGACCGAATCGAGCCCCTCGATCGAGAACATCTTCTGGCCGAGATAGGCCTTCTCGAGGAAACGCTCGAACTCGAACACGTCGATCAGCCGGCCGAGCAGGCGCTTCTGCTCGTCCTTGTCCAGCGCCTTCCGATGTGCGCCGGTCTCGACCATCTCCCGCAGCCAGACCCGCTGCTTGTGGGAGGAGATGTGCTCGAACTGGTAGCCGATCGAGCCGGTGTAGGCGGCCCGCATCCGGGGCAGCGCCTCGAGCAGGGTCTCGCCCGGCACCCCGATGCGGAGGATCGAGGCCGGCACCTGGGCCATCAGCTCCGGGGTCAGGTGGACGGTCTCCGGGTCCAGGGCCGGGTCACCCTTCGGTTCCGCGCCGAGCGGGTCGAGGTGGGCGGCGAGGTGGCCGTGGGTGCGGTAGGCCTTGAGCAGCGAGGTTGCCGCCTGCACCGCCTGCAGCAGTTCGGGGGTAGGCGCTTCGGCGATCGCGCTGGCGGCCGGCGCGGCAGCCGCCGAGAGCGGCGGGGCCAGCTTGGCTTTCGGCTGGGCGGCGCTCAGCACGGTCCGGTCGACCCCCAGGTCGTCGGCGACCGACTCGTAGAACTCCTCGCCTCCGGCCAGCAGGCCGTCCAGGGTCTTGAGGAAGTTGCCGGATTCGGCGCCTTGGATGATCCGGTGGTCGTAGGTCGAGGTCAGGGTCATCACCTTGGAGACCCCGAGCTGGTCGATCTTCTGCTGGTCGGCATGCGACCACTCCGGCGGGTAGGCGATCGAGCCGGCGGCGACGATCGTGCCCTGGCCGCTCATCAGGCGGGGGACCGAGGCGACGGTGCCGATCCCGCCCGGGTTGGTCAGGGTGATGTTGGTCCCGGCGAAATCGTCCGGGGTGAGCCGGTTCTCGCGGGTCTTGGTGATCAGGTCCTCGTAGTAGGCGTGGAAGGCCGGGAAGTCGAGCTGGTCGGCACCCTTGATCGCCGGCACCATGAGGGCACGCGAGCCGTCCTTCTTTTCGATGTCGACCGCGATGCCGAGGTTGACCTGGCCATCGGAAACCGAGAAGAGCTTGCCGTCCTTCTCCTCGAAGTGGCGGGCCATGACCGGCCACTTGCGGGCGGCCTGGACGATCGCCCAGGCGACCAGATGGGTGAAGGAGACCTTCATGCCGCGTTCGGCGAGGGCGCCGTTGAGGCCCTTGCGCTTGGCGTCGAGGGTGTCGACGGCAACCGTGCGGAAGGAGGTGGCGGTGGGGATCGAGCGGCTCTCGTCCATCGCCTTGGCCAGCATCCCGGCCGGCCCGCGGAGCGCCTTCTCCTCGCGGTTGGCGGCGGGGGCGGCGCCGTCGCCGGCGGCCAGCACGTCGGCCTTGGTCACCTTGCCTCCGGGGCCGGTCCCGGCGACCTGGCCCAGGGTCAGGCCCTTGGCGGCGGCGATCCGCTTGGCGATCGGGGTGGCCCGGCCGTCGCCCACGTCAACCGGGGCGGGCGCCTCGGCCGCTGCGGCCTCGGGGGCGGCACCGTTACTGCCGGTGCCGGATCCGGCGCCCGGGATCATCTTGCAGAGGGCGGCGCCTACGGGTATGTCCTGGTCCGGTTCGACCAGCAGTTCGGTGATCTCACCGGCGCTCGGGGCGGGGACTTCGGCGTCGACCTTGTCGGTCGAGACCTCGACCAGGGGCTGGCCCTCCTCGACGCTGTCGCCGACCGCGACGTGCCACTCGAGCACGGTCCCCTCGGTCACCGACTCACCCATCTCGGGCATGGTCACCTCGATCGGCTCCGACGGAGCCGCCTCAGCAGCGGCATCCGACTTGGTCGCGCTGCCATTGGGGGCGCTCGAAGACTTGGGCGTCGGGCTGTCGCCGAGGTCGGCGTCGCCCTCGGTCGCAGCGACCGTAGTAGACGGCCCGGAGCCGCTGGCGTCGGGGTCGACCACGGCCAGCACGGAACCGATCGCGATCTCCTCATCGACCTCTGCACGCAGCTCGGTGACCGTGCCGGTGACCGGGGAGGGAACCTCGGCGTCGACCTTGTCGGTCGAGACTTCTACGAGGGTTTCGCCCTCTTCGATGGTGTCGCCGACCGCGACGTGCCACTCGAGCACCGTCCCCTCGGTCACCGACTCGCCCATCTCGGGCATCGTCACTTCAACTGCGGTCGCTTCTGCCATTTGATCCAAGTGTATGTATTCGCGCGAAGCGGGTTCTCCACATCTGGAGGAGCTGGGTCAAGAAATACAGGCGGGGATTCCTTCGCTTCGTTTCGAGAGTCGCTGTAGTGTCCCCGGCGAGTCATCTAACTGCGCGATTTGCTCGGAGGAGGAGCTGTGGATTACTTCATCACCGGAGGCACCGGATTCATCGGCCGCTACCTGATCGAGAGGCTGCTGAAGCGGGAAGGGACGGTGCATGTCCTGGTGCGTGAAGGGTCGCGCGGGCGCCTCGAGGAAATGCGGGCCGGTTGGGGCGAGGACGGCGAGCGGGTGGTGCCGGTCATCGGCGACCTGAGCCAACCGAACCTCGGCCTCGACGCCGACCAGATCGCCGCTCTCAAGGGCAAGGTCGACGCCTTCTACCACTTGGCCGCGATCTACGACATGGAAGCCGACGAGGAGGCGATCCGGGCCGGCAACATCGAGGGCACGATCAACGCGGTCGACCTCGCCAACGAACTCGAGGCCGGCTGCTTCAACCACGCCTCTTCGATCGCCGCCGCCGGCCTCTTCAAGGGAACCTGGCGCGAGGACTTCTTCGACGAGGCCGAGAACCTCGACAAGCACCCCTACTTCCGGACCAAGCACGAGTCGGAGCGGATCGTCCGCGAGCGCTTGACCGTGCCCTGGCGGATCTACCGGCCGGGCATCGTGGTCGGTGACTCCGAGACCGGGCAGATGGACAAGGTCGACGGCCCCTACTACTTCTTCAAGTTGATCCAGAGGCTGCGGGACGTGCTGCCGCCGTGGGCTCCGACGATCGGCATCGAGGGCAAGCAGATCAACGTGGTGCCGGTCGACTTCGTCGCCGACGCGATCGACCACATCAGCCACCTCGACGAGAAGGACGGGATGGTCTTCCACCTGACCGACCCGAACCCGCTCCGGGCCGGCCAGATCATCAACCTCTTCGCCCGCTCGGCCCACGCCCCGCAGATGTCGATGCGGCTCGACCCCCAGATGCTCGAGGTGATCCCGCCGGCGGTTCGCGGCGGCCTGATGATGCTGCCCCCGGTCAAGCGGATCACCGACTCGGTCCTCGATGACCTCGGCATCCCCCGCGAGGTGCTGGTCTACGTCAACTACCCGACCAAGTTCGACTGCACCAATACCCTCGAGGCGCTCGAAGGCACCGACATCGCCGTGCCGCCGCTGGCTTCCTACGCCGACACGCTCTGGGACTACTGGGAGCGGAACCTCGACCCCGACCTGTTCAAGGACCGCTCGCTCGGCGGCGCGGTCGGCGGCAAGGTCGTGATGATCACCGGCGCCTCCTCGGGTATCGGCGAGGCGGCCGCGATGAAGGCGGCCGCGGCCGGGGCCAAGGTGCTGCTGGTCGCCCGCAGCCGCGACAAGCTGGAGGAGATCCAGGCGGTGATCGCCGAGGAGGGCGGCGAGGCGTTCATCCACACCGCCGATCTTTCCGACCCGGAGGACATCGACCGGATGGCGGACGAGGCGCTGGCCGAGCACGGCCACGTCGACGTGCTGGTCAACAACGCCGGCCGCTCGATCCGGCGCTCCGTCGCCCTCTCCTACGACCGCTTCCACGACTACGAGCGGACCATGCAGCTCAACTACTTCGGCTCGCTGAAGCTGATCCTCAAGCTGCTGCCGCGGATGCGGGAGCGCAAGTCCGGCCACATCATCAACATCTCCTCGATCGGGGTCCAGACCAACACCCCGCGCTTCTCGGCCTACGTCGCCTCGAAGGCAGCCCTGGACGCGTTCAGCCGCTGCATCGGCTCCGAGATCATCGACGACAAGTGCCACATCACGACGATCCACATGCCGCTGGTGCGGACCCCGATGATCGCCCCGACCAAGATGTACGACGCCTTCCCGACGATCAGTCCGGACGAGGCGGCGGAGATGATCACCGACGCGATGATCCGCAAGCCGAAGAAGGTGGCGACCAAGCTCGGCAACTTCGGCGAGCTGCTGTACAGCCTCTCGCCGAAGGCCTCGGACGCGATCCTCAACACGGGCTACAAGCTGTTCCCCGACTCGAAGGCGGCGAAGGGCGAGGTCGAGGGGCAGGGCGAATCGGACAAGGCGCCCTCGACCGAGGCGGTCGCCTTCGCCCACCTGCTGCGCGGCGTCCACTGGTAGGCCGGGGGCCGAGCCGTGTCCGGGGATCGCAGGCTCAAGCACTGGGGCTGGGGCTACGAGGACCAGCAGCAGCCCCACGAGCAGGTGGTCGCCGCCTCCGAGGGCATCATTCCGATGCTCGGTTTCGGCCAGGCGCCGGAACGCCCGGTCCCGCTCGACCAGGTCGAGCTGAGGGATCCCCGGCTCCCGTCACCGGGCGGCGTCTTCACCGAGGACAGGCATCAACGGGCGGTCCACGCCCTCGGCAAGGCATATCGCGACATCGTCCGCGGCTTCTACGGCAGCTTCGAGAACCCACCTGACCTGGTCGCCTTCCCGGAGGACGAGGCCGGCGTGGAGGAGGTGCTCTCCCGTGCGGCCGACTGGGGTGCGGCGGTGATTCCCTTCGGCGGCGGCACCTCGGTCTGCGGGGGCGTCGAGCCGCGCCTGGCCGATCCGGACCGGCCGGTGGTCTCCCTGGACATGACCCGGATGAACCGGCTGCTCGAGGTCGACGAGACCTCGCTCGCGGCCCGGATCCAGGCCGGTGCCCGCGGCCCGGAGCTGGAGGAGCAGCTCAAAGCCCGCGGTCTCACGCTGCGCCACTTCCCGCAATCCTTCGAGTACGCGACCCTGGGCGGCTGGATCGTGACCCGGGCCGGCGGCCACTTCGCGACCGGCGAGACCCACGTCGACGACCTGACCGAATCGATCCGGGCGCTGACCCCGGCCGGCGAGTGGGAGTCCCGCCGCCTGCCCGGTTCCGGTGCCGGGCCTTCCCCCGACCGGATGCTGCTCGGCTCGGAGGGGATCCTCGGCGTGGTGACCGAGGCCTGGATGCGGGTTCGGCCCCGGCCGGACTTCAAGGCGACGGCGACGGTCGAGTTCCCGCCCGGGGACGAGGCCTTCTCGGACGCGGCCCGAGGCGCGGTCCGGCTGATCGCCCAGTCCCGGCTGATGCCCTCGAACCTGCGGTTGATCGACTCCTCCGAGGCCCGCACCACGATGGCCGGTGACGGTTCCGCCACCTTGCTGATCGTCGGCTTCGAGTCGCATGGCCAGCCGGTCGAGGATCGCATGGACCAGGCGGTGGCGATCGCCGAGGCCGAGGGTGGCCGGGTCGCTTCGAGAACGTCATCGACGCCGGCCGATCGCTCCGGTGCCGAAGGGTCCGGCAGCGACGAGGCCGGCTCCGATCGCTGGCGCTCCGCCTTCCTCATGGCCCCTTACATGCGCGACACCTTCGTCGCCTGCGGGATCATCGCCGAGACCTTCGAGACCGCGATCACCTGGGACCGCTTCGAGGAGTTCCACCGCAGCGTCATCGAAGCGACCCGCCGCGCGGTGGCCGAGGTGACCGGCGCCCCGGCCGAGGGGGAGGGGGCGCCGCGGGTCAGCTGCCGCCTCACCCACGTCTACCCGGACGGTGCCGCGCCGTACTTCACGGTCCTCGCCCCGGCCAAGCGCGGCAGCGAGCTCGCCCAGTGGGACGAGGTCAAGGCCGCCGCCTCGGAAGCGATCGAGAAGGGCGGAGGGACGATCACCCACCACCACGCGGTCGGCCGCGACCACCGCCCCTGGTACGACCGGCAGCGCCCCGACCGGTTCGCCGCCGCCCTCAAGGCAGCCAAGTCCGCGGTCGACCCGGACAATCTCCTCAACCCGGGCGTCCTGATCGACTGAAAACCCGCCGACCGTCGACTTTTCGGCAAATAAGTCTGAAAAGTCGGCTGTCGAAGTCAGGCGCGGGCTTGGGGCTTGGGGTTCATTTACCGGTTGCGACGCATGCGCGTCGGCTTTTGTCGGTAGCCTTCTCCGGCCGTATCCCGTCGTCGGGGTGCGGAACCCCGACCGATGGAAGCTTCCCCCCAGCACACCCTCACCGAGCGCGGACCCCTCCGGGCGGCGCTGAAGACTGCCCGACCCCAGGAATGGGTCAAGAACGTCCTGGTCTTCGCCGGGGTGATCTTCTCCGGCCAGCTCGACGACACCTGGGCGATCGGCCAGGCGCTGATCACCTTCGCCTGCTTCTGCGCGATCTCCAGCGCCGGCTACTTCATCAACGACCTCAACGACGTCGAACTCGACCGTCAGCATCCGAAGAAGCGGTTCCGCCCGATCGCGGCCGGCCAGCTCAAGGTCGGCACGGCCTGGGTCCTTTCGGTCGTGCTGGCCGTCGGGGCGATCGCGGTCGCCTTCCTGGTCGTCAACTGGCAGGTCGGCTGCATGGTGGCCGGCTACGGGGTGATCCAGGTCGCCTACAGCTTCGGTCTCAAGCAGGTCGTGATCATCGACGTGATGACCCTGGCCACCCTGTTCATCCTGCGGGTGATGGCCGGTGCCGAAGCGGTCGAGGCCCATGCCTCCGAGTGGCTGATCCTCTGCACCGGCATGTTGGCCTGCTTCCTCGGCTTCACCAAGCGCCGCCAGGAAGCGGTCTCCGAACTTCACGAAGGGACCAGCAGCCGACCCGTGCTGGAGCACTACTCGCTGCCCTTCCTCGACCAGATGGTCGCCATGGTCACCACCGGCACTGTGGTCAGCTACTCGATCTACACGGTCAACTCGCCCTTGGCCGGCTCCGAGATGATGCTGACCATCCCGCCCGTGGTCTACGGGATCTTCCGCTACCTCTACCTGATCTACGACCGCTCGGACGACCGTTCCACCGCGGCGATCGTGGCCGAGGACCGGGGCGTGATCATCGCCGGGGCGGTTTTCGTCGCGGTGGCGCTGCTGGTCCTCTACGCCTTCGACTGACCTGCATTCCCGGGCCGGGCTGTCCCGGCTGGCAAGACGTTCCCAGATAATCGGGAAACTTGACAGCGGTCGCGAAACACGTATGCTTCCTCGTCCCTTATAGAACACGGGAGACGGGTTCGGATCGATTCGAGAGTCGGCAGGAGGCTGACTGGTCCGGCACAACCCTGTCAGCTGTCGATCTCGAGAACTCTTGCGACAGCCGACCGAGCCTTCGAGGCTTTCCCACCGTTCGCACCAGGCCAATTGGAAATTGACCGGGTACCGAAATCGGTGACCCAGAAACCTCGGAGAATTGAATTGACTTACCCAGCCCTGTTCAATCGTTTGACTCGTCTCGTCCTGCTGCTCGTCGTCTTCGCGGCTGGCTTCGCGGGAGTCACCGCTTCCGCCCAGGCGGACCGCGAGTTCAGCCTGCGCTACTCGGCGAACGAGACCGGCAGCATCGTCGGCATCGCGAACACGAACATGACCTGTTCGACCGCGAGCGGCGCCACCGGTTCCAGCACCTGCTCCGATGCGCGTAGCGCCGGGATCACCGACTCGGTCAACAACGCCAATGACATGCGCAACAACAATGCGCATACCAGCGCCTACATCGACGTCGACTCGGACGGCTCGACCTTCAATTCGTCGACCGCGAACCAGTCGCTGCCGGCCGGTTCCACCATCCTCTTCGCCGGCCTCTACTGGGGTGGCCACTACTCGGGCGCCAGCAGTCCGGCCAACGCGAACCTCCGCGACCAGGTCAAGTTCAAGGTCCCGGGCGCCTCGTCCTACACGACGGTGAGCGCGAGCACGCTGGATGACGGGGTCGGTAGCAACGCCGGCCGCTACCAGGCTTTCGCCGACGTGACCAACCTGGTCAAGACCCTGCCGAATGCCGGCAACGGCACCTACGCGGTCGCCGACATCCAGGCCGCGATCGGCTCCGACCGCTACGCCGGCTGGTCGCTGATCGTCGCCTACAAGAACCCGAACGAGTCGATGAAGAACATGACGATCTTCGACGGCTTGGTCTCGATCTCGGGCACCACGACCCGCGACATCAACATCTCCGGCTTCCTGACCCCGCCCTCGGGCCCGGTCAACTCCGAGGTCGGTTTCGTGACCTGGGAGGGTGACCTCGGTCTGAACGGCGACCGGGCGCAGATCAATGGCCAGTACCTCTCGGACGCCCAGCATCCGTCGAACAACTTCTTCGACTCGCGCATCTCGCGCAACGGCTCACTCTTCACCGATCGCAACCCCGCCTACCCGAACTCGCTTGGCATGGACGCGGCCTGGACCACGGCCCCGGCCGGTGCGATCGGCAACAACGCCACCTCGGCCAAGATCACCGTGCGCAGCACCGGCGACCAGTACCTGCCGGGCGTGATCACCCACCAGGTCGAGATCTTCTCGCCGAAGGTCGAGCAGACCAAGACCGCCACCGACGTCAACGGTGGCAACCTCGAGCAGGGCGACGTGATCACCTACAAGATCGCCGGCAAGAACACCGGTGACGACGGTACGGCCAACTTCGTGCTGCGCGACCCGATCCCCGGCAACACGACCTACGTGCCCGGCTCGATCAAGATCAACAAGAGCGGCGGCGCGCCGACCGGCAACCAGACCGATGCCTCCGGCGACGACCGGGCCGAGTTCGATTCGGCCAACAACCGGATCATCGCCCGCCTCGGTACCGGCTCGAACGCTTCGGTCGGTGGCAACATCGGCCCCGGCCAGGAGTACGAGGTGACCTTCCAGGTCCGGGTCAACGGCCCGATCAACGATCCGGTCCCGAACCTGACCGTGCTCCACAACGAGGCGACCGCGACCTTGAACTCGCAGACCGCCGGCATCACGATCACCAGCGATGCCGACGTGGACGTGACGGTCAAGGCCCCGGACCTCCGCATCAAGAAGACTCGTACCGGCGCTGACTTCGTCGCCGGCGGCACCAGCCAGTACACGCTGGCGGTGGACAATCATGGCGCTGCCAACACCCAGGGCCAGGTCACGGTCAGCGACCCGCTGCCGGCCGGCCTGACTGCGACCGCGGTCAACGCCCCGGGCTGGACCTGCAACGCGCTGCCCGCCGATCACCTCAGCTGCACCCGCAGCGACGCGCTCGCCCCGGGCGCCAGCTACCCGAACATCGTCGTGACCGTCGCGATCGGCGATGACGTCGACGACGAGCTCGAGAACATCTCGACCGTTTCGGGCGGCGGCGACGCCAACCTCGGGGACAACTCCTCGAGCAGCACCAACCCGGTGTCCCACAAGGCCGACCTGGCGATCGTGAAGACCGCCTCGCAGAGCCACGTCAAGATCGGCGACACCTTCAGCTACGCGCTCAAGGTCACCAACAACGGACCTTCCAAGGCGACCTCGGTGGCGATCACCGACGACATCCCGGCCGGCCTCAGCTTCGTCAGTGCCGACCCCGGATGCACCTACCAGCCGGTCAACGGCACCGTGGTCTGTGCGGTCGGCACCCTGACCAACGGCGCCACGACGACGATCAACGTCACGGTCAAGGTCGACGGCGATGCCGCCGGCCAGATCCAGAACACGGCTTCGGTCTCGGCCCAGCAGGAGGATCCGAACCCGGGCAACAACACCGACACGGAGACCGTCGACGCCAGCGGCGCCGACCTCCAGGTGACCAAGACCCTCAAGTCGCCGACCGATCCGGTCAAGACCGGTGACACCGTCGTCTACGACATCGTGGTCAAGAACAACGGCCCGTCCGACGCCACCGGCGTGGTGCTCTACGACGCCCTGCCGTCCGGCCTGGCCAACGTCACCACCGACAACGGCAGCTGTGTCGTCGCCGCCGGCGCGATCAACTGCGCCCTGGGCGACATCGACAACGGTGACAGCGTCACGGTCGAAGTGACCGGCGTGGTCAAGCCCGGCCAGGACGAGCTGGTCAATACGGCCAGCGCGACCGGCAACGAGGACGACCCGGTGCCGTCCAACAACACGGACGACGTCACCACCCCGGTCACCCCGCAGGCTGACCTGGCGATCCAGAAGCTGGCCAGCGTCAGCGAGATCACGCCGGGCGTGGAGTTCACCTACACCTTCAAGGTGACCAACAACGGCCCGGACAACGTGACCGGCATCACCGTGACCGACACGCTGCCGGCCGGCGTCACCTACGTTGACGGCGCTCCCGGCTGCAACGCGGTCGGCCAGGCCGTGACCTGCACGATCAACTTCCTGGCGGCCGGCGGTTCCGGCCAGACCGGGATCTCGGTCAAGTACACGGGCAACGGCAACGCCGTTGCGAACACGGCCAAGGTCGGCAGCAACGTGCCGGATCCGAACCCGGGCAACAACACCTCGACGATCGAGACCCCGGTGAAGAATCCGAATGCCGACGTCCAGATCGTCAAGACCGTCGACGACCCGAACCCGGAGGCCGGCGACACCATCACCTACACCCTGACCGTGAAGAACAACGGCCCGGGTACGGCCCAGCATGTCGTGGCCACCGACCAGCTGCCGGACGGAGTGACCTTCCTCTCCGCCGACTCGCCCTGCGTCGAACTGAACGGCAAGGTGACCTGTGAGCTCGGTGACCTCGCCTCGGGTGAGGAAGTCGCACTCAAGATCAAGGTCAAGGTCAACGCCTGGACCACGAACACCAACACCGGTACCCACGGTGTCGACGTCCAGAAGGTCGAGACCCAGATCGACCTGAACCCGGGCGAGACCAAGACCATCCAGGCAGTCTGCCCGAGCGGCTTCTTCGTCTCCGACGGCTCGGTGCGGATCGACCATGTCGACCAGGGCACCGGCGACTGGACCGCCCCCGAGGTTCTCGAGTCGCGGGCGATCAACAACAGCACCTGGCAGGGCACGGTGAAGAACACCGCGACCGGCCGGGTCCAGGCGAAGATCTTCGCGGTCTGCATCCGCGAGACCACCAGCCCGGACACCACCGGTCACAGCCTCAAGGTCTCGGACCCGGTCGCGACCACGGTGAACCTGCACAACGGCAACAACGAGGCCACCCTGTCCTGCCCGGCGGGCACGACCGCGATCCAGCCCGGCTTCATCGCCGATGAGCCCGGACTGCTGGTCTACTCGCAGCCCGAGGGCAACGGCTGGAAGTTCGTCTACAAGACGGATTCCGCCTCCAGTGGTGATCACGCCACGTTCTCGATCCGCTGCCTGAGCAAGGAGCTGGCGGTCAGCGACGGCCACTCCCACAACCTCTCGTTCCAGCGGATCTGGACCGAGCAGACCATCCAGCCCGGTGACGTCAACGAGGTCCAGCTGATCTGCCCGGACGGCAGCAAGGGCATCGTCGGCGGCTGGGACCTGGACGATGGCCTGGTCTCCCTGGGCAACGACCCGCGCCCGGTGACTCGCGCCTTCAAGGTCTACAACCCGACCGACCACCCACTCAAGGCCAGGTACAGCCTGCTCTGCCTGGGCGACCGCACCGGCGGCACGATCGTGAACGGTGACTCGAACGAGATCATCAACACGGCCGACGTGGCCAGCACGAACGACACCGACCCGAGCAACAACTCCTCGTCGGTGACCGTGAACGCCACCCCGAACACGGGCGGTGACCCGGTCGACCCCGGCCACGGCAAGACCCCGGTCAACAACCCGATCGCGAAGACGATCGTCGGCAAGGGAGTCAGCTACTCGGCTAGTGGTGTCACGTTCACCTTGAAGTGCTCGGGGGCTTGTGGCGGTACCGCGAAGTTGAGCACCTTGAAGAAGGTCAGGGTCAAGGGCAAGAAGTACGGCAAGGGCACCGTCCTCGCGAAGAAGCGGTACTTCATCGGCAAGGCCGGGACCAAGAAGATCAAGCTCAAGTTGACCAAGGCAGGCACGAGGGTCCTGAAATCAGGCAAGGTCAAGAAGGCCTCACTCAGGATCGCGGGAGGGACCAGCAAGGTGATGAGGGTCGGGCGGCGCTAGCCCCGGCCCCATTGTCAGGGAGAGGAGGGCTCCGGTCGCAAGACCGGGGCCCTTCGTTTAACGCAGATTGCGCACTTTTGGGCGGGACCGTAACTTGACAGACGCGAAATTGTTCGTATCCTTGTAGGTCGATAAGAACACGGGAGACGAGCATGGACCCCGAGCGAGTTCCGGCGGGAGGCCGGGGAGTCCAGTCAAAAGCTCTTTCGTTTGCGGTTTCTCGCTGACAACGCAAGCGAACTGGCCTCCGAGGCTTTCCCACCGTTCCACAGGCCAAGAAAGCAATGGACCGGATGCCGAAAGCATCCATGAAGTCTCGGAGAAAACTTGAAGACCGTAGCCCGTGTCACGTTTCGTCTGCTGGCCCTTTTCGCCCTGATCTCGGCGGGACTCTTCGGAGCCTCGACCGCCGCGCAGGCAGCCGGTACCCCTGATCTGCAGGTAGCAGCGACCTCTTCCAATCCGCTCTACGGAGAGACCGGCGCCGTTTCGGTCACCGCATCGCTCGGCAGCGGCCAGCCCAAGGGTTACAACCTTTCCTTCCGGGTCGTGCTTCCCGCCGGGATCACCTACGCGGGCGGCGGCGAGTACGCGCCGACCGTGATCGCCAACCAGCCCGGCACCGGCCAGACCACTCTGCTCTTCAACAACATCTCGGACCTGGTCGCCGACTCGTCCCAGGCGGTGACCTTCAACGTCACGCATGACCAGAGCCTCTACGACGTCGGTTCTACCTACGACATCCAGTACCAGGCCTTCATCAACACCGATCCGCGGATCATGCCGTCCTTCGATGCCGCCGGAGCCCCGGTTCCGGCCAGCTCGACCGGCAGCGCTGCGACCAGCACCACCTCGAAGGTCAACGCGATCAAGATCAGCAAGTCCGAGCCGAGTCGCGAAGGGGAGATCCTGCGCGGGGTCCACGACCACCAGACGATCTACACGCTGAAGGTCCAGAACAACTATGTGAACCCGACCAACGGCACCAAGCTGAACGACTGGCTGCCGGCCGATCTCGAGTTCCTCGGCTGTGAGGGTGATCCGGACAACACGACCAACGCGCCGACCAATCCCGGCTCGGCCGAGGAATACCCAAGCTCCGGCCCGATCGTGGTGCAGCCGGTCCCCGACTGCCACGAGCCTTCCCTGGTCGAGACCGTGCTGGCCGACCCGGATGGAGCCGGCCCGATGCCGGAAGCCGTCTACACCCACGTCCAGTGGGACACCGGCGATCTCGCCCCCGGCCAGGAGATCACCTACCGCTACCGCGCCGCGGTCCCGCTGACCGAGAACACGCTGAACTGGAGCGGCGCCACCCCGGCGACCGACGGAGCCCAGGGCGCGAACCTGGACAACAACGCGGCGGCGCCGCCGAAGGAGATCCAGGACGAACAGAAGATCGTCAACTATGCGATCGCCAGCGGCGAATACCAGAGCAACACGGTCCCCTTCAACGTCTTCGACGACACCACGCTCGAGCGTACGGCCGAGGATCTGGTGGTCTACAAGTCGAACCTGACCTCGAGCAACCTGTCCCAGGGTGACATCAACACCTGGGAGCTCCGCTTCCGCACCGGCGAGTACCGCTACAGCGACGACATCGTCGTCACCGACACCCTGCCGTCGGGCCTCTGCCCGCTCGGTTCGGCCAACTACACGACCGGCAACAGCGCCTCGGATTCGGAATGCGACCCGACCGGCGACAACCCGAGCGTCCCCTACAAGAGCGTCACCGAGAACGCGGACGGCACTTTCACCATCGTCTGGGACAAGTCGGCCTTCCCCCAGCTTGGCCACACCGACGTCAACGATGAGTTCGTCATCACCTTCCCGACCAAGACCCGCAAGAACTACCAGCAGAACTTCCAGGACACCACGCCGATCCTGGCCGCGGACGGGATCAGCAACAAGGTGAACCTGACCGGGAACGGCTTCTCGCGTTGCGTTTCACCGGGAACCGCCGACTGCGAAACGTCGGGTCCGAGGATCTGGAACGACGGCCAGGAGCCGGAGCCGGTGGTTGACGCCTCGTCGGCCGGCCAGAGCGCCCCGCATGTCGTGCTCAAGAAGGAAGTCGCCGAGTCCGGAACCAACTGCGAGACGGCGACTTGGGTCAAGAACGTCCCGAGCTATCACCCCGGTGACACGGTCTGCTGGCGGCTGACCATCGATTTCCCCGGCAAGGTAGACACCCATCAGCTGCGGGTGACCGACTTCCTGCCGCGCAACGCCAAGTACGTGCCCGGCAGCTATGCCGACACCGCGGCCAACACGACGACGAACGCGATCGACACCAGCATGAGCGGTGGCGGAGTCCTCTTCTGGGACATCAACGGCTCCTTCGTGCCGACCGGCGCCCAGAAGTTCCAGGTCACCATCAAGACCACGATCGAACCGACCGGAATCCTCAGCCCGGTCGACATCGAGGGCAACCTGCTCAAGTTCGCCTTCGAGAACACCCCGGGAACCTCCTTCCCGCTGCGTGACCAGGCCGACTTCAAGACCGTCACTCCGACTCTCTCCCTGGCCAAGGGCGTACGTCAGGTCGATTCCGGCACGGTCAACAATCCGCCGATCGACGGCGTGACCGTGCGCGGCGGCAACGTCGTCACCTACGAGGTGGACGTGAAGTCGACCGGCGACACCAAGGACGTCCAGGTCTGGGATCAGCTGCCGGCCGCCTACGACTGCAGCATGGTCTCCTCGATCAGCGACGGCGGCACCTGCGTCGACGGTGGCAGCGGGGTGGACCGGATCAAGTGGACCGTCCCGGCGATCGACGACGGCGCGACCAAGGCCTTGACCTACAAGGTGGCGATCCCCGGAACCTTCGGTCCTGAGAACACCTACGTCAACACGGCCGGAGTGCGTCAGTACGAGTCCGACACCAACACCGGTGGTCGGTACATCTACACGCCGCAGAACAACATCGACCCGAACAACCCGCGCACCCCGAACGTGCCCCGGGTCGACGACCAGAGCAACGTCAAGACTCCGAACGTCGGCCTGGCCAAGACCGGCACGACCTCGATCACCGAGACCGGCAACTCGGCCTCCCAGGCGACGATCGGCGAGCTGATCAACTACACGGTCACCGCGACCCTGCCCAACGGCACCACCTTCGGCACGAACGCGAAGATCACCGACACTCCGAACTCGGTGGACACGCAGCCGCTGACCGGCCCGGCCACCGCGACCCTCAACGGTTCGCCGCTGCCGGCCGGATGGAGCATCACCACGGTCGGCCAGACGATCACCGTCAACATCCCCGACGGTTACGTGGTTCCGCCCGGATCGGACCACAAGGTCGTGATCAGCTTCCAGACGCGGGTCGCCGATGTGGCCGCCAACGTGCGCGGACAGAACCGGACCAACCAGGCCAATATCTCCTGGACCGACGGTTCCGCCCGCAGCCGCAACTCGAACACGGTCACGACGCCGATCGTCGAACCGTCGATCTCCCAGACCAAGTCGAACAACAAGACCTCGAACGCGATGCCCGGTGACGTCGTCACCTACACGCTGAAGACCTCGAACGCGAGTTCCTCCAACGTCAGCATCGCCCACGACACGGTGATCAAGGACGTGGTCCCGGCCGGCGTCACCCTGGTCGACGGCAGCGGCAACCCGCTCGCCGACGGCGCCGTGGTGCCCGGAACCAGTGGTGCCACCTGGGACGCGGCGACCCGCACGATCACCTCGGCCGCGTCGCCCGCGATCAACATCAACCCGGGCGGCAGCGTGACCTGGACCTACCAGGCGAAGATCGACTCCCCGGCGATCGCCGGCAGCGTCTTCACCAACACGGCGAACGCGAAAACCAGCTCGATCGACGGCAGCGACCCGAACGAGCGGACCGCGTCCAGCTCGACCAACACCGGCTACAGCGCCAACTCGAGCAGCACCGTGAAGCTGGGCGGCAGCTCGGTGACCAAGTCGGTCGATCCCTCCTGGGTCACGATCGGCACTCCGATGACCTACAAGGCGACGGTCACGATTCCGAAGAGCCTCAACTTCTTCAACCTGACCGTGACCGACGTGCTGCCCGACTCGATCGACTTCGACGGCTATGTCGGCTCCAGCTGCATCAGCGGCTGCTCGGCCTCGAACCCGGCGCCGACGGTCCAGAACTACAACCCGCAGGTCACCTCTTCCGTGACCAACATCGGCTGGGACCTCGGCCACGTCGCCGCGGGCACGGCCGACCGGGTGATCGAGTTCACCTACAAGGCCCATGTCCGGGACACCCACCGCAGCGGTGGGGCCAAGGTGCTGGCCGGCGAGAACATCGTCAACAAGGTGAACTCGATGTCGAACACTTCGCAGAAGTTCACCTTCGACCCCAACACCTTCCGTCCGCAGGGCGGCTTCGACCACGTCTCGCCTCAGGCCAACACCACGACCCCGGTGCGCGAGCCAAAGGTGACGCTCGACAAGAAGGTCAAGGTGGCCGGTGGCAGCTTCGTCGACGGACCGGTCAAGAGCCAGCCCGGTGACCCGCTGACCTACAGCATCAAGGTGACCAACAGCGGTACCAGCCCGGCCTACGACGTGACCGTTGACGACATGCCCGACGTCGAGCTGACCAACGTCGCCCTCGACCAGGGTGCCGCCTACAACACGAAGATGTGGAGCGCCGGCGACCGCGCGATGAAGTGGGTCATCCCCGGTCCGATCCCGGTCGGTGGCAGCGTCACCCTGACCTACACCGCCAACGCAGTCTCGTCAGCTCAGCTGACCAACGGCTCCTCGGCGATCAACACGGCCGACTCGGACTACTGGGGCATCCCGCAGTCCGACCGCACCAACTCCTGGACCTACCGTCACTACGACAGCAACCAGGACCAGGTCCGGGTCAACTTCGAGTTCCCCTCGCTCAGCGTCAACAAGACGACGACGGCCTCGGGCTTCCCGGACATCGCCGACGCCACCGTCGAGCAGCCCTTCGGCTGGCGGATCGTGGTGACCAACACGGCATCGACGGCCAAGGCATTCGACACGGTGGTCCGTGACGTGCTGCCTCCGGACTGGACCTACAACCCGGGCTCGACCTCGATCACCGGGGCGACCGGCGGCAACCCGTCGGTGACCAGCGACCCGGCCGGTGACGTCCTGACCTGGAACTTCAACGGTCAGGTCATCCAGCCCGGTGCCAGCGTGGTGATCACCTTCACCGCGACTCCCGGACTCGGAGCCCGCGCCAACCCGCCGGTCCAGACCAACGACGCCGAAGCGACCACCAAGGACGCCAGCGGCGCCTCCGGCAACCAGAGCGGCCCTTACAAGGACGAGGACGACGCCAAGGCGACGCTCCACTTCCCGATCGCAGACCTCAAGATCGAGAAGTCGGCGCCGGCCCAGGTCCACGTCTACGACGAGTTCGACTACACCCTGAAGATCACCAACAAGGGCCCGGACACCGCCACTCAGGTGACGGTCAGCGACCCGCTGCCGGCCGGCCTCCAGTTCGTCTCCTCGGCCAACTGCAACGCGGCGATCAGCTGCAGCCTCGGAACCCTCGCTTCGGGTGCTTCGAAGACGGTCACGATCCGGGTCAAGGCGACCCTCGCGGCGGGCGGCACCACGATCCACAACGTGGCAACCGTGACCGGCCACGAATGGGAGCCGACCCCGGCGGACAACACCGATGACGCCGACACGATCGTGATCGGCATTCCGGACCTGAAGATCACGAAGACGGCCCTGCCGACCAACCCGCGTCCCGGTGACACGGTCACCTACACGCTGAAGGCGGAGAACGTGGGTAACGCGGTCGCCCACAACGTCGCGATCACCGACCCGATCCCGGTCGGCCTGACCTTCGTCAGTGCGGATGCGCCTTGTACCGAGGCTGCCGGGACGGTCAACTGCCAGATCGGGGATCTGAACCCCGGTCAGGTCAAGACCTACCGGGTGAAGGCGACCGTCGATGCCTGGGGCGATGCCGATCCTTCGGCCGACCATCTGCTGGACGTCCAGAAGGTGGAGACCCAGATCGACCTGAATCCGGGTGAGGTGAAGACCGTCCAGGCGGTTTGCCCGGCCGGTTACTTCGCGACCGATGGTTCGGTGCGAATCGATCACGTCGACCAGGGCACCGGTGACTGGACCGCCCCGGAGGTTCTCGAGTCCCGCGCTTCGTCGCTGGACACCTGGCAGGGCACGGTGAAGAACACCGCGACCGGCCGAGCGCAGGCGAAGATCTTCGCGGTCTGTGTTCAGAAGCAGACGGTTGCCGACGGCGGGCACAGCCACGATCTGATCGTTTCGAACCCGATCACGGTGACCAACCTGACCTTGGCCGGCAAGAACGAGGCTGTGCTGCAGTGCGGCCCGGGCCAGATCGCGATCCAGCCCGGCTTCGAATCGGATGTCCCGGCGAACCTGGTCTACAGCGAGCCGGAGGGCAACGGTTGGAAGTTCGTGCTCGACAGCAAGGAAGACGGCCAAGCGACCTTCTCGATCCGCTGCATGACCCGTCAGGTCAGCGTGGTCGATGGTCACACCCATGATCTCCAGTTCCAGCATCTGGTCAAGGAGTTCACGATTCAGCCGGGTGAGGTCAACGAGGCGCAGCTGACCTGCTCGGATGGCTACAAGGGCATCGTCGCCGACATGGATCTCGACGACGGCCTGGTCTCGCTGGGCAACGATCCGCGTCCGGTGACCCGGGCGTTCAAGATCTACAACCCGACCGATCATGCCCTGAAGGCCAGGCTCAGCCTGCTCTGCCTCGGTCTCCGGACCGCGGGTGAGCACGTGCCGCCGAAGGTGCTTCAGAACACGGCCTACATCTCGACCACCTCGTTCGAGGAAGTGACGACGAACAACCACTCGACCGCGACGGTGACCGCCGAGGACACCGACAACTACAACCCGATCGATCCGACCGATCCCGACAAGCCGACACCGAACAACCCGATCGCGAAGACGATCGTCGGCAAGGGAGTCAGCTACTCGGCTAGTGGTGTCACGTTCACCTTGAAGTGCTCGGGGGCTTGTGGCGGTACCGCGAAGTTGAGCACCTTGAAGAAGGTCAGGGTCAAGGGCAAGAAGTACGGCAAGGGCACCGTCCTCGCGAAGAAGCGGTACTTCATCGGCAAGGCCGGGACCAAGAAGATCAAGCTCAAGTTGACCAAGGCAGGCACGAGGGTCCTGAAATCAGGCAAGGTCAAGAAGGCCTCACTCAGGATCGCGGGAGGGACCAGCAAGGTGATGAGGGTCGGGCGGCGCTAGCCCCGGCCCCATTGTCAGGGAGAGGAGGGCTCCGGTCGCAAGACCGGGGCCCTTCTTGTTGCAGCGGGTCGCCCGGCCGCTACTTGGAGACCGGGAGATCGCCGGCGAGTTCGGTCTTGCCGTCCTTCTGGTACTGGACGTCGACGGTCTCGTTCTTGTTGTAGAAGCCGACCACGCCGAGCAGCATGACCAGCTTCTTCTTGCCGGACTTCGTTTCTTTGATGATGTCCCGGGTGAAGAGGATCTCGTTGCCGCGCAGCAGGTAGTCGGTCCCTTCGACCTGGGCGACGCCGTTGACGAAGACGGCGATCGGCTGCTCCGCGTCCTCCGGCAGGCTTACTCGCCGGCCGGCAGCGTAGGAACCCTTCGGGATTTTCTGTTCTGTGGTCTGTTCACTCATGAGCTGAGGAACATTTTCAACGATTTCATCGCCTGAGGGAGCGTCGACCCTTCGAGGGTCTGGCGGCTGACCCCACCGGCGAAGGGGACGACCGAGAGATCGCCCTGGATGTCGATCCCGGCGGTCGGCGGTTTGAACAGGCCCTTGCCGGTGATCTCGATCCTCGCGTTGACCAGCTGGGAAGGTTCGTAGTCGCGGATGGCGGATACCGAGTCCAGCCGGGCTTCGGCGATCACCTCGTCGGCCGCCGCCCGGGCAGCCCCCAGCGCCTCGTCGAGGTCGTCGAAGCGCTGACGGCTGACGTCAGAGCCGTGGCGGATGGTCAGCTTCCAGGTGGCCACCGGTACCCCTAGGGGTCAGGAAGGCCGGGTGGCGGGCCCGGAGATGCGGTCCTCGCCGGTCCGCTCGCCGATCGGCACGTAGTCCGTGTCGCGGGGGCCGGTGTAGATCTGGCGCGGCCGGGCGATCTTCTTGTCCGGGTCGTCGGTCATCTCCAGCCACTGGGCGATCCAGCCGGCCGTGCGGGCGATCGCGAAGATCACCGTGAACATGCCGGGCGGGATGCTCAACGCCTCGTACATGATGCCCGAGTAGAAATCGACGTTGGGGAAGAGCTTGCGGTCGATGAAGAACTCGTCCTCCAGCGCGTGCTTCTCCAGCTCCAGGGCGATCTCGACCAACGGGTTGTACTCGGTCGCCTCGAAGACCTCGTCGGCGTGGTTCTTGATGATCCGGGCCCGCGGGTCATAGTTCTTGTAGACCCGGTGGCCGAAGCCCATCAGCTTCTCTTCCCGGCTCTTCACCGCTTCGAGGAAGCTCGGCACGTTGTCGACCTTCTCGATGCGGCGCAGCATCTGCAGCACCGCTTCGTTGGCGCCGCCGTGGAGGCGGCCGTAGAGGGCGGCAATGCCCGCGGCGACCGCCGAGTACGGGTCGACGTCGGAGGAACCGACCCCGCGCACGGCGCTGGTCGAGCAGTTCTGCTCGTGGTCGGCGTGCAGGATGAACAGCACGTCGATCGCCTTGGCGACCCGGGGGTCCGGCTCGTACTTCGTCTCGGTCATCTTGAACAGCATCGAGAGGAAGTTCTCCGGGTAGGACAGGTCGTTGTCCGGATAGACGTACGGCAGACCCATGTTGTGGCGGTAGGCGAAAGCCGCCAGGGTCGGCATCTTGGCGATCAGGCGGATCGTCGCCAGGTAGCGCTCGATCGGGTCGAGGATCTGGTTCGAGTCCGGATAGAAGGTCGACAGGGCGCCGGTCGAGGCTTCGAGCATGCCCATCGGGTGCGCGTCGTAACGGAAACCGGTCAGGAACTTCTTGATGTCCTCGTGGACGTAGGTGTGATGGGTGACATCGTGGACCCAGTCCTCCAGCTGCGGCCGGGTCGGCAGCTCGCCGAAGACCAGGAGGTAGGCGACCTCGAGGAAGGTCGAGTGCTCGCAGAGCTGCTCGATCGGGATGCCGCGGTGCTGCAGGATCCCGGCCTCGCCGTCGATGTAGGTGATCGCCGAGCGGCAGGAAGCCGTGTTGGTGAAAGCGGGGTCGAACGACATCATCCCGAAGTCGTCCTCATGCACCTTGATCTGGCGCAGGTCGAGCGCCTTGATCGTGTCGTCCTCGATCGGGAGCTCGTAGGTACGGCCGGTGCGGTTGTCGGTGACCGTGAGGGTGTCGGCCCCGGTGGCTACTCCACCCCCATCACCCTCGGCGGGCGCTTCGGTCTGCTGTTCGGTGGACATGCTTCTCCTCGAATCCTGTGCTCTGATCTCTGTCCGCACCAGTATTTCAGTTCGGTTAACCCAGGGAGAAATCAGTCATCGATTTCAGCGCCTGCAAACGGGACTCGATTTCGTCCCGGGTGAGCCGGCTGACCCGTTCGGTCCCGAACTCCTCGACGTTGTAGGAGGCGAGCACCGTGCCGTAGCCCATCGCCGTGCGCAGCGCCTGCTGGTCGATCTCCCCGGCCTCGCCGTCGAGGTAGCCGAGGAAGCCACCGGCGAAGGAGTCGCCGGCCCCGGTCGGATCCCGCACGTCCTCGAGGGGGAAGCCGGGCAGGGCGAAGAAACCGTTCGGGGTGAACAACGCGGCGCCGTACTCGCCCTGCTTGGCGATCACCGCGCGCGGACCCATCGCCATCACCGCGGCCGCGGCCCGGGCGAGGTTCGGTTCCCCGGTGAGCTGGCGGATCTCGGCGTCGTTGATCAGCACGCAATCGACTTCCGAGATCGTCTGGACCAGTGATTCCTTCGCGGTGTCGATCCACAGGTTCATGGTGTCGAGGCCGACGAACCCGGCGGTGCCGCACTGGCCTCGTACCTGGCGCTGCAGGTCGGGCTGGATGTTGGCGAGGAAGAGCATGTCGGCCCCCGTCGAAGCCGTGGAGAGCTTCGGTTCGAAGTCGCCGAAGACGTTGAGCCGGGTGTCGTCGGTGTGGGCGGTGTTGAGGTCGTACTCGTAGTGGCCCTTCCAGAAGAAGGTCTCGCCGCTCACCCGCTCGATGTCCTCGGTGATCACGCCGCGGTCCTCGAGCACGTCGAGTTCCTTCTGGGTGAAGTCATCGCCGACCGGGCCGACCACGCGGACATCGGTGAAGAAGCTGGCGGCCAGCGAGAAGTGGACTGCGGAGCCGCCGAGCATGCGCTCGCGTTCGCCGAACGGGGTGACGACCGCGTCGAAGGCGATCGATCCGACTACGGTCAGTGACATGGCCGGGATCGTACCCGTCGGCGTGAAAAGATGGCTTCGTGAAGGCGATCCAGATCGAAGAGTTCGGCGGGCCCGAGGTGATGAACCTGGTCGAAGTGCCCGAACCGGTCCCCGGCGAGGGTGAGTCGCTGGTCCGGATCAGCCGGGCCGGCGTCAATTTCTCCGACACCCACATCACCAACGACCAGTACATCGCCCGGCAGCAGCTGCCCTTGATCCCGGGGATCGAGTTCGTCGGGGTCACCGACCAGGGCCAGCGGGTGGCGGCCGTGGTCCCGAACGGGTCCTATGCCGAGAAGATCGCCACCCCCGACTCCGCCCTGGTCCCGATCCCGGACGAGGTCGACGACGAGCAGGCAGCCGGGATCATGATCCAGGGCGTGACCGCCGACGCGGTGCTGCGGATCTCCGGCGGCCTGAAGGCGGGCGAGAACGTGGTGGTCGGGGCTGCGGCCGGCGGCACCGGCAGCCTCGCGGTCCAGCTGGCTCGCTCGATGGGCGCCGGAAAGGTCATCGGCCTCGCCTCGGGCGAGGAGAAGCAGCGGCTCGTGCTCGAGCTCGGAGCTGACGCCGTGGTCGATTCCCGCAGCCCGGACCTGGGCGCGGAGGTCAGCGAGGCGGCCGGTGGCCAAGTCGACGTGGTGCTGGAGATGGCCGGCGGGGATTCCTTCGAACAGCTGCTCGGGATCCTGCGTCCTTTCGGGCGCATGGTGGTGGTCGGAATCGCCTCCCGCGAGCAGAATCAGCTCAGGACTGGCAAACTGCTGAAGAACAGCCTCAGTGTCACCGGCTTCTGGCTGATGCACCTGCTGGCCCGCCCTGATCTCGCCCGCGACTCGATCGACCGGGTTTTTGGCGCTACCGCCCGGGGAGATCTGAAGGCAGTGGTCGGCGGAACCTACGGGCTTTCCGAAGCCCGCAAGGTCCATCAGGACATTGCCGGACGGAAGACGGTCGGCAAACTGCTGCTGGACCCCACTAGATGACAGAACAGACAGAACAAGAAGACAGACTTTTCAAGGACCTCGGGCTCAGCCCCGAGATCCAGCAAGCAATCGACGAGATCGGTTTCGAGAAGCCCAGCCCGATCCAGGCCGAGGCGATCCCCGAACTGCTGGCCGGCCATGACGTGATCGGCCAGGCCCAGACCGGTACCGGTAAGACGGCGGCCTTCGGCCTGCCGATGCTGCAGTACCTCGATCCCGGCAACGACGAGGTGCAGGCGATCGTCCTGACCCCGACCCGCGAGCTCTGCATCCAGGTCACTCAGGCGCTGCGTTCCTACGCTGAGCACCTGGACATCGAGATCGTCGCCGTCTTCGGCGGCGCCCCGATCCGCAGCCAGCAGGCCCAGCTGCGCTCTGGCGCGCATGTGGTCGTCGCCACGGTGGGACGGATGAAGGACCTGATCTCACGGCGTTCCCTGGTTCTCACCGCGGCCCGCTTCGTGGTCCTCGACGAGGCCGACGAAATGCTCGACCTCGGCTTCATCGAGGATGTGGAGCGGATCCTGCGGATGTGCCCGAGCGGCCGCCAGACGGCCCTGTTCTCGGCCACGATGCCACCGCCGATCAAGCGCCTGGCCGACACCTTCATGTACGACCCGGTCACGATCTCCATCACCCCGAAGGAACTGACCGTGGACGCGATCGAGCAGGCCTACGTCGAGGTTCCGGGCCGAGCCAAGGTCGACAAGCTGGTCGAGGTGGTCAAGGAAGAGGATCCCGAGCAGGCGATTCTCTTCTGCCGCACCAAGATCGGCGCGTCGAGGCTCGAGCGCGACCTCAAGAATCGGGGCCTGGACGTGAAGGCACTGCACGGCGACCTCAGCCAGGGCGTCCGCGACGGCGTGATGCTGGCTTTCAAGAACCATCGCTGCCGGCTGCTGGTCGCCACCGATATCGCCGCCCGCGGGCTGGACGTCGATCACGTGACCCACGTGATCAACTACGACATCCCGAACAGCTCCGAGACCTACGTCCACCGGATCGGCCGTACCGGCCGGGCCGGGCGTACCGGCCGGGCGATCACTTTCGTGACCCCGGACCAGATGCGCGATCTCGACCAGATCAAGAAGGACGTCAAGGCCTCGATCTCGGAATGGGAGAAGCCGGAAGACCGGATCGAGCATGCCCGTCCGCCGCGCCGCAAGCGTCGGGACGGCAATCCGGCCCCGCTGGACGATCAGCCGGCGGTCGCGGTCGAGGAGGTGCCGGAGGTCGACGAGGTGGTCGAGGTGCCGGTGGGCGGCCCGGCCGGGCAGGCCGAGCCGGCCGACGAGCGCGAGGCAGACACGATCCCCGAGGCCGCCGACGGCGCGGTCAAGCTCTTCGTGAACCGCGGTGCCCGCTCCGGGCTGACCGAGGAAGACCTGCGCTGGGCACTTCGCGAAGGCGCCGTGCTCAAGGACGAGCAGGTCGCCGACGTCCGGGTGCTGGAGCGTTTCTCCTTCGTCGAGGTTGACGGCGACGTGGCCGAGCAGACGGTCGAGTACCTCGACGGGACCAAGCTCAAGGGCTCAGGCATCCGGGTCGAGATCGCCCGAAGCTAACCGCTCGACGGCCTTCAGCAGCCGGTCGAAATCGATCGGCTTGGCAAACACCGCGTCGGCCAGTTCGCGAGAGGGGGCACCAACCTCTTGGCCGGTGACCAGGATCACCGGCAACCCCGGGTGGGACGCCTTGATTCGCCCCAGGGCTTCGATGCCGTCGATCTCCGGCATCATCACGTCGGCGAGCACGAGGTCGGGAAGCCCGGCCTGCTCCAACCAGGCCAAGGCATCCCTCCCGTTGGCCGCCACCGTCACCTCGTGGCCGGCCATCTCGAGGCGTCGCCGCAGGAGCAGGGCGATCGCCGGCGAGTCTTCGACTACCAGCAGGTTGCTCAAGCCGGTCCGGGTTCGCCGGGGGTGAGCGCACGGTCCCGGTCGAGCGGGAACCAGAGAGTGAACTTCGCCCCGCGGCCGGGGCTGGACTCGACCTCGATCCGACCCCGGTGGAGCTGGATCAGGCGCTTGGCCAGGGAGAGGCCGATGCCCGATCCACTTCGGTCCCCGCCCGTCGAGTCGGGCCCGCGGTGGAAGGTCCGGAAGGCTTCCTCGGGGTCGTCGAAGGGCAGGCCTCGCCCGTCGTCCTCGACCGAGATCGCGATGAACTCGCCCTCGATCCGGGCGAGGATCCGGATCGAGACTCCTTTGCCGTTGTGGATCGAGGCATTCCTGACCAGATTGGCGATCATCTGCCTCGCACGGGAGCGATCAGCCTGGACGATCGGCAGGCTACCTTCGATCCGGCAATGCAGTGACTGGCCGCGTTCCTCCATTTCAGGTCTGGTGATCGAGACGACCTCGCCGGTCACCTCTTCCAGATCCGTATCGCTGATGTCGAGCCGGAGCTCGCCGAAACTGTTTCGGCTGAGGTCGAACACGTCTTGGACCAGCACCGAAAGGTGGCGGGCCGTGCGTTCGACTATTTCAGCGGCCTCGGCCTGCTCCCCGGTGAGATTGCTGTGGTCCATGTTGAGAATTTCGGCGAAACCCTGGATCGCGGTCAGCGGCCCCCGCAATTCGTGGGAGGCGGCCATGGTGAAGGCCACCCGTCGCTCGTTCATCTCTTCGTTCCAGTCGGTGTCCCAGAAGCTGAGGACGATCTCGCCTCGCTCGTTGCGTTCGTGCCAGACCTTCCAGTGGCACTCGGGTCCTCCAGGACGGGCGGGAAAGGTCGCGATTTCCCGCCGAATCAGCAGGCGGTCGACCATTTCGACGTGAGTCAGCCTTTCCAGCTCTTCGCGAAGGCTGATTCCCGGCACCAGCGAAGGCGCCTTCTCGAGCGACGGGCCGCTGGCCTGAACGATCACGTCCTCGCGATCGATCGTGATCACCCCGGCTGCCCGCATGCCGTCGAGCGAGCGTCGCAAGAGGCCCGCATCGTCGACCGGCGATCCTTCCGTGGATGACATGGCAAGAGACTAGAAGAGCGGAAGTACTCGTAGTCTCTTGTCCCATGAATTCCCAGACAGATGGAATTTCGCACGGCCCGCTCGAGGAATGGTTTCGGGAACGGGTCACCGATCTCGAGCCCCCGCTCGACTACGAGAAGATCCACGGTGGCATGTCGAACCTGACCTATCTGGTCACCGACCAGTCGGGTGCGAGATGGGTGCTGAGGCGCCCGCCGTTGGGCAAGACGCTCGGTTCGGCCCATGACATGGGGCGTGAAGTCAGGGTCGTGACCGCGCTCGACGGGACCGGGGTACCGGTGCCGCCGGTGGTCGGCTACTGCGAGGACGAGGAAGTGACCGGGGCGCCGTTCTACGTGATGGAGTTCGTCGAGGGGCCGGTGATCCGCGGGCCGGAGCAGGCCGCCGCCTTTCCCGGCGAGGATCAGCGCCGCCGGCTCGGCGAGGGTCTGGTCGAGACGATGGCCAAGATCCATTCGGTCGACGTGACCGAGATCGGTCTGGGTGACCTGGGACGCCACGACGGTTACGTCCAGCGGCAGCTCAAACGCTGGTCGGGCCAGTGGGAGAAGTCGAAGACCCGCGAACTGCCCCTGGTCGAGGATGTCCACGCCCGCCTGGTCGAACTGGCCCCGCCACAGTCGGCTTCGACCTTGGTGCACGGCGACTACCGGCTCGACAACGTGATCTACAGCCCGACCGGTGAGGTCGCGGCGGTGGTCGACTGGGAACTCTGCACGATCGGCGAGCCGCTGGCCGACCTCGGCCTGCTGATGGTCTACTGGCGCGAGGCCAGCGACGAGCCGATCCCGCTGATCACCCCGGCCACGGTCGAGCCGGGATTCCCGACCCGCCGTGAACTGGCCGAGCAGTACGCCGAGATCACCGGCCGTGACATCTCCAAACTCGACTACTTCGTCGCCCTCGGCTTCTGGAAGCTGGCGATCATCGCCGAGGGCGTGCTGGCCCGCTTCGCCGCCGGCCAGTACGGCGAGGACGTCGGCGACGTGGTCGAGCGCTCACGGGCCACGATCGACCTCCTGGTCGGCCAGGCCGACGAAGCGATAAGCCGTATCGCCTGATATCAGGCCTGGAGGTCGCCGCCGAGAGACCAGTTTTCTTTCGGGGTGTCAACGAAGCGAATCCAGACGTCTTCGCGCTTCGTGTTGCCTTTTTCCACTAACGCATCGGTGATCTGTGTCGCAATCGCCTGCTTTTGTTCGTTGGTTCGTCCGCCAAACCAGTCGATGGTGATAACGGGCATGTCCATCTCTCCTTTGTCGTTGTCGTCTCAGTCGTATTCGTAGAAGCCGCGTCCCGCCTTACGCCCGGTGTGACCCACGATCACCATGCGTTCGAGCAAAGGCGGGGGAGCATATTCGGGTCGCTTGAACTCGTCGAAGAGCGAGGAGCAGACCGAGTCAAGGACATCGAGGCCGATCAGATCGCAGAGGGCCAGGGGGCCCATCGGGTGACCACAGCCGAGTTTCATCGCGGTGTCGATGTCTTCTCGGGAGGCGAAACCTTCCTCGAACATGCGCACGGCTGCCATCAGGTACGGCACCAGCAGCATGTTCACGACGAAGCCGGAGCGGTCCTTGGTCCGGATCGGGGTCTTTCCGAGGCTTTCGGCAAACGTGTGCGCCTGACTGACCGCACGCTCGTCGCTCGATATCGCCACCACTACTTCGACCAGGCTCATCATCGGGACCGGCGAGAAGAAGTGGAGGCCCACCACCCGTTCACGGTTGGCAACCGCGGCCGCCAGCCGGGCGATCGGGATACTCGATGTATTGCTCGCCAGCAGCGCATCGGGTGGCACTATCTCCTCCAAGGAGCGAAACAGGGAGGTCTTGAGGTCGACGTCTTCGCTCACTGCCTCAAGGACTACTTCGCATCCGCCAAGAGCGTCGATCCGGGCCGAGTACTCGATCCTCTCGAAGGTGTCAGCGACTGCCGGCCCCTCGATCTTTCCGGCGTCGGCGGCTCGTTCGAGCGATTTCAGGAGACGTTGCTCCGATCGCCTCAATACCCCACCGTCCGGTTCGTGGACGACGGTTCGATATCCGGCCTTGGCGGTGCATTCGGCGATACCCGTCCCCATGAATCCCGCACCGACCACACCGACTTTCACGTCTTTTGGCTCACTCAACTTTCCTTTCACCTCCGGGTGAGACGTAGGTGGTCTTGTCCTTGGTGAAGAAACGTCTTGCCGCCCTCCCCTGTTCGCGAAAGTGGCCGCCGGATGCCTTCCTGCCTCCGAAGGGCACATGGGGCTCGGCCCCGGTGGTGGGTCCGTTCACGTGGACCACGCCCGCCTCCAGCCGTCGTCCCAGCGCAAGCCCGTCGTGCAGGTTCTCCGTGAACACCGCGGCCGAGAGGCCGAAAGGAGTGTCGTTCGCGAGGTCGAGCGCCTGATCCGTATCCGCGGCCACGATGAGAGAGGTGACTGGCCCGAACACTTCCTCGCGGGCGATCGCCGCGGAGGCGTCGACGTCGAAAAGAAATGTCGGGTCGACGTAGAAACCGTCATCTGGACGGCGCCGCTTTCCTCCGGCCAAGAATTCGTGGCCTTCCTCGATCGCCTGATCGATGTGATCCGAGACTTCGGCTTGGGCCGCAGCCGAAGACAGTGGGCCGACGTCCGAACTTTCCGACCGCGGATCCCCGACCTCGAGCCCTTCGATCCCGGCGGCAATCAGCTGGCCAATTCTCTCGGCGATCGGCGCGACGGCAATTATCCGGCGGGTGGCAGTGCAGCGTTGGCCGCTCTGGCCCATTGCTCCGGTCACGATCGTGCGGGCCGCGAACTCAAGATCTGCGTCGGCCAGGACGATGGCGGGGTTGTTCCCACCGAGTTCCAGCTGCAGCCGAGGCGAACTGGCGACGGATCGCTGCCGGATCAGTTCGCCGACCTGGTTGGAGCCCGTGAAAGTGATCCCGTCCAGACCCGGGTGGGCAATGAGCCGGTCACCGAAGTTGCTGGACGGCCCGGTGACGAGATTGAGCGCCTTGGGAGGCACGCCCGCCTCAAGCAGGATGGCGGTCAGCTGCCGAGCGGAGCGGGAAGCGATCTCAGCCGGCTTCCAGATGATCGCGTTTCCGAACGCGAGCGCGGGGGCGATCTTCCAGGCAGGTATCGCCAGTGGAAAGTTCCAGGGCGTGATCGCGCCCACGACGCCCAGCGGGGACTCTTCCGTGAACAGGAACGTGTCCCGGTCGGAACTTTCATAGACCTCCCCCTTCGGCTGTCCGGCCTCGGCCGCAAAGTGGTGCAGGATCGCCGCGGCTCGGCTCACCTCGGCGCGCGAGTCACGGATGGTCTTGCCGACGGTGAGCGTCATCGACTCGGCCAGCAGCTCGCGCCTCTCGGAGACGAGGACAGCAGCTCGCCGTAGGATCTCGCCGCGCGCGAAGGCACCGGCCTCGTTCCAGGCCGGCGCGGCCTCGGTGGCCGCGGCTACCGCGTCTTCGACATCGTCCAGGTCTGCGACCGGGCAGAGGTCCGAGACCTCTGCGGGCAGTGCTGGGTTCGGCAGCGAGATCGTCTCACGCCGTCGCCACCGGCCGGCGACATGTATCCCTTCGGGCGGGCTCTCGGGTACGGCGTGACGCATGGTCTGGAGTCTCGGCCCGCGAGCCCGTGGAGGCAATCGGTGGTTACCCGAAGATCAGGGCCGCTCTTCGTCCAGACGACGATCTTGAGGCCAGGCAACTTGACAGCCGATTGGCGGCTGGTTAGCCTGGGGCCGTGCTCTTCTTGAGTTGAGGGGTCGTCAGGCTCCCGCGAACGAGGGAATCCAGCACAGGCAACAGGGATACGCACGCGCATCCCGGTCTTTTATTGATTCGACCTGCCTGTACTGAGTGAATCTTGTTGACCGAGGCGAAGAGGACATCCACATTGCGCGGCCGAGCCTGCTCGTCGGCGGGTTCTCGCCCGACACGACGACCGGAGGAGACTCTGAATGAGTGCTGAAGGAAACCCGCTCTCGCGGGTAGAGCCGGCTGATGCCGCAAAGCTGGAACTCGAATACTCGATTCCGTTCGAGGCCGCAGCCTCGGAGTATGAGCCGAAGATCGTGACCGGTGCTTCTGGCTGTTGGGTCGAGTTTGCGGACGGACAGAAGATGCTCGACCTGCACGGCCAGTACATGTGTGTCGGTCAGGGGCACGGTGAGCCTCGTCTGCGGACCGCCATTCACGAGGCCGTTGATGGTCTCGATTTCGTCTGCGAGGTCTTAAGTCACGAGCGCAAGGGCTACGCCGCGAAACTTCTTTGCGAGGACACGATCGGAGAACCGACCTGGGCGGGTGCCGCCAAGTTCGTGAGCTCCGGCTCGGAGGCGGTCGAGATGGCGATCTTGATCGCCCGGCTGTTCAAGAACCGGCCCGTGGTCTTCACCACCGAGAACGCCTACCACGGCTGGACCACCGCGGCCGCGGCCGCGACCACGCTGCCCTATCTACGCAACGTGTTTCACGACTCCAGGACCGGCGAAGTCAGGACCGTGCCGACCCCGCACCCCGAGTTCCACGCGGCTCCGGCGCCGATCGACTGTCCCGACGAGGAGTCGGTGCGCAAGGTGATCGAGCAGACCGAACGTTCGATCCGCGCCGCCGGGGTCGAGAACGTGGCCGGGATCATCACCGAGCTCTACTACGGCGCCGGAGGGTTGCTGGTCCCCGACGGGTATCCGCAGATGCTGCGCGAGATGTGCGACCGCCTCGGCATCCTCTGGATCGACGACGAGGTGATCGCCGGTGCCGGCCGGACCGGCAAGTGGTGGGCCTACCAGCATTACGGGGTGAACCCCGACATTCTTTGCACGGCCAAGGGGCTTTCGAGCTCGTCCGTGCCGGCCGGGGCAGTGGTGATGTCAAAGGAGATCGCCGAGTACCTGCGCGGCGGCAGCTGGGCCGCCGTCTCGACCTTCGGCGGCCATCCGCTGGCCACGGCGGCGGTCAGCGCCAACATCGAGATCATGTTGGAAGACCGGGTGGTCGAGCACGCGGCGGAGGTCGGCGAGTACTTCAAGTCCAAGCTCTTGGACCTGGTCGACCGGCATCCCTCGGCCGGCGGTCTCTCCGGAACCGGGCTCGCCTACGCGGTCGAACTGGTCAAGGATCCGGAAACCGGCGAGAAGTGGATCCCGACCGACCGCTGGCTCACCCCGAGCGTCGACGGCGATCCTGAGTTCAGACCCGGAGTACTGATCGCCGACGAGTGCGCCAAGCAAGGGGTGCTGCTTTTCAACTTCCTGCCCAATACGGTGACCATCGCGCCGCCGCTCAGGATCACCCGCGAGGAGATAGACACCGCGATGGGGGCGTTGGAGTCGGCTTTCTCGGTGCTCGACAGCCTGCTGCCCGGAGCTGCGAATGCGTCCTGACCTGGACAACGGAAACGGCGAGTGGGACTGGTTGCGCGACCGGGTGGCGACCGACGAGAACCTGGTTCTCATATCGGGCTATGCGAGGTTGCCGGAGAAGGTTTCCTCCCATGCGCAATGGGAGCAGATCGGTGTGATCCTGGTCATCGATACCAGCACCGACCTGATCGTCGCCGCCGACGCCACGCTGGTCACCAACGCGGCGAGAGCGTTTTTCCGCGGAGTGGTGGAAGGCCGGTCGATCCGAACCGAAGTCAGCGCGGTCATCACCCGGCTTGACACGCAATACCACGGACACACCGGCCCGGCACTGGTCACCGCGCTCAAACGGTGCCTGGAGCATGTCGGGATTCATGTAGTCGAACGGGATTCGAATCCCGGGGAAGGTGGCAATTCGGTCTGAACCTGGATGAATTGGTCTCGTCCACGAGGCCGCTCGGTTTGTTGAAACGACTAGAGAGGTGAAGTTCAATGAGGGTAGGAAAGAGGACAAAGATTTCACGGCTGGTGGCGTCTGCATTCATGGCGGTCTTACTGGCCGGACTGGCGATCGGCTGCGGGTCATCCGAATCGGGTGACGATGATTCGGGGCCGATCACGATCGGAGCCGCTGTGGCGCTGACGGGCATCAACGAGCCCTATGACAAGCCGCCTCTCGAAGCGATGCAGCTTGCCGCTGATGAGCTCAACGCCAAGGGAGGGATCGACGGCCGCAAGGTCGAGTTCATCGTTCGAGACATGCGCAGCGAGACCAATCAGGCGGCCCGCGCCGCCAATGCGGTGATCGACGAAGGGGCAGACTTGCTGCTGCTTCCTTGCGATCCTGATCTCGCCGCTCCCGGTGCCTCGGTCGGCCAGGATCGGGGGATTCTCTCCTTCTCGCTCTGTCAGGCGTCCACCAGGGTCGGCCCCCAGAGCATCGGCGAGTACGTGTTCACCCCGAGCCAGGCCGTGTACCTCGAGGGCTACGTGATGGCCGAGTGGGCTTCCATGGCGAAGAAGTGGAAGAACGCGTACGTGATTCGCGACAAGAGCTTCACCTACACGATCGACGCTTGCACCGGGTTCCTCAACCGTTGGAAGAGCCTTGGTGGCAACGTCATAGACACCGCTGATGTCCACAATGAGGACTCGTCGATCGCATCGACGATCACCGACATCAAGGAGACCAATCCCGAGTTCGTCTACATCTGCTCGCAGACGCCAGGCGAAGCGACTTGGCTGCGCCAGATTCGGGCAGCGGGGGTCAATCAGCCGATCCTCTCGGACATGGCCATCGATGGCACCTACTGGTTGAAGTCGGTCCCGAACCTTTCCGACTTCTACTACCCGGCCGCCGCCTCGATCTTCGGCGACGACCCCGATCCGCGGGTGAACGAGTTCGTCGCCAAGATCAAGTCGGAGACCGGCGCGCCCCCGGACACGTCCTACTCGCTGTTCGGCCCGGCTCTGCTCGACCTCTACAAGACGGCCGTGGAAGAGGCCGGCACGACGGACAGTTCCAAGCTGGTCGAGACCCTCGAGAAGTTCAAGAAGGTCAAGACCATCGTCGGCGACACCACGTACACGAAGGAAGCGCACATCGCGCTCGATCGACCGATGCGGATCATGCAGATCCAAAACGGCAAGATCAGCTTCCTGCAGATGTGGCAGATCCGACAGCCGCCGACTCTCGAAGGTTGATGTTGGCGATTTCGGATACCGGCTCCGCAACGCGAACCGGCGACGCAGTTCCGCGACAGCACGTCGCGGAACTGCGCGCCGAGAGCGTGAGCGTCGACTTCGGGGGTCTGAGGGCGTTGAACGACGTCACCCTGGCGCTCTCCACGGGTGATCTCTTGGGATTGATCGGTCCCAACGGAGCCGGGAAGACGACCTTGCTCAACGTTCTGACCGGATTTCAACGGCCGACCGCGGGTCAGGTCCATCTGGACGGCGAGACCGGTTCCCGGTGGACGCCCCAACAATGGGTGCGGAAAGGGGTGGCGAGGACGTTTCAGGGAGCGCGGGTGTTCGGGCGCTTGACGGTTCGCGAAAACGTCGAGGTCGGCGCGGTCGCGGTCGGCGCGTCGCGGGCCGAGGCCGGCGAGCAGGCCGACGCGCTGGTCCGCCATTACGGGCTTGGGGAATACGCGCAGAGGCGGGCGGAGACGCTTCCGGCCGGTTTGCGTCGCCGCCTCGGCATCGCACGGGCCTTGGCCTCGCAGCCCCGGTTCCTGCTGCTCGACGAACCGGCCGCGGGACTCAATGACTCGGAACGGGCAGAGCTGGTCGGCCTGGTGCAGGAGATCAGCGACGAGGGCAGGTGCGGGGTCGTGATCGTCGAGCACTCGATGCCGGTGATCATGCGTCTCTGCCGGCGCATCCACGTGCTCGACGGCGGCCAGACCCTGATGGAGGGCACACCCGAAGAGGTGCGGAATGACCCCGACGTCCGCGCCGCATATCTGGGGGCAACATGAATGACCAGCCGATACTCAAAGTCGATGGCCTGAGCGTCGCTTACGGCCCGGTGCGAGCCCTTCGCGGAGTTAGCATCGAGGTCCGGCGCGGGCGCACGGTCAGCGTGATCGGTCCCAACGGCGCGGGAAAGTCGACCTTGCTCTGGACGATCACCGGCCTGCTGAAGCCGGCCGCGGGATCGGTCGAGCTGGAGGGCGAAGTGATCTCCGGGCTCAAGCCCGAGACGATCGCCCGTAGGGGTCTCGCGATCGTGCCCGAGGGGCGGCACAACTTTCTCTCTCTCACCGTTGCGGACAATCTCAGGTTGGCACAGATCGCCGGCCGGAGGCGCGGAGGTGACGAGGCGCTCTACGAACGGACGCTCGACCGGTTTCCCGTCTTGAGGGACCGGCTCGACTCGCCCGCCAGCCAGCTCTCAGGCGGCGAGGCGCAGCAACTGGCGATCGCCAGGGCGCTCTTGACCAAGCCGCTCATTCTGTTGCTTGACGAGCCGTCATTCGGTCTGGCTCCGCTCACGGTCGAAGGCGTATTCGAGGAGCTGGTCCGGCTCAAGGAAGAAGGGATGACGGTACTGATGGTGGAACAGAACGCGGGCAAGGCCCTGGAAGTCGCGGACGACGCGTACATCCTCAGCAACGGGGAGGTCGAGACGGCCAGCAGTGCCGAAAGCCTGAAGTCGCAGGAAGATTTCGATGCCGCATATTTCGGTGAAGGAGGGGCTTTCTGATGCTCCAGCACATCTTCGACGCGGCGGCGACCGGCAGCCTCTATGCGGTCATCGCACTCGGCATCGCGCTGGTCTTCGGGGTGATGAGGCTCGTCAACTTCGCCTATGGAGAGCTGTTGATGGTCGGTGGCTACGTCGTCCTGTTGACCGCCGGCCTCCCGTGGCCGTTGATAGTCGCCTGCACCTTGGCTGCGGTGGGCATCGTCGCCTTCCTCATGGAGAGGATCGCCTTCCGGCCCGTCCGTGAGGCCGACCCGACCACGATGTTGATCACCTCGTTCGCGGTGAGCATCCTGCTGCAGAACATCGCGGTCTGGATCGCCGGGCGCCGTCCCAAGGGGGTTTCGTTTGGATCGTCGCTCTCCGAGCCGGTGGACATCGCCGGCGCTTCGGTCCCGATCGTCGAGCCGGTCACCCTGGGCGTCGTGGCGGCATCGCTGATCCTCTTCGTTTTCATCATGCGCAAGACCGAGCTCGGCGTCCAGATGCGGGCCGCCGCCGAGGATTTCCGGATGGCTCGCCTGATGGGCGTCCGGGCCGATTCGGTGATCGTCGCAGCGTTCGTGGCGAGCGGCGTGCTAGCCGCAATCGCCGCCCTGCTGCTGGTTGCCACCACCGGCTCGGTGAGTCCGTACATGGGCTTGCAGCCGGTGCTGATCGGCTTCGTCGCGACCGTGATCGGCGGGATGGGCAGCCTGATCGGTGCGGCCGTCGGTGGCTTCGCACTCGGCGCGGTCACGGTGCTCTTACAGGTCGTGCTACCTGAATCGGTGGTGAGCTATCGCGACGCGTTCGTCTTCTCGTTCGTGATCCTGGTGCTGCTCGCCTGGCCACAGGGGTTGTTCGCAAACCGAGCAGCGGAGGAGAGGGTCTGATGGCGGATGAGAAGAGGAGCCGTTCCGTTCGATCGGCGCTGCGGCATGACGGGCGAGCCCGACTCGCCCTGGGCCTGGTCGGGTTGATCGTGGCGGCTGAGTTGCTCAGCAACTGGTCGCCCGCGGTCGAGTCCTTCGTGATCACGACCTTAATCAACGTCATGATCGTGGTCGGTCTCTACATCCTGATCGGCAACTCGGGCGTGGTCTCCTTCGGTCAGATCAGCTTCATGGCGCTCGGCGCCTACATGACGGGACTGATCACCGTGGAGGCATCTCGCAAGGAGTTCCTGCTTCCCGATCTACCCGGTTGGCTCTCCTCGCTTCACCTCGGCACCTTGCCGGCTTTGGTCATAGTCGTGGTGCTGGTGGGGCTGATAGCGGCCCTGCTCGGGATTCCCTTGATGCGTCTGTCGGGTCTGTCGGCCAGTATCGCGACCCTCTCACTGCTGATCATCTCCAACGTGCTGATCACCCAGTCGAGTTCGATCACGGGCGGCAACCAAACCTTCATCGGGGTGCCGGTCACGACGACCACCGAGGTTGCCCTGGTCGGCGCGATCCTGGCGATCTTCGTTGCGATCTGGTTCCGACGCAGCCGGATCGGCCTGTTGCTGCGAGCGTCCCGCGACGACGAGCCGGCCGCCCGCGCCGCCGGGGTGAGCGTGACCAAGGAACGGGTCGTGGCGTTCGGGATCAGCGGCGCATTGATCGGACTGGCCGGGGCTTTCTACGCCCATTTCGTCGGTTCATTCTCACCGGACGACTTCTACTTCGAGATCACGTTCACCACGCTGGCCATGCTGGTGGTGGGTGGCTTGTACTCGCTCGAGGGTGCCGTGGTCGGGGCGCTGCTCATCTCCACCATCCAGGAGATGCTGGGCCGACTCGAGAACGGAGAAGGCCTTGGCCCCATTCACGCCACGCTGCATGACGGCGTCACCGCGATCGTGCTCGCCTGCATCGTGATCGCGGTGATGATCTTCCGGCCGTCGGGGCTCATGGGCCATCGCGATACCGATGACGAGGGCCCGGCCGACGAGGAGGACCGACCGACCCCCGTGGTCCCGGCGGACGATCCGGAAGCGGCCACGTAGTGACGGCGCCGTCTCGATCCGAAACGGCGGGACCGAGGCCGCTCGAAGGGCTTCGGGTTCTCGACCTCTCGCGGGTCCTGGCCGGCCCCTATTGCTCGATGCTGCTGGCCGATCTCGGCGCAGAGGTGATCAAGGTCGAGCGCCAGGGCGAGGGCGATGAAACGCGCGGTTGGGGACCTCCCTACCAGGGTGGAGAGTCGAGCTACTTCCTCGCCCTGAACCGGGGCAAACGGAGCTGCGAGCTGGATCTGTCAGACCCGGGCGACCGCGGCCTCGCCCTGGACCTGGGCGCCGAGGCCGATGTGGTGATCGAGAATTTCCTCCCGGGGAGGGCCGAAAGGCTCGGGGTCGGCTTCGAAGAGATGCGGCGCCGGAACCCCGATGTGGTCTACTGCTCGGTGAGCGGCTTCGGGAGTGCCCGGCACCCGTCAGATCGCCCCGGGTATGACTTCCTCGCCCAAGCCGAGAGCGGCATGATGGCGGCAACTGGATCCGATTCCCCGACCAAGGTCGGGGTCGCGATCATCGACGTGATCGCGGGTCAGCAGCTCACCATCGCCTTGCTGGCGGCACTCCGGGCCAGGGATCGAGGCGAAGGGGCTCAGCGGATCGAGGTCTCGCTCCTGGACGCCGGGATCGCGGCGATGGTCAACGTTGCGGCCAACTCGCTGGCAACCGGTGAGGAGCCGCGTCGCTGGGGCAACGCGCACCCCAACATCGTGCCGTACCAGACCTTCGAGACCGCCTCCGGCGAGATCGCAGTCGCAGTCGGGAACGACCGTACGTTCCGCTCGCTCTGTAGGGCCATGGGCTTGGACCAAGCCGGCGAGGAGCCGCGCTTCGCGACCAACTCGGATCGGCTCGAACACGTCGACGAGTTGGTCCCGATCCTGGCCGAGCGGTTCCGCGAGGAATCGGCCGACGAATGGATCAGCCGACTCGAAGAAGCGGGTGTCCCGGTGGGGCGGATCCGCGGTGTGCTGGATGCGATCCGTGCCGCGGGGGCGGCGGGAGAGTCACCGGTATTTTCGATCTTCCACCCGGTGGCCGGCGATCTGGAGCTGGTCAAGTCCCCGTTCCGAATCAATGGCGTGGCTCCCCGGACCGAGCTCCCGCCCCCGATGCTCGGGCAGCACACGGCAGAGATCCGCAGCGCCGGTTGGGAACCAGCGGCATGACCGTCCCGCTCGAACTCCGGCCGGACACGCCGGGCAGTGATATCGACGGGATGCAGTTCGAGTTCGCGCCCGACCTCTCTCTCGGCCGGCGCCTGGCATTCGCCTACGAGCACCTGTCCAGCTCGCTTTACGAAGGCGATCCCGAAGCGGTGATCATGTCCCGTCTGGCCGATCTGCTCCAGGCCGAGGTCACCGTCTACGGGGCGGACCTGACCGTGATCAGGTCGTCAGTCAGGAGTCCTTCGGATGTCGCCCGCCGTTTGGTCGAGGATCGCCCCCGCGATCCGCGGAGCAGATCCACACCCGAGTGGGGCGCTCAGTTGGCCCCGATCGGAAAGCAAGCCCGGCATGGTTGGCTCGTCGCCTGCCGTCGTCGTGGTTGGGGCAACGAGAGCAGGAACCTGGTACGGATGATCGTCGGGAGCACGGCACCGCTGATCGCCGCGGTCAGGCAGCTCGAGCAGATCGAGCGGGACGGACGGACGGCTTACCGGCAGGCCCTGGTCCGGCGACTGATGCAAAGACGCCCGGCCCGGGATCGGGCCGAGGAAGAATCCCTGAGCGCCCAGGCCGTCGCGGCCGGACTCGACCGCGGACAACCCACCCGCGCCGTGGTCGCCAGGATCGCCGCATCCGAGCGGCAGGACACGGAACTTCTTCTCGGCTGTGTCGAAGAAGCCCTCTCGGCCGCCGGCCTCCGCCACCTGATCGTGGCGACGGAAGAAGGCGAGCTGATCGGGCTCGCGCAGGGTTCCGGCTCGGCGATCGGGCTCGCGCTGGATCCGCTGCCCGGTTTCTGGCCTGAGCTTGTGATCGGGATCGGACGCGAGATCGTTGAGTTTGCGCTCGTCTGTGAATCGAAGCGCGACGCGATCGTCGCGATCGACCAGGTCCTCCGGGACGGTGGATCCGCCGTCATGTCATTCGAAGAGCTCGACCTGGGAGGACTGATCGCCACCGAGAGCGCTGGGAGCCGTGTTGGCCTGAGGCTCCGATCGCTGATCGAGGACCTCAGATCGGACCCGCTTGCCTACGACGCCCTCGTCGCCTTCCTGCGCAACCAGCAGAGCGTCTCGGCGGCGGCGAAGTCGCTCTACCTACACCCGAACTCGCTGCGCTACCGGCTGGACAAGGCCGAGACGATAGTCGGCGGATCGCTCAAGGACCCGGCGGTGATCGCCACCCTGTACGTCGCGCTGGCCACCGAGACCCTCTAGCCAGATCGCTTGGCGGTGGCGCGGAACGCTTGCATGCCGGTCACGCTGCCGCCGACGACCAACGCGTGGATGTCCGCGGTTCCCTCGTAGGTGAGTACGGATTCGAGGTTGTTCATGTGCCGGATCACCGGATACTCGAGCGTGATCCCATTTGCTCCTAGCACCGTCCTCGCCTGGCGGGCGACGTTGAGGGCGGCATTCACGTTGGCCAACTTACCCAGACTCACTTGCTCGGGCCGCAGCCGGTTCTCGTCTTTTAGCCTGCCCAGATGCAGGGCCAAGAGCAGGCCTCGGTTTACCTCGACCGCCATGTCTGCGAGTTTTGCCTGGGTCAGCTGGAAGCCGCCGATCGGCTGGCCGAACTGTTCGCGAGTCATCGCGTACTCGCGGGCTGCTTCGTAACAGGAGCGGGCGGCCCCGATCGCTCCCCAGACGATGCCGTAGCGGGCCTCGTCGAGGCAGGAGAGCGGCGCCCCGAGCCCGCCGGCATCGCTGAGGAGTGCGTCACCCGGGAGGCGGCAATCGTCGAGCAGCAGCTCGGAGGTGACGGATGCGCGCAGCGAGAGCTTGTTGTGAATGTCCTGGGTCGAGAATCCCTGGGTTCCCCGCGGCACGAGGAAGCCGCGTACCCCCTCATCCGTCTTCGCCCAGACCACCGCTACGTCAGCCATCGAACCGTTGGTGATCCACATCTTCTGCCCATTGAGCACCCAGTCGTCGCCGTCGCGACGAGCCCGCGTGCGCATCGAACCGGGGTCGCTGCCGGCATCGGGCTCGGTCAGGCCGAAGCAGCCGACTGCCTCGCCACGCGCCATGCGAGGCAGCCACTGCTCCTTCTGCGCTTCGCTGCCGTAACGCCAGATCGCGAACATCGCCAGTGAGCCCTGCACGGACATGAAGCTGCGCAGCCCGCTGTCTCCCGCCTCCAGTTCGAGACAGGCGAGCCCGTAGCTGGTCGCGCTCGAGCCGGCGCAGCCGTAGCCCTCGAGGTGCATCCCGAGCACGCCGATGCCTCCGAGGCCGTTCGCGACCTCGCGTGGCAGGCGTGCCTCTTCGAACCACTCGGGGACGTCGGGTAGGAGCTCATTGGCGACGAACGAGGAGACCGTGTCCTGAATCAGGCGCTCCTCGTCAGAGAGCCGTGAGGAAATATCGATGAAGTCGAGAGGATCGGGCGCAGGCATGGCCTCAGGGTGTCAACCCCGGCCCCCATCTTCAATCGTCGGATCCACGAACCGGAGCCCCGCTCGTTGGGCCTTGCCCGGAGGGCTGAGTCGTATCGCCCGAACCGCCGGGCGGCTCCGGCAGGTCGATCCCGCAGGCCGCGAATGCGGCGGACATCGCGTCCTGATCGGGCATCGATCCCTGGTCCGGCGGCGTGGATTGCGAACCGTCGCCGGAGTCGCCACCGCTGGGTGTCTCGACACCCTGCTCGGCCAGGCATTTCTCCTGCTTCGCCGTGAGCTCCATGCCCCCGCCGGGACCACCTGGCGGCATTCCTTGCGATGCCTGGCCGGCCGATCCGGTCGCGCCCGTCGATCCGGTCGAGGCCGAGGCATCGGCCGGGGTCTGTGCCTGGGCGGTCGTCTCCGCCTGGGCGGCAGCGTCGGTTGCGCTGCCGCCGCCGCAGGCGACGAGCCCGAAGCTGAGTCCGGCCGCTGTCAGGGTCGCCACGCAGGCGACTTTGCGACTGCGGGTGCTCAGGCTCGGTCGATTTTCCTTGAGGTCGGTATCCACGATTCTCCTTCGGTCGGTTGCCGAGCCCATGCTGGAGTCCGAACCTCGGAGATCGCTGAGTGAGTGCTGAGAGTTGCCGGACCCGGCGAATTCTGGGCGGGATCTCAGGTGAATCCCAGCTTCGGCCGACAGGGTTGACGCCGATGTCCAAACCAAGAATTTCCCCTGCTCTGAAGTCCCTCAGGCGTCGTCTCCCCCTCCGGTCGGCCCACCTGCCCTCGTTCCGGGTTCGCGGCCACACGATCGACCTTTCCCGGATCGACCCGGCGACCTGGCTGCTCGGAGGGCTGCTGCTGATCGTGCTCCTGGCGATCGCGCTCAGCGGTGGCGACAGCGCCAGCGGAGAAACCCAGGAGACCAAGGTCGAGGCGGCCAAGGGCGTAGTAGAGCTGACCTCGACCGGCAGTGGTTCGATCGAATCGGCCAAGGCGGCCGACCTGAACTTCGAGACCAGTGGCAAGGTCGTCGCGGTCTACGTCGAGGAAGGCGACCACGTCAAGAAGGGCGAGGCGATCGCCCAGCTCGATCGCAGCGAAGCCGCGCTCGCCGTAGAAGAAGCCGAGAACAACCTCGAAGCGGCCGAGAACGGCGAGACGACCACTTCGACCACGACCGGCGTCTCGTACGCCGACGGTCAGGACATGGGGCTCAGCACGGCCGTGTACTACGGCGGATCGTCGAACGACACGATCTCGGTCATGGCCGACGACGGCACGATTCTGGAGACCACGGGAGAAACTGGGCCGACCGGCGAGACCGGCCCGACCGGCGACACCGGCGCCACCGGTGCGACCGGTCCGGTCGGTCCTTCGGATGGCGGCGGCAGCGAAAACGGCGGCACCCCGGGCGGCACCACCGGTGAGGACGGCTCGGTCCCCTCGGGAGGGTCGATGTCCGGAGGTGGCACCGGCAGCATGAGCGGTGGTTCCACCGGTGGCACCACCAGCACCGAGGATTCTGAGACCGCGATCAAGAGCGCCAAGCTCGACCTCCGCAGCGCTCGCGAGGACCTCCGGGCCACCACGCTCCGGGCTCCCTACTCGGGCACCATCGTCTCCCTCGAAGGAGCGGTCGGTGACACGGTCAGCGGCGATGCGACCTCAAGCTCGTCGTCCTCGGGTACCTCGAGCGACGATTCGGCGACCGGAGCGATGGGGGCCACCTCGAGTTCATCGAGTTCTTCCGACAGCTCGGCCTTCGCCGTGATCCAGCAGCTCGACTCGCTCGAGATGGAAGTTGACGTCTCCGAGGCGGACATCAACCAGATTCAGGTCGGCCAGCGTTCCACCGTGACGATCGAGTCGGCCGACGGCGAGCAGCTTGCCGCGAGGGTCAGCACCGTCGGCTTGCTGGCCAGCACGGACAGCAGTGGCGTCGTCACCTACCCGGTGACCGTCCACATCACCCAGAACTCCGAGGACGTGAAGCCGGGCATGTCGGCCAGCGTCTCGATCGTGATCGACCAGGTCTCCGGGGTGGTGACCGTGCCCAACCAGGCGCTGACCGGCAGCTCGATCCAGGTCGTGAACTCGGACGGCGACACCGAGACCAAGACCGTCGAGACGGGACTGGCCGGTGACAGCACCACCGAGATCGTTTCCGGCCTCGAAGCCGGTGACACGGTCGTGATCCCGCAGACCACGGTGAGCAGCACCGGGATGGACGCGGGCGGTGATGATGCGGCCGGCGGCTTTGGTGGCGGCTTCGGCGGCGGAGGAGGCTTCCCCTCCGGTGGCGGCATGCCGAGCGGGGAACCGCCCGCCGGCTTCCCGGGAGGCGGATGATGGACGCCCCGGGAAAGGCGACACCGGTCATCGACCTCACCGACCTGACCCGGGTCTACCACCTGGGCGGGCACGAGGTTCGGGCCCTCGCTGGGATCACGCTCTCGATCGAAGAAGGCGAGTACATGGCGATCGTCGGCAGCTCGGGCAGCGGCAAGTCGACCCTGATGAACATGATCGGCTGCCTCGACGCGCCGACCTCCGGCCGCTACCGGATCGACGGCACCGACGTGCGGGACATCGACGAGGACGGACTCTCGGATCTCCGCAACCAGAAGATCGGCTTCGTCTTCCAGGGCTTCAACCTGATTCCCAGGACGACCGCCCTGGCCAACGTAGAGCTGCCCCTGGCCTATGCCGGGTACGGCAAGGGCGAGCGCCGGAGAATGGCTACCATCGCGCTCGAAAGCGTCGGCATGGGCGACCGGCTCGACCACGTGCCGGCCGAGCTCTCCGGCGGCCAGCAGCAGCGGGTGGCGATCGCCCGGGCGATCGTGACCGAGCCTTCGATCGTGCTGGCCGACGAGCCGACCGGCAACCTCGATTCCCACTCGACCGAAGACGTCCTCCAGATTTTCCAGGACCTGAACGACTACGGCCGGACCGTCCTGTTGATCACCCACGAGGACGACGTCGCGGCGCGGGCCCGACGGGTGATCCGGGTCGAGGACGGCCTGATCGCCGCCGACTACCGAAACGAAGTTCTCGAGAGTGTCGCCTGATGGGGTTCACCGAGACGGTCCGCATCGCCGCCGCAGGTCTTGCGGCCAACCGCCTCCGGGCGGCGCTCACCATCCTCGGCATCACGATCGGGGTTGCCTCGGTGATCATCCTGGTCGCGGTCGGCAAGGGTTCCTCGCAGGCGGTGGCGTCGAGCATCGAGGGCCTGGGCACCAACGTCCTGCAGGTCACCTCGACCGCGGGCGGCATCATGCCCGGCGCGTCTTCCTCGGCTTCCTCGCTGACCGTCGAAGACGCGGAGGCGTTGAATGACAAGGCCCTGGCTCCGGACGTCCTCGCGGCTTCACCGGTGATCAACGTTTCGAGCCCCACCCTGGTCAGCGACGAGGTCAGCTACGAGCCCTCGCAGATGGTCGGAACCACGCCTTCCTACCTGGAATCGAAGGGGTACGCGATCGCCCAGGGCACCGGCTTCACCGAGGAGCAGGTCAAGAGCCGCGAACGGGTTGCCGTGATCGGCCCCACGGTCGCGGCCAATCTCTTCGCCACCGGCGGCGGCGTCGGCTCGATGATCCAGATCAACGGGGTGAGCTTCCAGGCGATCGGGATCACCGAATCGAAGGGTTCGAACGGAAGCGAGGATCAGGATGACGTGGTCATGGCCCCGTACAAGGCGGTGCAGGACACCCTGGCCGGCTACGGAGCGGTCGACCAGATCGTCGTCCAGGCCACCTCCCGCGACACCCTCGATGCCGCGCAGGCGCAGGTGACCTCGATCCTCAACGAGGAGCTTGACGTGACCGACCCGTCGAACCCCGGCTACTCGATCATCAACCAGGGGTCGGTGCTCGAAGCCTCGGACGAATCGAACTCGGTCTTCACCACCCTGCTCGGCGCGGTGGCCGCGATCTCCCTGCTGGTCGGCGGCATCGGCGTGATGAACATCATGCTGGTCAGCGTCACCGAGCGGACCAGGGAGATCGGCATCCGCAAGGCGATCGGCGCCCGGCGCAGCGACATCATGGCCCAGTTCGTGACCGAGGCGGTCCTGATCTCCGGCTTCGGCGGGGTGGTCGGGGTCGCGGCGGGGCTGATCGGCAGCCGGTTCGAGATCGCCGGGGTCCAGCCGGTGGTCGCGACCTACGCGGTCATCCTCGCCTTCGCCGCGGCGACCCTTTCCGGACTCGTCTTCGGCACCTACCCGGCGAGCCGGGCCGCGCGGCTGAGGCCGATCGACGCCCTGAGATTTGAATGAGCAAGCAGCGATGAAAAAGGAAGACAAATGAGCAGCGAAGCAGCAACCGAAAGCAGCGTCCGCCGGCCCAGGCGGCCGAAGCGGAAACTGAACACGCCGGTAAACCTGGCCCTGGGCGCGATCTTGATCGCCGTGGTCGCCTTCTGGCTGGGCGGAAAGCTGAAGGGCGACGATGATTCGGCTGCTTCGGGCCTGCCCGCGGGAATGCCTTCGATGTCGGCCGGTTCCGACTCTGGGTCGGGAATGGGCGGCTTCCCGGGCGCCGCCGGCTCCGGTGGCGACTCGACTCAAGGCGAGATCACCAGTGTCGCGGGCGACGTGCTCTACGTCGAGACTTCCGACGGGACCACGATCAAGGTGAAGGCGGGCAAGGCCACGGTCACCAGGAACGCGAAAGCCAAGGCGAGCCAGCTTCACCCCGGTGACACGGTCACCGTGACCGGAAAGAAGAACAAGGCGGGAGCCGTGAAGGCGACCGATGTGACCGCGACACAGAGCGGCGTCCAGTCCGCGATGCCGTCATTCGGCGGCGGCATGCCTTCGGGCATGTCGGCCCCCGGCGGCGACACGACCGGCTCAGGCCAGTGACCAGACCTCAAAAGGAGAAATAAACATGAACGGAAGCATCAAAAAATTCGGGATCACCGGCCTGGCCATCGTGGCCCTGCTGGCCGGGGTGGTCTTCATCGCCGGCTGCGGCGGTTCCGACTCGAGCTCGGATGACTCGACCTCGACCGAACAGGCCGGCGGGCCGGGCGGCATGTTCGCCAGCCTCACCGACGACCAGAAGCAGTGCCTCGAGGAGGCCGGCGTGACCCTGCCGGAAGCTCCCAGCGGTGACGCGCCCCAGGACGGCGACATGCCGCAGGGCCAGCCGCCAGAAGGCATGACCCCGCCGGACGGCGCGACCGGCGCTTCCGGAGCGACCGGACCTCCAGGCGGCGGTCAGGTGCCCGAAGGAATGCAGGATCTCCAGTCGGCGATGGAGGAGTGCGGCGTCGACATGCCGGACCTCCCGCAGGGCGGCCAGGCGCCCGACGGCGATCAGGGCGGCGACGGCACGGCCGTCGAAACCCAGTCCAGCTAGAAGCGAGGCCGCCGGAGCGCTTTCCTAGGCTTCGGCGGTTGCCCGCTTCTTCAGGAAGCGGCCAACTTCCCTTCTGGCGATGACCATCTTGTGGACCTCGTCAGGGCCGTCGGCCAGCTTCAGCATGCGGCTGTAGCGCCACATCGCGGCCAGGGGCGTGTCGTCGGACATGCCGAGCGCACCGTGGACCTGCAGCGCCCGGTCGAGCACGTCCATGACCATGTTCGCGGCAACCACCTTGATCATCGAGATCTCCTGGCGGGCGGCATGCTTGCCCACCGTGTCCATCTTCCAGGCGGCGTTCAGGGAGAGCAGGCGGGCCTGGTCGATCTCCATCCGTGACTTGGCGATGAAGTCCTGGACGAACTGCTTGTCGGCCAGCGGGCCTCCGAAGGCCTCGCGGTCGGCCGCCCGCAGGCACATCAGCTCGAGCGCCCGTTCGGCGGTGCCGATCGCCCGCATGCAGTGATGGATGCGTCCGGGGCCGAGCCGGTCCTGGGCGACCACGAAGCCGGCACCCCGGGCGCCGAGCAGGTTCTCCTCCGGCACCCGGCAGTCCTCGTAGCGGATCTCGCAGTGGCCGGGGCCCTTGTCGTGCCCCATCACCGGCACCGGCCGGACCAGGTCAAAGCCCGGATTGTCCGTCGGGACGATGATCATCGAGGCATTCGCGTACGGGTTCTCGGTCTGCTCGGTGTTGACCATCGCGATCGCGAACTCGGCCCCGACCGCGCCCGAGGTGAACCACTTGTGGCCGTTGATCACCCACTCGCCGCCATCGAGGTCGGCCCGGGCGGCGAGGCCGGTCGGGTCGGAGCCGGCGGTATCCGGCTCGGTCATCGAGAAGCAGCTGCGGATCTCGCCCCCGGCCAGCGGCGCCAGGTACTTCGCCTTCTGCTCGTCGCTGCCGTGTTCGAGCAGGATCTCCATGTTGCCGGTGTCGGGCGCGGCGCTGTTGAAGGCCATCGGGGCGACCAGTGGACTGCGGCCCATCTCTTCGCAGAGGAAGGCGTACTGCCAGTTGTTCAGGCCGGCGCCGTACTCCTCGTCCGGCAGGAAGAGGTTCCAGAGGCCGGCCGCCTTGGCCTGCTCGCGGATCTCGACCAGGGCGACCGGGTAGGGAACCCCGGCCTTGACCTCGTCGTCGAGCGCTTGGTGAAGCTCTGCTTCGCGCGGATAGATGTGCTCGTCCATGAACGAACGGACACGCTCGAGGAGCCCTTCAACTTCCGAACCGGCTTCGAAATCCATGGCCGGGACGCTACTACCCGCCGAAGTGTTGCAGCGCTCCAGGACGGGAAAGGCTCGTAGAAAGCCGCAACCGGGTCAAGCCATGCCGTAGCGCGCGAAGAGGTCGCCCTCGGCTTCGGTCAGGCCGACCAGCTCGAAACGTGACTGCTCGGGGAGGTTCGCTTCGAGGATGTGGGGGGCATCGCCGCCGATCGCGACCGGGGTGATGGTCAGGAACAGATCGTCGACCAGGCCGCCGGCGACCAACTGGCCGAACAGATGCGGTCCGCCTTCGCAGAGCAGCGCTCGCACCCCTTCCTCCCGGCGCAGGTGGGCCAGCACGTCGGCGTTGTCGATCAGCCCGTCGATCGTGACCAGCTCGACCGGGGTCGCGGTCTCCGGGGCCGTCCTCTTGCGGGTGAAGATCAGCACCCTGCCGTTGCCGTCGGTGAACAGTGGCGCGTCGAAGGGGAGGTCGAGATCACCACTGATGATCACCGCCAGCGCATCGCCCTCGAGCCCGGCCCTCCGGCGCTGCTCGCGGAACGCGGGCCGGGAGATGATCCGGCCGTAGCGCTCGGCCCGCATCGTCCCGCCGCCGATCATCACCGCGTCGAAACGGGTTCGGAGGGCGAGCAGATGCTCGGTGTCCGCGCTCGAACCGAGCTGCTTGGTGTCACCCTGGAGGGAAGCCCGGCCGTCCAGCGTGGTGACCATGTTGACGGCCACCCGGGGCCGGCCTTCCGGCGGGTCCTCGAGCGGCCGGTAGGCCTCGATTTCCGTTTCCAGGTCGGTCGGACCGGGGTCCGGGATCAGGCGACGCATGGGGCTACGTTATCTGCCCGCTCGCCCGTGATCCGGATCAGGAGTAGTCGTACCAGCCGTCGAAATCGCGGCCGGACCATTCCTTCAGGCCGGCCACGTCGTCGCGGAAGCGGCCCTTCAGGGTTTCCATCAGGTCGTCCGGGATCTCCGGCTTCGGGGCCGGGGGCTTGTCCGGGTCGTGGACCACCTTCTCGACCATCCAGCGCATCGATTCCGGCAGCCGGTCGAAGTTACGGTCGAAGGCCCGGAATCCCGGCAGCTTGATCAGCTTCTCCATGAACTGGTACTTGTCGTCGTGCTTGGCCGAGGACTTCTCCCACTGACGGTCCCACTGCTCGGAGGTGAAGTTCTCGTCGACCCCGAGGAAGCTGAAGGCCTGCTTCATCGTCTCGTCACGCTTCTTGCCGAGATCCTCCTGGGTGATGATCTCGATCTGGTCGCGGTCGAAGTACTCGAGGTAGGGCTGGAGCTGCATCCAGTACTGCGAGCGCTGGATGTAGGCCGTGTCCGGGAGCTCGAGGGTCGGGACGAACTCACGGGTCTCATAGCCGGCACCGGTCGCGTGTACCCAGTGGGAGAGGATCCGCTTGATCGGGTCGCGCACCATGTAGATCAGCTTGACGTCGGGAACGTGCTTGTGGATCCGCTCGGCGACGCCGTTGAAACGGGGCCGGTTCGTGTAATGCGGGGAGGACTCGCCGTTGATCTTGACGGTCGAGTCGAAGCGGTTCTCGTACCAGTCGAAGCCGAGATCCCAGTTCTGTTCGGCGGCGAAGAAGTTGAGTTCCTTCGGCTTCGACATGTGGATCTCGGGATGCAGACCGAGGTAGTGGTGGATCGAGGTGGTCCCGCACTTGAGCCCGCCGATGATGATCATGTTCGGCAGGGTCGCCGTCTTGCTCTTGCGGCGCGGCAGGCGACGGTTGCGATCCGAAGTGAAACGCTCGCGGGCGCGCGAGCACATCGCATCGTCGGCGGGGTCGTAGGTGGCCTCGGGGGCGGTCACGTTTGTATCGGCGGTTTCAGACACGGCGGAGTAGTGTAACCGGGAATGGCAGGCACGATCCCTTCCGCCACGGCTGACGACCGGGCTGGCCAGGCGCTTTCGTGGCGCGGTCCCGGTCCCGGTCGCCCCGATCTTCCGATTCCCCCGGCCCGCCAACCCCTGCTTCACAAGGGTCTGATGCGCAAACGCTGGCGCTATGTCGGCTTCTACGGTGAGGAGATCATGCTCTGCGCCGGCGTGGTTCGGATCGGCATTTCGAACCACACCTTCTGGTCCGTCTGGGACCGGGTCGAGGGCAAGGTCTGGGAGCACACGAGGCTGCGGCCCGGCGGCCCCGAGGTCGTGCTCGACGGGCCGGTGGTAGAGATCCGCACCGGCAACGTGCGGGCCGCGCTCCGGTTCGGCGAGAGCGAGCCGATCGAGGTGGTCTCCCCGAGCGGCCGCGGTTGGGGCTGGACCCGGAAACGGGCCGGGGTCCCGGTGACGGGCAGGGTGGTCCTGGACGGGGAGACCCACCAGGTCGAGGGTTTCGGCGTGGACGACGAGTCCGCCGGCTATCACCAGCGAAACGTGGAATGGAGCTGGTCCGCGGGCATCGGCCAATCGGTCGACGGCCGGGCCCTGGGCTGGAACCTGACCGAGGGGATCAACGACTCGGTGACGAGCAGCGAACGGGCGATCTGGATCGACGGGGTGCCCCATGAACCCGCCCCGGTCGAGTTCGAGGGACTCGATGCGGTCCGTTCCGAAGGCGGGGAAGGGAACCCGGGAACCGGGCTTCGGTTCCAGTTCGGCGAGGCCGAACGCCGCCGTCACGACAACTTCTGGCTGGTCCGCTCCGACTACGTGCACCGCTTCGGCACTTTCACCGGAACCCTCGACGGAATCGAACTCGCTGACGGAGCCGGCGTCATGGAGGAACACAAGGTCGTCTGGTGAGGCTCAGGCCGACCAGCCGTCATAGGTCGGCTTCACCTTCCAGCGCCAGGGCGGTTCGTCACCCGGCGGCAGGTCGTAGTGGTTGCGGCCCGGGAGGATCTCCAGCGGCACCAGGCGCGGGCTGTCCTCCAGCAGCAGACGGGTTCCGGAGGCCGCCTCGATCTCGGCCGGCCCGGCCCGGCGGACCACTCGCTGCCAGCCCAGGGAGGGACGGTAGAACCAGTACGCGATCTCCCAGGTCGTCCGGCCGGCACCGGACTCGGCAGAACCCAGCCGTCTGACCTCGGTGAACAGGGTGAGCCGGCGGTTGGCGGTGGTCAGTCCGGCTTCCCCGGCCGGGACCGCGCAGCTCGGTCGTTGGCAGTAGCGAAAATCGACCGGCCCGACGGCTTCGCCGCCCGGGCCGTTGCGGGCGGTCGGCTCCGGGGCCAGCCAGCGCACGGCCCGGGCCACGTCCCAGCCGTAGGCCGAGACCGCCGGATGCTGGCGGCAGACGCCGGGCTCACGGGGGCCGCAGGCGATCCGGTTGGCGATCCTGATCCCGAGCCCGTGACCGGGCGGTTCGACCAGCCCGGCCAGGCAAGCGGCGACCAGCCCGGCGAAGGTCGCGGCCAGGAGCAGGACCACGCCGACCTGTTCGACGGTCGCCGATCCACGGGTCGCTGAAGGTCCGAGGCGGAGCATGGTCCGAAGCTACGGAGAATTTGCTCACATGTGGCTCGACAACCGCAACGATTGTGCAACAGGGCGCCTCTGCGGCCGTGAGATCGCCCCAAGTTCCGACCCGACGCCCCGAGGGCGCTAGATTGGTCTCATGGAAGGTTCCCCGTTCAACATGTTTGGCGACCCGGACGAGCTCCGTGCGCGGATGCAGGAGATGGCAGACCAGATGCAGTCCTCCCAGGAAGTCGCCTGGGCCGACAACGCGATCAGGCTCGCCGTCGAGATGACCGTCGCCTCGATCGGCCGTCTCGACCTCAACGGCAGCTCCGACGAGCAGGCGATGCAGGTCCGCGATGCGATCCGCGTGGTGTTTCCCGAGGCCGTGACCCTGGTCCGGGAAGCCCGCCAGGGACTCCGCTGAACGAACTCCACTTCATCGACCGGGGAGAAGGCTCCCCGGTTCTGCTGATCCATGGCACCGGTACCGACTCGTCGGTTTTCGACCAGGCGGTCGGCTCGCTGGCCGGATCCTGGCGCCTGATCACCCCGGACCGCCGTGGCTGGGGCCAGTCGGTTCCGGCCGATGAGTACCGTCGCACCTCGATCCCCGAGCAGGCGATCGAGATCTCGTCGCTGATGCAGGAGCTCGGGATCGAAGGCGCGACCCTGGTCGGCCTCGGCTTCGGCGCCGTGGTGGCGCTCGAGATGGCGTTGGCGGAACCGGCGCTCGTCGCCCGCGCGTTCCTGGTCGAGCCCCCGGTCTTCGGGGCGGTCAGCGCCGCGACCGAAGGCATGTCGGCCGACGTCGAGGCGATCCGGGCGGCCGCCGCTGAGGGCGGCGAAGAAGCGGCATACGAGCTGTTCCTGGCGGGTCGGCTTCACACCCTCGGGATCGGAGCCGAGCGCTTCGCCGACTACGCCGATCGGGGTCCGGCTGCGGCCCGGTCCTTCCTGGTCGAGTTGCCTGCCGTCCCGGCCTGGCCGTTGGACCCGGTCCGGCTGGCCGGGCTCGAATCGGAGGTCACCGTGGTCACCCTGCCTTCGACCCCGGCCCTGCTGGGACGGGCCGCCGAAGCGGTGGCCGACCGGGTCCCCGGCGCGGAAACGGTCCACGCAAACCGCGACGGAATCCAAGCCGTCCCCGAGTTGCTCACCTAGCGGAGCCTCTCCCAACCATCCTTTGCTTCGAGTGGGAGGGGCGGGTTTCCGTGGTCATCCGGCGAAGACCGGATGACATGCGGATGCTTGCTCAGAGAACCTGGATTTCGGCTCTGCTGGCGGCGCCGCGCCGGAAGAGGATCGCGATCAGCTCGAACGGGACGGCGACGACGATCGCGGGAATCGCCACGGCGATCGAGATGAACCAGTCGAGCCCACGCTTCCAGGGCCGGTCGCCCTCGACCCTGTGCGCCTTGCCGAAGGCGCCCATGACGATGTTCTGGCCGAAGGTGAACATGTTCAACCCCGACTGCCACATGACCGCGATGCCACGCAGCGGCCGCTGCCGGGTCCGGGTGACCACCTGGTCGCGGCTCGCGACCAGGTCGGTGACCGCGTGGGGCGTGAACCGGTAACGACGGTCGGTGCCCAACCCGGCCCAGGCCCCACCGGTCAGCCAGCAAGCGAACGAAGCCCGGTTGTCGAACAGATAAGAGCCATCCCCATCCCGATCCAACTCCAACTCAGCGAGCGCATCCTCAGCCGTCCCGGGATCGAATGAATTGTCGACGACTACGTCAGCGGAGGTGCCGGTGGGGGGTGTCCCCGGAACTCCCGGCGAAGTCCGGCCGGGGGCACCCCCCACCGGTGCCTCCGCCTCGTCTTCGCCCGCTCTACGCGGAAAGTCGAACTTCTCGCCGTGACTGAGCACGCCGAGCCCGCAGGCCTCGCAGCGGTGGGCGATCCCCGAGGCGACCGGCATGCCGACCCAGGGGAAGAGCGGCTCGCCGCAGGCCGGGCAGGGCGGGTTCTCGGGGCTGGCCCCGGCTTCGAGGGGAACGTGGGGGAGATTCACGGCCAAGGTCTCTGTAGCGTATTGACCAATGGATGCACCTGACCCTGCCGCCGGGAAGATCGAATCGGCGATCGTCGCCGTTTCACCCCTGCTCGACCTCGTCCTTTCGGTCGGTGAGCGGATCTCCCGCATCGCCGAGCCGGTCGATTACGAGTACTACCCGGTCCGTGACGAGGACGATCAGGAAAGCCCCGCGGCCTGAGCGCCGGTAGGCTTCGCTGGCCTCCGGCCGGTTCCGGTCCGGCATTTCGCAAATGACTCCCAAAGCCCAGATACTCGAGCGCGAGAAGCGCTGGTCCCTGGTCGCCGGCATCGCGTCGGTGATGGGGGTCGCGGTCATCCTCGCTACGTACAGCGATTCCTCGGCCGCGGTCCGGGCCGCATCGGGCCTGGCCGAGCGGTTGCGTGAGGTCGATGGCGACCGGTCTGGCCTGTTGTTGGCCAGCTTCGGCCAATTCCTCGGCTGGTCGCTGCTCGCGGTCCCCTTGGTCTTCCTCTTCCGGGCCGCTGCCGCCCGCGCGCCCCAGGTGCGCCGCGCCCTGATCGGGGTCATGGTCATCGCCCCGATCCTGATCGGCGCCGGCAGCATGGTCAGTGCCGGTTCGATCCTGCAGGCGGCCACCGATTTCAAGGACGTCGACCACGCGACGATCGAGAAATGCGTGGCCGACAAGGTTGCCGACCAGACCGAGGCGACCGGCTCTTCCGACACGGGCGGCGCGGTCACCGACGAAGAGCGCTCCGATTTCACCAGCGACTGTGAAGACGAAGAGGCGAAGGACATCCGCGGGTCAGCCTCATTGGCCCCGCTCGAAACGGGGATCAGCCTGGCGGGGTTGCTCGGCTTCACGGTCGCCGTCGTCTACGTCTCGCTCTGGGCCATGAGGACCGGGCTCCTGACCCGGTTCTGGGGCTCGCTCGGCATCGCGCTGGGCGTGGTCTTCGCCTTCTTCACGCTCTTCACCCTGATCTGGTTCATCTACGCCGGCTTGCTGCTGGCCGGCTGGGTGCCGGGAGGGCGACCGCCGGCCTGGGCTTCCGGCGAGGCGAGACCCTGGCCGAAACCGGGCGATCCGGGATTCGGCGGCGACGATGACGACGATGACGAAGACGTCATCGAAGGCACCGCTGACGAACTGGACCCGGACGATCCCGATCCTCGCGGCGCTGTCAACGCTCCCGATGCCCTCGATGCGCCTGACGCGCAAGATGCCCCCGACAGATCCGACGACGGACCGCAGGGCGAGCGTCGCAAGCGCAAGAAGCGCAGCTAGTCACCCGGCATCTGGCACGATTCGAGGCATGGCCTCGCAGTCGCTGACCGTCTCCGAATTCATCGAGCTCCCGATCGTCAAGGCCGGGCTGCCCGAACTCGTGGCCGGCCGTGAAGGGCTGGGGGCCGAGGTGCGCTGGGTCCATCCCCTCGACGTGCCCGACGTGTCCGACCTGCTCCGGGGCGGCGAGATGATCCTCACCACCGGCGTCTCGATCGGCGAGGACGCGGCCGCGCAGCGGCGCTTCGTGCGGGACCTGGAGGCCGAGGGCGCGGTCGGGATCGCGGTCGAGCTCGGCTTCGCCTGGAGCCGGGAGCTGCCCAAGGCCCTGGTCGACGAGGCCAACCGTCGACACATCCCGATGGTCGCCTTCCGCCGGGGCATCCGCTTCGTCGAGGTCTCCGAGGTGGTCAACGGCAACCTGCTCGATTCCGGCCACGCGCTCGCCCGACGCGGCGAGGAGCTCCATCGCAGCCTCGACCGGCTGGTGCTGGAGGGCGAGGCGGCGGAATCGATCCTGGCCGAGGTCTCGAGGCGGATCGGCAACCCGGTCGTGTTGGAAGACGCGCGGGGAGAACTGGTCGCCCTCGGTTCGGTCACCCGCCGCGAAGACGAGGTGGTCGATACGTGGTCTGGCCTCAAGTGGTCGGATCGCAACCCGGGGGAGGCCGAGGGCGCGATGGCGGCGGCGGTGATGGTCCGCGGCCGGAGCTGGGGCCGGGTGATCGCGCTGCAGACTGACGCGGAGTTCGACCGGTTCACCCCGATCGCCCTCGAACGGGCCTCGGTCGCGGTCGGCCTCGGCCTGATGCGCGGGGGCGAGGAGGCGGAGCTCCGGGCCCGCTCGCGCGGCAACCTGCTCTTCGAACTGGCGGCCGGCCTGATGGAGCCGCTGGCCGCGGCCCGGCGGGCCTCGACGCTCGGTTTCCCGCGCCGCCACGGCCAACTGGTGCCGGTCGCGGCGGTCTGGCGGACCGGCGCGATCGAGGATGACCTCGGTTACGAGAAAGCCTGGGCGTCCCTGCTGCCGGCGATCCGGGCGGCGATGGCGGAACCGGACCGGCCAGCCCTGCTCGGGTCACGGGGCAACTGCGTGCTCGGCGTGCTCGACCGGGGCACTCTGGGGTCGGAACCGGATGACGTCGCCTCTCGGGAACGGTTGGCCCGGCGCTTCGCCGGCGTCCTCAACCGGCATGAGATCGATCCCGCCGCGGTGGCGCTGGCGATCGGCGGTGCGGCCGGAAGCTGGGAGGAACTCTCGCCGGCGCTGGTCCGGGCCCGCTTCGCGGCCGAGGCGGGGGCGGCCGGCCCGGTCCGTGCCTGGCATGACGCGAGCCGGACCGAGATCGGCCAGCTGCTGCTTTCGATGCGAGGCACCCCGGAACTGCTCCAGTTCAGTGACGAGCGCCTCGGCCCCCTTCGTGAACTGCCCGGGGAACGGGGCCGCGACCTGCTGGACACGCTGGAGGCGTACCTGCACAGCGGTGGCCGCAAGACCGAAACGGCAGCCACCCTCGAGATCGAACGCCAGTCGCTCTACCACCGGCTGGCCCGGATCGAGGAAGTGCTCGACGTGGACCTCCGCGACGGCGACACCATCCTCGCCCTGCACCTGGCGGTCATGATCCGCCGCCTCCTGCATCATTGACGTCATCCGGTCTTCGCCGGATGACAACGGAAACCCGCCCCTCCCACTCGCAGTAACAGATAGTTGGGAGGGGCTCCGCCCCCGGTTCTTCGAAGGCTAGTCCACCGAGTTGGCGATCTGGATGCCGATCACGATGCCGACAGCGATTGCGAGCAGGAAGACCGCCAGGATGGCGTTGCGGCGATCCGGCCTGATCGCCTTGACCAACCAGGGAATGCCGGCCAGGGCGGGCAGGCCCATCAGCGCGAAAACGATCCCGCAGACCCACCAGCCGGCGGTGCTGCCCATGTTCTCGGGCGGGTTGATCGCGTAGTCGATGAAGTTGTAGCCGAGCGAGATGAACAGGGCCGGCCAGCCGAGGAGGAGCAAGGCCACCGCTCCGGGGGAGGATCTCGCGCAGCCGAACATCGCCACGAAGAGGCCGATGATGCCGATCGGGATCCCGGTGAGCATCAGCGTCTCCGCCCCGTCGGGGCAATGCTGCTGGATCACGTAGGGGCCACCTTCGGCGCAGTAACCGCCGACGTCCATCACCTCCCTCATCCCGAACCAGAGCGCCGTTATCCCGTAGGCGACCATGGCCACCCCGATGAACATGACGACGTAGCCGACTACCGGCGAAGACTCATTTTTCGGGATCTGGGAGAACCGCTCGGAAAGCTCCGGCGGAACGGACGGTTCGGACACGCTTCGAGCATAACCCGCCCCGCCCATGCGAAGCAACGGATGATTGGGCGGGGCTCTGGCTAGTGGCTACCTGTTACCTGCGTTTGGAGCTGCTCGACCACGCTGGGATCACGGAGGGTGCTGACGTCCCCGAGCTCCTTGCCGTCGGCGACATCGCGCAGCAGGCGGCGCATGATCTTGCCGGAGCGGGTCTTGGGCAGGTCGTCGGCGAAGTAGATCGCCTTCGGCCGGGCCAGCTTGCCGATCCGCACCGCCACATGCTCGCGCAGCTCGTCGGTGAACTCGCTGCCGGGCGGCGCCTCGTCGTTGGGGATCGCGAAGGCGATGATCGCCTGGCCGGTGTCTTCGTCCGGGATCCCGATCACCGCGGCCTCGGCCACATGCGGATGCGAGACCAGCGCGGATTCGATCTCCATGGTCGAAAGGCGGTGGCCGGAGACGTTGATCACGTCGTCGATCCGGCCGACGATCCAGAAGTAGCCGTCTTCGTCGCGCCGGGCGGCATCGCCGACCAGGTAGGTCTCCTTGCCGTAGCGGTCCCAGTAGGCGTTGACATACCGGTCCGGCTCCTTGAACAGGGTGCGGGCCATCGCTGGCCAGGGCCGAGTCAGGACCAGGGTGCCGCCACCCTCCTCGATCTCGCCTCCGTTGTTGTCGTAGATCGCGGCCTTCAGCCCCGGCAGCGGCCGGGTCGCGGAGCCGGGCTTGGTCGTGGTGAGTGCGGGCAGGGGGGAGATCATGATCGCGCCGGTCTCGGTCTGCCACCAGGTGTCGACGACCGGGCAGCGCCCGCCGCCGATGTGCTCCCGGTACCAGATCCAGGCCTTCGGGTTGATCGGCTCACCGACCGATCCGAGCAATCTCAGGGAGCTCAGGTCATGGGCGGCCGGCAGATCCTCGCCCCATTTCATGAAGGAACGGATCACGGTCGGCGCCGTGTAGAGGATCGTCACCTCGTACCGCTCGACGATCTCCCACCAGCGGTCCCGGGCCGGGAAGTCCGGTGCGCCCTCGAACATGATCGAGGTGGCGCCGTTGGCCAGCGGCCCGTAGACGATGTAGGAGTGGCCGGTCACCCAGCCGATGTCCGCTGCGCACCAGAACACGTCGTCGTCCTTCAGGTCGAAGACCATCTCGTGGGTGGCGGCGACCTGGGTGAGATAGCCACCGGTCGTGTGGACGATGCCCTTCGGCTTCGCAGTCGATCCGGAGGTGTAGAGCAGGAAGAGCGGATCCTCGGCGTCCATCGCCTCCGGCTCGCAGGCCGGATCGGCCGCGGCCAGGGCACTGGCCCAGTCCAGGTCGCGGCCTTCGGTCATCGGCGGCTCGGTGCCGCAGCGGTCGAAGACGATCACCTTCTCCATCGCCGGCAGGCTTTCGAGTGCCTGGTCGATCGCGGCCTTCATCGGCATCGGCTGGCCGCGGCGCAGGGTCGCGTCGGCGGTGATCAGCGCCTTCGCCTCGGAGAACTCCATCCGCTCTCTGAGCGACTCGGCCGAGAAGCCTCCGAAGACGACGTTGTGGATCGCCCCGATCCGCGTGCAGGCCAGCATCGCCACTGCCGCTTCCGGAACCATCGGCATGAAGATCCCGACCACGTCGCCCTTCCCGACGCCCTGGGCCTTGAGCACGTTGGCGAGTCGCTGGGTCTGGTCGTGGAGCCAGCCGTAGGTGACCGAGATCCGGCCTCCCGCGTCGCTCCCGACCCCGGTCACGGGCCGGTCGTCGGGTCCGGCGTCCTCGGCCTCCCAGTGGTAGGCGACCTTGTCGGACCGGCCGGCCGCGACGTGGCGGTCGAGGCAGTTGGCGCTGACGTTCAGCTTGCCGCCGGCGAACCAGGCCACATGCGGCGGGTCGGTCCAGTCGAGCACCGTCTCCCAGGGTTCGATCCAGTCGAGCTTCTCGGCCCAGCCCGCCCACCAGGCCTCTGGATCCTGATCCGCGCGATCGTAGATCCCGGGGTCGCTCCACTCGCTGGCTTGGGCGAACTGCTCGGGCGGGGGGAAGGTCTGCTCGGTCTTGAGCAGGACGTCAAGCTCTGACTGGTCGGCCATGCGGTTTCTCCTCCGGTCGGGGTCCGGTACTCCTCGTTGGCTCAATGCTAAACCCGCGAGAAACGGGTCTGATCGTTTTGGATCAGTTGCGACCGAAATGCAGGACCCAGATCCCGGCCCCGGGGACGCCATCGAAGCGGCCCTTGACCAGGCCCGCGCCGACATCGGTGTAAGTGCGGCTGAGGATCGCCTCACGATGGCCGCTGGACTTCATCCAGGCGACGAAGATCGAGCGCACGTTGCCGAGGCTGCCGCCGCCCCAGGCGATGTTCTCGCCGGTCGCCCAGCCGGAGCGGCCGAGGTAGCCGGAACGCTTGATCCAGTAGTCGAACTGCCGACCGCAGGCGCTGTGCGCGAAACCGCAGCGCTGGATGTCCTTGGCCTTCCGCTCGGCCGACCAGGCGAGCTGGGAACGGCGGTGGTAACGCCAGAGGCCTTTCTTGCGGCGGGCATAGTTGACCATGCAGGTCATCGCCCGCCGGGCTTTGCCCAGCTGGGCCTTGCCGGCCCCTTGGGCGCCGACGGGGCAGGCTTTGGCGGGAGCGATCAGGCTTCGGGCCTCAGCCCTGGCCGGGGCCAGCGAGTTCCCCACCAGCAGCGCCGCAAAGACGACGGCGAGCAATGCCAGACCAGGAAGGAGGAAAGAACGGTTGGCTAGTCTTGAAGCAGGCGAAAAGAAAGCGAGTTCAGGCAATGTCGAACGGTCCAAGGCGTGTCACGGGTGAAACTGACTGGAAGGGGAGACTTTCTCCCGAGGCGTATGAAGTAACCCGCAATGCCGCGACGGAGCGGCCTTTCACGAGCGAATTACTGGCGAATAAGGGTAGCGGATCCTATGTATGCGTATGTTGCGGCCAGGAACTCTTCTCTTCCGATGCAAAATTTGATTCCGGCACCGGGTGGCCCAGCTTCACCGAGCCGGCCAATCTGGAACACGTCGAGCTGAGGCAGGACCAAAGCCACGGGATGGTCAGGACCGAGGTCGTCTGCAAGAACTGCGACGCGCATCTCGGCCACGTATTCCCCGACGGCCCCGGGCCTGCGGGGCAGCGCTATTGCATCAACGGCTGCGCGCTGGAGTTCGAGGAGTCCTGAGCCGAGACCGGGTCTACTTCTTCGTCGAGCCCGTGGCCGGGGTCTCCGGGTCTGGGTCGAGGAAGGCGTAGCGGGTCGCGATGGCAACCGCTTGGGTGCGAGTTTCGACGCCCAGCTTCGAGACAACGTTCCTGACGTGGGTGTAGACGGTGGTGGGCCGGAGGCCGGTCTTGTCGGCAACTCCCTGGGCCCGCATCCCGCTGGCGAGCAGCGAGAGGATCTCGCGTTCTCGATCGGATAGCGACCTGAGCCGCTGCAGCTCGTCGTCTTCGTCTTCGTCCAGCCGGCCGTCGAAGTGGAGGAACCAACGCCCGCCGTCGACCACCGTCTCGCAGGCCTTGCGGATCTGGTCGGTGTCGGCCGACTTGACCAGGAACCCGGCCGCTCCCTCGCGGGCGGCGAGCCTGACCAGGTCGTCTTCCTCGTGGGCGGTGAATACGAGCACCCTGGTATGGGGCCAGCGGTCGAGCACCTTGATCATCGCCTCGATCCCGTTCAGCTCCGGCAACTCGACGTCGATCAGGAGCAGGTCCGGTCGATGCTCCCCGACCGCCGCGACCGCGGCGGCGCCGTCGGCCGCCTCGCCGACCACCTCGAAACCGGGGATCGACTCGATCTGCTGTCGGATCGCCTGCCTTACGATCCAGTGGTCGTCACAAATCAGTACCCGGCTGCCACTCACGCCGGCCCGATGGTGGCCGGCGCCCCGAACGGCAGCAACGCCTCGGGAAGCCTGACCGTGCCGTCGGCCTGCTGGTGGTTCTCGAGCAGGGCGATGATCGTGCGGCCGACCGCGACCGCGGTGCCGTTCAGCGTGTTGGCGAACTCCGGCTGCGCCCCGGGTTCGGGCCGGTAGCGGCAGCCGATCCGCCGAGCCTGGAAGTCGGTGGTGTTGGAGCAGGAGGTCAGTTCGCGGTAGCGGCCCTGGCTCGGGATCCAGGCTTCGCAGTCGTACTTCTTGGCGGCGGACCCGCCGAGGTCACCGGCCGCGACGTTGACCACCCGGTAGGGCAGGCCGAGCTCGGCCAGGACGCTTTCCTCGATCGCCAGGATCCGCTCGTGCTCGGCGACCGCGTCCTCCGGCTTGACGAACGAGAACATCTCGACCTTGTCGAACTGATGCACCCGGAAGATCCCGTGGGTGTCGCGCCCGGCCGCGCCGGCCTCACGGCGGAAGCAGCTGGAGAAGCCCGCGTAGCGCAGCGGCAGTTGGTCGGCTTCGAGGATCTGCCCGGCGTGGAGGCCGGCCAGTGGCACCTCGGAGGTGCCGGCCAGGAAGAGCTCGTCCTTCTCGAGTTCGTAGATCTGGTCGCGGTCGCCGGGCAGGAAACCGGTCCCGAAAAGCGCCTCTTCGCGAACCAGGATCGGTGGCACGACCGGCTCGTGGCCCTCGGCCCGGAGCTTCTCCAACGCCCAGCGGACCAGCGCGAACTCGAGCATGACCAGGTCACCCTTGAGATAGGCGAACCGGGCGCCTGAGACCCGGGCTGCGGCTTCCAGTTCGATCGCGTCGCCGGCCAGTTCGACGTGGTCCTTCGGCTCGAAGCCGAACTCGGGGATCTCACCGACCTCGCGGACCAGCTCCGCGTCGTCGTCCGTGAAGCCGTCCGGGCTCGAAGGGTCGGGCAGGTTGGGCAGGGTGGCGGCGACCTCGTTGAGGCGGGACTCGACGCCTTCGAGCTCGCCCTCCATCTCCTCGAGGCGGGACTTCAGCTGGCGGACCGCCTCCATCTGGGCGGTTGCGTCCTCACCGGCCTTCTTCAGGGCGCCGATCTTCTCGGATTCCTGCTTGCGCTCGCTGCGGGCGCCCTCGATCTCGGGCAGCAGCCGGCGCCGACGCTCGTCGAGCGCGAGCAGTTCGTCCACCTGGTCGGCGGCCCCGCGACGGGCGAGGGCAGCCTTGATCCGCTCGGGTTCGGAGCGGATCAGTTTGAGGTCGAGCACGGCCCCCGCCGCCGGTTACTCGCCGTGGGTGCCGGTAGTGGGCTTCTCGTCCTGGGGAGAAGAAGCGTCCTGTTCCTGCGTGTAATCCTCGGCTCCGGCCTCACCGGCGTCGGAACCGGCGTAATCGGCAACGAAGCGGGCGACCTTTTCGGCCTCTTCGCCGACCACGATGTTCTGCGGCATGATCGCGCCGGAGAATCCACCGTTCTGGATCGCGTGCAGGGCAGACTCATAGGTCTCCGTGCGCTGGTCCAGGTTCGGGCCCTGGGTCCTGGTCCCGCGGTTGCCCGTGCCGAGCGCCCCGGCCGGGGTAAGGGTGTGGCAGCCGGCGCAGTTGGCAGCGAAGAGCTGAGCACCCTCGTGATCGGGCGAGTCCTTCGAAACCGTGATCCCCTCCTCGCCGAATCCGCAAGCGGACAGGCTGAAGGCGGCGGCTATGACAAGTGTTGTGATGGCTACGGCACGCACAGCGAGCGCATCATATTGTCTGCGGCGAAACGATGGCTGCTCCGGATCGAAACGAGTTCCGCCAGACGGTTGGATTGTTGCCGACCGGGGTCACTGTCGTCTCCGCCTTTCAGGCATCTGGGCCGGCCGGCGCGACCGCTTCCGCGGTCTGCTCGCTTTCCCTGGAGCCGATGATGATGCTGGTCTGCCTAGATCTCGGATCCCGCTCCCTGGAAGCGGTCAGGGAAGCCGGCCGCTTCGGTATCTCGGTGCTCGGCGAGTCGCAGCGGGCGGCGGCGGAGATGTTTGCCACCAAGTCGCCGCAGGAGGAGAAGTGGGCTTCGGTCGGGTGGCGCGAGCGCCTTGGCGTCCCGATCATCGAGGGCAGCCTGGCCCGCGTGGTCTGCGAGCTGGCCGAGGTGATCCCCGGCGGGGATCATGTGATCGTGACCGGTGAAGTGCTCGAGGTGGAGGCCGAGGACGAACCGGGCGAGCCGCTGATCTACCACGGCGGGTTGTTCCGTCGCCTGGATGCGGGGGAGGGATGAGCAGCCACCCGGTCTACTGGCTCGACGTCTTCGCCGAGGCCCCACTGGCCGGCAACGGACTGGCGGTCGTGCTTGACGCCGACGGGGTCGATGACGAGACCATGCTCGCCTTCGCCCGGGAAACGGGTCTCTCGGAGACCACTTTCGTCCAGAGTGCCTCGGAGAAGGCGGTGGCCGAGGGGGCTGACTACCGCAACCGGATCTGGACGATCAGCGGGGAGATCCCATTCGCAGGTCACCCATCCCTCGGAACGGCGGTGGCGGTCGCGATCGACCGCGAGCTCGGACAGACGTCTTTCACCCAGGAAACCGAGGTCGGCCTCCAGGCGGTCGACGCGGAACGCGACCACGATGGCGCTTGGCGAGCCTCGGTCCATCAGGATCCGGCCCTGTTCGGCGAAGTCTTCCCGCCGGCAAAGGTGGCACCGGCGCTCGGAATCGATCCCGAAATGATCGACGACCGCTTCTCTTCCCAGATCGTTTCTACCGGGCTCCCGGCACTGCTGGTGCCGGTCCGGGACCGCGACGCCCTGGCCGCTTGCCGAGGTGACTCGGAAGCTCTGGCCGAGCTCGGCCTGGGGCTCACCCTGAACCTCTATCCCTTCGTTTTCGACGTCCCTTCCCGTACCGCGCACTCACGTTGCTTCGCCCTCGACCTCGGCGATTTCGAGGATCCGGCGACCGGCTCGGCCGCCGGCTCCCTGGTCGCCTACCTGCAGGACATCCTCGACATCGACCGGATCGAGATCCGGCAGGGCGAGCAGATGGGCCGCCCCAGCCTGATCGAAGCCCGCATGGACTCGGGCCGCCCGAGGGTCAGCGGCCAGGTCCAGGTGGTGATGAGCGGCCGGGCGAACCTTCCGGGCTGACGAGCGCGCCGGGTTACACTCGGACCATGGTCGTAGCAATCGTTGGTGGACACGGACAGATCGCTCTCGAGCTGACCCGCCTCCTCGCCCTAGACGGGACCGAGGTTCGCTCGTTGATTCGCAACCCCGCGCATTCGGGGGACGTGACCGAGGTCGGGGGCAGCCCGATCCTGGTCGATTTCGAATCGGCAGCCGATCAGGAGATCGACGCGGCGATCGCCGGCAGCGACGTGGTCGTCTTCGCGGCCGGGGCCGGGCCCGGCAGCGGGGCGGAGCGCAAGGAGTCGGTCGATTACGGCGCCGCGGTTCGTTTGATCGAGGCGGCTCGACGTGGCGACTCTCCCCGTTACCTGATGGTCTCGGCGGTCAGCGCGGATCCGGATCACCCGGGCGAGGAGGTGTATGACGTCTATTTGCGGGCCAAGGGTCGCGCCGACGGCGCCGTAGCCGACAGTGGTCTGGACCACCTGATCATTCGCCCGGTCAGCCTCACCAACGAACCGGCTGCCGGTCTGGTCAGCCTGGTCCGTGAGGCCGGCCGGCTCGAATCCGGCGTCGTTCCCCGCGCCGACGTGGCCGCCGTCCTCGCCGAAGCGATCTCCGACCATCCGGAAGCATCCGGGACCTGGTACCTCAGCTCGGGCGAAGGGCCGGTCAGCCGCGCCTTCGCCTGACCGGGGTCAGAACATCCCGGCGGTGGTCTCCAGGGCCCGCCACATCAGGAAGGCGATGACCAGGCAGGCGAGGGTCATGATCGCGGTCTCGCGGCGGATGATCGCCAGGCCGATCGTTTCCTGCTGACCGGATTCGAGCTCGGCGAAGAGGTCGCTGAGTTCCTGGTTGGTCTTCGGCTCGGTCGGGCTGAGGCGGTCGCCGAGTTCTTGGCTGGCCGAGGAGCCGCGCATCAGCTCGGCCATGAACGAGACCGCGATCGGTAGGAAGACGTAGAGGTAGTGGAGCTCGTCGTCGGCCCGGTCGCCCGCCGCGTAGACCACGCAGGCGAAGAGCACGAAGAGCCCGGTGAGGATCTGGGCGGCCCGCAACAGGTACCAGAAGGCGACCGAGGGACGGCCCTGCCGCCACGCGACAGCGCCGGTGATTCCGGCTATCAGGTTGAGGGCGATGACCGCAAGGCCCAGCGCTGTGTAGGCGGTGGACATCTCTAATCCCGCCCGAGGGGGTCGGAATTCGGCTTTTTTATGCGAAAAATCACTATGTAACGACTTGATACAAAGTCTGGGCTCTGAGGTGTATAACCCATAGTCAGGGGACACCCTAGTTCCCCGCTGTACCTCCCACCAGGATCCACACTTGCTCCATCAGTTCCTCCCAGTTCTAGTCTTCGCAGCCCTCGGCATCCTCGTCGGTGGAGCCTTCGCGACCCTGAACCTGGTCCTCGGCCCGAAGCGGCTGAAGGGGGACGAGTCGAGTGCCGCGATCCGTCAGCTGGACCCCTACGAGTGTGGACTGCCCTCGGAGATCTCCAAGACCTTCCGCTTCGGGGTCAGCTTCTACCTGGTGGCGATGCTGTTCATCCTGTTCGACATCGAAGTCGTCTTCCTCTACCCGGTGGGGGCGATCCTCAAGTCGACCGATTCGATCTTCGTGCTGGCCGAGGTGGTCCTCTTCGTGGCCCTGCTCTTCGTGGCGCTGATCTACGTTTGGCGGAAGGGGGCACTGGATTGGAGATAGAACGCCAGAAGCTCCGCGTCCACGCTCCGCTCGAGCAGCCCAAGTCCCCGGAAGAGCTGCGCGCCCGCCAGCTCAAGGCCCGCGACATGCTGCGCGGCGACCTGACCGGTGAGGATCTCGAGAAGTACGTCGAGGAGCGGGTCGTCACGACCACCCTCGAGAAGGTGCTCAACTCGGCCCGCGCCCACTCGGTCTTCCCGGCGACCTTCGGCCTCGCTTGCTGCGCGATCGAGATGATGTCGACCGTTTCGCCGCGCTACGACATCGCCCGCTTCGGCGCCGAGGCCTTCCGCGCCTCGCCCCGACAGGCCGACCTGCTGATCCTTTCCGGCCGGGTCTCGATCAAGATGGCCCCGATCGTGCGCCGCATCTACGACCAGATGCTGGAACCGAAGTGGGCGATCTCGATGGGCGCCTGCTCCTCCTCCGGCGGCATGTTCCAGAACTACGCGGTGGTGCAGGGGGCCGACAAGTTCATGCCGGTCGACGTCCACGTGCCCGGCTGCCCGCCCCGGCCCGAAGCTTTGCTTTACGGCTTCACCAAGCTGCAGCAGAAGATCATGGGCAACCCCGAGCCGGGTTGGCGCAGCCGCTACAACGCTCACGGGACCGAGGAATGGGCCCGTGGCGGACCCGCCTCGCAGCCTTCCGAGGAAGCGCTGGAGGCCTACGCGAAGGCCCGGGAGGTGCTCGGTGCCTGACGCGCCCGGACTGGAATTGATCCTGGCCGAGATCAACCGCGAAACCCCCGGTGCCGTGCTCGACACGAGCTTCGACCGGGAGCAGGCGGCCCTGATCGTCGATCCGACCAAGGTCCGGGAGGTCCTGACCTGGCTGAAGGAAACCCCCGGCCAGGAGTACGGCTTCCTCAGCTCGGTTCACGGAGCCGACTACTTCCCCCACACTCCCCGCTTCGCAGTCCACTACGAACTCCTCAACCGCGAACGCTACGAACGCCTCCGGGTAAAAGCCGTGATCGCTGACCCTGAGGTTGGGGCGGCCACCGTTGGGGATCCCGACGGCCGGACTTCGCCGGGAGTTCCGTCGGGACCCCCAACGGCGACCGCTGCAGACCCGGGAGCTTCTACTTTGGAAGCGGGGTTCGTGGGGGGTACCCCGGGAACTCCCGGCGAAGTCCGGCCCGGGGTGCCCCCCACGGACCCCGCCCCCACGTTCGTGGAAATGGACGGGAAACGGCTTCCTGTTATGCCGTCGGTGGTCGATCTGTTCCCGACCGCGGACTTCCAGGAGCGCGAGGTCTACGACTTCTTCGGGATCGTCTTCGAAGGCCATCCCGACCTGCGCCGGATCCTGATGCCGGAAGACTACGTCGGCTGGCCGCAACGTCGCGACTTCCCGGTCGGTGGCGAACCGGTGATCTTCACCCGCGACGAGGTCAACAACCCGGGTTGGTGGCAGTGATGGCCCGCGTCGAGGACACCCTCTACGATCGCGAGCTGCGCCAGGCCGGCGCGGCCGGCGCCGCCGGGACGCTGCCCGACGAGGCGCCGCTCCGCGACCAGGAGGTCACGGTCGCCGACTTCACCGCCGAGCTGGCCGACCGCATCCCCGGGGTCGAGTTCGAACTCGAGCCGGAGCAGGAGATGCTCACGGTCAACATGGGTCCGCACCATCCCGCCACCCACGGGGTGCTGCGCCTGGTGGTCGACCTCGAGGGCGAGGTCGTCAAGGACTTGAAGCCGGTGATCGGCTATGTCCACACCGGGATCGAGAAGTCCTGCGAGACCATGCAGTACTGGAAGGTCATCCCGTTCGTGGAGCGGATGGATTACCTCTCCTACTTCTTCAACATGCAGGCCTACGTCGGCGCGGTCGAGAAGCTGGTCGGCCTCGAGGTGCCGCGGCGCGCGCAGTGGCTCCGCGTCCTGCACATGGAGCTGAACCGGCTCCACTCGCACCTGGTCTGGCTCGGTACCTCGGCCCTCGACCTCGGCGCGATGGGCGTTTACTTCTACTGCTTCCGCGATCGCGACCGGGTGCTCGACACCTTCGAGATGTCGACCGGTCAGCGCATGCACACCCGCTACTTCCAGATCGGCGGCGTGGCCGAGGACATCCCGGCCGGCTTCGAGCAGAAGGTCCGCACCCTGATCGAGCAGATGAAGACCGGCATCAACCAGTATGAGGCGCTGCTCGACAAGAACGAGATCTTCCTGATCCGGACCAAGGACGTCGGCGTCGTCTCGCGCGAGCGCCTGGTCGAACTCGGGGTGACCGGTCCGTTGCTACGGGCCGCCGGCGACCCCTGGGACCTGCGCAAGGAAGGCGGATATCTCGCCTATCCGGAACTCGACTTCGACGTCCCGGTCGGTACGGTCGGCGACGGCTACGACCGCTACCGGGTCCGCCTGACCGAGATGCGCGAGTCGCTCAAGATCATCGAGCAGTGCCTCGACGGCCTGCCGGAAGGACCTTGGATCGCCGACGACCGCAAGTACGCGCTGCCGCCGCGGGCCGAGCTCTCGACTTCGATGGAATCGCTGATCCATCACTTCAAGCTGGTCACCGAGGGCTTCCGGGTCGAGCCGGGCGAGGTCTACAACCCGATCGAGTCGCCCCGCGGCGAGCTTGGCTGTTTCGTGATGGCCGACGGCTCCTCGAAGCCGGCCCGGGTGCATTTCCGCGAACCGTCTTTCGTCAACCTGCAGGCCCTGGCCGACATGACGGTCGGCGAGTACGTGGCCGACCTGATCCAGACCCTGGCCATGCTCGACCCGATCCTGGGAGGCATCGACCGATGACCCCCGTGATGCCTTCGGACTTCGACCCCGAGAACGCCGCGCCCGAGGATTTCGTCTCGCCCGGCCTGCCGGTCGATGAAGCGAATACCACCGGTCGGGTGCCGCTCGGCGACCCGGAGAAGATCCCCGACCCGGCTGACGTCGAGATTCCCGAGGATCTGCGTGAGCAGATTCAGGCAATCGTCGACAAGTACCCGGACCGCGACCACAAGGGCTCGCCCAAGTCGGCGGCGATCCCGGTGCTCTGGATCATCCAGCGCCGCTACGGCTGGTGCACCCCGGAGGGGATCGTCCAGGCGGCCTGCGTGATGCAGGTGACCCCGGCCTATCTCGAATCGGTCGCCACCTTCTACGACCTGCTCCGGACCAGCCCCCAGGGCGAGCATCAGGTGCTGGTCTGCACCAACCTCGCCTGCTGGATGCGGGGCGGCGACGAACTGCTCGACGCGTTCTGCGAGAAGACCGGGGCCGACCGGGAAGCCGCCGGCCACGGTGGAGCATTGTCCGCAGACGGGCAGGTGCTCGTTTCCGGCTTCGAGTGCCTCGGCGCCTGTGACCTCGCCCCGATGGCCTCGGTTGACGAGCGCTACTTCGGCCCGCTGGAGAACGCCGACGCGGAGACCATCGTCGACCAGCTCGAGGCAGGCGAAGAGGTGCTGCCGGAGAAGGCGCTGGAGAAGCGCGGCCTGGCCGGCGGGGTGGCCGAATCGTCTGATCCGCGGGTGACCGAAGGAAAGGGGCCGAACCGGTGATCGAGGAAACCCGAGTCCTGCTCCGCCACGCCGAGGATCCGAAGATGGCGACCATCTCCGGCTACGAGTCCTACGGCGGCTACGAGACCCTGAAGAAGGCGCTGAAGGAAATCGATCCCGAGTGGATCGTGGGCGAACTGGAAGAGTCCGGCCTGCGGGGCCGTGGCGGCGCCGGCTTCTCGATGGGCAAGAAGGTCTCCTTCCTGCCCCACACCGACGACGCCAAGTACCTCTGCTGCAACGCCGACGAATCCGAGCCCGGCGCCTTCAAGGACCGCGAACTGATGCAGCGCAATCCGCATCAGCTGATCGAGGGCATGATCATCTCCAGCTTCGCGGCGGGGATCGGCCACGCCTTCATCTTCATCCGCGGCGAGTACGACGACCAGGCCGACGTGCTGGACCGCGCGGTCGAGGAGGCCTACGGGGCCGGCTATCTCGGTAAGAACATCCTCGGTTCCGGCTTCGACCTCGAACTGGTCGTCCACCGCGGGGCCGGCGCCTACATCTGCGGCGAGGAAACCGCCCTGCTGGACGCCCTCGAAGGCAAGCGTGGCAACCCGCGCCTGAAGCCGCCCTTCCCGGCGGTCCAGGGCCTCTACGGTGGGCCGACGTTGATCAACAACGTCGAGACGCTCAGCAACGTCAGTCACATCGTCGCCAACGGGGCCGACTGGTTCAAGGGCTTCGGCACCGAGCAGTCGCCCGGCACCAAGGTCGTCTCGGTCTCCGGCTGCGTCAAGCGGCCCGGCAACTACGAGGTCGAGCTCGGCGTGACCCTGCGCGACCTGATTTTCGGCCTGGCCGGCGGACCGCTCGACGGTCGCGAGATCAAGGCCTTCTACCCCGGTGGTTCCTCCTCGCCGGTCCTGACCCCGGCCGAACTCGACCTGCCGTACTCGTTCGAGGCGATGGCGGAAGCCGGCTCGATGCTCGGCTCCGGCTCGATCATCGTCGCCGACGACTCGGTCTCGATCCCGCGCATGGCCAAGCGCACCTCGAAGTTCTACCGGCACGAATCCTGCGGCAAATGCACTCCTTGCCGCGAGGGCACGAGCTGGACCGACAAGATGCTCGAGCGGGTCGTGAACGGTGAGGCGACGCCGATGGACCTCGACATCATCGCCTCGGTCCAGAACAACATCATGGGCAACTGCCTCTGCGTGCTCGGCGACGCGATGGCGATGCCGGTCAGCTCGATGGTCAAGAAGTTTCGCGACGAGTTCGAAGAGGCGATCGCCAGCGAGGCCAGCGCGGCCTGGTCGGCCTCGGTAATGGAATCCGCCGGCGCCCAGTCGGGTCGCTACGTGCCCGACTCCCAGCAGCCCGGCCCGGGCGGCGAGAGCCCGGAAGTGATCCGCCGCAAGCGTCTCGCGGGCCGGGAGATCCCGTCGGCGATGAACGGAGGCGGCTACTGATGCCCGCGCCGAAGCGGAACCTGATCACCCTGACCGTCGACGGCCGCGAGATCGAGGCGGTCGAGGGCGCGATGCTGGTCGACGCGGCCAAGCAGGGCGACATCGAGATCCCGGTCTTCTGTTACGAGCCGAAGCTCGGCGCCCCGGTCGGCGCCTGCCGCATGTGCCTGGTCGAGATCGAGGGCATCCCGAAGCTGCAGACCGCCTGCTCGACCCCGGTCCGCGACGGCATGGTCGTCCACACCCGGACCGAGCAGGTCAAGGAAGCCCAGAACGCCGTGGTCGAGTTCCTGCTGGTCAACCACCCGCTCGACTGTCCCGTCTGCGACAAGGGCGGCGAGTGCCCGCTGCAGGACATCTCGATGGGCTGGGGTACCGACCGCAGCCGCGTGGTCGACCCCAAGCGCCACTTCGAGAAGCCGGTCCCGCTTTCGCCGCTGATCGCGATCGACCGCGAGCGCTGCATCCTCTGTTATCGCTGTGCCCGCTTCAGTCAGGAAGTCTCCGAGGACGGCCAGCTGCAGCTGCTCGAGCGCGGCGCCGAGTCCTACATCGGCACCTTCGACGACCGGCCTTACATCGCCCCCTTCCAGGGCAACATCACCGAACTCTGCCCGGTCGGCGCGCTGACCTCCTACACCTACCGCTTCCAGGCCCGGCCCTGGGACATCGAGCAGGGCGGTTCGGTCTGCACCCTCTGCCCGAGCCAATGCAACGTGAGCTTCACGATCCGCGACGAGCAGGTCAAGCGGGTGCTCGACCGCGAGAACGACGCGGTCGACGACGGCTGGCTCTGCGACCGCGGCCGCTACGGCTTCCAGGCGATGTACTCGCAGGACCGGGTCATGAATCCGCTCCGCTACGTCGACGGCCACCCGGTTCCGGCCCAGTGGGGCGAGGCGCTGGAAGCCGCACAGGTCGGCCTCGCGGCCGCCGAAGGCAAGGTCGCCGCCCTGGTCGGTGACGCTTCGAACGAGGAAGCCTTCATGCTGCAGGACCTGATCCGGAACGGGCTCGGCTCGAATGACATCGATTCGCGCCAGGCGCCGACGATCGGCCGCGGCCAGCGGGTCCGCCTCGACGACCCCGCCACCCAGGCCAGGGTCGCCGACATCGACCACGCCGATGTGGTGCTGGTGCTCGGCACCGACCCGATCCACTCGGCGCCCGCCTTCGACCTGCGGGTCCGCAAGGCGGTCCGCCGCAACGGCACCGCCCTGGCGGTCGCGACCGAGCGGCCCTCCGCCCTGGACGGGGGAGCCTCGGAAGTGGAAAGGATCGCCCCCGGCCAGTCCGCCGCCTACCTCGCCGGGCTGCTCGATCAGGTCAAGTCGGGTTCGACCGACGGCATCGCCGGGCTGCTCAAGGACTCCAGCCACACCGTGGTGATCTGGGGCGAGCGGATCGGCCGCGGCGTAGACGGCCCGGCCGCGATCGAGTCGCTGCTCGAGCTCACCGCCGCGCTCGACCTCGCCGGCCAGGAAGAGTCCGGCCTGATCGAGATCCCCGACGTCGCCAACGCCCGCGGCCTGCGGGAGGTCGGCTGCCTGCCCGACGCCGGCCCCGGCCTCGCGGAGGTCGAAGCCGGCCGCGACGTCGACGAGATCAAGGCAGCCCTGACCTCCGGTGACCTCAGGGCGGTCGTCCTCTACGGGGTCGACCCGCTGCGCGACTTCCCCGACACCGAAGGCTGGCGCGAGGCCCTGGAGAACGCCGATTTCGTGATCCACTTCACGATGGCCTCGACCGACACCACCGAGCTCAGTGACGTCGTCTTCCCGCTCGAGTCCCACGCCGAGAAGGACGGCACGGTCACCCACACCGAGGGTCGCCTCCAGCGCGTCCGCCCCGCCGCCGCCCGCCCCGGAGACATCCGCGGCGGCTGGCACGTCCTGGCCGAGCTATCCGCCGCCCTCGACCACGAAACCGGAATCCACGCCGTACCCGAAGCCCTCAAGGCCATCACCGAGTCCGTCCCCTTCTACGCCGGCATCACCGACGCCGAAATCGGCGGTCGAGGAATCAGGTGGCAGGAAAGGGAAGCCGCGAGTTCCTGGTCCTTGAACTCTCCGGCGGGGGCCGAGGGGGGCACCGTCGGCCGGACTTCGCCGGGAGTTCCGCCGGTACCCCCCTCGACCCCCGCTGATGGTCCGGACAGCGGGTTGATCCTTGGTACCTACCGCGACCTGTGGGCCAACAGCACCACCGACCTCAGCCCCGCGCTCAGCTATTTGATTCCGGCTCAGCGTCTCGAGGTGTCGGTTGCCGACGCCGAACGCTTGGGCCTGAGCAAGGGTGATGAGGTTGCGGTCAAGTCGGGTGACACCGAGGTGACGGCATTCGTGGCAGTCCGCGCCGCGCTGCCCGAGGGGACCTGCTTCCTGATGGAGGGAACCCAGCAGGGCAACGCCAATGTGTTCACGAACGGAAAGCCCGCGGTCGTCGAGATCGGCAAGGCGAGCCCGAAGCTGGAAGTACTGGCCGGAAACGGGAACGGGGGAGAGTAGTGCTCGATCTCGTCCCGGGGCTGCCGCTGGCAGACACGAACTTTGTTGACGCAACCTGGATCATGATCGTCAAGTCGATCGTGATCTTCCTGGTCCTGCTGCAGATCGTGCCGATCCTGCTGCTGGTCGAGCGCAAGTTGCTGGGCCGCTTCCAGCAGCGTTACGGCCCGAACCGGGTCGGCCCCTACGGACTGATCCAGCCGCTGGCCGACGTCGGCAAGCTGCTCTCCAAACAGGCCTTCCGGCCCAAGGGCGCGGTCCCGTTCCTCTACGAGCTGGCCCCGGCCCTGACCATCATCTCGGCTGTCCTGACCCTGGCGATCCTGCCCTTCGGCGACGTCAAGGGCGACGTCGGCTTCTACGGCATCGACGTGCCGATCGGCATCCTCTACTTCTTCGCCTTCAGCTCGATCGCCTTCTACGGCCTGCTGCTCGGCGGCTGGGCCTCCGGTTCGAAGTACTCCTTCCTCGGGGCGATGCGCTCCGCCGCCCAGCTGATCTCCTACGAGATCGCGATGGGCCTCTCGCTGCTCGGCGTGGTGCTGATGGCCGGCTCGCTCTCGCTGGTCGACATCGTCAAGGCCCAGGGCGAGGTCTGGTACGTGGTGCCGCAGATCGTCGGCTTCCTGATCTTCATGGTCGCCGGCTTCGCCGAGACCAACCGCCCGCCGTTTGATCTCCCTGAGGCCGACGCCGAGCTGGTCGCCGGCTACGGCACCGAGTACGGCGGAATGCGCTTCGGCTCCTTCATGTTCGCCGAGTACATGGAGATGCTGATCGTCTCCGGCATCGCCTCGACCATGTTCCTGGGCGGCTGGATGGGCCCCGGACCGGGCTGGCTCGACCCGATCTGGATGCTCTTCAAGATGTGGATGCTCTGCATGTTCTTCATCTGGATCCGCGCCACGCTGCCCCGTTTCCGTTACGACCAGCTCATGAGCTTCGGCTGGAAGATCCTGATCCCCCTCGGCACCTTGAACGTCCTTGTCACAGCGGTATTGGTGGTGACCACATGAGCATTCGTCCCGACGAGATCAAGGTCGTTCCCCGCGGTCCCGAACCCGGCGGGCTCGGTGGCACCTACCGTGCCTTCGGTGAGACCCTGCGCGGGCTCCGGACGACGATGGGCCGACTCTTCGAGAAGCCGGTCACGATCCAGTACCCGGAGGAGAAGACCCCGGTCTATCCGCGTTTCCGCGGCCGCCACAAGCTGCATAAGTTCGAGGATTCCGGCCTGGAGAAATGCGTCGGCTGCTCGCTCTGCGCGGCGGCCTGCCCGGCCGAATGCATTCGCGTGGTCGCGGCCGAGAACGACCCCGAGAACCGGGTCTCCGGTGGCGAGCGTTACGCCGCGGTCTACGAGATCAACCTCGCCCGCTGCATCTTCTGCGGCTACTGCGAGATCGCCTGCCCCTTCGACGCGATCACCATGGGCCACGACTACGAGATGGCCGACTACAACCGCTCGGACCTGATCTTCACCAAGGAGATGCTGCTGGCCGAGTCGATCGAGCGTACGCCGCTGCGGGGAGAGGGCGAGTAGTGGAAGAGGTCGCTTTCTTCATCGGCGCGATCGGCGCCCTCGGTGCCGCGGCCGCGGTGGTCGCGCTGAAGAACCCGTTCTACAGCGTGCTCGCCCTGGTCATCCACCTGGTCTTCCTGGCCGGCATCTTCCTGCTGCTCATGGCCCAGTTCCTGGCCGCCTCGCTGATCGTCGTCTATGCCGGCGCGGTGATGGTGCTCTACGTCTTCGTCGCCGCCTATGTCGGCGGGATAGAGGAACCGAAATGGGATGCGTCGCCCGAGCTGAGGGTGATCGGCCCGATCATGGCGGTCGCCCTTTTCGTCGCGATCTCGATCGCCGTGCTCGGTTCCGGCCTCGCCGCGCTGGGCACCCCCGGCCCGGATGACATTCCCGCCGGTTTCGGGACGCCGGAGGCGATCGGCCACTTGATGATGGAGGACTTCCTGATCGCCTTCGAAGCCGCTTCGCTGCTGCTTCTGGTCGCCGCGGTCGCCGCGATCGTGCTGGCCGGCCGCCGTCGGGGGGACAAGGGGTCCGGCACCGAACAGCGCAAGGTGCTGGTCAAGGCCGATGAGCAGGCCAACGCCCAGGTCGCCGGGAACGGGGAGGGTGCCTGATGGACATCGAGTGGTACATCGTCCTTTCCGCCCTACTCTTCACGGTCGGCTTCATCGGGGTGCTGGTCCGCCGCAACCCGGTCGTCGTGCTGCTCTGCCTGGAATTGATGCTGAGCGCCGGGGCGCTCTCCCTGCTCGCCTTCAGCCGCATGCTCGGCAACCAGGACGGCCAGGTCTTCGTGCTGATCGTGCTCGTCGTCGCCGCCTGTGAGGTGGTGGTCGGGCTCGGCCTGGTCGTGGCGATGTACCGCCGCCGCCTGCCGCTCGACGTGGACGAGATGAAGGAGCTCAAGGGATGACCGCAACCTGGGCCTGGCTGGTCCTGCTCTTTCCCCTGCTCGGTTCGCTGACCATCGGGCTGACCTTCAAGGCGCTGCCCGACCGCACTGCCGGCCTGATCGGCGTGGCCGCGATCGTGGCCGCCTTCGTCTGCGGCGTCCTCGCCCTGATCGGGCTGCAGGGCGAGCCGAGCGAGTCGCGCCACGTCGCCTCCAGCCTCTGGGAGTACGCCAACGTCGGCGGTCTGAAGATCGACCTCGGCATCTACGTCGACCCGCTTTCGATCTTCATGGTCCTGGTCGTGACCGGGGTCTCCAGCCTGATCCACATCTACTCGTACAGCTACATGAAGTCGGATCAGGGCTACCACCGCTTCTTCAGCTACCTGAACTTCTTCGTCTTCTCGATGCTGGTCCTGGTCCTGGCCGGCAACTTCGTGATGCTGATCGTCGGCTGGGCGCTGGTCGGCTTCGCCTCTTACGCCCTGATCAGCTACTGGTACCGCCGCAACACCGCAACCAAGGCGGGCATGAAGGCCTTCGTGATCAACGTGATCGGTGACATCGGCCTGTACATAGCGGCGATTCTGATCTTCAAGAACCTCGGCTCGGTCGATTACGGGACCGTCTTCGAGAAGGCGCCCGAGGTGTTCAGCACCAACCAGTGGGAGATCGTCGCGATCTGCCTCTGCCTGTTGGTCGGCGCCTTCGCCAAGTCGGCCCAGATGCCGTTCCACACCTGGCTCGCCGACGCGATGGAAGGCCCGACCCCGGTCTCCTCCCTGATCCACGCCGCGACCATGGTCACCGCCGGCGTCTACCTGATCGCCCGCTGCCACACGCTCTTCGAGTTGGCTCCGACCGCGGCCGACGTTGCCGCCTTCGTCGGCCTCGCCACCCTGCTGATCGCCGGCACGATCGCGCTGGCGGTGACCGACCTGAAACGGATCATCGCCTACTCGACCATGAGCCAGATCGGCTACATGTTCGTCGGGGTCGGGATCGGCGCCTACTCGGCCGGGATGTTCCACCTGATGACCCACGCCTTCTTCAAGGCGCTCCTGTTCATGGCGGCCGGTTCGATCATCTCGGCGATGGCCAACATGCAGGACATCGACAAGATGAAGGGCTTCCGCAAGGCGATGCCCTTCACCGCAGCGACCCTGATCATCGGCGCCCTCGCCCTCTCCGGCTTCCCCGGCATGTCGGGCTGGTTCTCGAAGGACGAGATCATCGACTTCGCCCACTTCCGCCGCGGCATGTACGACTGGATGTGGGTCGGCATGCTGATCGGCGCCCTGATGACCGCGATCTACTCCTTCCGGATCATCTTCCGGATCCTGCCCGGCCCGGCCTGTGAAGAGGCCCAGTACCTGATCGACAAGGGGCATGTGATCCACGGCGAGCCGAAGAACCCGGCCACCAATGAGGTGGAGGACACCGAGGTCGGCTACCCGGGCGAGGAGCACCACATCGCCGAGCAGGCCGGCGGCATGAAGTTCGCGATGGCCATTCTGGCCTTCCTCTCGATCGTCGCCGGCGTGCTCCAGATCCCCGGGGTCGACGAGGTGGTCACCAAGTTCCTCGAACCGACTTTCGAGAACTCGGTCTTCGCCCACATGCATCCGAGCACCGGTGAGGCCTGGCTCGGGCTGACCGAGGGCGGACTGATCTCGATCGCCGGCATCGCCATCGCCTGGCTGCTCTACATCAAGCGCCCCGACCTCCCGGGCAAGTTCCGCCAGCGGTTCTCGGCGATCCACACCCTCTGCGTCAACAAGTGGTACGGCGACGAGCTGGTCGACTTCCTGGTCACCAACCCGGTCAAGGCGGTCGGCCGGTTCTGCAACCGCGTCTTCGAGCGCTTCGCCATCGACGGCGCCACCGCCGGAGTCGCCGGGTTGACCCGTTCGGCCGGGGCGGCGGTCCGTGACATCCAGTCCGGCATGCTCCGTGGCTACGCCCTGCTGATGCTCTTCGGCATCCTCGCCATCGCCGTCTACTTCCTGATCCGGAGCCTCTGATGCTCAGCTCGATCATCTGGACTCCGCTCCTCTTCGGCCTGATCGGCCTGCTGGTCCCGAAGCGCTTCGCCGCCTGGGTTGCGGTCTTCGGTGCGGTGATCACGCTGGGGCTCTCGATCGGCGTCTTGGCCGGCTTCGACCCCGACGGTGGCATGCAGTTCGTCACCGACGTCAACTGGATCCCCGGTCTCGGGGTCGATTACAGCCTCGGCATCGACGGGGTCTCGATCTTCCTGGTGCTATTGACCACGGTCGCCTGGATCCCGGCGATCTGCTTCTCGGCGATCCGGGGCACCGAGCGGCCGGCGCTCTACTACCTGATGCTGCTGGCCGGCGAGACCTCGACCCTGGGCGCCTTCCTGGCCCAGGACCTGCTGCTCTTCGTCCTCTTCTTCGACCTGATGATCGTGCCCTTCTACTTCCTGTTCGGGATCTGGGGTCGCGACCGGGGCGGGGAGGGCGATCCCGAAGGAAGTCCGGGCAACGGCCTGGTCACGGTCCAGTCGGCGACCTTGAAGATGATCGTCTTCACCCTGATCGGATCGCTGCTGATGCTGGTCGGCGCGATCGCCGCGGCAGTGATCTCGGCTGACGGGGGAACGATCACCTTCTCGATCCAGACGATCGTCGCCCGCGGCCTGCCGGGGGGCTCGCAGAACTGGATCTTCTGGTTCTTCGCTGCCGCCTTCCTGGTCAAGATGCCCGCCTTCCCGCTGCACGGCTGGATGCCCGACGCCTACCGGGCCGCCCCGCTGCCGGCGCTCGCGGTCTTCTCCGCCGTGCTCTCCAAGGTCGGCGCCTACGGCTTCCTGCGGGTCGTGCTGCCGATGATGCCGGACGCCTCCGACCTCTTCCAGACGACCATCCTGGTCCTCGCGGTCGGCTCGATCATCTACGGCTCGGCGATGGCCTTCACCAAGACCGACCTGCGCCTCGTGCTCGGGTTCTCCTCGGTCGCCCAGCTCGGCTTCATCACCGCCGGCATCTTCGCCTTCAACTCGTCCGGCGCCGAGGGCGCGGTGCTGCAGATGGTCAACCACGGCCTGGTCGTCGTGCCGGCCTTCCTGATCGTGGCGATGATCGCCGAGCGGACCGGCAGCGAGGAACTGGGCCCGATGGGCGGCCTGGCCAAGAAGGCGCCGGTCTTCGCGGCGATCTTCCTGATCGTGACCATGGCCACCCTGGCGATCCCCGCCTCGGCCAACTTCATCGGCGAGTTCTACATCCTCAACGGCCTCTTCCAGGTCGACGCCGCCTGGGCGATCATCGCCTCCTCCGGCGTCGCGCTGGCCGCCTTCTACGCGCTCCGCATGTACCAGCTGACCATGCACAACCCGCTGCCGGATGGGGCCGACTCGCGCGAGCTCTCGCTGCGTGACGCCCTGGTCCTGATCCCGATGGTGGCGATCGTCGTCGTGCTCGCCTTCTGCCCGCAGCTGATCGTCCACAGTTCCGAGCAGGCGGTCGATTCCTCGGTCGCCGTGGTGAGGGAGGTGGCGAAGTGAGCTTCGACGCGCCGACCATGGACTACGCCGGCCTCTCGCCGATCATCGCGTTGACCACCGGCCTGGTCGTGCTCGTCCTGGCCGCGGTCTTCGACCGGATCAAGCGCTTCGGCCCGGCCCTCGCGTTGCTGGCCTATGCGGTCACCGCCGGCTGCCTGATCTGGCAGTGGGACGCCGACGTCGACCTGGTCTCCGGCGCGCTTCGCCTCGACGGGCTCGCCGTGGTCCTCTCGCTGCTGGCGGTGGTCTCGGCCGCCGTGGCGGTGTTGCTGGCGATCGGCGACCCCTCGGAAACGCAGGCCGGCCGCAGCGACTGGCTGGCCCTCCTGACCGGTTCCCTGCTGGGCATGGTGATCCTCACCCAGGCGACCAGCATGCTGACCTTCTTCGTCGGTCTCGAGTTGCTTTCGATCCCGCTCTACGCGCTCTGCGGCACCAACCTCCGGCGCCGCGAATCGCTCGAATCCGGACTCAAGTACCTGATCGTCGGCTCGGTCGGCTCGGCCACCCTGCTCTACGGCCTGGCCATGATCTACGGTGCCTCCGGCGCGACCGGCTTCCAGGAGATCGCCGACGGGCTGCAGGCAGGCGACGGCATGTTGACCGACTCGCTGACTCTGGTCGGGGTCGGCATGGTCGCGGTCGGGCTCGCCTTCAAGATCTCGATCGCCCCCTTCCACCAGTGGACGCCCGACGTCTACCAGGGCGCCCCGACCCCGGTCACCGCCTTCATGGCGGTCGCGACCAAGGCCGCCGGGTTCGCGATCTTCATCCGTTTCTTCCTGGTCGCGCTCGGCCCGCTGGTCGATCAGTGGGATGTGATGCTGGCCGCCCTGGCCGCACTCTCGATCGTGGTCGGCAACGTCGGCGCCCTGGCCCAGACCTCGCTCAAGCGGATGCTCGGCTACTCCGGCGTCGCCCAGGCCGGCTACATGCTGGCCGGCATCGTCACCGCGACCCAGGCCGGGGTGGACGCCCTGGTCTTCTACCTCGCCGCCTACGTGGCAATGAACGTCGCCGCCTTCGCCGTGGTCGTGATCCGCGAACGCCAGTCTGGCTTCTCGGATGACATCTCGACCCTGCGTGGCCTCGGCCGCGAGAAGCCGCTGCTGGCCTGGCCGCTGACCATCGCCATGCTGGCCTTGGCCGGCCTGCCGCCGACCGCCGGCTTCATCGGCAAGCTCTATCTGATCCAGGCTTTGGTCGACGACGACTGGACCTGGCTCGCGGTGATGATCGCGATCGGGACGATGATCTCGCTCGGCTACTACCTGCGGGTCGTCGCGGCCCTCTGGATGAGCCCGGCCGAGGGCGACGAGGCCGTCCCCGCCGACGGCACCCCCTCGGACGCCGCCGCGGCTGCGGCCGGGATCGACACCGCCTCCCTGCCCCCGCAGATCGCGGGCGCTCAGGCCGATCCCTTCGCCGACCCCCAGGCCGACCGCCGCTGGTACCTGCTCGCCCCGGCGATCATCGCGATGGCCGCCGCCCTCTTCTTCGGCATCATCCCCCAGCCCCTGGTCGACTTCGCCCAACACGCCGGCGACGCCCTCAGCGTCTGGATCAGCTAACCGGCCCTCGCCACCCGCTTGAGGTTGAAGTTATTCGCTCCATGTGCGAATAACTTCAACCTCGGCGCACCTCGGCCAAAGGGCCTGGCTTCGTGTTGCAGAATTGTCACACCTGTCGTGCCACGTGTGAGCAGATTCTTGACATGGTCGGCAGATGGATACCGGTCCCGAGATATACGAACGGCCGCGAGACCGCTTGCGCCGCCTCTACGGCTTCATGTCCCGGCACCGATTCGTTGCCCACAGGGACGAACTGACCGGCATCGGCTTCGGCTGGCGGCAAATAGACAGCTGGATCAGAAACGGCCGACTGATCAGGGTTCTGCGTTCCGTCTACGCATACGGACGGGACATCGAGAGTCGGGACGCTGCGTGGCGTGCGGCTACTCTGGCCGCCGGTGAAGGCTCTGCTTTGATCGGACGAAGCGCCTGCGAGAAGTGGGGGATGGTGACCCCGCCAAACGGAATTCCAACCGTCGTGGAAGTCGGCGCTCCGTTGGGGCAAGCGAAGCATCTTCGCGGACGCTCGCCGGCCCTTCGTCACACAGTTGTGCAAGTGGTCCGGCGTTGCTTCGAGCCCGGCGATATTCGTCAGGTGGATGAGGTCCCCGTGACCAATCCTGCCTTGGCTCTGATCGACTTCGCCATGAATGCCTCTGATCGCGAGGTCCGGTTCGCGTTTCTGGAGGCCTGCCGCCTGAAGCTTTTCGGCAAGCCGGACCTTGAGTACTGCCACCTGAGGCTCAGGGGTAGGAGGGGCGCGAGGAAGCTGCGTCCGTATCTAGCGCTCTGGGTGCCGGAGTTGAATCGGATCAGGTCCGTTCTGGAGGGGTGGTTTCTCTTGGTTTGGGTTCGGCGCAAACTGGAGACACCGCAGGTGAACGTCAAGGTCTTCGGCAAAGAAGTCGACTTCTACTGGCCCGAGTATCGGCTGGTCTTGGAACTGGACGGTGATGCGTTCCACAGCGATCCCGTCCAGAAGCAGATTGACCTGGAGAAACAGCGGTTTCTGGAATCTCAGGGGATGACTGTGCTCCGGGCGACCTACAAGGAGTTTGCCGCGGACCCGGACGGTGTGGTCGATCGTGTCCTCGCCCATCAGGTTCGTAGGTGAATCGCCGGCCCCGGAGTGCCGAGGTTGAAGTTATTCGCTCCATGTGCGAATAACTTCAACCTCGGCACTCCGGGGCCGGCACCTCCCTCTAGGGTTATCTGGTGCTCTGGATCCTGATCGCGATAGTCGGCTCGGTTGCGGCCGGGATCTACGGGGAGCATCGCTGGCCTGAGCAGGCTGGGGTCGGGTCGCGGCGTGGTCTGCTGCTGATCCTCTATTTCGTCCTGCCGCCGATCGTCTTCTTCAACCTGGTCCACGTCGAGTTGAGCTTCGGGGGCGGTGCCGGGATCGCGGCCGGCGTGCTCACCGCGGCCTGCGTCGGGCTACTGGCCTGGTTCATCTCGGTTCCCCTGCTGAAGCTGGACCGGCCGGTGGCCGGGGCGGTGATCGTCTCCTCGATCCTCGCCAACACTTCCTACCTGGGGTACCCGCTGATCTACACGCTGATGGGCGGCGACGCGCTGACCGATGCCGTGCTCTTCGACGTGGTGGTCAGCTACCTGACCCTGATGATCGGCGCTTTCGGGGTCGGGGCCGCCTTCGGCACCAAGGCGGGGGAAGGGTTCCGTCAGCGCCTGAAGTCGTTCTTCTTCAAGAACCCGCTGCTGGTCGCGACCGTGCTGGCCCTGCTCGCGCCCGCATCCTTCGCGCCGGATATCGCGGTCGAGATTTCACGGATCCTCGTGCTGATCCCGTTGGTGGTCGGTTTCTTCGCGGTCGGGGCGATCCTGACCGAAGAGGTCCGGGGCGGCGTGATGAAGGTCCCGCCCCGCCCCCACCGGCCGCTCGGGGCGGTGATCGCCTGCCGCCTGGTCGCCGCCCCCGCGCTGCTGATGCTCTTCACCCTGCCGTTCAGCGGCGTGCCGAGTTCCTACTACGTGCTGGCCGTGATGCCGACCGGGCTCAACTCGATGATCGTCGGCCACGCCTACGGCCTCGACCTCCGCACGGCGGCCGAGTCGATCGTCTACACGACCACGATCTTCCTGCTCGGCCTCGCCGCCTGGACCGTGTTGAGCTGAGCCGGTCCCGGCCCGGTCTGGGAGAATCGAACCGGTTCTGGATTCAGGCGAGGGCACCGCACCTCGGGGCCGGAACCGTGTTGTAGCTGGCAGGTAGCGAATGGAAGCGTGAATCTGTAGGGAAAGGGTGGGCCAGTCGAGTGGAACGGACCGTTAGTCGAAGCGGGGGGATAGGTCGCTGGGGCGGCCTTGCGCTGTTGTCATTTCTAGCCTTGGTGGCAGGGCTGATCGCGCTGCCGTTCGGGGGTTCGGAGGGCCACGCATCCGAACCGGGCTCGCCACGCCTCGGAGCCGGCAACCCGGTGGTCCTGATCCTGCTCGACGAGCTGCCGACCGCGTCACTGATGACCGCCGACGGGCAGCGGATCAAGCGCAACCGCTTTCCGCGGATCGCGGAGTTCGCGGACGGGGCGACCTGGTATCGGGACAACGTGGCCGGGGGCGACTTCACCGGCTGGGCCGTTCCCTCGATCCTGACCGGCAGCTTGAGCAATCGCCTCAAGATCCCGACCGCCCAGGTCTTCCCGGACAACCTCTTCACTCTCTTCGGCCCCGGCCGGACCGTGCACAGCCTGGAGACGGTGACCGAGCTCTGCCCGGTCGCGATCTGTCCGGACGGGCATCAGGGAGAAGCGCCCGACGCCAAGTTCGCCAATGAGTTCGTGAAGGCCAAGTTCTACCGGCTCGATCCCGCTCAGATCAACGGCTGGATCACCGGCATCCCGTCGGGCGAGAACACCCTTTCCTTCATGCACCTCGAACTGCCACACCTGCCCCTGCGCTACCTGCCCGACGGTCGCGTCTATCCGGGGCGGTCGCTGCTGATGCCGAACGACCTTTCGGTCAAACACTGGACCGCCGGCCCGGCGGCGATCTCCTTCATCCAGCAACGCCATCTGCTGCAGGCGGGCTATGCGGACCTCCTGGTCGGGCGGATCCTGGACAAGATCCGCCAGAACGGGGATTTCGAGAACGCGATGATCGTGCTGACCGCTGACCACGGGATTTCCTACGACCCCGGTGACCTGCGGCGCGACGCCACCGCAACCAATCCCGGCGCCACGGTCAACCCGCCACTGATCATCAAGTACCCCGGCCAGACGAGAGGCGTCGTTTCCACCGCCTCGACCCAGTCGATCGACATCCTCCCGACCATCGCCGACACGCTCGGGGCCGAGATCCCGCCGACCGAGGGGCGGCCCGTGCGTCAGGCCCGTCCCGACCGGGTGATGACCGTGAGCAAGGACCTGATGAGCCAGATCACCTTCACCACCGAGCAGATGCGCGAAGACCGCAGGCAGGTGCTCGCCACCCAGTACCAGCGCTTCGGCAAGCTCGACCTCTGGCGGCTCGGTCCGCGCAGCAAGCTCTTCGGCCGGCATCCTGGGCGGGTTCCGTGGCAACTCGGGGTCAAGGTCAAGTTCGAGGCTCCCGCGGCCTTGCGCAAGGCCGACCACTCTCGGGCCAGGGTGCCCGCGCTGGTCGGCGGATGGGTCAAGGGCATGGACCCGGGCAAGGTCATCGCGCTTTCGTGGAACGGGCGGATCGTCGCCACCACCCGCACCTTCCTTCATCTCGGCAAGGTGCGCTTCGGGGCGATGGTTCCGCCATCGGTGATGGTCCGGGGCAAGAACCGGATCAAGGTCTTTGCGGTCGGTCCCGCCAACGGGCTGTACCGGATCCGATGAGCCAGGCCACCCTCGGGAGGACCGTGCCGGCGCCCATTTGGGACGATCCAGCGATGCTTCATCACGTCGCGTTGGAGGTGCGGCCCGCAGACATCGCCGCCGAAGGGGAGTTCTGGTCGGCCGCCGGATTCGAAAAGGCGGCCGCACCTCGCTCACTGGGCGAGGGTTACGACTGGTATGAGAGGGAGGGGACCCAAATCCATCTGATGGAAACAGCCGAGCCGTCGAAGCCCGCGGCCAGGGGGCACGTCGCCGTTGTCGCACCGGAATTCGACGAAACCGTCACCCGGCTCCGGGCGCGCGGTTTCGAGGTCGACGAAGGCCGCCCCCACTGGGGAGCCCGGCGGGCCAAATCGGTGACCCCGGCCGGCTACGTGGTCGAGCTGATGGAGTTCCCACCCCAGACAGGAGGAAACTGACGATGAAGGGCAAAGCCGCCTTCGCGGCGATTCTCGCCGTGCTCACGCTCGCCGGCCTGGCGAGCCAGGCAGGTGCAGGCGTTGCCGGGGGAACCCGGCTGGGCGACGACACGCCGGTGGTCCTGGTCGTTCTCGACGAGTTGCCGACCGCCGAACTGATGACCGCCGACGGCAAGCGGATCAACACGCGACGCTTTCCCAACATCGCGGCTTTCGCTTCCGGGGCGACCTGGTATCGCGACAACGTGGCCGCCGGAGATTTCACCGCCTGGGCCGTGCCGGGCATCCTCACCGGCAACCTGGTCAACGAGCTGACCATCCCCACTGCCGCGGCCCAACCGAACAGCATCTTCACCAAGCTCGGCCCGGGCCGGACCGTGCACAGCCTGGAAACGGTGACCGAGCTCTGTCCGGTCGCGATCTGCCCCGACGGGCATCAGGGCGAGGCGCCGGGAATCGATCGGGCCGACGCGTTCATCAAGGCCAAGTTCAAGCCCTTTGCGCCGAAGGAAGTGAAGGAATGGATCAAGGGCGTCCCCGCCGGGCCCGGCACGCTCTCCTTCGTCCACGTCGAATCGCCCCACCAGCCGCTGCGGTTCGTGCCTTCCGGCCAGGTCTACAAGCCCGGACCGCTGGCCATGCCGACCGACCTCACGAAGAACGGCTGGACGACCGGGGACGCGGCGGCCGCCTTCGTCCAGGGACGCCACATGCTCCAGGCCGGGTACGCGGACCGCCTGGTCGGCCGGATCATGAAGAAGATCAGGCAGAACGGCGACTTCGACGACGCGATGATCGTGCTGACCGCTGACCACGGGATTTCCTACGACCCCGGTGACCTGCGGCGCGACGCCACCGCCACCAATCCCGGTGCCACGGTCAACCCGCCGCTGATGATCAAGTACCCGGGCCAGCGCAAGGGAACGATCTCGACCGCCTCGACGCAGAACATCGACATCTACCCGACGATTGCCGAGCAGCTCGGGGCGGAGATCCCGCGGACCGACGGCAAGCCGGTCGACCAAGCCCAGCCCAACCGGGTGATGACCGTGATGAAGGACCAGGTCCGGCAGCTCAAGGTCACGGCCGAGGACATCCGCAAGGACCGGGCGGGGGTGCTGGCCGATCAGTACCGCCGGCTCGGTGATGGCGACCTCTGGCACCTCGGTCCGCGCAGCAAGCTGATCGGCCGCCGGCCCGGCCGGGTCAAGGCCCTCGCCGGCGCTGGCTACGGCCTGTACGTGTCGGCCGCCAAGATCCGCCGGGCCAACGCCTCCAGCAACTCGGTGCCGTCCCTGATCTCCGGCCGGCTGACCGGGGTGGGCAGCGGCAAGCTGCTCGCCCTTGCCTGGAACGGGAAGGTCGTCGCCACGACCCGCACCTTCACCTACGCCGGCCATGTCCAGTTCGGAGCGATGGTGCCGCCCCCGGTGATGCGTCGAGGTCACAACCACGTTTCGGTCTTCGTCGCCGGTCCCGGCGGTGGACTGCGGCGCGTAGCGCCCGCCTGACGGGTGTACATAACCCCGGCCGGCGACCGTCGGACGGGCCTGTTAGGTTCGACGGGTGCGCTACCCGGTCGAGAACTTCACGGAGGAAGAGCAGCGTCTGCTCGCTCCTTACTTCACGAATCTCGACCAGCCCGTGTTCGCGCTGACCAACCTGCCGGAGACGGTGAAGGGCGCGCTTTTCGCCCGTTACTCCCGTTACGGGGGCACCCTGCGTCGCCTCTACCTGGACGAGTTCGCGGCCGATGCTGCGGCGGCCGACCCGGAAGGCCGTCTCAAGCCTTTCGACGGGGAGGAGGGCCAGCGTGCGGCCCGGCTCTACCAGAGCGTTTTCGTCGGATTCGGTGACGACTCGATCGCCCAGCTCGGCGGCGCCCACGTCGCCTGCGAGTGGGTTTCGAACATCCTGACCAAGGTGCTTCAGCGCGGCCGCCTGGCCGCCTACCTCGAGCAGTCCACGCGGTACATCGCCTACGACCAGGAGATGCCCGGCGGCGGCTACCGCTACCTGCGCGGCGACGCCCTCGACGGCGAGTTCGAATCGGCGATGGACGAGATCTTCCGCATCTACTCGGACTCGCTTTCGGTGGTCGAAGCCTGGGCGGCCGAGCGCTGGCCGCGCGGCGACGACGAACCGGAGGGTCCCTGGCGCCGCTCGATCAGGGCCAAGGCGCTGGACCTGCTGCGAGGGCTCCTGCCGGCCTCGACCCTCAGCCATGTCGGCATCTACGCCTCCGGCCAGGCCTGGGAGCAGCTGCTCTTCCGGATGATGGCCTCGCCCCTTCCGGAGGCCCGTCGCTTCGGCGGCATGATCCTCGACGAGTTGAACAAGGTGATCCCCAGCTTCGTATCCCGGGTCGGGCGGCCTGACCGCGGCGGCGAGTGGATCTCCTTTCTCGAGGCCCGGCGCCAGGCCACCGAGGACTGGGTTCAGCGGCTCGGCTTGGCCGACCGCGAGGAGGAGGACGCCGGCCCGACGGTCGAGCTGACCAGGGTCCACGGCAGCGAGGACGACCTGCTCTCCGCCTGCCTGTTCGAAGAGTCGGATGCCTCCGAGGCGCGGATCCGCGAACGGGTCGCCCGGCTCGATGCACGCCAGCGGGAAGAGCTGATGGCGGCGATGGTCGGCGAGCGCAAGAACCGTCGCCACCGGCCCGGGCGTGGCTTCGAGTCAGTCAGCTACCGCTTCGAGATCGTCTCCGACTACGGCGCCTTCCGTGACCTGCAGCGCCACCGCATGCTGACCTGCCAGTGGCAGTCACTGACCCCGGACCTCGGGACCGGGGTGCCGGACGAGGTCCGCGAATCCGGGGCCGGCGATGCCTATGAGCGTGCCCTGGAGATCTCCCGGGGCGAGTACGAGCGCCTACGCGAGATCGGCCATCCAGAGGCTGCGCCGTACGCGCTCTGCCTCGGCTACCGGATCCGTTACGTGCTCGACTTGAACGCGAGGGAGGCGATGCAGCTGATCGAACTCCGATCGGGCAGGGAGGGACACCCGACCTACCGGGCCGTGGCCCAGGCCATGCACGACGAGATCGCCGACGTCCATCCCGCGGTCGCCGGCGCGATGAGCCACCTCGACATCTCGATGGAGCCGCGCCTGGAGCGCATGCTCTCGGAGATCCGCACCCACCACAAGCAGTTGGCTGCCGCCCAGACATCCAAGGCGCCGCCGGGCTTCTCAGAGCTGGGCTGATCCACCGTGGCAGGCAGGGCCGTGCGGTCGGAGCGGATTGGACCGACCGGTCATGGTCTGCTGCTGGTAGGGATCATCCTGGTCGCGGTCAACCTAAGGCCGGCGATCGCCTCGTTCGGACCGATGGTCGGCGAGATTCGCTCCGACACCGGGGTGAGCGCCGCGGCGATCGGTGTACTCGGCACTCTGCCGGTGCTCTGCTTCGGGATATTTTCCGCCACTGCGCCGAGACTGGCCCGGCGCTTGGGCACGGAAGAGGTCCTCTGCCTCGCCTTGATCGTCCTTTCGGCCGGGATCATGGTCCGGTTGTTCCCGGCACGGCCGTCTTCTTTGTCGGTACCATCCTGATCGGCATGGCGATTGCGATCGGCAATGTCTTGCTTCCGGTCCAGATCAAGCGTTCGTTCTCCGGGCAGGCGAAACGCGTCTCCAACATGTACGTGGTCGTGCTCAGCCTGGCGGCTTCGCTGGCTGCCGCGATCGCGGTGCCGTTGGCTGACGCCGGGCTCGGTTGGCGGTGGTCGCTGGCCGTCTGGGCACTCCCGGCCCTGGCTGCGGCCCTGGTCTGGGTCAAGTTGGCGCGGAGTGGTCCGGCGAGCCGGCCGGAGACTCCTCCGAGGATCGGTGTGAAGTCTCTGATCCGATCTCGCCTGGCGGTGGCGGTGACCCTGTTCATGGGGCTCCAGGCATTCGGCTTCTACATCATCTTGACCTGGCTGCCTGAGATGCTGGTCAACTTCGGGCTGAGCCAGAGCGTCGCCGCCTTCGTCTTCGCCGGGGCCAACCTGGTCGGAGCACTCCCGATCATCCTGCTCTCGGTCTACGGAAATCGGATCGGAGACGACCGTCCGGTGGTGTTCGCCGCCTGCTCGGCCACCATCGTCGGAGCGATCGTCCTGATCGTCGGCGGTTCGGGACTGGGCGGGGCGATCGTCGGAGCTTGCCTCGTCGGGGCGGGTCAGGGAACCGCCTTCGCGCTAGCCCTCTCGTTCTTCGCGAGTCGGTCCGCCGATGCCCATGTTGCGGCCGAGATGTCGGGCACCGGTCAGTCGGTCGGGTATCTGATCGCCGCCGCCAGCCCCTTCTTGGCGGGAATCGTCCACGACGCGACCGGGGGCTGGAAAGCGGTCCTGGTCGGCTTGGCGCTGGTCGTGGTCGTGCAGACGGTGGTCGGTGCCGTGGCGGGCAGCCCGGCGACGATCGATCGCGCCGACTTCGGCGAGGAGTAGGGGTTCAGGCTCGACCCGGTCGGGCGCGCTGGACGAGATCCAGAGCGGCGGCGAGGCCGAGGCCGGTAACTTCGCCTTATGGAAAGCACCTCATATGGACTCAGAAAGATCGCTCTGCTCACCGCGGGACTGGCCGCCTTCGTCCTGGCCGCCTGCTCGGACGGGTCGCCGGGCCAGGCGGAAGCCCGCTGGCAGCCGAAGCCGACCACCGCGAGCTGGCAGTTCCAGCTCCAGGGGAAGATCGACACCTCGATCGACGCCCCGGTCTATGAGGTCGACGGCTTCAACGTCCCCAAGGCGACCGTGAAGAAGCTCCACGCCCTCGGTCGCAAAGTGATCTGTTACATCGACGTCGGCAGCTGGGAGAACTACCGGCCCGATGCGAAACGCTTCCCCCGTTCGGTGATCGGCAAGAAGTACGAGGGCTATCCGAACGAGCGCTGGCTCGACATACGGCGGTTTCACAAGTTCGCCGGGCCGATCAAGTCACGGATCCGGATGTGTGCCCGCAAGGGCTTCGACGGGCTCGAGCCGGACAACATCAACGGCTGGGAGAACCCGACCGGCTTCCCGCTGACCGCGCGGGACCAGCTCCGCTTCAACCGCTGGATCGCCCGGATCGCCCACCGCAACGGCCTCGCGGTGGGCCTCAAGAACGATGGGCGACAGGCTCGCAAACTGGTCGGGAACTTCGATTTCGCGGTGGTCGAACAATGCTTCCAGTACCACGAATGCGGCCAGTACCGACCCTTCGTCCGCCGGGGCAAGGCGGTCTACTCGGTCGAGTACGAGCTCCGCAACTCGGCCTTCTGCGCCCGCGCGAAGAAGATCCGCTTCAGCGCGATCGGCAAGGAATACGACCTCTTCGCCCGGCCTTGGAGGCCCTGCGCGACCGGGTGAGCTTGCAATCTTTCCGGGCTTCCGTATATAACTAACTGACAGTTAGTTAGTTATCGGAGGGATGGAGAGATGACGAGATTTGGCAGGGCAGGGCTTCTCGGTGCGGCGACGCTGGTCGTCGTGGCGGGCTTGGTGATGATTCCGGCAACCGGCGTGGCCAAGACATGCGCGGACCGGGCCGCGGCGAGCAGCTTCTCGGCCCGGCAGCTCAAGGACTGGAACCGGATCGAGTACCGGTTCGGCCATCCCCGCCCGACCGGCAGCCAGGCGCAGAGGCAGCTGGTCAGCTGGCTGACCAAGCGGGTCAAACGACTGCCGGGCATGCGCATCTCCTCGATTCCCTATCGGATCAAGCGCTGGAACTACAAGAAGGCCACCCTGGCCACCGGTGGCCAGCGGGTGCCGATCGCCGGTCCGGTGCCGTACTCAGCCGGCACCGGCAAGGGTGGCGTGTCCGCTCCGCTCAGCTACGTCGCGCCCGAGGAATCGATCTCGGCCGCGAACTCCGCCGGTTCGATCGTGATCCGCCGGGCCGATCCCGGGGCGGTCCCCTATGCGGTCTTCTTCCCGGGCGCGCTCGGCACCTATCTTCACAACCCCCAGGACCAGGTCAAGTCGACCGACCTCTACCGGGGCGACTTCCTCAACTACAACAAGGTCGTCCAGGACCTGCGCGACGCAAAGGCGGCCGGAGCGAAGGGGCTGCTCTTCGTCAAGCCGCTGCCCCGTCGGCAGATCATCGGCCACTACGAGCCCTACGAGGGCACGCGCTGGGGAGTGCCGGCGATGTTCCTCGGCGCGGACGAGGGCCAGCAGCTGATCGACGCCGCGGCCGGCGGCGCCAGCGTCAGCATGCGGCTCGAGACCAAGCTCACCAACACCACCACCAAGACCATCCTCGCGACCCTGCCGGGGCGCCGGAAGCAGAAGGTCGTGGTCGACAGCCACACCGACGGCACCTCGGCGGTCGAGGACAACGGCCCGCTCGCGATGCTGGCCATGGCGAAGTACCTTTCCCGACTGCCCCGGCACTGCCGTCCGCGCACCGTCCAGTTCTCCTTCACCACAGCCCACTTCTACCAGCGGCTGGTCTCGCCGGACCGGCGTCACGGCGGGGCCGGTGACCTGGCCCGCCGCCTCGATCGGCAGTACGACCAGGGCAAGGTGGCCGGGGTGGTCGTGCTCGAGCACCTCGGTGCCCGCCGCTACGAGAGCGTGCCGCGCCCCGACGGCGGACCCGGGTACCTGCGTCGCCTGACCGACCAGGACGAACTGCTGCTGGTCCCGGTCAGTCCCAGCGAGGCGCTCGAACGCGAGGTGCGCAAAGTGATCGAACGGCGGAAGCTGGGGCCGACCGCGATGATCGTGGGCGCCGACGCGCCCGATCCCGAGCGGGCTCCCCGCCACTGCAGCTTCGGCGGGCAGGGAACCCCCTACAACGAGCGGCTGCTGCCGACCGTCTCGCCGATCGCCGCCCCGGAGCCGCTCTATGACGGCACCTCGGGTCTGGAGGGGATCGATTTCAAGCTGATGAGGGCGCAGACCATGGCCTTCACCGACCTGGTCATGAAGATGTCGAAGATGCCGAGGAAGGCGATCGCCGGCGACGTGACCGAGATGCGCCGCGAACGGCGGGAGGGGATGCCGGGTTGCGTCTCCGAGCTTTGATCCTCGCCGGGCTTTGCCTGGCGGCGGCCTCGGCCGTCGTGGCCCAGGCCCAGGCTCAGGCCCAGGGCCAAGCCGCGGTTGGCGTGCAGAGCGTGCAGCAGATCGACGACCGGCTGCTCGAATTCCAGCTGCTGACCCCGGACGTCGCGGGGGCGACCGGCGTACGGGTGCTGCTGCCGGAGGGGTACCGCCAGAGCCGGCGCCGGTACCCGGTGCTTTACCTGCTTCACGGCGCGATCAACAACTACAAGGCGTGGACCGATCAGGGCGACGCCGAAGCCCTCACCGCGAAGCGAAAGCTGATCGTCGTGATGCCGGACTCCGGTACCCACGACGGCTACACCGACTGGTACAACGGCGGCCAGGGCGGCCCGCCGGCCTGGGAGCACTACCACCTGACCGGGCTGGTCCCATTCATCGACCATCGGTTCAGGACGATCGCGGACCGTCGGGGCCGCGCCATCGCCGGACTCTCGATGGGTGGCGGCGGCGCGATGATCTACGCCGCCCACCGCCCCGACCTCTTCACCGCCGCGGCCAGCTTCTCCGGCGCCGTCAACCTGACCCATCCGGCAATCGTGGCGATCGCCGACCCGGCCGCCCGGGGCAGTTACGTCGACCAGCGCCTGCGCTGGGAAGCCGATGACCCGGTCCGGATGGCCGCCAACCTCAAGGGCCTGAAGCTGGTCCTCCGCACCGGCAACGGGATGCCGGGCGGGCCGCTCGACGACCGGGCCAAGCTGGACGTGGTCGAGTTGGTCGTCCACCAGTCGAACCTGACCTTTCACCAGCGGCTCGAGAAGCTCGGCATCACCCACCTGTGGGACGACTACGGCCCGGGCGACCACAGCTGGCCCTACTGGCGCCGCGGCCTGGCCGAGACCCTGCCGATCCTGATGCGACGCTTCCGCCGGCAGACGCCTCCCCCGGCCAAGGTGTCGTACACGAGCGACCGGCCCGGGTACGACGTCTACGGCTGGTCGGTCCGGATCAAGCGACTGGCCGACGAGTTCTCGACCTTGTCGGGAGCCGGGCGAAAGGGCTTCAGGCTGACCGGCAGCGGCAAGGCGACGGTCACCACCGCGCCGGTCCTGTCCGCCTGCCGGCGTTATCTGGTCAAGATCGAGGACGCCAATGGCAAGCGCAGCGTCCACCGGACGGCCGGCGGCCGCGGCCGGCTTCGCCTGCAGCTCGATCTCGGCCCGTCCAACCCCAACCCGCAGTACTCGGTGGCAGACATCGCGGCCGGCCACCGCAGCGTCACCGCGAAGGTCAGGCTCCGGCCGCAGAAGAAAGGAGGATGCGGACACCATGCCTGAGACGGTCACCAAACGACGGCTGCCGCGGGCCGAGCGCGAGGCACGCATGCTCGACGCGGCCGAGGCGATCTTCACCGACCGCGGGTTCGGCGGCGCTTCGATGGAGGAGATCGCGCTCGAGAGCGGGATCACCAAGGCGCTCCTCTACCAGTACTTCCGCTCCAAGGAAGGCCTCTACGTCGCCTGCGTCGAGCGGTCCCGCAAGGATCTCTTCGACCGCATGGAAGCGGCCGCGGCGGTGGCCCCGGACGCCGGTGCCCGCCTGCGCGAGCTGACCCGGATCTATCTCGACGACCTGATCGAGCTGCGGGGCAAGCCGGTGCTGCTCTACGGCGACGCCCCGGTCGCCGCGGTGGACCAGATGCGGACCCGCAACGCCGAGGCGATCGCCCGGATCCTGCGGATCGACTTCCCCGCAGCCGATGACGATTCCCTGGCGATGGCTGCCCACATGGTCGTCGGGGCGGGCGAGCAGCTCGGGCGGTGGTGGACCGGACATCCGGAAGTCCCGGTGGAAACGGTGCAGCCACGCTTCATGACGATGGTCGGCGGCGCGCTCGGAGGCCTGGCCGGTTCATGAGCGTCCGGCGACGGTCCCTGCCCGCCCTGGCGTTGGCTTCGGCCTTGGCGACCCTCGCAGCGCTGATGCCGCCGGGTGCCGGAGCCCGGGTGCCGGTCGATTCGGCCAGCGGCAGCGGCGCCTTCGGGCGCTGGGCCGTAGACGGGCACGGATTGCCGGCCTACCGCTACCGGGTCGACCAGCACCGGGCCGACTTCGCGCGGCAGCCCGAGATCGGCGACCGTACCGACGCCTTCCACCAGATCGGCAACGGCCGGGCGCTGGCGACCGCTTCGAACGACGGCGAAGCCCAGCTGTGGAGCCAGGACCGCCGATACCAGTGGGTCAATCGCTACGACCCCGAGAACGACCAGCTCGCCGGCGGCTTCGGCTGGCTGAAGTCCGGCCCGACCACCTTCAGCACGCTCTACCCCGACCGGCCCTCCGGCGCCAAGACCAGCCGGGTATTCGGGATGGGGTACGTCAAGCGGAGCACGTCCTACCGGCACTTCCGGGTCAGTGAGCGGGTCTTCGCGCCGCTCGGCGGTGGTCCGCTGCTGGTGCATGAGGTGACGATCACGAACCATTCCCGGCGACGCCGGCACGGCTCCTGGTTCGAGTACTGGGGCGCCAACCCCTATGACCAGGGACTCCCCGGACAGATCGGGCTCGGCCGGCCACGGTCCCAGGAAGGCGGCCGGCTGCTGGTCGTCGACCAGGAGGCTTCCGCGACCGACAGCAAGCCGCTTTCGATCTTCGCGGCGGCCCTGGTCCGGCGGGTGGCCGGGCAGGTGACCGACGCCGAAGCCTTCTTCGGCGAAGGCGACCACGCCCGACCCGAGGCGGTCCGGCAGGGTCGCCTCGATCCGCGGTCGGCCGCCCCGGTGCCGGCCGGCCAGGTGGGCTCGACCATGCTCTCCTTCCAGGACCGCTGGAGCCTCGCGCCCGGGGCGAGCCGCACCTTCCGCTACGCCTTCGGCATCGCCCACCGGGGACGGGTCAAGGGGCTGGTCCGGAAGACACGGCGCCATCCACGTTCCTTTGCCTCGACCGCTCGCAACTGGGCCGGATGGGTGCCGCAGATCCGGCTAGGCTCCGGGCGCACCTGGCTTTCCCGCGAGCTGCAGTGGGCGGCCTACTCGTTGCGTTCGGGCGAGACCTACGAGGAGTGCCGCGGCCATCGCATCCTCTCGCAGGGTGGCTACTACCAGTACGAGATGGGCTTCCAAGGGGCGTTCAGGGATCCGCTGCAGCACGTGCTGCCGATGATCTACGCCGAGCCTTCGATCGCTCGTGACGTCCTGCTCTACTCGGCCTCGGAACAGCCCCGCAGCAGCGGCCAGTTCCCCTACGCGATGAGTGCCCTCTGCCACCCGAACGACGCGCTGCCGGATGCCAACGACATGGACCTCTGGTTGCTCTGGACCGCCGCCGAGTACGCGCTCGCGACCCGCGACACGGCGATCTTCCGACGTTCCGTCCCGTTTGCCGACGGCGGCCGCGCCAACCTCTGGACCCACCTCAAGCGCGCCTTCGAACACCAGGAATCGCTGCTCGGCCCCCACGGCGGCTACCTGACCCCGGGCGCCGGCGACTGGTCCGACTTCTCGACGGCCTTCCTCCAGATGACCGAATCTACCCTGGTCTCGGCCCAGCTCGCCTACGTCTACCCGCGGGTGGCCGAGCTGGCGGCGTTGGTCGGGGACAGCTCGTTTGCCGCCCAGCTGCGCAAGGCAGGGCGCCGGAACCTGGCCGTGACCCGGGATGAGTGGACCGGAGGCGGCTGGTTCTCCCGCGGCTACTCGGGCGACGACCAGATCGGCCACGGCGCGATCTTCGGCGAACCCCAGCCCTGGGCGCTGCTGGCATCCGCCGCTTCGGATCCCCAGGCTCGGCAGCTAGTCGCCAACGTGCGCCGGTACTTGACCGGTGTCGGGGCACCCCCACAGGTGAAGGGCCCGGCCCGGATCGGGTCGGGGCAGTCGCCGGCATCCAACGACCCGGGCGTGACCGAGCGGTCCTCGCCGGTCTCGGTCTCGACCGGTGACAACAACGCGGTCTTCGTCGGCGGCTCCTGGTACGCGGTCAACGGCTGGTTGACCTGGGCATTGGCCCGCCAGGACGGGATAGTGCCGAAGGCCAGGAGGCTGGCCTTCGACGAACTGCTCCGGAATACGCTTCACGCGCACGCGACGGCCTACCCCCGGCACTGGGGCGGGATCATCTCGGTCGACGACGTCTGCCGGTCCCACAACTCGACCGACCCCGAGCGTTGCGGCATCGGCCTGAACAAGCAGTACATGGGCCAGAACATGCATCAGCCCGCCTGGCTGCTCTGGGACGTACTCAAGCTGGCCGGGGTCGAGGCGACGCCCGCCGGGTACCGGCTCGACCCGCTCCTGCCGATGCGCCGGTTCACGCTGCGAATGCCGCGCTTCGGCCTGATCTGGGGCCGCCGGAGCGCCCGCGGCTACGTGACGGCGCTGGCGACCGACCGGCTGAAGATGAACGTCCGCGCGCCATCCCGCGGACGTCTCCGGCTGCGGGTCAACGGGAAGCGGTGGCCATCGTCGAGACGCGGCGACCGGATCATCTTCCGCCTTCCGGTCAAGCCCGGCGTCAAGGCCGGCTGGTCGATCCGCCCAGGTTGAAGCAGCTGGACCCGTGACCGCGGGAAGGCTCAGGCGACGAGGTCGACCAGGGCGTCGATCCGGTGCTCCGGGATGATCCCGGTGTCGGGTGGTACCGACTCGTTTCCGGCGACCAGGATGCCGTCGAGGCCGGCCCGCTGGGCACCGCCGACATCCGTGTCGAGACGATCGCCGATCATCGCCACCTTCGAGCCCGGCGGCAGCCCGAGCACCCCCAGGCCGGCTTCGAAGATCGGCCTCTCCGGCTTGCCGGACACGATCGCCCGTTGGCCGGAGGCGGTTTCGATCGCGGCGAGGATCGCCCCGGTACCGGGCCAGAGACCGTCCGGCATCGGCATGGTCGGGTCACGCCCGGTGGCGGCGAAGAAGGCCCCGGCCCGGGCCGCCATCGAGGCGGCCTTGAGTTCCTCATAGCTGAACTCGTCGTGTCCGCTGATCATGAGTCCCGTCGCCTCCGGCCACCGCTCGGCTGGCAACAGCTCGAAACCGGCGGCCTTCACCTGGGCAAGGAAGTCGGGGGTGCCGGTGGTGAAGACATTCGCCCCCTCGCCGATCCGCTCCCGGGCCAGGGCGATCAGGGTGGAGCCGGAGGTGACGACCCGGCTGGCGTCGGTCTCGATCCCGTGGTCGCGCAGGATCTCGGCCTGCCGCTCGGGACTGATGCGGGGGCTGTTGGTGACGAAGGCGAACGGCTTGCCGGCGGTGGCCAGCCCTCGCAGCGCCTCGGCCGCCCCCTCGATCGGCTGGTGGCCGAGCCAGACGACCCCGTCGAGGTCGATCAGGAAACCGTCGTATGAGTCGGCCAGGGCCACAGGCCAAGAATAGAGTTGCCGCATGAGCCCGGTCGGCAGCGATCTCACGAAACCGGCCTCCGGTTCGTCTCAGGGGCAGTGAACGAGAAAAGGCAAAGAACGGACGGGCCGCCACCCTTCGAGGTGGCGCTCGAGGAGCATGGGCCACGGGTCCATTCGTGGTTGACGGCCCGGGTCGGCCCGGACCGGGCGGATGACGTCTTCCAGGAGACGATGATCGCCGCGCTTTCGGCTTGGGACCGGGCCAGGGTCGAATCGGTCCGGGCCTGGCTCTTCACGATCGCCCAGAACAAGGCGATCGACGAGCAGCGGCGCGATTCCCGCCGGCCCCAACCCGAAGCGGAGATGGACGCCTGGCCGGCGGCCGAGGTGACCGACCTGCTCGGCGACCCGGTCTGGGACGAGGTGCGGGCCCTGCCCGAGAAGCAGCGGGTCGCGGTCACGCTCCGCTTCCGCGGCGACCTTACCCATCGTGAGATCGGCAGCGTGATGGAGATCTCCGAACCGGCGGCCCGCCGCAACGTATTCGAGGGTCTGAAGACCCTGCGGGAAAGGATCAGCGATGAATAGCGAACTGGAATCCAGGCTGGCCGGAAGGCCGGCGAGCGGGGACAACGGCGCGTGGGCGAGGCTGCGCGAGAGCCTGCTCGAGCGGGCCGAGGCCGAGGCCTTGATCGATCTCGTCTACGAACGACATGATTCCCCCTTCGGAACCCTGCTGGTGGTCGCCGGCGACGAGGGGATAGTGCGGATCGGGCTCCACACAGAGGATGAGGAAGGCGTTCTCGAGGATCTGGCCAGGCGGATCTCCCCGCGAATCGGTCGCGGGAACCGTCAGCCGATCACCGCGACGCGGAGCCAGCTCGACCTCTACTTCGCGGGCGATCTGCGCCATTTCGACGTTCCGCTTGACTGGCGGCTCACCCGGGGCTTCCGCCGGGAGGTGCTGCGCGAGACGGCCGCGATCCCCTACGGCTCCACGGCGAGCTACGCGCAGCTGGCCGAAAGGGCGGGCAGCCCGCGTGCGGTCCGGGCGGCCGGGTCGGCCTTGGCGACCAACCCGTTGCCGATCATCGTGCCCTGCCACCGGGTGCTCCGCTCCGACGGCTCGGTCGGCTCCTACGCCGGCGGATCGCCGATGAAGGAGGCGCTGTTGAAACTGGAGCGGGAGAAAGGGGCCGATTGAACGGCTCCGTGCTGGTCGCGGCGAACGGAGCCTTCGATACCGCCTCGGCGATCTCGACCCTGATTAGGCACGAGATCGCGGGGCTGACCGAGACCGCTGCCCCCGAGGGGACCCATCGCCGGATCGTCGAGTTGGACGGCGCGCCGGTCGGGCTCACCCTCCGGTTCCGGCCGGACGGCGTGCTCGTCTCCACGGACGACGATGACGCCGACCCGGCTTCGATCGAGGCACTGGTCCGGCATTGGTTCGATCTCGACACGGACGTCGAGCCGATCGACCTCAGGCTGGGCGCGGGCGGCCGCTTGGTCGAACAGGTCCGGTCGCGGCCGGGGATCCGGGTCACCCGGCACCCCGACGCCTGGGAAGGGGCCGTTCTGACGGTGCTCGGCCAGCAGGTCTCGCTCCGGGCGGCGCGGACCTTCGGCGCGCGCCTGGTCGCCGCCTACGGTGAAGCCGGGGATGGCCTGTTCCGGTTTCCGGCAGCCGCCCGGGTCGCCGACGAGCCGGTCGACCGGCTGCGTGAAACCTTGGCCATCACGGGAAGCCGGGCGGAGACGATCCACCAGGTCGCGGCTCTGTTCGCCGAGGGAGCCGGCTTCGATCCGGCCGAGCTGGCCGGCCTGCGCGGGATCGGCCCCTGGACCATTGCCTGCCTTTCGATCCGGGCCGGCACCGAGAGGGACGAGTTCCCCGCGAGCGATGCAGTGCTGCGTCGGGCCCTCGACGGCGTCAGCCCAGAGGAGGCGGACCGGATCGCGCTCGGGTGGAAGCCGTTCCGCAGCTACGCGGCGGTGCGCCTCTGGACGAGCGCGGTCGGGCTGGGCCAGGGAACGCGGGCCAGGCGCGCACGCAACTAGGAGGCGGCGCGGATCGCGTCCAGCAGTTCGCTCTTGTTCATCTTCGAGCGGCCTTCTATCTTCAGCTCGGTCGCCACTTCGTAGAGCTCGGCCTTGGTCGAGTCCTCGCTCACCGACGGGGTGAAAAGGGCGCTGGCCGACGCGGGCGGGGACGAATCCGGGACATCGGTTCCCGAGTCCGTGCCGGCCGGCCGCGGAGTGGGCACGACGCTGATGTTTCCCTCTTCGGTCCCGGAGTCGGTGGCCAAGGTGTTGTCGCGCTGAACCTGCCGCCAGGCGGCAACCACCACGGCGGCGGCACCGGCGATTCCTATGGCGACCGCCTTCTTCACGACCGAGACCATCTGTGACTGGAACGGGACCAAGAGATCACGGCTTGGACTCTACCGACCCACCAGTTTGGGCTTCTGGCCCGGGGGTTAGTCTCGGGGCATGAGGATCCTCCCGGCGATCGGGATCGTCGCAGCGGTGCTCTTGCTCCCGGTTCAGGCCGAGTCCCGGCCCGAGGTCGGCCATGGACCGGGCGTGGAGCCTTTGACCAACGTCCGCAGGGCATCATTCCGGGGCGAGATCCTGAACATCGACCGCGACTTGAGGAGGCGCATGGTCGGTTCTTCCTGGCACCGGGGATGCCCGGTTCCTCTTTCCGACCTGCGACTGCTCAAACTCCGTCATTGGGGCTTCGGCGGTGGAGTTCGGTCGGGCTACCTGGTCGTCCACGAAACCGCCGCCCCACGCATGTTGAAGGTCTTCCGCCGGCTGTTCAGGTTCGGGTTCCGGATCCGCCGGATGCGCCTCGTCGACGCCTACGGGGCCGACGATCATCGGTCGATGAACGCCGACAACACTTCGGCGTTCAACTGTCGTGAGGTGGCCGGCCGACCCGGTGTGTGGTCCCGCCACGCCTTCGGCCGGGCGATCGACATAAACCCGGTCGAGAACCCGTACGTATCGGGCGGTCACGTCTCGCCGGCGGGGGGAAGGCCCTTTGCCCGGCGCAGCCCCCGGCGGATGGGAATGATCGGCGCCGGCGGCCGGGTAGTGCGTACCTTCGCTTCGATCGGCTGGGAGTGGGGCGGAAACTGGTCCGGCGAGAAGGACTACCAGCACTTCTCTGCCTCTGGCGATTGACTACGCCAGGCTATGATCGGGGCGAACCGTCGCGCTGAGTTCGTAAGCACCGCTTCGATTAAGGAGTGCGACCCGACTGAAAGCGGGTGCGATGGAAATGGCAGGACTATCGATGGAAGTGGCCCACGGGACGGCCGAGAAGTTCGACCTGGCGGCCGGCGACATGATCCGGATCGAAACCCCGGACGGCGCCCAGGGCGGTGACTTCAGCTTTCCCGGGTTCGACCAGGCTCTGACCCGGAACAAGCTTGGCTGGAAGCGCTTCGCCCGGCCCTGGCTGGTCTACTCGGCGGAGCCCGGCGATTCGCTTTTCGACCTTGACGGCGAGGCGGTCTTCGAACTCACCGCCCTCGAGGGAGAAGGCGTGGCCGACATCATGTACCCGGGCTGCTGGGACGAGGTCTACGAGGACCGGCGCCCGGGCTGCCAGGACCTGATCTCGACGGCACTCGGCATTCCCCGGCGGGAGCTGGCCGGGATGCTCTCCTTCTTCATCGGCTACTCGGCCGACGACATCGCCTACCGTGGGCTGGCGGGGATCGACCTGAAGCCGGGCGACCATTTGGAGTTCCGTGCCTTGCGCGAGGTGAGTTGTGGGGTCTCGGCCTGCCCCGACCGGGAGATCCCCGGTTGGCGGAAGGGGAGCCTGCTGGTCGCCGTCCGCGCCGAAGACAACGGAAACGAGGTCTGATGAGCGCCCCCGACAGCTTCCGGCTTGCCGTCGCCCAGCCGGCGATCGATCCGGCAGCCCCCGAAGAAGCCCGGGTCGACGACGCGGTCGGGTTGATCTCCGCGGCAGGCGAAGGCGGGGCCGACCTGGTCCTCTTTCCGGAGAGCTATCCGGGCCCGATCACCGCCGGCCTCGAGTACGACGCCGGCCCAGCGATCGGTGAGGCCTGCCGCCGCACTGGCGTGGCGGCCTGTTGGGGACGGGTCGAGCCGGACGGTGACGGACGCTTCGTCACGGTCGTCCTGCTCACCGATCGCGAGGGCCGCGAGGCCGGCCGTTACGTGCGCAGCCACCCGGCCACCGGCGACGTCCATCCCGTCCTGTCGGGCGCGCCGATGGCACCCGGGCCGGAGCCGGGCCTGTTCGAACTGGACGGGCTCAAGCTCGGGGTCGTGGTCTGCTCGGAACTCTGGAACCCCGAGCTCTGCCGGGTTCTGGCCCTACGGGGTGCGGAGGTCATGCTGGCCCCGGCCGGCGGCGGATTCCATCGGGTGGCCGCCAATTGGCAACTGATGGCCCGGGCCCGGGCGGTCGAGGACCAGATGTTCGTCGGGCTCACCCAACAGCTCTTCGAAGGCGAGGCCGGCTCCGCTCTGATCGCCGGCCCGGAGGCCGTCCTGGCCTCCGGTGCGGAACCGGGCCTGTTGACCGCCGAGCTCGACCTGGGGCGGGCCCGTTGGCTTCGCGGCCAGGACGACTCGATGCAGGAGCCGAAGCCGTTCAGCTCCCTGCCCGGGCTGCTCCGGGCCCGCCGCCCCGAGCTCTACCGCGAGCTCGGGGCGGAGCGTGAAGGCCTCTACGACTTCGAGGCCGCCAGCAGCTGAGGCTCAGGCCGGGCGGAGGGCCGCGGTCCGGGACGGCCTTCGGTTCCGGCCCGGCCGGCCGCGGTCGGCCCGGCCGGCTCCTCTTCCTGCTTGGTCGTCTTCGCGGCGTCGTCTTCGATCGCATCCTTGCCCGGGATCAGCAGGGAGAGCACGGCACCGACCGCGAGGACGACGACCGCGATCGGCATCGCCGCGACGACCCCGTCGGTGAATGCCTGCGGGCTGGTGAAGGCCCCGTTGGCGGCGAAGACCGAAGAGAGCACGGCCACGCCCATCACGCCGCCGATCTCGCGGATCGCGTTGGTGGCGCCCGAGGCCTTGCCGGTCTCCGCTTCCCGGACCGAGGCGACCACGGTCGCGGCGGCGGTCGGGAAGACCAGCGCCATGCCGGTTCCGGCCATCATGAACGGCAGGACGAAGTCCCCGAAGGTGGTGGTCGGCGAGGCGATCTGGGTCAGCCAGGCCAGGCCGCCAGCCTGCAGCACCAGGCCGCTGAAGATCAGCGGGCGGGTGCCGATCCGGTCACTGAGGAAGCCGGCCAGCGGAGCGACGAACATCGGCATCAGGGTCCAGGGCAGGGTCCGGATCCCCGCTTCCAGCGGCCCCAGGCCCTGGGCGACCTGGAAGAACTGGCTGAGCAGGAAGATCGCCCCGAAGGTGCCGAAGAACATCGCGAACGAGAGTCCGTTGGTGGCGCTGAAGCCGCGCGAGCGGAAGAACCGCATCGGCAGCATCGGCTCCCTGGCCCTCAGCTCCCAGGCGACGAAGGCGGCGATCAGGGCCGCGCCGAGGATCAGCGAGGTCAACACCGTGGAGCTGGTCCAGCCCAGCGACTCGCCGCGGATGATCCCGAAGGTCAGGCCGAAGAGGCCACCGCCGACCAGGGCGAGCCCGGGCAGGTCGAGTGCCTTGTCGGGCCCGGTCGATTCGGGCAGGCGGCGCAGCGCCAGCGGCACCAGGACGAGGCCGACCGGGACGTTCAGCCAGAAGATCCAGTGCCAGGAGATCCCTTCGACCACGGCCCCGCCGAAGAGCGGGCCGAGCGCGACGCCGAGGCCGCTGATCCCTCCCCAGATGCCGAGCGCCGCGCCTCGCTTCTCGGGCGGGAAGGCACCGGAGACCAGGGTCAGGGTCAGCGGCGTGACGATCGCCGCGCCGGCGCCTTGGATTGCCCGGGCGGCGACCAGGGCGTCGAGGTTCGGGGCCAGTGCTGCGGCCGCGCTGGCGGCGGTGAAGATTCCGATCCCGACCGCGAACATGCGCTGGCGGCCGAAACGGTCGCCGAGCGCGGCGCCGGTGATCAGGAGCACGGCGAAGGCCAGGGTGTAGGCGTTGACCGTCCACTCCAGCGACTCGATCGTCCCCCCGAAATCGGCCTGGATCGAGGGCAGCGCCACTCCGACCACGAGGTTGTCCAGCGAAGTCATGAACAAGGCCAGCCCGGTGATGACCAGGGTCCAGATCGCGCTGCTTCTGTTTGTCTTTTCGGCTGTCATATGTCTCCTAAGATGTGTGAGTACTCACTCACTCTGTGGGTCTGAAAAAGCGGCCACTCGGGCCGCGGTCGGGTCCGGGCTCCCTCAGCTCTCGCGGGGGAAGCAGTCTCCTTCGAAGTCGGTCAGGGCCACGGCCCAGGGTTCGTTCACCTCTTCGGCACTGATCGCGGTCATCACGTTGATCAGCATGCCGTGGGCGAACCAGTTCTGCAGCTCGTCGGCGGTGCCGCCGGTCCGTTCGGAACCGAGCGCGTAGAGGTCGGCGAAGCAGTCTCGCATCGCTTTCCGCACGGGCGGCATCGCGGGGGAGACCGCCTGCGCGTGGAGTTGGATCAGCAGCAGTTCGCGGTCGCTGCCGACCAGGTCGCCATAGGCGAGGCCCATCGCGTCGCCGGGCTCGACCCCTTCCTTCTCGGCCTGCGAGGCCGCGACGGCCATGGTCTCGACCATCCGCCGGCAGGATTTCTCCACGACCGCCACGAACAGCTCCTCCTTGGTCGGGAAGAGGCGGAACAGGTAGGCCTGCGAGATGCCGGCCCGCTTCGCGATCTCGGTGGTCGGCGCCGCGTGGTAGCCCTTCTCGGCAAAGACCGGGATTGCCGCATCGATCAGCTCTTCGCGCCTCTCTTCAGCGGTGGAAAGCGACCGCGAGCCGGCCGAAGAGGCCTTCTTCACCTTGTCCGAGACGGGAACCATAGGTGTGAGTATGCACTCACTCACACCATTTGTCAAGTCTGTCTTGAAAAGAAAGAGCCCCGGATCTCTCCGGGGCTCTTCTCAACGGCACGAAGCCAGTTTTCTCAACGACCGTGCTCAGCCACAACCGGTGTTGTTGCCGCAGCTGCTGCAGGTGTAGCAAGCGCCGGTGCGCTGCATCATGCCTCCGCACTGGTCGCAGGCCGGGCCGAGCTCGGCCGCCCCGGGGGTGATGTGGAGCTTGGCCGGGACCACCGGGACGTCGTCGGTCAGGGCCGTACCGGCCGGGACCGAGGTGCCGCCGGTATCGGCCACGGTCGCCTCGCCCTCGGGCGCTGCGCCACCATTCCCGTTCCCGTTGCCTTCTCCGGTCGAGCCACCGTTCCCGGAGCCGCCCGCCAGGTCGATCCCGGCGTGCTCGGCGGCCTTCCGGTTGCGGACCTCCTGGGTCATGATGCCCTGGTCTTCGAGGAAGTCCGGGTCGTCGATGAACTGGGAGGCGAGCCAGCGCATGATGTAGTCCGGCATCGACTTGGCGAAGGGGATGTCCGGGTTGCCGGTCGCGCCCTCCGGGTCGAACCGCATGTAGCTGAACTTGTTGACGAACACCTCGAGCGGCACCCCGTACTGGAGGCCGAGTGAGATCGCGGTCGCGTAGGCATTCATCATGCCTCGCATCGTCGAGCCTTCCTTGCCGATGTCGGTCAGGAAGATCTCCCCGACCGAGCCGTCCTTGTACTTGCCGGCCGTGATGTATCCCTCGTGGCCGCCGACCGAGAACTTGTGGGTCACCGAGTCACGGGTCTTCGGCATGCGGTGGCGGGTCGGACCTGCGGGCGGAGCCTCGGCCTCGGCTTCCTTCTCCTTGTCCTTCTGGGCGTCGGTCCGCAGCGCCTGTGCGGTCTTCGAACCGTCCCGGTAGATCGCCAGCGCCTTCAGCCCGCCTTCCCAGCCGCGGGTGTAGGCGTCGGCGATGTCCTCGACGGTCGCCGTGTTCGGCATGTTGACCGTCTTCGAGATCGCCCCGGAGAGGAAGGGCTGGGTCGCCGCCATCATGTCGATGTGGCCGGTGTGCGAGATCGCCCGCTCGCCGACCGCGACATCGAAGACCGGCAGGTGCTCGTCCTTCAGGGCCGGGGCACCGATGATCGTGCCGTGCTCGTTGATGTACGCCTCGATCTGGCCGATCTCCGACTCCGAGTAGCCCAGCGTCCGCAGCGCCAGCGGCACCGACTTGTTGACGATGGTCATGTTGCCGCCACCGACCAGCTCCTTGAACTTGACCAGCGAGAAGTCCGGCTCGATGCCGGTCGTGTCGCAGTCCATCAGGAAGCTGATCGTGCCGGTCGGGGCCAGCACCGTCGCCTGGGCGTTGCGGTAGCCGTGCTCCTCGCCGGTCGCGACCGCCACGTCCCACTCTTCGCGGGCCGCGTTGAGCAGCTCGTCATGGACGCCCTCACCGTCGATCTCGTAGGCCGCGTCGCGGTGCATGCGCATCACGTGGTTGTGCGGCTCCCGGTTCGTCTCGTAGGCGTCGTAGGGGCCCATCGCGGCCGCGATCTCGGCCGAGCGCCGGTAGGCGCGACCGGTCATCAGCGCGGTGATCGCAGCGGCCACGTTGCGGCCTTCGTCCGAGTCGTAGGGCATGCCGTCCGACATCAGCAGGGCGCCGAGGTTGGCGTAGCCGAGGCCGAGCTGACGGAAGGCCCGGGCGTTCACCCCGATTTCCTCGGTCGGGTAGCTGGACGGGCCGACGATGATCTCCTGGGCGAGGAAGACGGTGTCGACCACGGCGCAGAAGGCGTCGACGTCGAAGCCGCCGTCCTCGCGGCGGAACTTCATCAGGTTGATCGAAGCCAGGTTGCAGGCCGAGTCGTCGACGTGCATGTACTCCGAGCAGGGGTTGGAGGCGTTGATCCGGCCCGACTCCGGGCAGGTGTGCCAGCGGTTGATGATCGTGTCGTACTGGATGCCGGGGTCGGCGCAGTCCCAGGCCGCCTCGGCGATCTTGTTCATCAGCTCGCGGGCCGAGAGGGTCTTGGTGACCGAGCCGTCGGTGCGGGCGATCAGGTTCCACTCGGCGTCGTCGGCGACCGCCTGCATGAACTCGTCCGAGACCCGGACCGAGTTGTTGGCGTTCTGGTACTGGATCGAGGTGAAGCCTTCGCCGTCGATCGACATGTCGAAGCCGGCGTCACGCAGCGCGCCCGCCTTCTTTTCTTCGTCGGCCTTACAACGGACGAAGTGCTCGATGTCCGGGTGGTCGACGTCGAGGACGACCATCTTCGCCGCCCGGCGGGTCTTGCCGCCGGACTTGATCGTGCCGGCCCAGGAGTCGGCGCCACGCATGAAGGAGACCGGGCCGGAAGCGGTGCCGCCCTTCTTCAGCGGCTCCATCGAGCCACGGATGTTGGAGAGGTTGATGCCGGAGCCGGAACCGCCGCGGAAGATCTTGCCCTCCTTGGTGTTCCAGTCGAGGATCGACTCCATCGTGTCCTCGACCGAGAGGATGAAGCAGGCCGAGCACTGCGGGGTCTCCTCGAAGCCGACGTTGAACCAGACCGGCGAGTTGAAGGCGACTTCCTGGTGGAGCAGGGTCGCGGTCAGCTCGGCCTCGAAGGTGTCGGCGTCCGCCTCGGAGGCGAAGTAGCCACCCTCGCGGCCCCAGCCGGCGATCGTGCCGGCGACGCGGCCGATCATCTGCTTGACCGAGTTCTCCCGCTCCGGTGAGCCGAGCTGGCCCCGGAAATACTTCTGAGCGACGATGTTGGTCGCGTTCTGCGACCAGGTCTTGGGGAACTCGACGCCGCGCTGCTCGAAGGCGGGGTTCTCCGGATTGCCGATCACGGCATCGCGGATCTCCCACTCGATTTCATCGAAGGGGTGGACTCCCTCACGGGTGAGGCGCCTTTCGACGACAACGCCCTTGGGGTTGACGCGGGTTGACTCGGATACAGACTGGGACATGCTTTGGCTCTCTCCTCGCTGCTCGGGACGACTGGTTCTGCTTGTTACTGGCACTGCTTTGATCGGTACTTCTCGAATCTCTTGCTAACTGGGGACGCTGGTCTGACTGGTGGTGCTGTGTTGTTGTCTCTTGCGGTACTGCGGGTACTGCTTGGGCCTTTGAAAGTTCAGTTCTTGCTGAGCTGCGGGCTCAGCCGGTCGAGTTCTGCCTGGACATCCTCGACCCCGAGTTGGCGGTAAACGGCGGCGAACTGCAGGTACGCGACCTGGTCGATCCGTTTGAGCCCCGCCAGGCACATGTCGCCGATGCGGGCCGCCTCGATTTCACCGCCGTCACGGATCGCCTTCTTTTCGATCCGGTCGACCAGGGCGTCGATCGCCTCCGGCCGGACGGGGCGTTTGTGCGAGGCGCGCTCCAGCCCTCCGCGCAGCTTGACGCGGTCGAAGGGCTGGCGCCCGCCATCCCGCTTGATGACGAACAGGGCCTGTGCCTCGTACCGCTCATAGGTGGTGAAGCGGTTTTCGCAGTTGGAGCACTGGCGCCGACGGCGCACAGCGCCCCCCTCCTCGGAACTCCGACTTTCGAGGACACGGCTTCCTTGATGTCCGCACTTGGGGCAACGCACATGGCAAATTATACTAGGACTGGCGTCGGATACCTTTTTCGCACGCTACATGTAGCGTCTGCTCGAAAAAGTGTTTCCGGGTTTTGCGGGAACCGCACACCACGCGGGCGCCCATGTCATGCCGTTTGCCGGGCTCCAGGCGCCTGATCGCTACGATTGGGGCCGTGAGCCAGGGACCAAAAAACGCACGCGAGAAGGCCGCGCAGGCGAGGGAAAACGCGGTCACCCGCGCGACCGCCGCCCGCGACGGGGCAGTCGAGCGGGCCGGCCAGGCTCGCGACGCCGCAGTCGAGCGGGCCGGGGTGGCCCGGGACGCGGCGGTGGAGATGGCCGTGGGCGCCCGCGACGCCGCGGTCGAACGGGCCGTCGCGGTCAAGGACTCCGCCACCGAGTCGATCAAGGCCATGAAGCCGAAGTTCCGTGGGGTCTCGCACGAGTGGGCCTTCTTCCTCTCGCTCGGCCTCGGCATCTCACTGCTGCTGATCGCCGACACCCCGAAGAAGTCACTGGCGGTCGGCATCTACATCAGCACCCTTTGCGCCCTTTTCGGCACCAGCGCCCTCTACCACCGGATCAACTGGAAGACGGTCAGGGCGCGGATGCTGATGCGCCGGCTCGACCACTCGATGATCTTCCTGCTGATCGCCGGCACGGTGACGCCGTTCGCCCTGTTGAACATGACCGGGACCTGGTCGACGGCGATCCTGATCGCCGTCTGGTCGGCGGCCGCCCTCGGGATCGTGGTCGAGTTGCTCTGGATCCACTCGCCGAAATGGGTCAGTGCCCTCATGTACGTCGCGGTGGGTTGGATCGGCGCCGTCGCCTTCCCCCAGATCGTCGGCACCGCCGGGGTCTGGGCCGGGCTGCTGATCGCCACCGGCGGGATCCTCTACACGGTAGGTGCGGTGGTCTACGCGACCGGCCGGCCCAACCCCAGCCCGACCTACTTCGGCTACCACGAGGTCTTCCACCTTTTCGTGATCGGCGCCGCAGCCCTCCACTTCGCGGCCGTCGCCATGTTCGCCCTCTGATGAACGAACCGGGCGCGTTGTGAATTTCGAAGGCGCTCCCGAGTGGTCCAGCATCGCGGTTGGCGACCACTGGATCCGGACCTTCCAGGCCGGGCCGCATCAGGCCTCGGAGGCGGTCGTGTTCGTCCACGGCAATCCCGGCTCGGCCGCCGACTTCGAGGAGCTGGTCAAGGCGGTCGCGCCGCCGCGCCGGGCGGTCGCCTTCGACCTGCCGGACTTCGGGCAGTCGATCGCCGCCCCCGGCTTCGCCCACACCCAGCGGGAGTACTCCGAGTTCCTCGGTGAGGCATTCGAGTCCCTGGGTGTCCGCCGGGCGCACCTGGTCCTCCATGACCTCGGCGGGGCGATCGGCCTGGACTGGGCCTCGTCCCACACCGGGCAGGTTGCCAGCGTCACCCTGATCAACACCGGGGTACTGGCCGGCTACCGCTGGCATCGCACCGCCCGCGGCTGGCAGACCCCGGGGCTGGGCGAGCTGATGCAGGCAATCACCTTCCGCAGCCCTTTCCGCCGGGCGATCATCAAGGCCGAGCCCAAGGGTCTGCCGCGCGATTTCGTCGACGGGATGTACGACAACTACGACCGACGCACCCGCCGGGCCGTGCTCGACATCTACCGCGACCTGAAGAAGGTCGGTAAGAGCTCGAAGCAGCTGATCCCGCCGCTGTCGGCTGCCGACCTGCCCTGCCTCGTGATCTGGGGCGCCGGCGACCCATACATCCCCGTCTCCTTCGCCGACCGTCAGCGCAGCGCCTTCCCTTCGGCCCAGGTCAGCATCCTCCCGTCATCCGGCCACTGGCCCTTCATCGACGACCCGCCCGCGGTGGAAAAACTCCTGAGCGACTTCCTGGCGACCGTCGAGTAGAAGCGCATCCGAGCCCGGTTTCGAGGGTTCTAGTTGACGCGCATCAAATTCGCGGTGAGAATGGCCGGAGGAGGCCATCGGTCCAGAGGAGAGGTTCTTGAACCAGCGTCGCTTCGTTTCCGCCGTTTTCGTACTTGCCGTCGCCCTGCTCGGCGTCTTCGCCGGGCCCGCGCCGGCCGGGGCAGCCTACGACCCGGGTGATCCGGCTCAGAAGGCCGAATACGACGCAGCCTTCGACCTCGGGGTCCAGGCCTACGAGTACGGTCTGCCGCTGCTCGACATGCAGCGGACCTTCCGGACCAGCACTTCGGTCAATTGGCCGAACGGCCGGGGCGGGGGCCCGGTGAACATGTTCAGCAACTTCCGCAAGCTGGCCGACGCGAAGGACCGCACCGTCGTCCTGCCGAACTCGGACACGCTCTACTCGATGGCCTGGCTCGACCTGAGCCGGGGTCCGCAGGTGATCCACACCAGGAAGGGCACCAAGCGCTTCCACGTGCTCGAGCTGCTCGACCCGTGGACCGAGAACTTCACCAACATCGGTTCGCCCGAGCGGGCGCGGCCCGACGGCGACTACCTCGTGGTGAGCAAGCGGTGGAAGGGCAAGAAGCCGAAGGGGTTGAAGCTGATCCGCTCGTCTTACGACCGGGTCTGGATCATCGGCCGCACGCTGGTGGGCGGCCAGGCAGATCTGCCGAAGGTCCACCGGGTTCAGAACACCTACAAGATCACGCCGCTCAAGAAGTGGAACCCGAAGCGTCCCTACGCCTACAAGTACCCGAAGCCGAGGAAGCTCGACCGGACCAAGAACGAGGCCCACATACCCGGCACCGGGGAGGGTGAGGATCCCGCCGGCTTCTTCGACGCACTCGGCATCCAGCTCAAGCGCTTCGCGCCGCCGGCCCGCGACAAGCCGATCCTGGCGAAGCTGAAGAAGGGGCTGGGAATCGGTCCCGGCCGTCTCCCGGTCCGCAGCGGCCAGCTAACCGATCCTCAGCTCGCGGCGCTCCGTGACGTGGTGACGGGCGCCGCGTCCCGCATGCAGGCCGGGCTGCTCTCGACCTACTTCGAAGCCTTCGATGCGCACAACGGCTGGATCGTCGCCCGGACCGGCAAGTACGGCACCGATTACCACCGCCGCGCCCAGATCTCCCGCTACGGGCTCGGTGCCCCGACCCCGAACGTGGCCGTCTACCCGGTCGCGCTGATGGATCGCGACCGTTCGCTGCTGGTCGGGTCGAAGCGCTACGTGGTCCACTTCGACCCCGATCAAGCGAAACCGCCGGTGGAGTTCTTCTGGTCGCTGACCCTCTACGACAACGACAGCTTCTTCGTCGACAACCCGATCGACCGCTACCTCCTCAACGATCGCTCGGATCTCAAGTACAACCCGGACGGCTCGCTGGACATCTACGTCCAGCCCACCCGGCCAGCCGACCCATCCCAGGTCAGCAACTGGCTCCCGTCCCCGGCCGCCGACGCCGCCCAGCCCGCCCTCCGCCTGACCATGCGCCTCTACGGCCTCTCCAAGGCCGGGATCAAGGGTCTCCAGAACGGAACCGGCTGGAACCTGCCGACGATCCTGCCCTGCGGCCCGGGCAACGAGACTTCGACCGGCATCGTCTGCGCGACCCAGCCGGGGTGAGCGTCCCCGAGGGCCGGCTTCTACCGGTCCGGTCGGGGAGGGCGTCAGATCTCAAGCGGAAGGCTGAGCTGATCCGGGTTCACCCGTCGACGGCGACGGCGCCGGGGTTTCGCCGGGACAGTTTCCGATTCGGGATGTGCGCGAGGCGGCCGGAGGTTTGCGAACACACCCAGCATCCGAATCAAGGTGTCGAGATAGTCCTCGTCCCGGTTCACCTTCTTGAGGTCGTTGCCGGCCTCGAAGATCGCAGTTTCGTCCCGGTGGAGCCGGGCATACTCGATATGCGCCTGGGCCCGCAGGTGTGGGTCGCGCAGTCGGCGGATCGGTTCAGCGTCGCCACGGTGGATGCCGACCGCAGCGAGCGTCAGATCGCGGACCTCCCGGTCCAGCATCCGCTCGGTCACCGCGGGGTCGCGGCAAGTGATCGCCAGCTCGGCGAGAGGAATCTCTCGTGCCCAGCCGGGGCGTCTCCAGCTGGTCGCGAACACGCTGCGAAGCGAGCCGAAGGTTTCCGGCCAGGCGTCCTCGTCGATTTCGTCGCAGGTCGAGATCGCGAACTCCCGTGCCCAGTCCTCGAGCGGTCCGCCGGCGAGAATGGCGAAGCAATGCGCCCGCTCCTCCGCTGACTCCCGGGCGAGTGTCTTGCGCATCGTCCATTCGTTGAGCGCGAGATCGCCGGTCTTGCCGATCGCCTCGATGCTTCGTCGGATCTGACTCAGGTCGCTCTCGAGAAAGGCCCGCTCCAGGGCATCCCGGCAGATATCTGGGTCTCCGGTGTGGTTGGCGAGGCAGGCCATGACGAGGCCCGCATGCGACGGCGCAACCCAGCGCAGAAGGTCGGGACGACCAAGCGTCTCTACCGTCGCCGCAACCGCCCAGTCATGTTCAGAGAACCGGGATGGGATCGAAAGGGCGCGCCCCATCAGGCCGAGGTCGAGCGCCCAGGCCGGAGTGCCGATCCCGAAACATATTCCGGTGATCACCTTCGCCCTGATCTGCGGATCGTCGATCGACTCCGCCCGTTCGAGCATCGTCGTGACCTCGTCAAAGTCGCCTTCGCGGCTGCGGATCATCACCTCGGCCGCGGTGCGATCACAGATCTCATCGATCTCCCGGGCGAGTTCCAGATCCATCGCGGCGACCGCGAGTTCCGTCCAGGTCGCCTTCTTGCGCCGACACCACAGGTCGAACAGGAGCCCATCGTCATCGTCCTCGGGATCAACTTCCGGCAGCTCGTCGTAGTGCTCCCGCCAAAGCTCGACGGCCTCATCCCGCCACCCCCGGATCAAGTCCCTCCTGATCTCCGTATCAGCCCACATCCGACCATCGTCTCAGGCTTGTCAAGGGCCGCCAAACGATTCCTCGCAACACTTAATTATCAGCGCACCTTGCCGCGAAGCCAGGCCACTGCGGTGGTGGCAGCAGAACCCTCGGGTAGCGGCCTACGCGAGGGTGACTTCACCTCCACAGACCGAACCCTGCCCAGGAAAACGGGTGGGATATATTCGGGTGTGGGCTTCGTGCACACTTCATCTGGGCTTCGATGAGGGACTCTCCGGCAGATTCCCCGCGCGAGAGTGCCGAGTAGAAGTTCGACATGACACCGACGGTTTCTTCGTCCGGAATTCTCCAGCCCGTCGCGCAAACGGCAATAGCGCCAGCTTGTTGGAATGCTCGAGCCAGGCTGATGATTCCCTCACCTGTCGGGTTAGGTCCGGATCCCGTTTCACAACAGCTCAGCGTCAGCAATTCTGTCTCTATCGAGATGCCTGTGACTTCATAAGCTCGAAGGTACGCCTCGTGCTCTTCTTCGTCCGGGCTTCTGGCCAGCTTGATCCCAGATAGCTCTGGGGACATGTTGTTGACCACGCTGTGGGCAGCGAAATGAACGTACCTATAACGGCTGCCCTCGAGCGATTCAGACACCGAGGACTTGGTCGCGTCCGGACCCACCAATGTGCGAACCACCGGCAGGTTGAATCGGGAACCGGTAGATCCTTCCTCCGCTCCGAATTGGGATTGTTGAAGAGCGTGTGTGATCGCCTTCACTTCCGAGGCGGTTGGCGCCGTGTCTTCTGGTTCACGGTCTGAAACGGGTTGGGAAACAGCCAGCAGCAGGTGTTCGTAGAAGGCATCAGACCCATCTCTCTGGCGACGTTTTCGCTCGAAGTGGTTCGCGACCAGCCCGCTTGACGAGTAGCTGAGCGATCGAGGGCGTCGGGTACCGTTGCGGTTCCTCCACGCATAGGGAAGCTCACCCCATATGGCTCGCCAGTCGCGATCACCAACAAGCGACAGTGCCCGTCGAAGGTCGCCGATCTCTACCTTGGATAGGTCATCGCGATCGATGGAGAGATCGAACTCGAGCACGTCGGCCGAATCCCTCTGCCCACCCGCTGAGTCTTCGTCAGCCTCCTCCCCATCCGGATCTCTATCCAACAGGAGAACAAACGGGAGGAAGTTCAGCGGACCATCGGGACATACAAGCAGCTCTGTCTTGTCTTCCAACTCTCCGAGCGTTGAGCCGAACAGATCCTTGAACAACCGGAACCCGTGAGGATAGGCGTTCATCCGGTGGAGCAGCGATGCTCTGAGCTCCCGGACCTTGTCGCGGAGATAGCCTCCGCCGGGAAGCTCGTGAACCGACAGACAAGCGCGCCCTGACTTGAGTGTCAAACAGTAGACGTGGCTGACATCTTCCTGACAGGAGAACTCGAGAAGCGCTCCATCGGATTCCAACAGCTCGTTCGCAAGTTCGTCAAGAGAGACCGTCGGCGGACGAAAAAGAAAAGCGAAGTCGGGATCCTCGCGGGCAACCCGTGTTTCGAGTGCGTCCAACTTTTCACGGCGCTCGAGGACGTCACGTTCCAGAGCCACCTTTCTTTCAACCAGTTCAGCCCGATGATCTCGCTCGTCGTCCTCATCCGATGATTCGAAAGTCCCGTATAGCTCCATGCGCAACAAGGCGTCAGCCACCTCGCTGAGCTCACGGTCAAGCTCTCCGATCTCGGCCCAGTTCTCCTGATAGAGGCGGGCTGCTTCCGTGCGTCTCTTGCTGCGAGGCGATGCGCCAGAGCGATACAGCGAATCGAGGAAAGACCGCGCCTTTCCCTTCTGAACCATCTCGAAAGCGGTGGTCAGATCAGCGGCGGGCTCTGCCCCGACCAGGAACGCGGCGAACTCTCGATAGATATTCGAATGCTCGGAGGAGAACTCCAGGCGCTCCGCGGTGGGAACTATGCGTCCTCTGGTCTCTTCGATCAGGGCAATCGCCGACTCGAAGTGTGTTCGTGCCAATGCGCGGTGATCCAAGACGATGCCGTAAGTGCCTTCTGACGTGTCGGTCGCCACGGTCGTGGCGGCTTTCGCGTGCATCTGGGCGGCGCAGTGATGAGACTCGATCCGGGCGCTGCGACTCTCGATCTGCTCACTCAGCCACTTTGCCCTAACCAACTGCTCGATCGCGCGCCGCGCATTCCCGATCTCACGGTTGTACGGCCCGACGACATTGAGTAGGGCGATCTCGCCCGAGATGGTGCCGTGCCGACGTACGAGATCAAGGGATTCCTCGAGAGTGAGCACGGCCTGGGTCCGTTCGCTTAGCGACCAGTAGACATATCCCATATTTTGCAGGACCAGGATCTGATTGTCGAAATCACCTAACTCTCGGTATAAGGTGAGCGCTGCGGAATATCTATGAATGGCATCCTGACGTCGATGTATCTGATTCAGACAGACACCCAGCGAATGCAGGCAGTATGCAGCATCTTTGTCCCGGAGATCACCAGGATCTGAACTCAGGATCAACTCAAAGACCTCAATCGCTTCAGCGTGTCGTTTGAGCCGCAATAGAGCAGAGCCCAAATTCTTCAGATTGTTGGTTGAATCGGGATCTGAAGATGTGGTCAATAGCAGGTCCAGCGCGGATAAGTAGTTGGATTCGGCAAATCCAGTCAATCCCATCTCTTCCTGCAGATCAGCTAGCTTCAGTAACGCTTGCCCGGCGTATCTGGGTGCGTGTGTCTGCAGGAGGTGCGCTCCGATCTCGTAGTGGTGAAGAGCCAGTGAGTACTGAGACCTGGATCTGTATATTCCGCCTTGGTAAAGGTTGTGGGTACCCCGCATGCCTGGTTGGTCAAGTTGCCGATATAGGCTCACTGCCTCTTTAGAAAAGGAGAGAGCCGCGTCATACATGCGTAGATCAAAGGTCGCCCAAGTCAAGTAGTCTAGGTGCCGCGCAAGGTCGACTTTGCCGGTATGAAATCTAACGAGATCGAGCGACTCCTCGAGAACATCTAGAGATTCCTCGATTTCTCCGAGCTTGTAAAGCGCGGCTCCAATGCTAGTTAGATTGAGCGCTTCGGTCCCCGGGTCACCGGCGCGAAGGCTCCAGTCGTAGCCCTCGCGGGCGATCTTCAGGGAACGGCCATAGATGCCGGCGCCATTCAGTGCGAAACTGTACCGATTTCGAAAATCAGCCTGGGTCCGATAGTCACCGCTAGTAAGGGCCTGCGATCCTGGGCGAAGGCCGAGCGCGTGCTCATAAAGCGGAAGCGACTCCTGGAAATTCTCGCGCCGAACGGCGATATCTGCTATTTCGATAAGTGCGTTGGCGAGTTCCGCCGAGTTGTCGTCGCTTGTATGTATTTCGACCGCCCGCCGGAGATGCCGTTCGGCATCATCGTACTGGTCAATCTGCTTGTAGCTGCGACCGAGGGAGTTCTGAACAAGTCCTAGTACAACCATGAACTGATGTTGCTCGCAAATCGATTCGGCTTCGTGCAGATGGGGAATTGCCTCGTGCTGCCTGTCCAGCCCGGCAAGATTGATCCCCCGGTTCAAGAGCAGCCAGGCCAGATCCTTTGGATCGACGTCGGGATGCGAAATCTGTGCCCCTTCGGCGAAAGCGCGCTCCGCGGCCTCGGGTTGTCTTGCGCGGTTCAACTGAATACCGCAGGTCCTCAGGCAGTTCTGTTGCTCGGGGAACTGGCCCAGACTGCCGTAGAGCGTTGCCGCCGTGCGTGCGCACTTTGCGGCGTCTTCGTTTGACCCGAGCCCGGAATATGCTTGAGCCAGAGCTTCGTGGGTGCGAGCGAGGCCCGATTCTGAAATTTCGCAGATACGACCATGAAGCCCAAGGAGCTCTTCCAGTCCGGCCTTCATTTCGGCGAAGTCGCCGAGTGAGGAGTTCGCCTTCGCTCGAATATGTGCAGCCCTGAAGATCGCCGAACAGAACTGTTCGGTGCGGGCGACCTCGAAGGACCGCTGTGAGGTGGCCAAGGCCAGCTTAGGCCTGCCTTGGAACAGCTGGACGTCAGCTATGGCATTGAGGGCACGGGCTTGTTTCTTGCGCTCGCCGGTTTGTTCGAAGAGCTTAAGCGCATACCCGAAATAAGAAGCTGCTCCGTCAAAGTCGGAGGATGCGAGCAGCTGGTTGCCATGCTGAGCAAGAGCCTCGGCCGCACTTTCGACCATGGCTCTACTCAGTTTCGCTGGGTCTTCTTTCAGGGCTTGCCTCGTCAGCTCAAGAACACGCTCAAGTGCCTGAGTTCGAGCAGGACCATCGGCGCCGGTGGTGATCAGGCGATGGAGTTCAGCGTCGAGGGAGCCGGGCTTATCCACGCTGGCTCTCTCCTTGGATCGGCAGGAACTGAGGAAGTCGAGCAGACCGAGTCATGTTTCCAGGGGGAAGCAGAGCTGCTCGGATCGTCCCGGCGAGGTTCGGAGATTTCATCTGCCTCCTTGGCCAGTGCAGAATCCGCACCTCGACCATACTCCGCCAGCAGATGTCGTCGAGACCTCTCGGGCCATTCAGAAATAGCGCCAACCGTCGTGATTCGGATCCTCTGCGAGGCCCAACGCTGCCGGTTCCCGATAAGGCTCGAAGGCTTCATTCCGCCACCCCCAAACCAAGTCTCTCCTGATCTCCGTATCAGCCCACATTCGTCCATCATTTCAGGCTTGTCAAGCTGACCAGCCAGTCTGCCTGGACCGCGGTTCTTCGGTGCACACAGGCCCTTCGTTGGCGGACCAGCGATGAGAGCTTCTGACAATCGAGTGTAAAGAGCCGGCAGCGTGCCTCAAGGGGATCTCCGTATTCCGCACAACGGCTGCTAACTTGAAGAGGGCAATGGGAGGTTTCGGAGATAGCGAATGGACTGATCTTGTCTGGAGACGGTTAGTCGTTTGTTATACACAGGCAAAAGCGAGGGTCGTTTGATGAACGGGTTCCACGAGCGAGAAACGGACAGATTTTGACTTCAACAACTGTTGGTGAACCCGACGATGACGATTTCGAAGCCAAGCTCCAATTCCTTCGGAGCCAAGTCGAGAAGGCCCGGGGTGATGGTGATCACGAAACTCTCGGGGAATCTCTAGCTCAACTGGCTCTCGCACTTAGCGAAAGCGGAACGGCTGCCCGGAAATTGGGATACCCGAGAGCTGCCCTGGCACTTCTTGGTGAACTCGTGCCGATCCTGGACGAGCTCGGTCAACCTGGCAGCGTCGCGGGCACATTGGACATCCTTGGTGGGATCTTCATGGATCTGGATAATGCGGAGGAGGCTCTGAGGCTCCGTGAGAAGGCATTGTCGATGTTCCGCGAGATCGGTGACCACAGTGGTGAGGTCACGACCCTTAGTAACACTGGTCGCACTTACTATCAACTGGGTGACCTGGTTCGAGCGCTGGATATTTTCCAGGAGGCGATCGGTCTTTACCGAACGGCTGAGGATCGTGAGGGTGAGGCCACGGCCTTGGTGAACGCTGGCTGCGTTCTCAACGAGCTGGGCGATCCAGTGATGGCGCTTGAATATCACAATAAGGCAATGCCTCTCTACAGGGATACGGGAGATCGTAAAGGCGAGGCCACGGTTCTTAACAACATCAGCGGATTTCATCACGGTCTGGGTGATCTCGAGCTTGCGCTGGAGTCCTGTCAGCAGGCTCTTCACATCTATAGGGAGTTAGGTGATCGCTTCGAAGAGAGCGTGGCTTTGAACAACATCGGTCGGGTCCATCACGATCTGGGTGATCCGACCCAGGCAATCAAGTTCTACGAGTCATCGTTGCTGATCGCTCAAGAGATTGGTGATCGTGACGGTGAGGCCACGACCTTGAACAACATCGGACGGGTCTACAGGAGCCAGAGTGAATTGGAGAGGGCACTCCAGTTTTTCGGCGCATCTCTGGAGATTCACGAGGGGACGGGTAACCGTCGCGGTGAAGCGAGTGCTTTGAACAATATGGGTAGGGTACAGATGGATCTCGGTGATCCGGAGCGTGCTATCGACTCCTTTTCGAAGTCCCTACCGATTCGCCGGGAGACAGGTGACCGTCGTGGCGAGGCCACGACCCTGAACAATATCGCCACGCTTCATCTCCTTGTAAAGGATCCGGAGAAAGCGCTGACGTTTGTTGAGGCAGCGCTTCTCATCTTGAGGGATATTGGAGCTCGTAGCGATGAGGCGGATGGTTGCAATAATGTGGCCTACATCCACAGACTGCTCGGCAACGTGTCAGAAGCTCTTCATTATTACCGAGAGTCGATTCGTGTTCGTGAGGCGATGCGTGCCGATGTGAAGGATGAGGATC
>ERZ778021.120-NODE-120-length-184500-cov-7.644864_pt1 | contig 184500 bp, 163 predicted proteins | sample MGYA00375751_ERZ778021 | MGnify/ENA primary metagenome ERZ778021 (study PRJEB29350, sample SAMN05389814) | bioreactor metagenome | isolation source: Thiocyanate stock bioreactor | place: South Africa: University of Cape Town | collected 2013-08-29 ...
GGTCGGGGGCAGAAGGGAATCCTAATATCCCGCCTGCGCAAAGCCCGGGCGTAAGCAGCCATTTAGAGCTATTTCAAATATAGCGACTGAAATTAAATCTATAAACCTTTATCAACTTTTATTTTTGCTAGCATTTAATTACTTAAAATAACAATTATGAAATTTATATTACTCCTATTGACTACATTTTTTAACTATTCTATACTCTATTGTCAAGATTTTAAAATATTATCTCAATTGCAAATTAACGATAATCTTTCCTTCTCTACTCTAAGATTTGATAGGGATGAATATGGTGTTGGAATAATGAATAACAAAGGGGTAATGACCCAAGAGCAAGCTATTAATTTAATACCAATTAATTGTGGTATTATGGGAGATAATATTTTAGTGATAGGTGAAGAACGGAAAAAGTTGAAAACTATTGGATACAATGCCATATTAATTAATAAAAAAACTTGCTCAGTATTAAAAGAGCAGAATATTTTTAAGAAGGAAAATTCCAACAGAATCTCCTGTACATTACTAAAAGACCCAAATAATAATTTTTGCTACGCATTATTTCGTCAAACAAATTACGATGAAGGATTTCATTTTATGGGGCCATCTAATGCTGATACAAAATTTTTAGAGTCGTCTTTTATTCAATTGATTTCACTAAATAATAAGTTAGAGCCCAAATTTATTGAAATAAAAACTGTAGCGGCTAATTCCTATTTTGCGGGTGCAGTTGCCGATGAAACTAAGAATATCTATATATGCTCTTTTACTAACGAGCTTATAACAGTTGAAAAATTTGACAGTACAGGGAAATTGTTAAAAAACTTATCAACCCCTTTTTCTGTAAAAGACAAAAATCCATTTTTTAACTGTGTTATTAAAAATGAAATGGATAATCAGCAAAGCGTTATAATTGCAACAACTTGTATCAACAGCAGTAAAATGAAAGCACTTAATACAATTAAGTTTGACTTTAGTATAAACAAAATTATTACAAGTGGTGAAATTATACTAAATAAAGATTATCGTAAAACATTGAAAAACGTTAACGAAGAAGCAAAAGGACGAAATTTTTCAAGTATTGAGAGCTTAGAACCTGTGCAAATATCTGACGATTCTAAGAGAATTATTGTTGTAAAAGAAATTAAATCACAGAATTATGAAATGCAGGCTAATGTTACTGCTTATTATAGACTAGGTAGCATAATCACCATTTACAGCAAAAAAAACTTTGAAATAGAAAGAGAAATTGTTGTAGACAAAAAACTTGGAACATTTCTTGAATCAAGCGACGGTATTTCTGTATACCTTATGAACGACTACTTGTGGGCTATTACTTGTGAGAATTCAGGTTTAGTTTCATTTAAGACCTATTTACTTAAAGTTAATCTTTCTACTGGAGAAATTACTAAAGAAGAAATTGAAAAGGAAGACATCGGTAAAGGCTGGGTAACATTTCCAATGCAAACAGCTTGGTTCAAGAAAAACATTATAGTTCCATTCTTTAAAGTGGCATCACCTTATTCGCTAAGTTTTGAATCAAAATTTATAGCTAAACCGTATTAACTGAAGACTGAATAATACTGAAATAGATATAAGTAAATTATTTGTAGAAAAAACGGCTGCTTACATTGGTATTGTCAATAGTGGGGTTTGACATTGGAGCAATCAGTAGCGGTAATTTTGCTGTATTGCGGCTTGAGGCTTGAGAATAAAGCCCAGCTTTAGTTCTTAATATTTAACTTTATCAAAAAACCAGGCAGCAGTTCCAGCGGATTTCTATGAACTTTCCAAATCTATTTTTACTTCGTTTTTAAGCTGCCGAAATGCAGTTATTAACAAACGGCTTCCCATTCTTTACAACAGCAAAGGCACGTAATACAAGTTTGTTTCGTATGGCATTGATCACACTCATTTTATGTTTTCCTTCTTCCACCTTTCTATCGTAGTATGCCCGCAGTTCTTTTACATAGCGCAGTGATGATACAGCACACAGGTGCAGGAGTGCTTTCAGATTCTTGTTAGCCATCTTATGAACCCGGTGTTTTCCCTTTATACTTATGCCGCTTTGGTATTCGAAAGGCACTACCCCGCAGTAGCAGGCAAGTTGCTTGCCGGTTTCGCACAGCGTAAATGCATTTGTACATGCAATAAGATATGCTGCTGTTACAGGCCCTATGCAAGGGATAGATAAGAGCAGTTCGTATTGCCTGGATGTAAGCTTATTGCTCTTTATTTTTTTCAGGAGTGCAGCTTCAATTTTGAGGATAGTATTTTTCGTGGCAGTGATGAGCGGCTTATGTATTTTCTCCAACTCCTTCACCGCAGCCGGGTCAGTGGTGAGTTTAAGTTCTTTTAAATTGCTGCGCAGGGCACTGAGCTGGGTGATATGCCGGTTACGCAAGGTGATAAGATCTTTCACTGCCTGTATGCCTTCATGCAGTGCTGCTGCGGGTTTTAGGCGATCGGCAAACCTGAGCGCATAGGTTGCCAACCGGCGGCTATCTACCTTATCGCTTTTGCCACGGGCAATGCCCAGGCTCCACTTTACCTGTGCTCCATTTTCGATACACAATTGAATTTGATGTTTGTTGCAAAAACTTACGAGGCGGCGGTGATAAAGCCCAGTGTTCTCAATAACGAAAATAGTATTAGCATCAAGCGTAACGGACTCCTTGTTTAACCATGTTTTCATTTGGTGCAAACCAGGATCGGTATTGTCAAAAACCTTCCAGCGGGGCTCCGTTTTTTGTTCTCCTGATTGAGCAATAAAAGCTACATCAATTGTTTTTTTAGAAACATCGATACCAACATAAAATTTTCTGTTCATAACCTGTATTTTTAAGTTGACGAAAAATGAACTAACCGATTTTGCTGCCGGTTCAAGTCCTTAATAATGGGTATAAAATCCCTAATTTCTATCTGAACAAAAGGCGGCAAAAGAGTGGAGGAAGATTGCATCAGCCGATGGGTAAAAAACCCTGACGAAATAACCTAAAGCGCTTCCTCCACTGGTTAGTTTATCAACAAATTACTGTGAATAGTAAAAGAAAAAAAAAGCAAAAAAGAAAAAATAATAGTAGTAATAGAATTTAATCAATATTTTCATAGTGCAATGCTAAAGGACGAATATAAAATATCCCACCATCGGCAATACCTGCTCGTTAGCGGTCAGGCTATGACGACAAAACAACAAACAGACAATTCAGTAACCATTGATAAAAATTAAAATGGCATTTGAACCAGACAAAATAACCCAAGACCTCATTCAAAAAGCAGTTGAAAAAATTGAAAAAGAAAATATTCAACTAGAGCCATCAACAAAATTTGATGTAATAATTAATGGCAAAGCATATCCACCAAAAGAGATTATGAGATATGCACACGAACTATTGAATGGAGAACATATTTGGGAACGCAGTGGTGGCGAACCAACAAATAAATATTTTACTGCATTAGGTTACGAAGTAAAACCAAAACAAGAAAATCAAAAAATTGCTTATTACGTTCTTGGTGCGGCTTGGTATGGTAATGATGAAGCTCCAGACCAAACAGAAAGGTTTATTCAAAATGGAATTTGGGAAAATGGATATACGGATAAATTTTTAGACGTTGTGAATGGAGTAAAAATTGGCGACAGAGTCGCTATTAAATCTTCATTCGCTACTAAAGACAGAAAAAGCATTTTAAGAATAAAGGCTTTAGGGACAGTAATTGGAAATGATAAAAATGGTAGGGTTTTAAAGATTAAATACGATGAAAGGTTTCCTGCATTTGACTTAGAAGGCTACGGAGGTTACAGAAACACAATTCAAAAAGTCGTTGACGAAGACATTGACGGAATATTTAACCATTCATCAAAAATGAATTACAAAGAACAATACACTGCTTGGCTAAATAGCTCAAACGAAGAGGGAAGTAATAAAGCCGTTTCATACATAAATGCTATTGAATATCTATCTCAAATCACAAATACAGAAATTTTTGAAGAAACTAATCTCTCAAAACTTAATGAGCTATACTCTGACTTATTAAAGGAACAAAAAAATCAAAATGAAGGAGGAAAATATTTTTATCCAGATGCTCCATCTTATGGTAAAAACGGCTTCTATTCAGCAGCTATTAAAAGTTATTCTGACTTCATTAGACTATTAAACTTGCCTAAAACTCAAATTACGACAAAACCAACAATTAGTGATATGCCTTTAAATTCAATTTTGTTTGGACCACCTGGAACAGGAAAAACATACAACAGTATTGATACGGCTGTAAAAATCGCGGCACTTGAACATTATTCAGACAGCCACACTAATAATAAATTAGTTTTTGATGACTTGCGTAAGCATGGACAAATTGAATTTGTAACCTTCCATCAAAATTATTCCTACGAAGATTTTATGGTTGGCATTACACCCGATGTTACATCAGGCACTTTGCGATTCGATAATAAAGAAGGTATTTTCAAGCAATTATGCGAAAGAGCCAAATCAAATTGGCTTGCGTCAATCAACAAAAATGAAGTATCAATTGACTTCAATCTTGTATTCAATACTTTTTTCTCAAAACTGATTGAGGAAGAAGTAAAAGAAATTGAAATTCCAATGAAAAGTAAGGGTTACAAATTCAAAGTAACCTCCATAGATATTGATGATGGCAGATTAAAGTTCACCAAACAAAGTGGTGGAACTGGGCATGATTTACTCTTAAAAAATCTAAAAGCAATCTACGAAGGAACATTAGATTATGGTTTTGTAGGATTAGGTGTTTACTATTATCCTCTTGTAGAGCATCTTAAAGAATTTTCCAAAACACTTGAAAACCAAAATTCAGGTCAAGAACCATTAAAAAACTACGTTCTAATCATTGACGAAATAAATCGTGCAAACATTTCAAAAGTATTTGGTGAACTTATTACGTTGTTGGAAGACGACAAAAGACTTGGCAAGCCAAATGAATTGAAAATTACATTACCAAATGGAGAAAAAGAATTTGGCGTTCCGCCAAATCTTTATCTCATCGGCACAATGAATACAGCTGACAAGTCTATTGCTCTTATTGATATTGCATTGCGTAGAAGATTTGAGTTTATTGGTTATTATCCAGATTATGAAAAATTAAAGCCAGAAGCGAAAACATTACTTCAAAAAATCAACGAAGAAATTTACAAACTAAAAAATTCTGCCGATTATTTGATTGGTCACGCATATTTTATGAAAGACGAAGCGATTGAAACAACTTTAAGAAACAAAGTTGTTCCGCTTTTAATGGAATATTTTTCAGGAAAAACAAAAATTGTTTCAGATATATTTAATGAAACTGCTTGGAAAGTTGAATACGACACCACAAAATTTGATTGGATAATATCGCTACGATAGATGAAACGAACGTTGTTTGAATATGATAAATGGGTAATGGTTGAAGACTCAACTACTTTGTTTCATTCGCTAAAATCAATTTGGCGACAACGTAATTTCACGGATTTAACAGAAGAATTAGAAGAAAATGTAAGCGATAAAAACTATCAGCCATTCTTACGCTTTTCAAATAATGAAATTAGAGCAAACAATTACGTTGGCTTTATTCAAACAGCAAACGACTTAGTTGAGATTTATCCGAAAGTATTTCGCAATTGTCCAGACAAAGACAAAAAAGATATGCTTCGTCATATCTTTTTTTGGTTTAACTATTGTAGCAAATGGAAATTCCCTTTTAGCCAAGCACAACTTGACAGATTTTCCATTGATAAATTTCCTGAATTGATAATAAATTTAATTGCAACTCAATTTTTAGAAACTGTTTCAAATCAACCTTTGACAATGTATCAACCTGTTGAAGAAGCAATGCAAACGCCAAGAGGTTCAATAAATTTTAAAAGATACATTGCAAACAGTTTGGTAAGTGGAAATTTTCAAAATATAGAATGCGACTACGAACCATTTTTGTTTGACAACAAAGTAAATCGGGTAATCAAGTATTGTTCACGACTTTTAATGAATCAAACGAAGTTTTCGGAAAACGTTCAAATGCTTCAAGAAGTTGTTTTCATTTTAGACGAAGTTGAAGACATTCCGTGCAACAGTTACGAAGTTGAAAATATTACCCTCAATTCTTTTTTTAACGATTACAACAAAGTTCTTGACAGTTGTAAATTGGTTTTGAATCAACAACTTTATTCAAGCAATACTTACGACTTGTCGCAATGGTGCTTGTTGTTTCCAATGGAATACATTTTTGAAGATTTTGTTGCAGGTTTTTTAGCCGACAAATTTTCTTATGACTGGAAAATAGAATATCAAAAGTCAAATGAATATTTGTCAAGCAACCCGAAAGCGTTCAATATGCAACACGACATATTTTTGACTTCCAAATCAGCAGACAGACGAAAAGTAATTATTGACACGAAATACAAACTTCGTTCGTTCGACTTCAAAAACGACATTAAAAAAGGAATTGCACAAGCCGACCTTTATCAAATGACTAGCTACGCTTTTCGTAGAGGCTGCACAGACATTTTCCTTTTATATCCAAATATAACGGACGACCTAAACGAGCCAGACATTTTTGAAATCAATTCAGGTTTCAACTTAGCCGACAAAATAACAATAACCGCAATGGAAATTCCATTTTGGACAACAGAAAATTTAGACACAATGACATTAGAAACCAAATTATTCAACACATTGAAAACACAGTTAGACAAATTAAAAACAGAAAGCCCGAACCGCTAACAGGCGTTTGGCTCAATGGCGGGTGACGTGGTTAATTGAACATTCTACCTCGCATCAACTTTTGTGGTATATTGATAGTTTTGAACTCCGAAATCCGCCACTGCGCCAAGCGCCCAAACGTTAGCGGTCATGCCAAAGCGACATTTCGTTACTAAACAAAACTGACTAAAAAAAATAAAATGAGCTTGACACCAAGAGGAATGAGCATACAAGAAGCTTACCGATTATATCGGGACAATAGCTTTATTGTAAACCGTAAATATCAAAGGAAACTAGTTTGGACAGTAGAGGAAAAACAGTTTCTTATCGATAGTGTTTTGAAAGGCCTTCCTATTCCCTTAATACTTCTTGCTCAAATTGGAGATAAGAAGTTCGAAATAGTTGATGGCTTACAACGTCTAAATGCCATGTTCTCTTTTATTGAAAACGGGTTCGCATTTAATGACAAATACTTTGACGTAAATCAATTTGCTAGAGCAAAACAAATTGCAGAAGCAGGTGAGTTTTCATTTGAAACCGACCCTGAAAAATTATTGGACCCAAAAAATTGTGCTAATCTTTTGGACTACCAGTTAGCAGTGACTACTTACGCTGCCGACGATGAATCTATTGTAACTGAAATATTCGGGCGAATAAATTCTAGTGGTAAGCAACTTAGTTATCAAGAAAGGCGACAAGCTGGTTCAACTGATGATTTTGCGAGTATTGTTAGAGAAATTTCTTCAGAAATTAGGGGAGATTCATCAGGTGATATAGTATTATTGAAGGACATGCCCGCTATTAGCATTGATTCCAAACGTGAGAAGATTGGTTATGGGCTGTCAGCCGATGATATATTTTGGTGCAAGCAAGGTGTTATTTGGAAGACTCACCTAAGAGACAGTGAAGATGAAGAAATAATAGCTGACATTGTAGCATCAATAGTTTTTGGACAGCCTATACCAAAAAGCCGTGAATACCTTGATGATCTATATAGCTCAGAAGAAGAATTGCATAAGGAAGTAGTTCTGCAACTGAATAAGTATGGGAAAGAGAGAATTAAACATGAAATAAAAGTTACGTTCTCAGTTATTCGAGATATCCTTGAAAAAAGTAATCCAGTTCAAAGACTAAACAAGATTGTTAATCCTGGGAATGCAAATGCTATAAAGGCTTCATTCTATTCAATCTTCATGGCGTTTTATCACCTTGTAGTAAAAGAAGAAAAATCGCCAGATAATTACGATAAGATATTAGAGGCGGTGGCAGGATTGCAAAAACAGATGATAAGTACTGCTCATTATTCTACTACCGACGACCGCATTAAAAATATTGATAAAACAACAGGCCTAATTCAAAGATATTTTGTCAAAAAAGAACCAGCATTATTAAAACATGGAGCCGGGCTTGCTATCGATTTTGAAAACTCAATACGACGTTCAAAAATTGAAACAAACCGATATGAATGCAAACAGGGATTTGTGGATTTATCGGCTCAAAGGCAAATAGATAACAACCTGCAAAACGTAATAATTGAGACCATTTGCGGTATTGCCAATTTGGGACCCCATTCGGAGGGATACATTTTCATTGGTGTCGCTGATAAAAAGGCAGACAAAGACCGCATTGAAGCATTGGATGGAATTGTTGCTCAAAATATTAATACTCGCTATGTTGTAGGCATTGACAGAGAACTAAAATTTTTTGGTAATAAAGAAGATAACTACATAAACTTCCTTCTGGGAAATATTCAAAAATCAAAGCTATCAGAACCTCTTAAGACCCAAATGCTTTCTCAAGTTGATGTGGTAGATTACAATGGACTTACTGTAATTCGATTAAAAATACCCAGCCAAAAGGAATTATCATTTGTTGACAAAGATTGCTTTTATAGAGAAAACTCTCAAACAATAAAAGTCGAGGGACAAAGACTAATTTCTTTGTATGAGCTATTTAGAAATAAATAAGCAAGAATTTTCAGTAAAGCACGAACCGCTAACATTGCATTGGCAATATGGCGGGGCGACGAATATATTCTCAACATTTTGTTCAGTAATCAGCTTCGGTTTCTGCAGATTTCTATGAACTTTCCAAATCTATTTTTACTTCGTTTTTAAGCTGCCGAAATGCAGTTATTAACAAACGGCTTCCCATTCTTTACAACAGCAAAGGCACGTAATACAAGTTTGTTTCGTATGGCATTGATCACACTCATTTTATGTTTTCCTTCTTCCACCTTTCTATCGTAGTATGCCCGCAGTTCTTTTACATAGCGCAGTGATGATACAGCACACAGGTGCAGGAGTGCTTTCAGATTCTTGTTAGCCATCTTATGAACCCGGTGTTTTCCCTTTATACTTATGCCGCTTTGGTATTCGAAAGGCACTACCCCGCAGTAGCAGGCAAGTTGCTTGCCGGTTTCGCACAGCGTAAATGCATTTGTACATGCAATAAGATATGCTGCTGTTACAGGCACAACACACAAATGCAGTGATTTGGATTTACCGTACACATTTTACTTATAAAGAATTAAAGGAAATGATTAAATTCTACAAAACACCAGCAGGAAAGAAAGTGTCTTTTGAATTTCCTTTATTTATGATGGAGTCTCTAAAAACAACCGAATTAATAAGGGATATTTATTCAAAACAAAAAAGGGATTAAAAGATTTTTGCAGCATATTGATTAATACAACAGCCAACATCGGTTTACTACAATGTTGACGGACGAATAAAAGTTCATCATTTTGTCTTTGTTGGGCTTCAGTCTCGGCAGGAAAAGCTATAAAAGTTAGTACTGCAGCAAGCCCCAAACTTTAGCGGGCATTGTAATGAGACATCTTTGCAACAAAGAACAACCCCACAATAAACCGCAGCTTTATAGTAAGAACTTTACACGCAATAACAGATGCCAAATAATCAATAAACTATATTAAACTTTTAAGCTATCAAAAATTATTATTTGAATAAAAATACATATTTATTGCTAAACAATAAATAATTATTATATTTGCGACATCAATTTTAAATCTTCGAAAGATGTCAAAAACAAACAACTTCGTATTTTGGAGCCTGTACATTGTAGCTTGGCTCATTTTTGTTGGCTTGTCTATTGAAGCCGGTGGCCTGATTGTCAATTTCTTTTTTAGTTTGTACAACCCCGACCTTGTCCATAATCTTTACCAAAAATTGGACTTGTCGGCCATGTATCAACAAAGTAAATGGGCATTTTATGGCATGTATAGTTTTATCCTTTTCATTGCCATTTTAAAAGCTGTTATGTTTTATATGGTTATCCGGCTTATGCACAACATGGATTTAAAAAAGCCATTCAGCACTTTTGTAGCCAAACAAATTATGCTGGTTAGTTATTTTACGCTTGGCATTGGGCTTTTAAGTTACATCGCAAGGCAATTAGCAGAAAATTTAACCCATCATGATATTGTTACAGATCATCTAAACCAGTTTTGGGAAGACAGTCAAGCATTTATTTTAATGGGGGCGGTCATCTATATTATTGCAACTATATTCAAAAAAGGTGTTGATCTTCAAAACGAAAACGATTTAACAGTATAAGCTATGCCAATCATTGTAAACTTAGATGTAATGATGGCAAAGCGAAAAATGTCGCTTAATGAGCTGTCAGAAAAAGTTGGTCTTACACTATCCAACCTCTCCATTTTAAAAACGGGAAAAGCAAAAGCCATACGCTTTAGCACTTTGGAAGCTATTTGCAAAGCACTGAATTGCCAGCCCGGAGATATTTTGGAATATGTTGAAGAAACTTAAGGCTAAAACATTTATGAAAATAACACTTATAGCATCATTTTTAGTACTGCAATCTTTCCTTTCAATTGCGCAAATCAACGAATGTATTGGCATTGGTAAAAAACTAACCTTTACCTCCCAAAAACTAAACGAAAACAGAACACTTTGTATTTATACAGCAAATATAACATCTCAAATTCCAAATCCTGAAAAGCGTTACCCTGTAATGTATCTATTAGATGGATATGTGACCAAGGCGAGGTCTCACGGGTATATGAATATGTTAATTTGTTAAAGAGAAAATTTGTTTTTATAGAGAATGCCGGACATATTATTTGGTGGAACAAACCAAAAGAATTTAAGAGTGAAATAGTAAATATTTTGATGCATAAGAAAAGTTATATGAACAATTAAAAAAGTAACCTGAAAAATAAATTGACACATTTTGCCATTCACTTTGACGACATTGAACGGGAAAAATACTTCTATGACGAGTGTTTGACAGGGGTTTCAACTCTTACAGACAAGGAAATTAAGACGGACAAATCCGGGAATGGAGAATTAATTGGAGCCTTACACTGAAATTTGTAAGCAGAAAATTGTGAGTGAAGTATTGAGGATGAATCTTCTTGCTAACTTTGCCGAAATGAAAATGAACATTCACCGCATTATGACGGAGAAGGTGAGCTAAAAAGCGATACTAAAAATTACATGACAAAAAAGAAAAAGTTTAAATTAAAAGATAGCATGGATAAACTGGGTATTGTAGGACTTTTCCTGACTGCAATTTTTTCGCCCTGTTGTTTTCCGGTTTTTGCCTTTGGAGCTTCGGCTTTGGGGCTGGGGAGTTTTGAACTTTTCGGTGGCTGGACAATGTGGATTTTTCAGGCCATGGTTTTAATATCAATTATGGGACTTTATATTTCATATCGAAAACACCGCTTTTTTCATCCTTTATTGATTGCCATTTTTAGTGGATTCCTCATTTTTTATGCTTATCATTTTAACGAAAGTGATAATTGGATCTATTTTATTTATGCAGGAATGATCGGACTCTTAACAGCTACAATTTGGAACTATAAACTAAATAGGATGCCTGGAGATTGTGATACCTGTATAACAATTAACGGAAAAGATATTGATTTCAATTCGACAATAGTTTGTCCCGATTGCGGATACGCTAAGACTGAAATTATGCCTGCTGAATCTTGCGTTTATTTTTATGTATGTGAAAAATGCAATTCAAGATTAAAACCATTGAAAGACGATTGTTGTGTTTATTGCAGCTATGGTTCAAAAAAATGTCCGCCTGTTCAAGCAGGAATAAGTTGTTGCTAATAAAATTAAATGATAAGATTACAGCACAGCATAATAGCATGAACGTACAATGTTCGAGTATTTTCGAAGCTTACAAAATCACTCCCCAAATCATTTATTTTCTTATATTAACGAAATGTATTTTATAATTATACCCCTAAAACGGAAATAGAAAATTACCATATTTAAATAAGTACCAGGAATCATAAATTTAGAATGAATACTCCTGTATTAAAAAAGTTATAACCGGGAAATGAAAAAACTCATAATTCATTCCTGCGCTCTAAATACCAGTTCCCCGGTTCACATCATTTTTTTTATCCTGTAACATTTTCAAAACACAAAACGTTTAATACTTTTACTCACTCAAAAACGCAACGTACAAATCATGGCAAATACAAATGGCTTTGAAGATATAAAACTCAATATCAAAACCAGGCTTTCGGCGCTTTGGGCATCTGTTACACTATGCTATTTATATGGCGATTATTTTGAGTTGTACGTTCCCCAAAAAGCGCAGGGGCTGGTAAATGGAGTCAACCTGCTCAATAGCCCGGCAAAATTATTGGCGGCATCCATATTAATGGCAATCCCGGCGCTCATGGTTTTTTTATCGCTTGTTTTAAAGCCCAAAATAAACAGGCTATTCAATATTGTATTAGGCATTTTCTTTACGGCGCTCATGGTTTTAATCGCACTTACCTCTCTCTCAGCCTGGCGAATGTTTTATGTGTTTTTAGCGCTGGTAGAAAGTGTTTTAACCGTCGTAATTGTGTATAGCGCCTGGTACTGGCCAGCACAAAAACAAATACCATAGCAAATCATGGCAACAGGAATATCAAATAAAAAATTAGCAAGAACCGCCGGGCTTTTATACCTGGCCGTAGTAGGGGCTGGCTTGTTTTCGTTAATGTATGTGCCTTCTCAACTTTTTGTTACAGGCAATGCAGCTTTCACTTATCAAAATATAACTTCCTACCCGCTGCTTTTACGGTTAGGCATTATGGGCGGGGTGCTCTGTTATATTTTTTTTCTTTTCCTGCCCCTAGTTTTGTATAAATTATTAAAACCGGTAAATGAAAATTATGCAAAACTCATGGTACTCTTAGCCGTAATAAGTGTGCCCATGTATTTCTTAAATCTGCAGAATCTTGTTACCATCCTCTCACTGGTAACCGGTACAAACAGCCGGTGGAGCCTTTCGGCAGATCAGCTTCCTGTACAGGTTATGTTGTATTTGCAGCAATATAACAATGGTATGCGAATGGTACATCTCTTTTCCGGGTTATGGTTATTTCCGTTTGGCTATTTGGTTTTCCAATCGGGTTTCCTGCCCAAAATTTTAGGTATTTTCTTAATGCTGGGTTGCTTGGGTTATCTAATCAATTTTGCAGCGAATACCCTTATACCCGGTTATGCAAATATGGGCATCTCGTCATACATCAGCTTACCGGCAAGTATCGGCGAAATCGGCACTTGTTTATGGCTTTTAATAATGGGTGCAAGAGAGAAAAATGAGGAGGGTGCCTCTTAATACCAATACAACCGGCTGTTTTGATGTATTTTTCAATTTTGTAGTGGGGGCGTATTTGTAAAGATTGCCACTTACAAAATGTTGATATATTGGAACAATAACCCGGCTTTTAAAACGAAAACAAGCTTTTGAATTTCTTTAAAAAGGCAGGATACTTAATTTTTATTTAAAAAAACTAAATTGATAAGAAATTACAAACAGGAATTTAAAAGAAACCATGAAATTTAATTATTGTTACAGCTTATGGATTCTTATTTTACTTACCGGTTGTTCAAGTACAAAAACCTATAACGATCCCGTTCCACAGCATGATGAATTTGCAATATCCTCTAAACAGGTTGCTGAAACCCGGAATATTAATGTATGGACGCCGCCGGGATATCATACAAGTACCGATTCATTTCCTGTAATGTATATGGCAGATGGGGGCATAAAAGATGAGGATTTTCCCCATATTGCCAATACCCTTGCAGAACTGGTAAAAGCAAAGAGAATACCTCCCATTATTTTAGTGGGCATTGCCAATACACAAAGAAGGCGTGATTTAACCGGCCCTACAACAGTTGCCGGGGATAAAGAAATTGCTCCCCTGGTGGGCGGGTCTGAAAAATTCAGGGCATTTATTCAGGAAGAACTTTTCCCCGAAATCAACAAACGCTATAGAACTACTCATGAAAAAAGTATTATCGGCGAATCTTTGTCCGGGCTTTTTGTGGTTGAAACCTTTCTTTTAACCCCGGAAATGTTTGATCATTATATTGCCATTGACCCTTCACTTTGGTGGAATGATAAATATTTAGTGAAATCGGCAAAAATATATTTAGACAAATTTCCACCCGGTGAAAAAACAATATGGTTTGCAGGCTCTGGCGCTGTAGATATTTCTGAAACAGTAGGTAAGTTCGCCGATGTTTTAAGAACTGAAAATGTACCCCATTTAAAATGGAAATATGCTGCTGAACCCAAAGAAAAGCACAATACTATTTTTCGGGCTACAAAAGAAAAAGCAATCCTATGGAGCCTGAATAAAAAAATATAGCCACAGGCTTTCCTTAAAGAATTTCTTACCATGTAGGTTTCATTCATCAAGCCGGTATCATTCTTCACTTTCCATACAGCTTAATTCCATCAAAATAAAGAAAGCACTATGCACCGGGTTTGTTATATTTGAAAACGTTTTGCGTAGCTGCATTTTTTTAAAAAATATTTTCCCGGTACATCATGCTACATCATACCCGAAAAAAATTTATACAGCAAATGGGCCTTACGGGCCTTGCATTATTATTGCATAAGGTAAATGCAATGAACAGGCAGGTTTCTTACCATATCCTGCAAAACAAAAGTGAAAATGTAGATTATTTTCAAAAAGATGCAGCACAATACGAGATTTTAAGAAAAGGGTTTAATAAGCGTATCAATAAATATCCTAAAATTATTGCCCTTTGTAAAAATACCCTGGGCGTAGTAGAAGCCGTTCAATATGCTAAGGCCAATAATTTGCTGGTAACGGTAAAGAGCGGAGGACATAGTATGGAGGGGTTTAGCTGTTTGGATGGAGGTATGGTAATCAATTTATCCCTTCTTAATTCAATGCAATGGATTGATGCCAATACGATCCGGGTAGGTGTGGCCTGCACCCTAAAACAAATATATGAAAAGCTGATACCGGCAGGAAAATATTTACCCGGCGGCAGTTGCCAGTCTGTGGGCATCGGCGGGCTTACCCTGGGCGGTGGCTATGGTTTAATGAGCAGGAATTATGGGCTTACTTGCGACAGTTTACTGGAGGCAACCGGGGTAACAGCAGCAGGCCAAATCATAAATACAAAAGAAGATCCCGAACTTTTATGGGCATTAAAGGGAGGTGGAAACGGGAACATGGCCATTGTAACCGAAATGACATTTTCAGTACAAAAAGCACCCGCCACAATGCAAAGTTTTAAATTCCGCAACCGGGATGCGGGCATCAGCACAGCAATTGAAATCTGCAGGCAATGGTTTGCACTTTCAAAAACATTACCGCTAACTTGTTTCTCTGCTTTTATTTTTAATGGCCGCTCCACTTATATTTTATTGACGAATGTGGGTAAGAGCAATCCCGAAGTGCAGCATTTTATAAATACATTTAAAAGGAATGCTACTAAGTTTAGCCGGGGAAGGGCATTGCCACTGGGCCAGGCATTAAAAGCTTATTATGGCGAAAGTAAACCCATAACTTTTAAAAATGCCAGCGCAGGCTTATATAAAAGCTTTGCGGAAATAGAACCTGTAATAGAACAGGTATTTAATTTAATAAAAAAGAAACCGGGTATTATGTACCAGGTAAATACATTGGGGGGCAAAATACAATCGCCATTATGGGAAAAGAACTCATCCTTTGCCCACCGGGATTGTATTTATTTTTCTGAACTGCAGGCATACTGGGAATCGGCCTCTGCAACCCGTGGCTTCCTGGAACATTTTGAACGCATTCAACAGCAATTTGCGGCTGCAGGCATTAAAGCACAATACCGGAACTATCCCGATATAAATTTTAAAAATTGGGCCGAAATGTATTACGGTAAAAACCTGCAGCGGTTATTGGCAGTAAAAAGAAAGTATGATCCGGGCAATATTTTTGGCGGTCCGCAAACATTAAATGTATAAATTGGTTATTTGCTTGCCCTGGTCAGCCCACTATTTAGCATAAAACGCTTATTCTTTTTCAGTGGGTCATCAAAATAAAAATACCTGTTCCGGCTTCAATGCAATCTTTTATTAATTCAATTAAAATTGATAAATTTATTGTATGGCAGAACTAAAAACAAAGCAAACGAATGAAAGTGCAGAATCATTTATAAACGCTTTTGCGGATACTGAACAAAAGCGTAAAGATTCTTTTGAATTGCTGAAACTGATGGAAGACGCTTCTGGCTATAAACCTAAGATGTGGGGCAGCAGTATAATAGGATTTGGGTCTTACCATTATAAATCAGAAAAAAGCCGCCAGGAGGGCGATTGGCCATTGGTAGGGTTTTCGCCACGCAAAGCTGCCATTTCATTATATGTTTATTCCGGTGCTGCCAGCCAGGAAAACTTGCTCACCCAATTAGGAAAATTCAAAATGGGCAAAGCCTGTATTTATATCAAAACATTGTCTGACATTCATAAAGAAACGCTTATCAAATTGATAAAATCAACCATTGAATTTTTGCAATCGAAATATGGGAATTCCTGATAACCGGCCTTAAATAATTTTTTAAAATAATAATTATGTAAACTTTTAAAAGAAAAAAAGATGGCAATTGTAAACACATATTTAAATTTTAATGGAAACTGCGAAGAGGCATTTAACTTTTATAAATCTGTTTTTGGTGGTGAGTTTATCTATATCGGGCGATTTGGTGAAATGCCAGAAAGTGATGAATACAAAGTGCCTGAATCAGATAAAAATAAAATAATGCACGTGAGTTTACCCATTGGGAATTCAATTTTAATGGGAAGTGATACAGGTTGTGATTGGGCGGCTTCATTCGTTCAGGGAAATAATTTTTCAGTTTCGGTAACCCCGGAGAGTAAAGATGAAGCCGATGCATTGTTTCAAGGCCTTTCATCTGGTGGAAAAGTAACGGTACCCATGAACCAAACATTTTGGGGCGCTTATTTTGGAATGTTCACTGATAAATTCGGTATCAACTGGATGGTAAACTTTGAAACAAGATAAGCATACTTTGAACTGTGTTTTTATTTCTTTAATTTTTTTAAATTTCAGATCTAATGTCAACGCTCGAATTAATAGAAGCCGTGATCATCGGGATAGCAGGAGGCCTGGCGGGTAGAGTTTTGGTATTGTGGTTATATAAAAAATGTAAAAAATAAAAATGGTAAATGAGCCAAAGTACTAACTCCCGGAAAGCTGGTAGATGGGTGCAAATACCATTGGGCATATTACTTTTAGTTTTGGCACTAAACGCATTGGGTGGTGGTTATTACGGAATGGCAGGTGCAAAAGATATTCCTATTGAATGGTTGAAAGGTTCCCCCTTCCGGGATTATTTTTTTCCCGGCCTCATACTTTTAATTTTTGTGGGCGGTTCTGCGTTGGTGGCTGCCATTTTAGTCTTCATAAAACACCGGCTGGCAAAAAAAGCGGCATTCGGGTCATGTGCGATTGTGGTCATTTGGTTATCTGTACAGGTAGCCATTATAGGGTATGTATCCTGGATGCAGCCCGCAACGGCAGCACTAACTGTAATTATTTTTTTATTCACCTTTCAACTTCCTGTATATGGTAATTAAACAATTTTTATTTTGGCTTCCCATGATTATAATTGCATTTGCAAATGCTACTTTACGGGAACTGGTATTTATAAAATATTACAGTGAGATGAGGGCACATCAGTTATCTACCATTACTTTAATATTTCTTTGTGTAATTTATACCGGGTTTATATTCCCTTACCTGCACATTAAAAATTCAAAACAAGCGCTTTTAACAGGGCTCATATGGGTAATACTAACCATTTGCTTTGAATTTTCGTTGGGCCGGTTCACCCATAAATCATGGGCTTATTTGCTGCGTGACTATAATCTTTTAGCCGGCCGCATTTGGCTGCTTTTTATTTTATGCCTTTTTCTTTTGCCTTATATGTTTTATATGTTTAAGAGCAGGTAGCTTTTAATTTGCATAATTTTGCCGGTACATTTACCTGTAAATAGTAAGCCTGTACATAAAATACTGAATCGTAAAAAGGAATAATGTAAGATGATCTCAATAAAAAGAGCGACAGATCAAGATTATAAATCAATTGTAAGTATTGGCAATATAGCGGTAGGAGAAGCACACCGGGAAAGTTGTTCCGCTAAAGATATGAGTGAATACCTGCAAGTTCATTATAACGATACAGCCATTAGAGAAGAACTGGATGATGCAAATAATATTTACCACATCATTTATTTTAACAGCATACCCGTTGGATTTTCGAAAATTATTTTACATGCCGGGCACCCGGCAATTCAGCAGGATAACGTCACCAAATTAGATCGTATTTATTTACTTCAGCAATACCAGGGTCATACCTTAGGCTTCCAGTTATTAAATTTTAATATCAAACTATCAAAAGAAAATAACCAGGCAGGGATGTGGTTATATACCTGGGTTGGCAACAAGAAGGCAATTGGTTTTTATCTTAAAATGGGTTTCACAATAATAGGAGAGCATCAGTTTAAAGTTTCTGAAACATGCTATAATCCCAACCATCATATGTTTCTTACCTATTAGAAATATAAAAATACTTTGCAAGTTAAACAATACAAATCCCATATCTATAGTTCATGAATAATATAGAAATCAATGGTTTCATATCCTTAAGCAGAAAAATGAAATGCAGGAATAAAACTAAATAAACCCATTCCTGTAATCCATTTGGATTATAGGCAATTTCAAAATTTTGTTAGTTATTTGAATCTATCCATTTCTAATTTCAATTTCCTTTCGAAGAAGATTCTGTATTATTTTTTACAAAAATTTAATCAGCTAGGTATTCATTGTTGTGCAATTGTATTTGATAGCAATTGTAAGGTAAGAATTCTATGAAATTATAGGATTTTCTTATGTGGATAGGGCTTGATTTAAACGATAATTATCAAAATTTGGGTGACGCTCTTACAAAGAATTGGAAACATAATTTCTAAAAATCAACAAAAATATTGTATGAAAAAAATATTCCTGTATTTAATATTTGTATTTGCTGTACATATAGCACAAAGTCAAACACCTGAACTTTACAAAGACATTTTCAATTATACTAACTTCGGCTCTATTTCCGGGGATGCTGAATATACTACTGTTGGTAGCCTGGTATATTTTACTGCCACTGAACCATCAGTGGGCCTTTTTGGAAAAGAACTTTACAAAACAGATGGTAGTATGGCAGGAACTGTTTTAGTAACGGACATCATGCCCGGAACCGGTGCTTCCGGACCTGCCGGACTTACTGAAATGAATGGCTTGCTTTACTTTTCAGCAACTTCACCAAATGTAGGAAATGAATTAATGAAAAGTGAAGGCACAGATGCCGGCACTGAGTTGGTAAAAGATATTAATCCTGCTGCAAGCAATTCTTATCCTACCCAACTTACCAATGTAAATGGTGTGCTTTATTTTGTAGCGAATAACGGAGTTACCGGCAACGAATTATGGAAAAGTGATGGAACAACGGCAGGTACTGTTTTGGTGAAAGATATCAATCCTAATTATGCAACTTCAGGGACTAACAAGCTGACTGCTGTGGGTAATACAATCTTTTTTTATGCGACTGATGGTACCCATGGATACGAACTATGGAAAAGCGATGGCACAGAGGCAGGCACCGTAATGGTAAGAGATATTAACCCCGGAAGCGCAAGTTCGGCTCCTAATTATCTTACCAATCTTAATGGTACATTATATTTCTCTGCAACCGATGGCACTTCGGGTAGTGAATTATGGAAGAGCGACGGAACAGCAGCAGGTACCGTAATGGCTAAAGATGAATCACCTACTGCAGCTTCCCCAATAAATTTATATGTCTTTGGTAATAATATTTTTTATACCGCTTTTTCAGGCGATAATACAACGGGTTACGAACTTTGGAAATCAGATGGAACTGCAGTAGGTACCATGATGGTAAAAAATATCAATCCCGGAAGTTCGAGTTCACAGCCTACAGACTTTTTGGCTGTAGGAGGTACTTTATATTTTACTGCAGGTACCAATAATGAAGGGCGTGAGCTTTGGAAAACAGATGGAACCGATGCAGGAACCGTCATGGTTAAAGACCTCGATCCCGGTTCAGGAAGCAGCACTCCGGCTAACTTTACGTCGTTTAATGGAAAACTATATTTTAAAACTTCCGGAAACGTAAATGCTCTTTGGAAATCTGATGGAACTAATGCAGGTACCATTAAAGTAAATGATGCAGTAATTGGTCAGGGCACTTTTAACGATATCATGACAGGGCCAAACAAAATATTTTTTACTTACAATGGATATAAAGCAGGATACCCTTCTACAGCTACAGGTGCTGAACCCTGGGTGAGCGATGGTACAGATGCAGGTACTGTTTTATTAAAAGATATCAATACAAGGAACAGTACCTCCAATCCTTATTCCTTTTGTAAGATTGGCAATATAATTTATTTCAAAGCATCGGATGGAATTACCGGCAATGAACTTTGGAAAACAGATGGCACCGAAGCAGGTACTGTTTTGGTTAAAGATATCAGGCTGGGTACTGGCAACAGCGACCCGGTTTATCTCACCAATCTAAATGGTATATTATATTTTTCAGCATCGGATGGTACATCAGGTTTAGAATTATGGAAGAGTGATGGTACCACTGCAGGTACCGTCCTGGTGAAAGATATTTATGCCGGGGCAACCGCTTCCAGCATCAACTCACTAACAGTCTTTAATAATGCTTTATATTTTTCTGCTTTAAGTTCGGGTGTCGGTCGTGAGTTATGGAAGAGCGATGGCACAGAAGCCGGCACAGTAATAGTAAAAGATATTGTTACAGGTGCATTGAATTCTAATCCTAATAAATTGACCGTTTCAAACGGGATACTATTTTTTACAGCACAAAATGGTTCTAATACCGATGAAGAACTTTGGAAGACCGACGGTACTGACGCAGGAACAGTGAGGGTAAAAGACATTTATCCCGGCACAACCGGCTCCATCCCAAACCAGCTTATCAACTTTAATAACAAACTATATTTTTCTGCAACGGATAATACAGAAGGAAATGAATTGTGGACGAGTGACGGCACAGATGCTGGAACCATACTTTTTAAAAGCCTTGTAACGGGTGCAAATGGTAGTTTCCCAAAAAATTTTAAAGTAATTAACAACACGATGTATTTTGGTGGTGTGGCTATTTGGAAATCCGATGGTACCGCTGCTGGTACAACGGTCGTGAAATATACATCCTCTAACGGAAGTACGTTTCCGGCAGAATTTACATTATCGAATAACCAGATTTTCTTTACAGCTATTGCAAACGGCCTGGAGAAAGAGTTATGGAAAACCGATGGTACCGACGCAGGAACTGTATTGGTAAAAGATATTTTGCCCGGTGGCCTGAGTTCAAATGTTGAATTTTTAACTGATTTTAATGGCACTTTATATTTTAAAGCAAGAGGCGATGTATCCAGAACAGAATTATGGAAGAGTGATGGCACCGAAGCAGGTACAATTAGTATGAACCTTAATCTTATTGAAGGATCAAACCCATTTGAATTAACCGTAGTGAATGATATGTTGATTTTTACTGCCAATGATTTTTATAAAGGATTTGAAATGTGGAAAATTGTAAATTCTGCCACACCGCTCACCCTTTTAAACTTCACAGCCCAAAAGGATAACAATAAAGTACTTTTAAACTGGCAAACAAGTAATGAGATCAATACATCCTTGTTTGAAATTGAGAGATCTAATAATTCAACTTTTACAAAAATTGGGGATATTGCTGCTTTCAATAGGATAGGGCAGCATCATTATAAAATGTATGATGAACATCCCGAAAAGGGGACAAATTTTTACAGGTTAAAAATGATTGATATTGGCGGGCGATTTACTTACAGTGTAATTAAAAGAATAGATTTTAATAGCCAGGAACAAATTCTTATTTTACCTAATCCGGCAAGCGATGAACTCAAAATCAGGAATGCAGAACTTTATAATTTCCTGGAAGTAATAGATGCTTCGGGCAGAACCGTGATGCAGCAAAAAATTTCAGGTAGCCAAAAAGTAATAGATGTAGGAAAGCTTGCTACGGGCTTCTATATTTTGCGGCTTAGTGGAACAAATATTCAAAAATCATTGTCATTTGTAAAGCATTAAATTAAAACCCTATAAATAGCTACGGTAGATTTCATTTTCTTTCTGTAGCTTTTTTTATGTAAAATTTTCAACTGCAAATTTTATTCTGGATATTTGTATATGCCTTACTGCATGAACTTTTATTTTATGACAGGCAAAAAGGATATCAAATAAACATGGGCATTGGATAAATTGGATTTACCATACATAAAATCTGAAATTAAAAAAAGAGACCCTTTCTCTAATAAAGGAGATTATGGCCATGCGCTGATCATTGCAGGTAAAAAAGGTAGTATGGGCGCTGCAGTAATTGCAGCGAAAGCATGTTTACGATCGGGAGTAGGCTTATTAAGCGTTTCGGTACCTGGCGGTGAGCGCTGTATATTACAAACAACCGTTCCGGAAGCCATGTTGGTTATGAGAGAAGAAAGCCAGCTTGCTATGAACACATTTTCAGCCATAGGAATGGGCCCGGGTATGGGTATTGATCCTGCCTCTGAAGCATTACTCATTCAGGTGCTGGCCTCCTGCCAAATTCCCTTAGTTTTAGATGCCGATGCACTTACCATCCTTTCTAAAAATATAAAACTTTTAGAGCAGGTGCCCGCTCATACCATCATCACGCCACATGCCGGTGAATTCGACCGGCTTTTTGGATATCATACCAGCAACGAAGAGCGGGTTCAAACTGCCATTCAAAAAGCAAATGACTACCCAATCCATATTGTATTAAAAGGGCATCATACTGCCATTGTTTCAGCCGGTGAAATATCTTATAATACTACTGGCAATGCGGGCCTCGCTAAAGGAGGTTCTGGCGATGCCTTAACCGGTATGATTACTGCTTTCCTGGCACAGGGATATGCTGTACCCATAGCAGCTAAATTGGGCGTATTCATCCATGGAATGGCAGCAGACATAACCTTACAAACCCAATCAGTGGAAACTATGATGATAACTGATGTAATTGATCATATGGCAGATGCCTTTAAAAAGATTACCCAGTAAGCATCGCTGAAGCCATTCGTAAAATTCATTCCTCCTATTCATATTTGGATAAGTAAAAGCCCTGCTTGGGGTATTATTTCTTATACTTCATCCTCATTTTCAATAACCATAGTTTAATATGACTTAGATTTATTCTACAAAACCTTATTGAATGTTTATATAGGTTGAGCAGTTTGATTTTCATCCCGGGCGAAATGGATACACAGTAAAATTAAATGATCATCCCATGATGGCTTAACCATTCAAGTTGCTTGCTGAAGGATGAACCCTAATCCTGTTATGCATGCCCGTTTGCATAATTTCCAAAATCTTATTTAAAACCAACCAGCCTGCCATATCCTGCAGATGAAATTCTTATTCGTTCTAAATAAAATTATACAAACAAAAAAATTCTTCAATTATGAGTAACGCAAACCCATCACAAAGCAACAGTAATTATAGCCTGGGTTCTGTAAAAGAAGCCATCCAGGAAAAAAATCAAATGTTTGCCGCCGCTATGGCTAAAGGTGATGCAGCAGGAGTAGCAGCCTGCTATACCCTGGATGCTGAATTTATGGCGCCGGGTGCGCCTTCTGTACAAGGGCGTGCCAATATACAGGCTGCCATTGCAGGATATATTGCACAGGGCTTTACTGAATACACGGTATTAGCCACCATTGTTTACGGGAATATTGATGTGGTAGGTGTGCAGGAAGCCTATTCCCTAAGCCAGCCGGGGGGCGTAAATAAAGATGTGGGAAAATCTATCCAGCTTTGGAAACAGGAAGAAGGTTCATGGAAAATTTTCAGGGATTGCTTTAACTCTGATTTAACTCCATAACACCCAATTCACAATTATCAATTAACAATTACTATGCTTCATACTGATAAAAAACATGCCATCGAATTTGCCCATAAATTATTAAAAAATCATTTAGCGCAACCCGATGAAAAAAGAATAAAATTAAAAGGTTCCGGTGCCGAAAGCATCGAAGCTTTATTCCCAGGCACACGGGGCGATAATTTTATTTATATGCAGGAACTGATGTTGCTTGCATTGCAGGGAAATATTGATTCCCGTAAAAATTATTTTCCAAACGACCCGGATTATCTCGATAAAGAGATACAAAAATCACAGCCCTTTATTGATACTATGGTAATGATGGGACTGGAGTATGATAAACTCATTAACCAGCTAAAAGGATCTGGTGCATTTTTTAGTATGCGCACTATTGGCCACATGCTTTGGGATACCACGCTGCCCGGCATACTCGGCTATTTTGCTGCTTTACTGTACAATCAAAATAATGTGGCAGCAGAAGCTTCGCCGGTTACTACCATTATGGAAATGTATGTGGGTAATGAATTGTGTAAATTGTTAGGTTATAAAATTAACCCCATTGGTGCCGGCGATTTTCAATTATTAGATAACCAGGTTACCGGTTGGGGTCATATTACCTGCGATGGTTCTGTAGCCAACCTGGAAGGTTTGTGGATGGCGAGGAATTTAAAATTTTACCCCGTAAGTGTAAAAGCAGCCATTGAAAACGACCCCGTTCTTGCTAATTGCAAAAGCTTCCAGGTTACTTTGTTAAATGGCAAATCCGTTTCTCTGCTGGCATTAGACGACTGGTCTTTGGTAAATCTTCCTATTGACGAAATATTAAAAATACCCAACAAGATAGCTGCGCAATACCAAATAGATATTACCACCGTAAGCAATGCCATTGCCAATTACACTGTACAAAACATCGGTTACCACGATATCCTTACAAAATATTTACCCGGTATTTTTCATACACCCGTTTCTGTATGTTCAGCTACCCGGCATTATTCCTGGCCCAAAGGCGCCGCTATTTTAGGTATTGGCGCTTCAAATATGATAAGCATTCCGGTTGATAAAAAAGCCCGTATGGACTTAACTGCATTTACTGCCATGCTGGATAATTGCCTGCAGAAAAAAATACCGGTGATGAATGTGGTAGCCATCATCGGTACTACAGAAGAGAGCGCTGTAGATCCTTTAAATGATGTATTGGCTATAAGAGAAACGTATCGTAAAAAAGGAATGGAGTTTGCCATACATGCAGATGCTGCCTGGGGCGGTTATTATAAAACAATGCTCAATAGTAGCGATGAAAGCAATCCTTCTCATTTTACACATATCAGCGAAAAAGCGATGGTGGCCCTGCCCATGAGCGCTTATGTTACCGAACAATATAAAGTGTTGCAAATGGCTGATTCAATTACCATCGATCCACACAAATCAGGCTATGTACCGTACCCGGCCGGGGGCTTATGTTACCGCAATTCTGCTATGCGTAACCTGGTTTCTTTTACCGCACCCGTAGTGTATCATGGTGGGGTAGACCCTACCGTAGGTGTTTATGGGGTAGAAGGATCAAAACCCGGGGCTGCAGCATCAGCCGTATATTTTAGCCATAAAATGATCAGGCCAAATACCGATGGCTATGGTAAAATTTCAGGCGATTGTTATTTTAATGCAAAGCGTTTGTATGCCGCATTGGTTTGTTTAAATATTGCCCAGCTTCCCTTTTTTATTGTGCCGCTGGTACCCATTCCTGCCATACAACAAGGCTTAAGCCCGGCTGATATACAAAAGCAATATGAATTCATCAGGGACAGGATTGTAAACGTAAGCAACGAAACCCTGGTAGCCGATACAGAAGCCTTTGCATTGTTTAAAGAATTGGGCGGCGATCAAACCATCATCACTTATATGTATAATTTTTATAACAATGATGGTAGTGTAAACAGCGATATGGCTAAAGTAAATGCTTTGAACGATGCCATTTACCGGGCTTTTAGCTTTAGCGATAAACCTGGCGATACAGAACATATACCGGAAATTGTGGTAACTTCCTCATCTTTCACCCGTGGAAATTATGGAAATGTATTGATGGACGATTTGCGGGAAAGGCTTGGTGTTACCAATGGATACGATGATGCAATCAATTTTATTATATCTACCATAATGAATCCATGGCTTACCAATACAGCACAAGGGTCATTTATACCCTCCCTTATTGAAATTATCACACGTAATGTAAATACCATTGTGGCCAATATAAAATCGGGACAACCATCCGTTTCATAATTTTTTAAAACCAAACAATCATGTTAGCAAAAAATATTTACGGCGAAAATATAGATCAAATTAAATCAAAATACCAAAAAGTCATTTCAGATGGTTTTGCGCCTGCGCTTGCCATAGTATTTTGTTCTATTACACAGGATAGGAAAGCATTGGTTGATTTTTTCAATGAACAAAAGGTAGATGTTTTTGGTTCCACTACCGCCGGTGAAATATTGGATTCGGAAGTGATGGAAAAATCTACCGTGGTCATGCTGCTCAATATAAAGAAAGAGCATTATAAAATATTTACGGAAGAATCTGAAGATATTTATAAGGTTTCTAATGACATGGCCATTTTTGCGAAAGCCACTTTTGCCCACCCGTCTGTAATTGTTATTTCCGGTGGCCTTACCATCGATGCAGAGCAAATCATTAAAGGTGTTCATGATTGCGATGCCACACTGCCTTTATATGGCGGCCTGGCTGCTGACGATTTAACCATGAAGGGAACCTTTGTTTTCAGCAATCATTTTGAATCTTCTAATGGCATCATTGGTTTAATATTGGATAACGATAAAATAAATGTAAAAGGATTGGCCACCAGTGGCTGGGACAATATCGGTATCGAAAAAACAATTACCAAATCGGTAGGGAATGTGGTGTACACCATTGATGACGAACCGGCAGTAGATGTATTTGTAAACTATTTCCAGTTTACCGAAAGTGTTGACAATACAGCCGAGATCATTGCTCAAAATTTTGCCCAGTATCCATTGCAAATGACCAAAGATAATGGTAACGTGGTGCTAAGGGCACCATTGATGGTAGATATTGAAAGCAGGGCCCTGATATTTGCCGGCGGTATTCCACAGGGCAGCAAAGTGAAATTTTCTGTACAACCCGGGTTTGACCTGATAGAAAAAACGGCCGACCGAATCAGTGCACTTAAGCCCGGTATCCCTGAAGCGGATGCGTTGATTATGTTTTCCTGCAAAGCCAGGCACATGGCCTTAGGCCCCATGACAGGCGATGAAGCAGATAAAATAAGAAGCATCTGGAATAAACCCTTAATTGGTTTCTTTACATATGGCGAAATTGGGGCAGCAAAAAACTGTACCTGCGAATTTCATAATGAAACCTGTTCAATGGTTATTTTACAGGAAAAATAAATTATAAGTTAACAACTAAAATTATTTTACAGTTTGCTGGAGCAATTAATTAAAATTGTTGATGAATTAGTGCTTTCTGAGGAGCAACGGGAATCGCTTTTTACAGAAATAAAAGCGATTAAAAAAAAACTGGAAGTAGCTGAGTTCAAATATAACCGTACACTACATGATAAAGCTGCCATCACCAATGTACTGAATGCCAGCATCCAGGAAATAGAAAAACAGAAAAAGAATATTGAGAATGCTAAAAATGTAATTGACAGGAACCTTGCAGAATTAGACATGCAAAAAAAATTAACAGAAGAAAAGAATGTAGAGCTGAATGAAGCCATGTCTATCCTTAAAGAAGCGCAGGAACAACTGATACAATCAGAAAAGATGGCTTCACTAGGCCAGTTAACGGCAGGTGTAGCACATGAGATCAATAACCCGATCAATTTTGTATCGGCCAATATTAAACCCTTAAAAGAAGATTTAGCAGAAATTATGCAATGCATCCATTTATACGACCAGGTGATTGCCGAAAATAAACTGCAAACATATTTTGAAAAAGTAGAGCAGTATAAAGATGAAACGGGCATCTTATTCTCGATTGATGAAGTGAAAAGCTTGTTGAAAGGCATAGAAGAGGGGGCAGCCAGGACATCAGAAATTGTAAAAGGGTTACGTAATTTTTCAAGGCTCGATCAGAATGTAGTAAAGAAAGCGAATTTAAATGAGGGGATTGAATCAACACTCGCTTTACTTCACAGCGCCTATAAAGACAGGGTAGAAATTGTAAAAGAACTGGGTGAGTTGCCCGAAGTAGATTGCTTGCCTGGCCAGTTGAACCAGGTATTTATGAATATTATTTCAAATGCCGTGCAGGCAATTCCCGGCGAAGGGAAAATATTTATTAAATCATGGGCTACCGGGCAAACGGTGAAGATATCCATTACTGATACCGGCCAGGGCATGAGCGATGAAACAAAGAAAAAAATATTCGACCCTTTCTTCACCACCAAAGAAGTGGGTAAAGGCACGGGGCTTGGGCTATCCATCAGCTATGGCATCATCCAAAAGCACAATGGTAAAATTGAAGTAACATCTCAAAAGGGAAAAGGAACCACATTCATTCTTACGCTTCCTGTTCAGCAAATAAAAAATGATAATTTAAATACACTATAAAAACAAATGGAATCTAAAGACAATCACGACTTCAATATCTTGTACGTAGATGATGAAGAAAATAATCTTACCTCATTTAGGGCAGCTTTACGCAGGTACTACAATATATATACTGCACAAAGTGGCGCACAAGGTATGGAGATCATTAATAACCATGATATTCATGTAATCGTTACTGACCAGCGCATGCCGGGTATGACGGGCGTGCAGTTTTTGCAGCATATACCCGATGAGCCCGATAACGTTCGCATGATATTAACCGGTTTCAGCGATATGGAAGCAATTATTGAAGCCATTAATACCGGTAAAGTGTACCGCTATATTACCAAGCCCTGGGATAAAGATGAACTCAAGATTACAATCGATAATGCTTTGGAGGCCGTAAGGCTCAGGCGGGATAATAAACACCTAATATCTGTTTTAAAAGAAAGCAACGAAAACCTGGAACAAAAGGTAAAACAGCGTACCATTGAAATTGAAAAAAAATCAATTTTACTGGAAGCCGAAAAAGAAAAATCGGAAAAATTGTTATTAAATATTTTGCCCGAAGAAATAGCCGAAGAGTTGAAACGGTTTGGTAAATCCTATGCACGTAAGCATGAGCAGGTGAGCGTGATGTTTACCGATATCAAAAGCTTTACATCCATTTCAGAAACCATGATGCCCGATGTATTAATCACACAACTGGATGAAATATTCCGGGGTTTCGATTATATCATTGAAAAACATGGAATGGAAAAAATAAAAACCATTGGCGATTGTTATATGTGTGCCGCCGGTTTGCCTACAGAGCGGACCGATAATGCAGTACTGGCCGTGCATGCCGCACTCGATTTTCTGGAATTTATGAATGGGTATAATACCACTAAGAAAATACAGGGGTTACAGGAATTTGAAGTGCGGATTGGCATTCATACCGGGCCGGTAATTGCGGGTGTGGTGGGCATCACAAAATTTGCTTATGATATCTGGGGCAGTACAGTAAACGTGGCATCGCAATTAGAACATCACAGCATGCCGGGGAAAATCAATATTTCGCATCAAACCTATTCTTTAATTGGAGATCAATTTGAATGTGAAAGCCGGGGTAAAATTCCCACCAAAAGCAAAGAAGAAATTGAGATGTATTTCTTAAAATCAAAAAAATAGGTTATGGGTACAATCTGTATGATACACTTAAAAATTAAACTGCCCTTATGAAACCTTTATTTTATTTCTTATTTATCGTTATCAGTTTGTTTTTTACAAGTTGTACTACCGGCACCCATCAAAAGGAAAATGATTTGGATAGTACCGTAACCAACCCTCTCTTTACCATTGCGCCCATACAATATGCTGATTCTTCAGAAAAAGCATTTACATTAATGGCCGCCTTTAAATTTGATTCCTGGGCAGATATGCTTGCAGATACCGTAGTTTACAGTTTCCCGGATGGCGATGCCGTAACCCGCACTACCTTGCACGGGAAAGATACCCTGGTCAACTGGTGGAAAAACTGGGTGGCAACTTCCGGTATTCAATCCATGGCCATGGATGCTTTTAATCATGTACCCATCCAGGTTATCTCACAACCGGAAGGTGGATTCCCCATGGGCATTTATGATCTTGTATATTTTACCAATACCCTGGTTTTTCATGGCAAGCCCATTGGCTTACGCATGAATTTTTCGGTTCATTTTAATGCCGATAAAAAAATTGATCATTATGCATCCTATTACGACCGGAATGTAATAATACAAGCATCCGGTAACAATGTATTGAAGAAATAATAAGCTTCTTAAGGGCATTTTTTTAAATAGAAGGTATACCCATTATCCAAATCCTTTTTTATGAATCACATATTCCGCAACCGTTATATACAACATGTAGAAAACGGGATTGGCTGCATTTTTTAATTTAATTCTTTTCTCCTTTTTTTATAAAATAAATCCACTCATTCGGACAATAAATCACCTCATTCGTCCTGATTGGGCTTTCTCCCACATTCCTTTTACTTATGTTTATACAAGCAAATTCACCCATCCCAGGAAAAATATTACCCCGAAATGATTCCGGGGGAAACCTATAAAATCGCCGCTGTTTTCATAACTAACCTTCCTGCAAAGGTTTTGCAGGGGCGATTCCGAAAAGCCTCATGAGTAGGAAAATTTAAAAAATAAAAAAAATGAAAAATTGTATCAAACAGCTGCTCTTCTTATGTATGGGAGTGGCATTGCTCACGGCCTGTAACGATGCAGGAAAATCTTCTGAAAAAACTGGAAAAGATACTACTTCGGTTACCATGAGTGATCAAAAAATGGATTATCCTTATACTATTGCGCATCCGGATTACTGGCAAACGGGAAGTCAGCAGAATACGATGAATGTATTAAAATCACTGAAAGCCTGGGAAAATAAAAATATGGATGAATCAATAAGCTACTTTGCCGATTCCGTAGAAGTGCAGTTTGATGGGATAGATAAAAAAGTATCCCGGGATACGTTAAAAGCATGGATTTCTCCATCACCCAATATCATCAGCCATTCCGTAAAAATGCAAGATTGGGAATCTGTTATTTCCAATGATAAAAAGGTTGAGTATGTTACCATTTGGTACAGGGAGTATGCGGAAACAGCAAAAGGCAAAGATTCAGTAGATGTAGTAAATGATTTAAGGATGAAAGATGGTAAAATTATTGGGATTGATCAATATACCCGGAAGTTACACTAATTCGTACCCGGTTTTTTGATGGCTCATAATTTTTATGAGCCATCAAATTTTTCATGAGACCCGTTAAGCCCCCTCATCCCATACAAGGGCGCTAATTGCAGGAAGAATAAATATCAGCATTTGATTAAGGCTTTTATTACAAGAGTTTTTAAAAAAGAAAGTAACATTTTAAAGAAAACAAGTAAATAAAAAATATGAGCCAAACGAAATCCTTACAGAAAAATAAAGAATGGCCGGCTCTTTCGGAGCATCCTTTTTTTCGGTATTTTAGTTTTGCCATTTTATATGTTGCTCAGGGTATCCCCGAAGGGATGACATTTTTTGGTATTCCTGCCTGGATGGCTATGCATGGTAAATCACCCGGAGAAATTGGCGCTTTTATTGGAATCATTGGCTTGCCCTGGAGTTTTAAAATTCTGGTAGCGCCGCTTATGGACCGGTTTAGTTATTTACCCATGGGAAGAAGAAGGCCCTGGGTGTTGATTGGCCAATTGGGATTAATGATCAGTTTTATTTTAATGTCAATGGTTCATGATCCGCTCAATCATTTATCCTTATTAATGGTTGCTGGTTTTTTTGTGAGTTTTTTTGGGGCATTTCAAGATGTAGCAACAGATGGAATGGCAATTGATATTGTGCCGGTTCCTGAGCAAGCCCGGGCTAATGGGGTGATGTGGGGCGCAAAAACAATAGGTATTTCTCTTTCCCTGGTAACCGGAACCTGGATCCTTAATCATTACGGTTTTCAAGAAGCCATACTTGTTCTTTCATTTGCCGTATGCCTCATTATGCTGGTACCCCTTTCTTTGAGAGAAAGACCAGGAGAAAAAATACTTCCCTGGACAGCAGGACAAACAACCCCGGCAGTATTAAAAATTCAATTAAATAGTTTTTCTAAAATTTTTAAAAGTCTTTTAAAAGTTTTTATGTTGCCATCCAGTTTATTAATGAGCCTGGCGTTCTTTTCATTTAATGCAGGGGTTGGTTTAATTGATGCCCTTTTCCCGGTGTTCACAATACAGGTAGCCGGGTGGACAAATGAAGGTTATTCCCATATTTTTTCAATTGTAAATATAGTAAGCGGTTTATTGGGAATGTTGGCCGGTGGGTTCCTGTCTGATAAATTTGGCAAAAGAAAGATGCTTAATATTTATCTTTTTTTACTCATCGGAATCATTACGGGTATGGCAGCTTTAAAAGCGTATTGGCATAGTGAAATTATAATTACCGGTTTTATGGCTTTGTATTATGTGTTGTATGTTTTTATTTCAATCGGTTGTTTTGCCATTGGAATGGAACTATGCTGGTGCCGGGTTTCGGCTACACAATTCACACTTTATATGGCTATTTCAAATATGGGCAGGGCCGTAGGGGCATCCTTGCTGGGACCGCTAAAAGCCAGGATGGGCTGGGAATTTGTGATCCTTGCGGTAGCTGCATTTGCGTTTACCTCGCTATATTTTATCTTTCGCCTAAGAATGAATAAGCACCTGGAAAGAATTAATGGAATTGAAACAGAACAGGCAAGTAAAGATTTTCAATTAACAAATTTGGTAGGTTCCAATTTGTAAATATTTATGTTATAAAAGTAATTGAATGTAGGGTACCAAATTGATTTTATTTAACATCCCGGTTACTATCTTTACTTGCTGAATTTACATTTTATAGAAGCCTGGTTTGCCAGGATATTAATCATGAAGGAAATGATTGCTTATTAAATAAAAATTAAAAATGAGAAATTACAAAAAACATGTATTGGTAATTGCAGCAATACTTTTTACAGCACAAGTACATGCTCAAATAACTGAAACAGGCGGCCAAAAAATAATTTATGGCAGCAATAGTAAAGCCGGGAACTATTTTGAAAGCCGGGGCTTTAAAATGTATTATGAAACTTATGGTAACGGTACCCCCTTATTGATCATTCATGGCAATGGGGGGTCCATAAATGATTTCACCAACCAGGTTCCTTTCTTTGAAAAACAATATCATGTTATCCTGGCCGATAGCCGGGCACAGGGCAAATCAATTGACAATGCTGATTCATTAAGTTATGAAATGATGGCAGATGATTTAAATGCATTACTTGATCATTTGCATGTAGATTCCTGCTATGTAATTGGGTGGAGTGATGGTGGCATCAATGGATTATTATTGGCCATCCGTCATCCCGGTAAAGTGAAAAAACTGGCGGTAACCGGCGCTAATTTAGTGCCGGATAGTTCGGCCGTAGAACCGGAAATTTTTACCTGGGCAAAATTCCTCAGCGATTCAATTAATAAATTACCCTTATCACCGGAAGTAAAGACAAATCGAAAACTATTTAATCTGCTGGCACATGAACCTCATATTACAGTTGCACAATTACAAACAATAAAATGCCCGGTGCTGGTGATAGGCGGCGACCATGACGTAATTCGGCCAAGGCATACGATGCTGATTGCTGAGTCAATCCCAAAATCTTATTTGTGGATACTACCCAATAGTGGCCACTCTACACCTATTGTTTATAAAGAGATTTTTAACGAGGGCGTGAATAACTTTTTTAAACAACCATACAGGGAAATTACAGGTTTACAGCGGTTACATTAAATATCTAAAAGTAAAAAAATAGAACCAATTAAAATGCTATAAAAAATACAGATGAAGGATTACAAAGAATGGTTGCTGTTCCCTGTCGCATACATTTGACGACGAAGATCACGTGTTGGTAATGCCTGCTATACTCAGCAGAACATTGAGGGTATTGTATGGAAGAGATGGAAAATTGTAGAACTACGAATACAAAAATTGGAATATGAAACTATCAAAACTTTTTATTACCTGCCTGTTATTTTCTTCAACAACAACATATGCCCAATCCTACAAAAAATACATGCCAAAGCCATTGTAGTTGATACACATAACGACATACTGATGCAGGCCGCAGATATTGGAGTAGTATTTGATCAGGACCTCACCGGCAAAACACACAGCGATCTTGCCCGCTGGAAAAAAGGGGGGCTGGATGTGCAGGTTTTTTCTGTGTATTGCGATGGGGCGCTTAAAAAAGCCTATGCCTATGCCAACAGGGAAATGGATAGCCTTGATGCAGTGCTGGCACGCAATCCCGGTAAAATTGTAAAGGTGGCCAGCTATGCCGAATTGATGAAAGCAGTAAAGCAACATAAGATTGCCGCTATGTTTGGCGTGGAAGGCGGCCACATGATTGAAAATAATTTGAACAAATTGCAGGCTTTGTACAATCGGGGTGCAAGGTATCTGACGTTAACCCATAACGTGTCACCAAACTGGGCGACAAGCGCAGCAGATGAAACCAATCCCAACCCTGTTATCGGAAATGGCCTAAACGCAGAAGGAAAAAAAGGATTAACTGCATTTGGAAAGCAGGTGGTGGAGAAAATGAATCAACTGGGGATGTTGGTTGATGTAAGCCATGTGGGAGATCAAACCTTTTGGGATGTGATCCATTTAACTACGAAACCGATTATTGCCTCACACAGCTCGGTGTACAGTCTTGTGCCGCACCGGCGCAATTTAAAAGATGAACAGATAAAAGCCATCGCTAAAAACGGCGGTGTGATACAGGTGAATTTTAATCCCGGGTTTATTGATAGTAGTTTCGACAGGAAAGAAGCCGTTTTTTTAAAAGAACATAAAGCAGAAAGTGATTCACTTTTAAAGAGCGGCATGGATGAATGGTACATGATGACTTACCTGTATAAAAAATATGCAACGGAAGCAGAAGCCATACGGCCGCCATTATCCATGCTCATTGACCATATTGATTACATTGTCAAATTGGTAGGAGTTGATTATGCTGGCCTGGGCTCAGACTTTGATGGCATTAATCTTACACCTCAACAGTTAAATGATGTTACAGCCTATCCATTCATTACAAAAGCATTGGTGGAAAGAGGATACAGGAAAAAAGATATAGATAAAATATTGGGCGGAAATTTTTTAAGGGTATTGAAAGCAAATGAAGCAGATTGATTACTCAGTAAAAAATTAGTCAAACATTCACTAACAAATAAATATTATGCTGTATAAATTCATTAAGTGCAATAGAAATCATACTCTGAAACTTCTGCTATTATTTTTAAGCCCAGCAGTTTTGAGTGCGCAGAATTTAAGGTCATCATTTGACAAGTATCTGAATGCCGAATCTGCATTGTACGGTTTCAATGGAAATGTACTGGTGGCTAAATCCGGAAAAATTATTTATCAACGTTCTTTTGGCTTAGCAGATTTTAGCACAAAAAAAACCCTAACTAAAAAAAGTGTTTTTGATATTGGTTCTATTGCAAAAGAATTTACCGCAGTTGGTATATTAATGTTAAAGGATAAGGGACTTCTATCTTTATCTGATTCACTCGGAAAATTATTGCCACAACTACCATATTCTAATATTACCGTACAACAATTACTCACACACACTTCAGGTATGCCCGATGGCTATGACCTGGTTGAAGAATATTTTGACCATAAAAAAATTGCCACCAATAATGATCTTTTAGAATTACTGGCAACAAAGAAGCCAGGCTTATATTTTAAACCCGGTGAAGATTTAATGTATTCCGGAACCGGCTTTAATCTTTTAGCCTGCATCATTGAAAAAATATCAGGAGAATCCTACCAACATTATATGAATGATAAGATTTTCAATCCACTTGGGATGAGTAATTCAAGGGTAGCTAATTTCCCGAGGCCACCGGGCAAAATTCTAAACTACGCCGAAGGCTATATTTATAATGATAGCATAAAAAAATATATCTGTGCAAATAGTCAGTATAGTGATTGGGCAAGCTATTTTAGCGGCATTACAGGAGAAGGAATGATTGTAACAACTACTGAAGATCTTTTAAAATGGGACCGGGCTTTACAAAATAATATATTGCTTTCTGCTGCTACGCAAAAGGAAATGCTTACCATTCAGGCTATAAAAAAAACATTTCCTTTTGTACAATTTGGTTTTGGAATGAGGGTGGGAGAAAATCAATTGGGAAATTATAATTTCCACAATGGATGGTTTCCAGGGTATAAGAGCATGCACATCCATTATGTGACAGACGATATCACCGTAATTGTATTATCAAATAATGAATCGCAATCGGAATTTATTGCTGATGGTTTGGCGACCATTGCCTTTGGTAAAAAAATAATCCAACCTGTTATTCACAAAGAAAAAAGATCAAATGTGCCCCTGACTGAATACAAGGGGAAATATATGATGCCACTTACGAGACCACCATATATGATAGATTTCCCGGTGGAAATTATTGAAAAAGACAATGCACTTTACATCCATCCTTTCAACGGGAAAGACATAGAACTTAAACCAGAATCCGACAATAATTTCTTTTATGCCGATGGTACGGATCGACAAATAATATTTGAAAAGGATAATAAAGCAAATATTTTAAAAGTGTGGCATATCGCCTGGGGAGTGAAAAAAGAACTAAAGAGTATGAGGGCGGAAACGAATAAATGAGCAATACTTTATCAACCATTAATCAATAAAGTACTGGTAAAAAAGGGTACTGAAAAAAGACATCAACAAGATTTTGGAGGAAATTTTTTAAAGGATTTAAAAGCCAATGAGGCAAAATAGTCTTCCTTATTACAACAAAAAAAATACAATACATGCCCATTGGAAAAACAGATGAAAGATTAAAACGTGAAATAGGAGGAGACTCATTTAGACAGGGCTATTGATGCTTGTTTAGCCATTAAAACCAAATTACAAGAATTACCCGCCGATCATGGCTTTAAACCTTCCGTTTCAATAGGTATAAACAGTGGTGAAATGATATCCGAAAACATTGGTTCGGCAACTTTAAAAAGATTAGATTACACGGTAATTGGCAACACAGTGAATACAGCTCAGCACCTGCAAAGTGTGGCGGAAGAAAACCAAATACCCATTACTGAAAAGAGCTACCAACTTGTAAAAGAATCTTTTAATTGTAAACCGGTGGGCAATAAAATGCTGAAAAATAAATTGCATGAATACATGCTCTTTGAAGTTATCAATTAACCCCTTATTTTTATATCATGCAATTTGATCAGTTCTATTCCTTTATTATTCAAAAATTAGAGTCGGGACTTCCTGCACATCTAACTTACCATACTACCCAGCATACCTTATATGTAACCAATAAAGCAGCCCATCTTGCCAAAGAAGAGGGCGTTACCGGCGATGATTTGCTGATACTTAAAACAGCAGCGCTTTTGCACGATTCCGGGTTTTTACAAAACCATGTGAACCATGAAGCTATTTCCTGCGAAATTGCAAGGGACCATCTCCCTCGTTTTGATTATTCTCCCCGGGAAATAGAACAAGTATGCGAGCTGATAGCCGCTACCAAAATACCCCAATCACCCAAGACGAAACTTGCAGAAATCTTGTGCGATGCAGACCTGTATTACCTGGGCTCTTCGGGTTATCCTAAAATAAGCGAATTGCTATTTGAAGAATATAAAAAAACAGGGATTATTAAATTCCGTTTCGAATGGCTTGCCACACAATCTGCATTTTTAAAAGCACATCATTATTTTACAAAAACCGCAGTAAAAGAACAGCAGCAAAAGAAAGAGCAATATTTAGCAGAGATAAATAGTAAAATAAAAGAACATGTATCAAAGAAACCCAGGCAAATTACCCGGCATTTAGTGCAAGACCTGGCATTAAACGCCCTGGGTGTTATCATTGCTGCTTTTGCATTAAAATGTTTTTTGGTACCCAATCGCTTTTTCGACGGGGGCGTAACCGGCCTCTCTCTTTTGTTTCATGAACTATACCACATCAACTTATCTGTTATTCTTATTTTATTGAACCTTCCCTTTATCATATTCAGTTTTTTCACCGTAAGCAAACAGTTTTCATTCCGCATACTCAGCAGTGTTATCTTCCTAAGTCTTGTATTATTAGCGATTCCTGAAATTGCGCTTACAACAGATAAACTGCTCATTTCAGTTTTTGGTGGTATATTCCTGGGGATGGGTATTGGCCTGGTAATGCGTACGGGTGCAGCGCTGGATGGTATTGAAGTGTTGGCGCTCTATACATTAAAACGAACTTCATTTACCATTACCGAAATTATCCTCTTTATCAATATCATGATCTTTAGTATTGCCGCCTTTAAATTTGGCATAGAAACCGGGTTGTATTCTGTGCTTACTTATTTTGCCGCTACCCGTACTATTGATTATGTGGTAGAAGGCATCCAGGCTTATACCGGTGTTACCATCATTTCGGGTAAGAGTGAAGAAATAAAATATGAATTGGTAAATCATCTCGGCCGCGGCATTACCGTGTATAAAGGTGAGCGTGGTTTTTTACCGGGCCATTTTGAAATTAGTACCGAGGTAGATATCATCTTTACTGTAATTACCCGATTAGAAATGAGGCGTATAAAAAACCTGGTGTACCGGGTAGATCCCAAAGCTTTTGTTTTTGCCAATACCATAAAAGAAGCGGGTGGTGGTATTTTAAAAAGAAGGCATGCTCATTAAACACTTTCTTAATTTGCTGTAATGAACAAGGAAATCATTGCTTATAATAACAGCCAGGAGCCGGTTTACCGGGAAATTTGTAATGAGCTTGCTATCCTTATTACAAATGAACTTACCGGTGCAGAAAATAAAATCTGGCATGCACATCCTGTTTGGTTTTTACAGGGTAACCCCATTGTGGGTTACAGTAAACAAAAGAAGGGGCTAAGGCTTATGTTTTGGAGCGGCGCAGGTTTTGGTGAAAAAAAATTAAATGTACCCGGTGCTAAATTTAAAGATGCATCTGTTTTTTATAATGATATTGTTGAAATAAATTCAAAAGATGTAAAGCGGTGGTTAAAAAAATCCATGGAAATACAATGGGATTATAAAAATATAATGGTAAGAAAAGGTAAATTAGCAAGATTGAAGTAATATGAAAGTTACGCCCGAACATAACGATCGAATAGCCAACATGACTTTTGCATCCGTATATCCTCACTATATTACAAAAGTTAAGCGTAAAGGAAGAACTTTACAGGAACTGCATGAAGTAATTGAATGGTTAACCGGCTTTGATGACAAGAAAATACAGGAACTGGTGGATGAAAAAGCAAGCTTTGAAACTTTTTTCAAAAAAGCAAAATTAAACCCCCATGCTTCTTTAATAAAAGGAATGATTTGTGGTTACCGCATTGAAGATATTGATAATCCACTTACCCGGCAGGTTAGGTATTTAGACAAGCTGGTTGATGAATTGGCTAAAGGCAAAAAGATGGATAGAATATTAAGGGCTTAATTTAATAAGGGGATAGTATCTGAATAAATTATTTTTAGCAATAATTAAATCATACCCTGTGCCGGCTAAACTCTATTTTGTTAATAGGCCCTTGCAAATAAAACCCGTTGCTTACTGGGCTTACCGCTAAATATACAAACCCCTTCTGCTACCACATTATCTAAGGGAATGCATCTAATGGTAGCTTTGCTTGCTTCTTTTATTTTTTCTTCGGTTTCTTCTGTACCATCCCAATGAGCGCTAATGAAACCGGGTGTTTCATCGAGCATGCGTAAAAACTCTTCCCAACTATTGGCTTCCCTTGTATTTTCTGTTCGGAATGCAAGGGCTTTATTGTAAATATTTTGCTGAATTTCAGCTAAGAGCTGTACAATATAATGGGTAAGCCCATCCATAGAAATGGTTTTTTTTTCTTTCGTATCCCGCCGGGCAAGTTCTACTACATTATTCTCCATATCTCTTAATCCAATGGCCAGGCGAATGGGAACGCCTTTTAATTCATGCTCGGCAAATTTCCAACCGGGGCGGCTGGCATCGCTATCATCATACAGTACCCGGATACCGGCCTCTTTCAATTCCTTCATGATTGCATTCACTTTTTCATGAATAGGCGCTTTACTATCTTCTCCTTTATAAATAGGAACAATCACAACCTGTACCGGTGCAATCCGGGGTGGCAATATCAATCCCTGGTCATCACTGTGTGCCATAATGAGTGCACCAATAAGCCTTGTACTTACGCCCCAGCTGGTAGCCCATACATATTCCTGTTTGTTTTCTTTATTCAGGAACTGAACATCAAATGCCTTTGCAAAATTTTGTCCTAAAAAATGGGAGGTGCCGGCTTGTAATGCTTTACCGTCTTGCATAAGCGCTTCTATGCAATAGGTATCTTCGGCTCCCGCAAATCGTTCACTGGCAGTTTTTACTCCTTTAATAACCGGTAATGCCATATACTCTTCTACAAAATCAGCATATACATTTAGCATCTTTATTGTTTCTTCTACGGCTTCTTGCTGGGTAGCATGGGCAGTGTGCCCTTCTTGCCATAAAAATTCAGTAGTACGTAAAAATAAACGGGTACGCATTTCCCATCGTACCACATTGGCCCATTGATTAATGAGTAAGGGAAGGTCCCGGTAGCTTTGTATCCAATCTTTATATGTACTCCATATAATGGCTTCGCTGGTGGGGCGTACCACCAATTCTTCTTCCAGTTTTGCTTCGGGGTCTACCATAAGTTTCCCTTTATTGTCCGGATCATTTTTAAGCCGGTAATGGGTAACCACAGCACATTCTTTTGCAAATCCTTCTGCATTTTTTTCTTCGGCCTCAAATAAACTTTTAGGAACAAATAAGGGGAAATAGGCATTCACATGACCGGTTTCTTTAAACATTTTATCTAATTGATCCCGCATGTTTTCCCATAAGGCAAAGCCATAAGGCTTTATTACCATGCATCCACGCACTGCGCTGTAATCTGCAAGCCCTCCTTTAATCACCAGGTCGTTATACCATTGGCTGTAATCTGCTGCTCTTGTTGTAATTTCTTTGCTCATGCTGCTTTTTAATTTCTATTTCGGCAAATGTAAGAAGTTCTGTTACTTGTATTATGAGGGAATAGAAATAATAACTAATTATTGTTTACATAAAAACTCCGGCAGGATTATGCTACCGGAGAGTTGTTTTATTTATTTATCGTTAAATAGTGCGGCTGGTATCAAAATTTTCTAATTCTTTACTTACCGCATTTAAAAAAGTACTTCCTAAGGCGCCATCAATAATCCGGTGGTCGTAGCTTAATGAAATATACATCATGTGGCGGATTGCAATACTATCACCCTGGGGAGTTTCAATTACCATGGGGCGTTTTTTTATTGCACCTACCGCCATAATGGCCACCTGGGGCTGGTTGATGATGGGGGTACCCATAATGCTTCCAAATGTGCCTACATTGGTAAGGGTGAATGTACCCCCGGCAGTATCATCGGGTTTTAATTTACCGTTCCGGGCTGCATGGGCCAATCCGTTTACTTGTTTGGTGAGGCCTGTTAAATTAAGTTGATCGGCATTTTTAATCACAGGCACTATCAGGTTGCCATTGGGCAGGGCCGTAGCCATACCAATATTGATGTCTTTTTTAATGATGATCTTATCTCCATCAACCGAACTGCTGAGCCAGGGGTAGCGCTTAATACATTTTACAATAGCCTCGATAAACAGAGGAGTATAAGTAATTTTCTCATTCTCTCTTTTTTCAAATTCCTTTTTTACTTTTTCTCTCCAGAGCACCAGGTTGGTAACATCACATTCTGCAAAACTGGTCACATGGGCGCTGGTACGTTTACTATCTACCATATGCTTGGCAATCATTTTGCGCATACGGTCCATTTCTATAATTTCTACATTCCCCTGGTAAACGGCAGGTAAGGGTTGGTTCTCTGTTTCCGGGCGCACAGTTTCTTCATTTCTCGGCATTACCTGTACTGATGATTTTGTTTCTGCTGCTGGCTGGCCTGGTTTACGATTGGCAACATAAGCAAGAATATCTTTTTTACTCACCCTGCCTTCCTGGCCTGTTCCCGGGATGTTTTCTAGTTCGCTCATGCTAATGCCTTCACTTTGGGCAATATTTAAAACCAATGGGCTGTAGAAACGAATTGTATTTGCGGTATTTGCCGGGGTAACCGGTTTTGCGGGTTGAAAGGGAACTTCTTCTACCACTTTGGCATCTTCATACTCTTGTTTGGGCGCTGCTGATTGATTTTCGGCTCCCTGGGTACGAATTCGTGCAATAACAGCCCCAATGGGTACCACATCATTTTCTTTAAATAATACTTCGGCTAATACCCCTGCGGCAGTAGAGGGAACCTCGCTATCCACTTTATCGGTTGCAATATCCAATAGAGATTCATCAAGGGCAACAGCATCTCCGGGCTTTTTATGCCATTTTAAAATGGTGGCTTCCATGATGCTTTCTCCAAGCTTGGGCATTACCAGGTCTATTACACTCATATAGCTAAATGGTTTAAAAAGTGGTTATTTGATGAGCAAAAATAAGAAAATCGGCATCAATAGCCTACAACACATTTCATAGAGTAGTATTTATATTTTGAGGAGCTGCATTCTTTTATTACATATCAAAAGGCAATACCAGCTTCTTAAATAAATTTCCGGTTTTAGGTTATTCATTTCAACTTCGAATCCTTAAAAACGGATGCGATTTTATTTATAGGTCTCCCAATTTTAAAGTGGCAGCATAGGATGAATTAAACTTTATAATTTCTACCCGGATGGTGAAATGCTGATAATCGGGGGCAATATTATGATTTGTATTATCAAATTGCCATTGTTTACAATATACGCTGTATTCATCGGGTGTACAGGGAAATGCCTTTAATTTGGCCCCATTTAAGTCAAGTGACTGAATAAGGATGACCCACTTATCAAATAGATTTTTTGCTTCGGTTTCCGAGGCCGGTGTGGGCATTTGGGCAGCTATATAATATGAATGATGAAAATGAAGCACCATGGGGTCATCCGTACCTGAAATTTCAAATTTAAGGTGGAAGGAATCGTCCCGGGCACGTATATTTTTAAAATGGGTGGGGTAGTCTGTCATAATATCAATTACCTGTTTTTGCAGTTTGGCTTTATCCTGGGCAAACAGGCATTCAAAGGAAAATAAAAAGATAAGGGTGAGAATGGGTTTCATTTTTTATAAATTAAAAATAAATTTTAAGGTATGATTGTTGTGATCGAATGTAATAATAGTGTCATTTTTTTTATGTTATATACATCCTGCTGATCTTACATGCAGGCCCCGCAAGGCTTTCATGAAAGAAATAAAAATAAATGTAAACCAGGAACGTAAAAATTTGATATAATTTTTGGATTCACTTTTTAAAAGTTAACTTTGCGCAACTAAATTAAAAAAATAAACTATAAATCATGAAAAGAATACTTTTTGTTCCGGCAGTAGCATTCTCATTATTCCTTGCATCATGCGGAGGAAATGACAGTAAATCAACAGAAACAGAAACCGCTCCCGAAACGACTACGGAAGCCCCGGCAGCAGAAGCAAAGCCAGGCGCTGATATCCCCGGTATTAACGATGTGGCCGTTACTGACAATATAGAATTAACAGGTAATGATGAATTAAAGTTTGACAAAACTTTATTTAAAATTAAAGCCGGCCAGGATGTAAAGCTTACTTTGAAAAATATTGGCAAAATGCCAAAAGAAGGTATGGCGCACAATGTAGTGATCCTTGCTATGGGTACCGATGTTCAGGCATTTGGAGAAGCTGCGGTAACCGAAAAATCAGCTGACCATATTCCTCCATCAATGGTAAGTTCTGTAATTGCTCATACTAAATTACTAGGCCCCGGCGAAAGTGATACCATCACATTTAAAGTAACTGAACCTGGTGTGTATGATTTTATTTGTAGTTTCCCAGGCCATTTTGGTTCTATGAAAGGTAAAATTGTAGCAGAATAATTTTATTATTAAGTTTATAAAAGGGCAGCCCGCAGGCTGCCCTTTTTATTTATTCCTTTTTGCCTTTCATAGTAAAGTGATTTACTTTATGCCCGATGGGTTTTGTTGTTTGTAAATAGTGATAAATTGCCGACAAATCACTGCTATCCATCCCGGCATACATATACCAGGGCATAGGCGTATTAGAATCAGAGGGTTTTACATCATTTAAATGATTGGCATCCTCGTAAGCTTTAAAGCGCTCAATAAAATCGGCTTCACTCCAATTTCCTATTCCGGTTTCTTTATCTGAAGTGATATTGGCAGATAATGTAACTCCATAGGGAAATTGAAATTCACGACCGCCACTAAAAATAAGTTCAGGAATAATTTGCCCTTTTTTTACGGGGGTATGGCATTCGGCACACCCGGCAGCATTCACTAAATAACCACCATATTTAACTCTATCTGTTTTGGGGGGTTTGGTAACCAATTGTGCATTTTTGGGTATGGTATTTATAATAAAATTCATCGGAAAATCCAGTTCATGGGAGGGTTGCTCACTTGTAAGCGGGGCTAAGCTTCGGATATAGGCAATAATGTCTAAAATATCTTCTTTATCCATTTTGCCATAATATGGGTAAGGCATAATCGGGAATAAAGCTTCACCTTTTTTGTTTACACCGGTAGTAATGGTTCGGAATATTTCCCCGTCTGTCCAATCTTTTAAATGATATGGGGTTATATTTTTTGAATAAATCTTTCCCGGCATCCCCACTTCTTTACCAAAATATTCACCGCCCTTTCCCAGCGTGTTTTTTAAAATGGGCCCCGAAAATTTATTCCAGTTGCGGGTACTATGGCAGTCAATGCACACGGTAACATGATTGGCCAGGTACTCACCATGGGCAATTCGCTGGGGGGTGGCAATAACTTTTAAATCGGGGGCAGCATCTACTTTGGGCAGAAAGAACTTTACATAACCGGCTACAGCTAAAATTAATACTACAACAACGATAAGAATGGATGAAACAATTTTTTTCATAACCTAAATAATTAAAAAGATGAATAATTTAGGTATTTTTCATATTATTAACCTGGTAAACACTTTAGGTTTGTAAAATCTTTAAAGAAACAGGATACGAAAGTTACAAAAAAAATATATAAATCTTTTAATATGGCAAGCAAATATTATTTTTTATTGGGGTTTATTTTATTGTTTTCCTGTAAAGGCCGTAATGCTGAAACTGTACCTATTAAAGATTCTCATTACAATACAGTTGAGCGACCTTCAAAAACGATGAGCTGTTTTGAATATCATAAAAACAAGGATACCATATCGCTGCATATTGCCAATAAAGAGGATTCTATTTTGGGTGAACTTTATTATAACCTGTATGAGAAAGATAAAAATTCCGGAACGGTAAGAGGCATCATGATGGGTACCACCCTGTACCTGGATTATACTTTTTATTCAGAAGGCAAACAATCTGTCAGGCAGGTTGCATTTAAACTAAAAGGAGGCTACCTGGTAGAAGGATATGGAGATATGATGATGAAAAACGGGGTTTCTTATTTTAAAGATACAGCTGCCCTGCATTTCAATGATTCATTGCAATTAAAAGAAGTAGAATGCCCGCAAGTTAATCTTTGATGTTGGCAATTTTATTGAAAATTGTATATAGTGACCTGATTTGTAATCGCTCAAATTGTTTTTTCCCGGTGGTTTGTATGGTTACAATTTTTGGAACATGTGCTTTAAGATCAAAATAATTATCACTCAGTTTTAATTCTGCTTCGGTACAATAGATATCTACATATTTGGCATCTTTATCACTGAGTAAAATAAATTTATCGTTTTGCAGGGGTGCAATATAAATACCCGGCTTTTGTAAATTTAAATACTTCGGATATATTTTATCTGTGGTAGTATCCATTTGCAGGTAAGCTTTTTTTACGGCGTAGTACCCGCCCTTTGGCCTTTTATAATAATCTATCAGGCTCCAGCTGGTAGCGGGCCAGCAATCGTTTAACTGCCACACCAGGGTTCCGCTGTTACGGGGTTGCTTTTTCATTTGTATGGCAATGCTGTTTTTTAAAATATAATATTGCAGGCATTGGGTTACATACCCATATTCTTCCAGGGTTAGCGCCGGTAATTTTGAAGTATCAAAAAAATACCTGTTTATGTAATAATTTAGTTTTTTAAATCCTTCATTTGCTTTTTGATGTGCTTGTACTTCATCAGCCTGGTAAGTTCTTTCATTAGGCAGGGTGTAAGTTTGTACAGTTTTAAAATCAGGCATTGCTTGCATACCATATTCACTTACAAATCTTCCGGTGTGGTTTTCCCAGCTTTCCCAATCTGCCAGTCCCCACCACAGCCCCCAATAATGGCTATCGCCGTGGGTATAGCTTTTTGGGTTTCCCCAGCCATACAGTGGTGAGGTAGAAATATAAGAGCGTAATCCGTCAAATTCTTTTACCCAGGCAGGCAAACTATCATTAAATAAACGGGTATAATTATTCCATACCCGGGCAGAATCTTCTCCGTGCAGGTTATAGCTATTTTGCCAGCCCCAGTGATGCCAGGCCTCCGCTATTTCATTATTCCCACACCAAAGTACTACCGATTTAAATTTTGATAATCTTTTTACCTGGTATTGTACTTCTTGTTTTACTTGTTTAAAAAAATCATCATTACCCGGGTACATGCCACCGGCAAACATAAAATCTTGCCATACCATTATATGTAAGGAATCACATAACCGGTAGAAAATATCCGGTTCGTAAATGCCACCTCCCCAAACCCGGAGCATATTCATACCCGCTTCTTTGGCCATCACTAACAATCTACGATAATCTTTTTCCCGGATTTGCGTAATCATGGCATCGGCAGGTATCCAATTGGCACCTTTTATAAAAACAGGTTTATTGTTTTTTGTAAAATAAAATGATGAACCTATGGAATCCGTTTCCTGCACTAACCGGGCAATGGGTTTTACCGGGCCAGGATCTGTTTTTGAAATCTTAGTGCATATACTAACGGGTTTATAAATACCAGCATTAATAAGGGTGGGCCCCCAATCCCAGCCAAATTGAAATTGAGCTTTACGGGCATATACCCGGTTATTATCAGGCAAAACCAGGGGTAAAGCCGCTTCGGCCATTTTTTGAGTGATATTTAATGTGGCATGAAAATATACTTTTAATTCATTAATACCGGGCCGTACATAAGAACGAATATGAATTTGCCAGGGATGAAACATATTATTTGTTTCCAGCACTTTTTTTTGATTGATGTAAACGGTAGCATAGGTATCCAGCCCTTCAAAATGGAGTACTACATCTTGTTTAAAAAATGCAGGTGAGATGGTAAAATCAGTTTTATATTCCCAATCCACACGGTCTATCCATTGCACTTTTTTTTCATTGTTGCTGAAATAGGGATCGGGAATTAAATTGTTTTTTAATAGGTCAGAATAAACAGTTCCGGGTACTGTAGCAGGGTACCATAGAGTACTGCCCGCTTGTTTAAATTGCCATTTTTTGCCCTGCAGTAAATCCTGGGCTTGCAGGGCATGATTTAAAAATGAAAAAATAAAAAGGATTAAAATCTTTATGCTTCTCATAATTACAAATGAGTAAGGTATTGCATGGCCTGTAATAACTCTTTTATTTCTTCCGGGTCTGCGGAAACAGATTCCGGTTTTTCTGGTAAGCAGGGATTGTGTTTTTCCATTGCCGATGGTTTTAATATCCTGGCAGAACTGTGAATTTCTGTGGCTCCTGTTTGTTGTAATAAAGTTGTAATATTATTTGCCCGAATGCCGCTTCCGGGCATAATGCGAATGCGATGATCGGCCAGGCTTACCAGGGTTTTAATATTATGCATACCCTCAATAGCTGTGGAATATAACCCCGAGGTAAGGATACGGGTACATCCACAATGAATTACATCTGTTAAAGCTTGTTCCATATTTACTACCCGGTCAAATGCCCTGTGAAAAGTAAACTCCATGGGATATGCTAAAGAAACCAGCAGAGAAGTCCGTTCCTTGTCAATGGTCCCATCAGCTTTTAATAATCCCGACACAACTCCGTCGCATCCTGTTTTTTTGCAAAACATGATGTCTTGTTTCATCACTTCAAATTCATCGTTTGAATATAAAAAATCACCACCCCGGGGCCTTATAATTGGGAAGAGGTCAATTTGTGTGATCTTCCTGGCTGTTTTAATCATTCCATGCGATGGGGTGGTACCCCCTTCAGCCGGGTTGGCGCATAATTCTATCCGGTGAGCCCCGGCTTTTTCAATTGTTGTACAACTTTCAATATCAAATGCAATTATTTCAAGCATAATTTGGATTAGCCAAAAAAATATTTAGCGGGAACAATTTTATTTTCTTTACTGTTTTTTACAGAGAATACAAACCCTTTTTGAATAGCATAAGCGCCGTATTCACCCTGTTTATTTATGGCCAGGAAACCCACCTGTATTTGCTTAGCTTTTTCCCGGTCCCGTTGAATAATGCGGTCACAAGCCTTCTTACAGGCCATTTGGGAGCTATAGCCGTTACGCATATATTCAACTACCAGGTGAGTACCGCAAATACGGATCACTTCTTCACCTACTCCACTACTGGTTGCAGCGCCAATTGCATTATCTACATACAGGCCGGCGCCAATAATGGGGGAGTCGCCTACACGGCCGTGCAGTTTAAAAGCCATTCCGCTGGTGGTTACAGCACCCGACAGGTTGCCTTGTGCATCTATTGCCAGGAGCCCCATGGTGTCATGATTGGCAGATCCGTCTTCAAAAAAAGGAGGAGCAAAGGGGCCGTTTTCTTTTTTATTTTCAATATTAATGACCGGCTTATATTCACTTTTTTTAAGCCATTGCTGATAAGCATTTTCGGCATCTTTAGAAAGGATGGCAGGTTCCAGTGCAAAACCATTTTCCAGGGCAAATTGCTGGGCACCTGCTCCTGCCAATAATACATGGGGCGTTTTCTCCATAACTTTCCGTGCTAATGATACCGGGTGTTTTATTCTTTCCACAGCAGCAACAGCACCGCAATTAGCATTTTCATCCATAATGCAGGCATCCAGTGTAACTATACCATCCCGATCGGGGTAGCCACCCAGGCCTACACAGCAGTTAATTTCATCTTCTATATACCGGGCCCCGGCTTCCACTGCATCCAGTGATTTGCCTCCTTCCTTTAATATCTTCCAGGCTTCGGCATTTACCGGCATTCCACTATCCCAAGTAGAAACTACAATGGGCTTTTCAATATTACCGGTTGTCTTGTAGGCAAGTAAGGGAGCTGTAAAGGCACTCCATTGTAAAAATTTTCTCCTGTTCATATTTGCAATTTCGGCTGTTTAGCTTTAAATATGATAAATAAATTGGAATTTGAAACCGAGGTATAGAAATATATTACCTGAATAATGAAAAATTTTGCCGGGTAGTATAATCTACCTTAAAATTTTTGTAAACCCCTGCCTTGCCCAATTTTACCTTCCCTACAAGACGCACTTGTACTTCTTTACTAAAAAGGGTGAGGATACTGTTTTTTAATAAATTTTTCATGTCCAGGTCAATAACAACCGGCAGGGTAAAAACATCCCTTTTGGGAATATTAATTTGAACGTTTTGGGCTGAATGGCCAACCAATGTACTATCAATAAAAACATCAAGATCTGCCCGGTTTAAATCCAGGCTAAAATTATTTGGATTATAATATTGCAGATCCACCATCAATTTACTGGCATCAAAACCCAGCTTGTCTAATCGCAGATTATTAAATCCACGGTACTCTAAATCTCTTGGCTCACGACAGGATGACATGAAAATGAATAAGAATAATGAGAGCAGGAGTAGGGGGTACCTTTTTTGTTTCATGAAAACTATTTAACTGGCTTCAAGATACAATTCTTTACATATTACCCCAAAAATCGTTTTTCGGTATTTTTAAATGCGGCTAAGGGTATTAGCATTCAAAGATTTTTATTTACAAAAGTAAATAAAATGATTAACTAATTATCTTAGTTTACATTTTTATAATTAAATATTGGTTACTAATTTATAAAAGTTATTTACCTAAAAATTATTTTTATAAAAATGAGCCTTATTTACCCTGAATTTAATTTTAAAATCTGTTTAATTTCCATTTTTTAATAATAATGAAAAATAATTTTTTAAATTGTTGATTAATAGATTATTAAAAATTATACCTGTAAAATTAATTTATATAAATTTAAATAGTATAAATTATTAATATGCATATATGCTAAATTTTCATTTTTAAGAGGAATGGGTATTGAGTCCTCAATCCGAAGAATATTTAAAGGCAGGACCTCTTATTCACCGGGTTAGAAAAATGTTGAATTTGATAAAAGGGAGGTGAAAAAATGGCAGGCTACTTCTTATATGAATGATTTTGTATGAATTGCTGTATTTTGTAAATGATATCTATAATGCGGATGATTATTTAAAAATAATCTAACAAAATTGGCATAATGATAAAATATGTTCAATTGCTTATATCTGAATGATTAGAATTACTCGAAATGTTCGGAATTTACGGTCTAAATCTTTGGAATTCTAAAAATCAATATTATGTTTGCATCAGAATTGAATGATTGCTTATTACCTCAGTAAATTCAAATTCTGGAATTTTTTTAATTCAAATATCCCGGCCACCCGGCCTGCTAAACCAAAAAAAAACATAAACCACAACGAATGAAAAAATTTATTACACTTCTTACTACTATTATTCAAAATAAAGTAGCTCCGGGAATTCTTCCGGTACCTGTTCAGCCTTATTTAAAGCTGATACCTATCCGTATAAAATAATTTCTATTCTTTGTTACATATGCTTATTTATAAGCATTTAGTTTAATCCCATATTCATTGCTGTGACGAACCAGTAACTTTAAAAGCGATGAAAATGAAACATATATTATTAAGTTCTCTTTGTTTAATTTTTGGAATTTGCAGCAGCATGGCCCAAAACCCTGGAAAAATGAAAACAGTTAACGCACGTGTTAGCGATAATCACCTACTCATTGACTGGATGGCGACAGATAAACCCGGAACTGCCCATTGGGAAGTACAGGCCAGTACTGATGCAAAGGAATTCACCACCATTGGGTATGTAATGGGTGAAGACCCCAACCAAACAACGCATTTTAAATTTAAAAATAAGCTTACTCATATAAAGCCCGGGTACCTTTATTACAGGGTATTGCAAGTAGAAAATGACCAACAAGTATTTGCGAGCAATATGGTAAAGCTATCAAAATAAGTAAAGGAACAGATGGCTTCCTAAAAAAGTTTTCTTTGGGGGTTACAGAACCAAAAGGTTCTTACCAAGAGCTGTATTTCTATACGGCTCTTTTTTTTGGGATAAATGGCAGCGGATTACAGTAAAAATATAAGTATTTTTGATGCTGCACTTTGCATTTCTAACCACTCTGTAATTATAGAAAGCCTCATAACTAAATAAAAGTGTAACAAAGCAAAATGAAAGCGTTAAAACCGGCATTATTATTTATAACCTTATTTTTTTCTTTTGCCAGTATCGGACAGAATTTTTCTAATAAAGGCAAGGAGTTTTATTTATGTTTTCCCCAGCATGTACCCAGCGCCGGTGTTTTTGCCACTTTAAGTATTTGGATCACTTCAGATAAAGCCAGTTCCGGAACCATTACTATGGCAAACGGTGCTTTTAATGCCAGTTTCAATATTCTTGCAAATGGTTTACAGGAAATACAGGTACCCTATTCGGTTGCCCATATTAGTAATGCTGAATCCGGCACCATTATACAAAAATCTATTAAAATAAAAGTGGATGCCGGTAAACCTCCCGTAGTTGCCTATGCTCAGCAATGGGGACAGGCAAGAAGCGCAGCTACTTTACTACTCCCGGTAATGGTGTTGGGTAAAAAGTACAGGGCTATTAGTTTTACTCAAAATGGTGCTGATGGCAGCGGCCAAATAGCAAAATCGCAATTTCAAATTATAGCTGTTAAACCCAATACCCAGGTACGGGTTACACCGGTACTGAATGGCGTAAGCGGCACACCCTTTACTATAAATTTTACAAATGCAGGCGATATTTATCAATACCAGGCAGACCAGGATGTAACTGGCTCATTAATTGAATCTATTGCCACCGGTTCGGGCAGTTGTTTACCCATCGCTGTATTTTCAGGAAGTTCTAATAATACGTTAGGTTCTCTTTCCTGTTCCGGGGGTTCCTATGATCCGTTGTTTCAGCAACTGTATCCTATAAGTAGCTGGGGTAAAAATTTTGGATTCATACCCTTTGGTGATTATCCTTTAGGCAACCCTTACCGGGTAATGGCTTCAGAAGATAATACCGCAGTATTTGTAGATGGAATCCAGGTAGCCACTTTAAATGCGGGTCAAATTTATCCTGCGGGTTTTACTTCTAATCCTGCATTAGTTACTTCGCCTGCAAATATTACTGCCGATAAACCCATTTGTGTTGCCCAGTATGCCCAGGCCCTAAATTGTGGAGGTGGTGGTTATGGAGATCCCGATATGGTGATCCTGAACCCGGTAGAACAGAATATTAAAGACATTACCATTTTTTCATCATCGCAACAGCAAATAACCAGGCAATGGATAAATGTATTAATGAAAACGGTGGCTATTCCCAGTTTCAGGTTGAATGGTGCTGTTCCAGCCACAGCTTGGCAGGCCATGCCTGCAATGGCCGGTTATTCTTATTTACGGCACCGGCTTTCCGGCCCCGGTTCGTATCGTATGTATGCTGATAGCGGCTTTAATGCAATTGCTTATGGCTTTAGTAGTAATTACGAGTCTTATGCTTATTCTGCCGGTACGAATGTAATTGATCTTTATCAGCAAATTGGGGTTACCAATACATATAGTATAGAGCCCAATCCATCAGCTTGCACAGGGTCGCCTTTTAAATTTAAAGTATCCTTACCTTACCTGGTAGATTCTTTAAAATGGGATTTAAGTTTAATGCCAGTTCCCCCCATACCGGCCGTTATCATACAGCAATTCAGTAATCCTGTTACTGGGCCAGACTCAGCGACAGTGGTTAACGGAAAACAAATTTACTGGTATTCGCTTCCCAACTCTTATGTGTATAACCAGGTAGGCACTTTCCCACTTACTTTACTTACCTATGCCCCCAATACCGAGGGTTGTGGTACCGAACAGGAAATATCATTTGACCTGGAATTGTCCGATCCGCCTGTGGCGGGCTTTAGTTTTATAGCTCCCCGCTGCGTGGCAGAAACCGTTCAGTTTACGGATACCACACCCAGCGCAAAACCGCTATATCTGTGGTATTGGCAGTTTGGCGATGCTCCCAGTGGTGCTTCTAATTTGGCAACCACACAAAACCCTTCTCATTTGTTTACCAGCCCGGGTATTCACCATATTCGTTTTTCTACTATTACCACAGCAGGTTGTATCAGCGATACGATTGATGTTCCTATTGATATACCGGTATTGCCTGCTGCGGCCATATCAGGAAATGCCCGTGTTTGTCAAAACGGAAATGCACCGCAAATAACATTTACGGGTAGCGGAGGTACGGCACCTTATACTTTTACTTATAAGATTAATAATGGAACGCCACAAACCATCAGCACTACCGGTAATGCAAGCACGGTAACTGTAAATGCCCCTACTAATGTAGCCGGCACTTTTATTTATACATTGCTAAAAGTAGAAAATACCGGTTCCTCTCTTTGCCAGCAAGCCCAATCCGGAACGGCTACAATAACGGTAGATCCTTTACCCACGGCTGTAATTGATGTGAGTAATATTCTTTGTAGAAATAGCATCGTCAATTTTAGCAGTAATAACTCTCTTGCCAATGCCGGTACCATTACAAGTTGGGATTGGCATTTTGGAGATGCTGCCAGTGGGCCTGCAAATAGTTCAGTAATCGCCAATCCTTCGCATACATTTAACCAGGCCATAAACTATACCGTTACCTTACAAGTAACATCCAGCCTGGGTTGCGTAAGCCCAGTAGTAAACCGGGCAGTAGCCATTCATAAACTTCCCAAAGCAGGATTTAAAGTGCCGGAAATTTGTTTATTGGATTCCTACGCAGAATTTACCGATACCAGCAGCGCCAGTTCGCCAGATGTAATATCGGCCTGGGAATGGAATTTTGGGGATGCAACAGCAGGGCCCGGGAATCCAAATACAGTAACCGGCGCAGGAGTGGTTCGCCACACATACCATGCTGTAGGTAATTACACCGTTACCCTTATCGCCATTACTGATAAAGGATGCCGGGATACTTTACCACAGGCCTTACAAATAAACAGCGGAGACCCGGTAGCCAATTTTGTATTTCAAAATGGCCAGGATATTTGTACCCAGGATACGGTAATATTAAAAAACACTTCAACAATTACATCGGGTAATATTACCCGGGTGGAAATTTACTGGGACAATGTAAATACCCCTTCTTTTTTTGAAGCTGATGAACAACCCACCAGCAATAAATTATATAAACATAAATATCCCGATGTAACCAATTTGCCACAGCAAACTTACCAGGTGAGGATGCGGGCATTTTCAGGCATCACCTGTTTTTCTGATAAATTAATACCCATTACGGTTCATGCAACTCCCAAAATTCAATTCAATGATATTCCGCCGGTTTGTATTGATGTACCTGCTTTTATTTTAGACCAGGCTACAGAGTTGTTAGGCATTAGCCCCGGCGTATCGGGTGGCGTATATTCAGGCGATGCAGTGCAAAACGGGGTGTTCAACCCAATGGCAGCCGGGGCTGGCAGTCATCTAATTAAATATACGTATACCAGCACGGCAGGTTGCATTGATACAGCCTTTAAGAATATTATTGTTTACCCGTTACCTACTGTAAATATTCCCCAGGATACACTGGTGTTACTTTCCGGCGGAATGATCAGCATCAATCCGGAGGTTACAGGTAACGGGCTTAGTTATTTATGGATGCCTAACCGTTTTTTAAATAATAATAAAATTAAAAGCCCTGTTGTATCTGCAACCCAGGATACTAAATACATTTTACTGGTCACTTCGCAAGGAGGCTGTTCAGCAACGGATAGTGTATTTGTGAAGATATTAGAAGCTCCCCTGGTACCCAATACCTTTACTCCCAATGGAGATGGTTACCATGACAAATGGGTGATCCGGTACTTAGATACTTATCCTGATTGTAAAGTGGTAGTATTTACCCGGGCGGGCCAAAAAGTATTTGAAAGTAAAGGATACAAACAACCCTGGGATGGTACAGTTAACGGGAAATCACTTCCTTCAGACACCTATTATTATATAATAGAACCCCAAAGTGGCCGAAAACCCATTACAGGCTATGTTACCATACTAAAATAATAATTCCGGCTTACAGACCATATGAAAAAAAGTTTATTGTATTTCAGCTTCCTGATTTTTTCCCTGGCTTCGCTGGCACAGGCAAAGCCTTCTTATACCCAGTATGTTTTAAACAATTACATTTTAAATCCTGCCCTCAGCGGCATTGAAAATTATACCGATATTAAGATCAGTAACCGCAATCAATGGAATCAAATTGACGGGCACCCGGTATCTACCTACCTGAGTGTGCAGGGCCCCATTGGTAAGTCAGATTTGCGTACCAGTGCCACTTCGTTCGGCGTGCCGGGTGAAAACCCAAGGGGAAAGCAATATTGGGAAGATTATACTGCTCCCAAACCACACCATGGGATTGGTTTTATTGCCATGAACGATAAAGCCGGGTATATTTCACGCTGGAGCGCATTTGCAACCTATGCGTATCATAAACCCCTGGGTGTACGCACCACTATTTCTGCCGGTTTTATGGCAGGCTTAAGCAGTATTAATGTAGACCGGTCTAAGATAAATTGGGGAGATAGTGATCCGTATGATCCGGCTGTGGATATAGCCAATGGGCTTATTAAAAAAATAAAACCGGAATTGGGAGCCGGGCTTTGGCTGTATTCAGCAGATTATTTTGCCGGCCTGTCAGTTTTAAATGTAATACCGGGTAAGGTTTCATTTGCTGAAAAAAATGATAAAGCTTCGTATTACGAACCTAATTATTTTTTTACGGCTGGTTACCGCTTCAATATAGGTGAAGATTTTAACCTCATTCCTTCTGTAATGCTGCAATACTGGCGGCCCCAGTTATTGGGAGTACATGTAAACGCAAAATTACAATACCAGGATAAAATCTGGGCAGGAGGGGCTTACCGGTATGGCGATTTGGTTTCGGGGTATAGTGGCATGGCAGGCGTATTTATAAGCAATACGCTCAATCTCAGTTATGCTTACGAAGTAGCTACCAGCAATAAAATGCGGGCATATACCGGCAACACCCATGAGATTATGATTGGGTTTGTTCTGGGTAATAAATATGGTGATACCTGCCCCAAAAATGTGTGGTAAACCTAATTCATCAGCAATACATTCACACTCCGTTGTAAAATATGAAAGGCAATTTCTGCCATTAAATTCTCTTTATCAAGTGTAGGATTCACTTCCGTTATTTCAAAACAACAAATTTTACGGTTTTGCATGAACTTACTGATCAGGTCTTCGGCTTCTCTTTCCTTAAGGCCGTTACTCACCGGTGTGCCGGTTCCTTTTGAGATAGATGAATCCAGGCTATCTACATCAAAGCTTACATAAATATCTGTACAATCACTCAGGTAGCGCAATACTTTCCGGCTTACGTTTTCGGCGCCAATTCGCCGCAGTTCGCTGGTGGTTATTACTTTTATACCATATTTTTCAATGAGTGCCTTTTCTTCTTTTTCATAGTCTCTTAAAGCAATAAATACAATATCCTCCGCTAATAATTTATTCTTTCCTTTGCCAATGGCTTTCAGCTCATTCCATAATTTTACGGTTTTATCATCTACGGTGTGGCTTTTCATTTCTATATTGTCTTCTCCCAACGCTGCCGCTAAAGGCATTCCATGCATATTGCCTGAGGGGGTTGTGTAAGGGGTATGCAAGTCGGCATGGGCATCAATCCATATTACACCCAATTTACTTTTCGGTTTTGCCATTTTAATTCCTGCAATAGTTCCGCCTGCGCTGCTATGGTCGCCACTGAGCACAACCGGGAAAAAATTATTTGTCATCGCATCATGCACCGCCTGGCTAAGATTTTTATAAACTTCTATCACCCCATGTATTCGCTTTGCATAGGGTGTATGAATGGGCTCAAATAAAAGCTGGTTTTCTACTTTAACTTTTTCTGAAGGGAAGTGTACAAAAAAGTTGCTCATAAAATCAAGCGCTGCTATTTTAATAGCATCTATTCCCAGGCTGGCACCACGGGTTCCTGCTCCAATTTCTGATGGGACTTCTATGAGTTTTATATTTTTCATATTACAAATTTAGGTTTTTCCCTTGTAAGGGATTTTTGCCCTTTAGCGTTCCTGCACAATGTATAATTTTAAAACGGGCAAAAAGATCTTCACTATACCAGTTTTCACTCCGGGTTTTTGTAATTACAGCAGCATGGTTTTTATTTTTATATGCAAATTGCATCATCTTTTCCTGCGATTGCCAAATACTAAAGGTAGCCTGGCGCAGGAGCGGCCATTCCCCAATTCCGTACGATATGATATAACCGTCGCTTGCCAGCATCTCTTTATTCACAGCATCTACATGTTTCCAAAATGATTGTAATCGATTGAGCCTAATGGTGGCCCGGGTGAGTACAGCAATCTTTTCGTTAGGCTCCAATGGTTGACCTGTGGCTAAAAATCTTTTTTTTCCGTCCCATAATCCACGGCTTTGGGCAGGTTCTAAAACAAAGAGGCAGGTTTCACATTGAAAGAAACGGAACCAATGAGAAATTATTTTACCGGTAATCTCTTTTAGTAATTCAGTTAAGGTATGGCTAACTGTAACAGTTGTTTTTAATTCCAGCAGGATGGCCCATTGCTGCCAGTCGGGTGTTTTGCTGAAACTACCATTTTTACCGCTGCCCATCAATTTATAAAAATGAACCTTTTTATTAAAAAACAACGGAATCCTAAAAAGCGCCATACTCAACAATGCAAAAAAAACATATCGCTTTCTATACCGGCAAATAATAATGGCAGTCTGCATTGCTGCAAGATGCAAAAAAAAACATTCCCGGTATCAGGAATGCTTATGAAATAATTATATTATTATTTTAAAATTGTTCTAAACGGCTAAAGAAAAAATCACCTTCTATCGCTGCATTTTCATCGCTATCGCTACCATGTACCGCATTTTCACCAATAGATGCAGCATATAATTTGCGAATAGTGCCTGCTTCGGCCTGGGCAGGGTTAGTAGCGCCAATTAATTTTCTAAAATCTTCTACTGCGTTCTCTTTTTCTAAAATAGCAGCCGTTATAGGGCCACGGCTCATAAAAGAAACCAGTTCCCCATAAAAAGGGCGCTCTTTATGAACTTCATAAAATTGACCTGCTTTTTCGGTACTTAACTGTGTCATTTTCATGGCTACAATACGAAATCCCGCATCGTTAATCATTTTTAAAATACCCCCGGTATAGCCCTTTTCAGTAGCATCGGGTTTTATCATTGTAAATGTTCTGTTGGTCATTTATTAAAAATTTTGGCCGCAAAGATAGGCAAATTGATTTTTCTTTAGAGGCGCATCAACAACGCTTCATGATATTTTTATGAAAACCTTAATATAAAATGAGGCAGGCGGGTATGATTAAATGGTTGCTTTAATGTTTTTATACTACTTTTGCCCGTTTTTATGCAGACCATTAATTTAATATATCCATTACTTACTTCGGCCAAAAAGCAGGTAGTGATTACGATGCACCAAAAGCCGGATGGGGATGCAATGGGTTCTTCTTTGGGTCTTTACCATGTTTTAATACAATTGGGGCATACCGTAACGGTAATATCTCCCACAAACTGGGCTTCCTTTTTAAATTGGATGCCGGGATGCGACCAGGTGCTGGATTTTGAAAAACCACAGCATAAAGACAAAGCCTTTTTGGCCATAGAAAATGCCGATTGGATATTTTGCCTGGATTATAATGTGCTTAGCCGTACAAAAAACATGGAACCGGTTTTGGCTAAAGCCAAAGGCGAAAAAATTTTAATAGATCATCACCAACACCCGCAAACCGATGCTTTTGCATTTGGCATCAGTGATACTTCAAAAAGTTCTACTGCTGAGATGGTATTTGACTTTATAAAAGCCAGCGGCCATGAAGATAAAATAAATGTACTGTCAGCGGAATGTTTATATGCAGGTGTAATGACGGATACCGGTTCCTTTCGGTTTCCCCTTACCAGTGCAGGCGTACATACCATGGTGGCCAGTTTAAAAGAAAAGGGATTGGAACATAGCAAAGTGCATGAACTTTTGTTTGATAATTTTTCTGAAAACAGGTTACGTTTTATAGGCCATGTTTTATTGAACCGCTTAGAAGTCTTTTTTGAATATAATACAGCCTTGATTGCTATTCCCCAGGCAGATTTGATAAAATATGATATTAAAACAGGAGATACCGAAGGATTGGTAAATTATCCGCTTAGTATAGAAGGCATCAAGTTGGCAGCAATCATTATTGACAGGGGAGAAGAACGCAAATGTTCTTTTAGAAGTAAAGGAGATTTTGATGTAAATATTTTTGCCCGAACTTATTTTCATGGAGGAGGACATAAAAATGCGGCAGGTGGCCAAAGCACGCTAAGTTTAGAAGAAGTGAAAAATAAATTTATGCAGGCATTAAAAGATAATAAAGACCAATTAAGCGATTATTCATTTTAAAATAACACATAACAAATATCAAATTCACATGAAAAGAACATCCTGTTTTTTATTGGCAGCAGTCTTATTGTTTTCTGCTTGCCAGCAATCATTTAAAAAAGGAGAGCAAGGCCTGGAGTATAAAATTATTTCAGGGTCCAAAGGCGAACCCATTAAATATGGAGAATTTATGCAAATGGAAATTGCACAAATTTACAGCAATGGTAAAAAAGACAGCATCCTTTCTGATACACGCACCAGCAGTGGGGCTATCATTCAGCCACTGGATTCTATAAATACACCCAAAGAATATTTTAATATTTTAAAACAATTGAAAAACGGGGATAGCCTGGTTATTCGCATTCTTTCAGACAGTATTATGCAAAAGAACCCCATGGGGTTGCCTCCTTTTATGAAGAAAGGCCATTACCTGGTTACCACAGTAAAAATGATAAATGTTTTTAAAACAAGAGAAGAAGCCGAAGCTGCTTTTAAAGAAGAACAAGGCAAAGTGGAAGCCCGTATGAAAGAACAATCAAAAGAACAAGAGAAAAAAGACATAAAAACTTTAGAAGATTATTTTGCCAAAAATAAAATCCAGGTACTAAAAGCACCTGAAGGAACATTTGTTGAAATTCTCACACCGGGTACCGGCCCCAATATTGATACCAGTGTTGTTATAAAAGTTAAGTATACGGGAAAAACAATGGATGGGGTGATCTTTGATTCTAATGTAGATCCCTCTTTTCCGAATCATGATCCCATCCTGGTTAATATGACCAATGACCCTAGCCTGGGGCAACCGGTAATTAAAGGCTGGACAGATGGCTTTAAAATGTTAAATAAAGGTGCAATAGCGAAATTTTATATTACCAGCCCCATGGCTTATGGCGCTAATTCGCCTACGCCTAAAATTCCGGCAAATTCAATTCTTACTTTTGATGTAGAAGTGGTAGATGTTTTAAATAAAGTACAGGCAAAAGTGGAAGCAGATGCACAAATGAAAAAAATGAATGAAATACAAAAAAGATTCATGGATAGCATGAAGCAGGCCCACAGGGATACTACTGCAAAAGTGAAATAGTATGCATGTAAAGTTTGTTAGCCGCCCTTACAGGGCGGCTTTTTTATACACTTCTGTTAGCAGAATCGCTTCTTTTGCTTCTTTTACATCATGTACCCGAATTATTTGTACAGCTTGTAGTAAGGCAATTGTATGTAATACGGTAGTGCCATTTAGTGATTCATCTGCACTTACACCCAGGGTTTTGTAGATGCTGCTTTTTCTTGACAGGCCAATTAAAACCGGGCAGCCTAATATTTTAAAGGCAGCCAGGTTTTTTAAAATACTGAAATTATGGGCGATGGTTTTACCAAATCCAAAACCGGGATCAATAATAATATCGGTAATGCCGGCATTTCGGCATACCTGTACCCGTTCTGCAAAAAAACGGGTTAACTCCACCATAATATCGGTATATACCGGGTTTTGTTGCATGGTTTCCGGCACGCCCTGCATGTGCATACAAATGTAGGGTACATGTAATTGCGCTATGGCAGGTATCATTTCTGCATCCAGCAAACCTGCACTTATATCATTTACAATATGTGCCCCGGCCTGTATTGCTTCTTTGGCTACCCGGCTGGAATAGGTATCAATAGAGATAAAAACATCAGGGTAGGTGGTTGCTATAAACCGGATATACGGAATGACCCGGTCTATTTCTTCTTCTGCACTCAGCCGGGCGCTTCCCGGCCTTGTACTTTGCCCCCCCACATCTATTATGCCGGCCCCTTCCATTACATACTGGTGAATTTTTTTGTGAATGGTTTGTTCCGTTTCATTAAGGTATCCTTTGTAAAAAGAATCAGAAGTAATGTTTAAAATTCCCATTACCGTTGGTTGTTGCAGGCTTAAGAGTTTACCTTTACAGTTTATTGAGAACATGTGAATGAGTAATTGTATTTTTGATCAGTTTAAAAATGAATATAAATATAGTTAGATAATACAATCAGTTTATGACAACCAATGAACAATATGACCGGGTTATTGAAATTTGCAGGGATACTTTTTTAAAAAAAACAGCAGATTATGGAACTTCCTGGCGTGTTTATCGTACTATTTCTGTAGCCGATCAAATTTATATTAAAGCCAAAAGAATAAGAAATATACAGGACAAAAAAGAACAAAAAATAGAAGATGATGTACAAAGTGAATTCAGGGGAATTATCAATTATGCGGTAATTGGCATCATTCAGTTAGAAATAAAGCCGGGGGAACCTGAAGAATTAAGCGTAGCCGTGGTAAAAGAAAAATACGATAACACACTTCGCAATGCCAAACAATTGATGCAGGATAAAAACCACGACTATGGCGAGGCCTGGAGAGACATGAGCCAGCAAAGTTTTGTAGATCTCAGCCTGGCCAAAATCTTAAGAATAAAACAAATACTGGCAAACGAAGGTAAAACTGTTATTAGCGAAGGGATCGACGCAAACTTTTATGATATTATTAATTATGCCGTTTTCGCATTGATATTAATGGAAGAAGGCGTACATAAAAATTAAAAGCATGAGAACAATTGTAAATATCATCCGTGTGCTTACAGGCGCTTTATTTATTTTTTCCGGCCTGGTAAAGGCCATCGATCCCCGGGGCTTAGCTTATAAGATGCAGGAATTTTTTGAAGCCTGGGGTAATAGCGGATTTATGGTTTCCCAAATGCAGCGCTTACATGGTTATGCATTACCGTTTTCTATTATTATGATCACCCTGGAAGTAGCTGTGGGGGTAGCGCTCCTGCTGGGCTGGCATAAAAAAATAACCGTATGGATCTTATTTTTACTAATGCTGTTTTTTACTTTTCTTACAAGTTATGTATTGTTTAGTGGTAAAATTAGGGCATGTGGCTGTTTTGGAGATTGTATTCCCCTTACACCGGTACAAACATTTACCAAGGATATTATTCTTTTAATATTTACCATAATACTAATCATCGGTATCCGGTATATACATCCTTTGGTAAAGCCTTTTATAAATGCAACAATAGCCATCCTTTGCATTGCCGCCACCATATTCCTGCAATGGTATGTACTGGATCATTTGCCTATTAAAGACTGCCTTCCTTTTAAACCGGGGAACGATATATTGGCATTAAGAAAAATGCCTGCCAATGCCATACCTGATAAATACGACTATACATTTATTTATCAAAAAAATGGTGAGAAAAAAGAATTTAAGATGACGGAATTACCCGATAGTAGTTGGGAATTTGTAGATCGCAAACAAGTGTTAATTCAAAAAGGGAAAAATAATATACCACTCATCAATGACTTTATGCTCACCACGGCTGATGGTACAGATAGTACAGAAGCCCTTTTGAGCCAACCGGGAAAATATTTTATTTTATTTGTAAACAATCCTGCTGATATAAAAGCCGGGTACCATGATGATATAGATATGGCAAAGCAAATCATTTCAAAATCGATTCCCCTTTATTTTGTCACTTCGCAGCGGGAATCTACAGTTCAACGATACAGCAGCCTGAATCCCCATGTTTTTACCTGCGATTTTACAGCCATTAAAACGGCAGCGAGAACAACGCCCACTTTGTATGAAATGCAGGGAAGTGTTATAAAAAATAAATGGGGTAAAGCAGATATTGCAGATGTGAAATTTTAAATGGTAAATGAATGCGCTGGCTCATAAAAAAAATATTTTATTCTGCATTCGTGCTGCTTGGAGTAATGGTTTTGGTTTTCATTTTATTCCAGGGAATGGGTGATCCGGCGAGGCTGGTGATGGGCCAAACGGGGGATCAAAAAACGCTTGACAATATCCGTAAAGACCTTAATTTGGATAAGCCCAAATGGAAACAATTAGTTTTGTACCTGAACGATGTTTCTCCTGTTGGGATTCACAGTACCGATGAAATTAAAACAAAAGCATTAAAAGGTTTTTTTATAGGCGGGCGTACCCGATTGGGGTTTAAACTGCCATACCTTAGAAAAAGTTACCAAACTAAAAAAGATACCTTACAAGTATTGGCAGATGCCTTACCCGGCACGCTTGTTTTAGCAAGTACCGCCATGCTGATTGCCTGTTTTTTTGGAATTTTATTGGGTGTACTGGCAGCCATAAAAAAAGATACCTGGTTAGATGGAACGGCGGTATTTGCCAGTATTGCAGGAATATCTGCTCCCTCTTTTTTTATGGCGATTTTAATCGCTTATATTTTTGGGATTGTATTACATCCTTATACCGGTTTGCATATTACAGGAAGTTTATTTGAAACCGATGAACTTACCGGCGAACGATATTTGAATTTGCAAAATTTAATACTCCCGGCATTCACATTAGGTATCCGGCCACTGGCTATTATTACACAACTCACCCGAAGCTCCATGCTTGATGTACTGGGCAAAGATTATATAAGAACCGCCTATGCCAAGGGCTTAAGTAAAAGCAGGGTATTATTTGTACATGCTTTACGAAATGCCTTAAACCCTGTAATCACAGCGGTTACAGGCTGGTTTGCCGAATTGCTCGCCGGTTCTTTTTTTGTAGAATATATTTTTGGGTGGAAAGGAATAGGCAAAGTAACCGTAGATGCCCTGGAGAAATTAGATTACCCGGTAGTGATGGGGGCTGTTTTACTCAGCGCTTTCATTTTTATAGTAATAAATATTTTATCCGATTGGTTTTACAGGGTTGTGGATCCCCGTATAAAAACTGCTTATTAGGCATTGATAAACCGTAAAATTTAAAACTAATTTATTCGTAAATTTAAAATGTGAAAATTTATATTTTTAGCGGGTTGGGCGCCGATAAAAGGGTTTTCGTAAACTTACAATTACCTCCGCAGTTTGAACCTGTACATATTGATTGGGAAATTCCGGCTAAAGAAGAATCCCTGGAGTCTTATGCCCTGCGCCTGGCTAAAAATATCGATACACAAAACCCTTTTATGTTGCTGGGCGTATCTATGGGTGGTATGATTGCCACAGAAATTGCAAAAAAATATCAACCCCGGCTTACTATTTTAATATCATCGGTACCCATTGCCAAAGAACTCCCTCCTTTATTTAAATGGACCGGCCGGGTTGGAATCCATAAAATTATTCCGGCAGCATTATATAAAAATGTATCCATTGCTAAACGAATTTTTACTACGGAGCAGCCACAAAACAAAATACTCATTCGCCAGGTTATACAAGATACAGATCCTCGTTTTGTTACCTGGGCAGTAAATGCCATTTTAAATTGGCATAATGAAACTTTGCCCAAACCTTATGTTCATATTCATGGAAAACAGGATGAAGTATTGCCAATAAAATATACCCATCCCACCCATATCATTATGGAAGGAAAACATTTATTGGTTTTGGAAAATACGGGAGCTTTAAATAGCCTTTTACAGGAAATTCTTACTCCTTACCGCTAATCGTATTTATTTTTTGAGCCTTTGTAAAAGGAGTACGCATCAGCATCATTACATCTTCATCTTTATCCGGGGGATAATATTGGTCTATACCGTATTTAATTTCTTTGGGATCCAATTTTGAAAAGGTTCCCAGCATGCGGTCCCAAATTGATAAGATGGCGCCATAATTACGATCGGTGTAGGGTTGTTTCCAGTGATGATGCACTTTGTGCATGTTAGGCGATACCAGTACCCAGCTTAAAACCCTGTCGGGTAATGCAGGTAGCATAATATTGGCATGTGTGAAAGCAGTGGAAATCACCAATACGGTTTGAAAAACCATAACGGCATACATGGGGGCGCCACTTACCAGGATACCCAAAAAAAAGAAAATACCCCGCAGTATACTTTCGCCCGGGTGATGGCGTAAACCCGTAGTAACATCTACATTGGTATCACTATGATGAATTACATGGAACCTCCACAAAAATGGAATCTTATGTTCTGTAATGTGTACCAGCCATCCGCCAAAAAAATCAAGTGCTAAGAAAGAAATAATAAGGGTACCCCACACGCCGGCCTGAAACCAATAAACCATTCCAAATTTATTTTTTAAGCACCAATCGCTTAATAAAACGATGAGGAGTGCCAGAAAGGTATGAATGATCAAATGGATAACCGTGAAAATAAAATTTACACTGGCATGTTTTACTTTCGATTTTTTGTAGCTAAGCTTAAACAGGGGGATACCGCCTTCTAATATCCAAAAAAATAAAAGGCCGCCTACAAGTATGGCAAGCCTTTGAACAGGATGCTGATCCAATGTTTCAAAATAAGACAGAATCTCTTTCAAATGAATTTGTACTTAGATCAGTAAGTTACAAATTTTATTTTTAATATGCCCTGGCAGGTTAAAGCTCTGCAATAATCAATTCCGCATCGGTTTCTTTTTTATTTTTAAATGTATCTATTTTAGCAGCAACAAACGAGGTAGCAGAATTCCAGTCATGTTTTACTGCTTCACAAAACTTATTTACTTTTTTTCTTGTTTTTTTTCCTTTGGCTGGAGCAAATAAAACCCCTACAATGATGCCTGCTGTAAAACTCATGATTACTTTATTCATAATAATTAATATTAATTTTTTATTGTGTTTATATAAATACCCGGTTCATACTCCATGCCAAAAATGGAATTTTATAATATTACCCATCCCATATAGCTAAATCTTTATTAAAATTTTTAGAATCTTCAGGCAATTTAGATTCGCAAATGTTTTTCAATTAATTTTAAGAAAATGAAACAGCTTTATTTTTTATTGATCTCCATAATTCCTGTGTTTTGGGCATCCCCCGCAATGGCGCAAAAAATTAGCGGCAGGTGGGAAGGTCGTATGCAAAATGAATTTTTGCAAGTGAATATAGATCAAAGAGGGGGGCGTATTTGTGGGTATACATACGATTATGAATTAAGTAACCCGCCAGATCATTGTAAGGCAAAATTTGAGGGCAGGCTGGATGCCGCATCTAAAACATGGTATTTAAAAGGGGTGGAATTTTTTGAAAATAGCGGATCACATGTTTTTATGTACCTCACTTTATGGAGAGAACAGGGTGATGCTGCCAATACCTTAAGAGCCAGGGTAAGTACCTCATCATTTAATAGTTTGTTTGATGATGGCATATATATAACGCTTACCAGGGCATCGGCCTCGCCAAACCGTTTACCCGTTTACATGGCCCCCTGTTTTCCTGAAACCAAAAGATCGGTAAGGCCTCCATTAAAAAAAGCAGTACCGGTAAAACCGGAACCCGGCATAAAAAAATCAGTTCCCGCCAAACCCATCGTAAAACCAAAACCGGCAGTAAAACCAAAACCGATAGCAAAGCCCAATCCCGCGGTAAAGCCTCAACCCAGGCCGGTTTCACCAAAACCGGTAACCCGGGATAGTATGCCTCCCAAAATACCGGTACAGGCGCCCATATCCCAGGATCATAAGCTCATTACAACCAAAATGAAAGAGAGGAAGCAAATGGAACAAAGCCGTATTGCTTTAGATGTAGATCATATCAATTTAAAAATATATGACAATGGCGAAATTGATGGAGATACTGTTTCTGTTTTTTATAATAAAAAATTATTACTGAGCCATCAGCGTTTATCTGATAAACCCATTAATATTGATATTGATTTTGATAAGGATACCGATATCCATGAAATTACTTTATATGCTGAAAATCTCGGCAGCATTCCACCCAACACAGCTTTAATAGTTGTTACAGCTGGCAAACAACGGTTCGAGTTAAGGAGTAAAGCCAATTTAAATGAGAATGCAGTTTTGGTTTTTGAAAGAAAGCCCAGGCCTTAATACCGGCTGCCAATCCCCATAACCGGGAAATAAAACCACAATATTTATTTAACTAATTTTGCCGGGTGTCATTTATTAAAAACGAGAAATATAGCAACCATACGGATGATGAACTGGTGATGGCTTATAAATCATCTTTCGATTTAGAAGTATTATCAGCCTTGTACCTGCGATATACCGATTTGGTATATGGAGTTTGTTTAAAATACCTGGAAGATTCAGATTTAGCAAAAGATGCCGTTATGAATATTTATGAGGAACTGGTATCTAAATTACAAAAATATGAAGTGAGCTATTTTAAATCATGGTTGTACCAACTGGCGAAAAATCATTGTTTAATGCAAATCAGGCGGGATAAAAAATTCAGAAAAGCAGATGTGGATATTTCAATTGTGCAAAATGAAGAAATTGTGCATCTGAATGGCAGTTTCACAAATGAAGATACATTTAAACATATGCAATTTTGTTTAGATAACCTGGGCATGGAACAAAAAAGAACTGTTGAACTCTTTTATTTAAAAAATAAGTGTTATAACGAAATAGTAGAAATAACCGGCATTGAATGGAAAAAGGTAAGAAGCCTTATTCAAAATGGAAGGCGGAACCTTAAAATTTGTATGGATAAACAAATGCAATTGAGCTGATGCAATATGATAAGAATATAAAAGTTTGGACGGCTGCTGATTTTGAGCGCTACCACCGGGGAGAAATGACCGGGGCTGAAATGCATTTACTGGAAATGCAGGCATTGGAAGACCCTTTTTTACAAGATGCTATTGACGGTTACAAAAATGCTGAAAAAGCTGTAGCGGATGTTGAAAATTTGAAAATTAAAATTGAGAACAGGAAAAAGAAAAGTAAAATAGTTTGGTTTACACAAAAGTCATTTACGGGAATAGCCGGGATAGCTGCTGTATTTATCATATTGGCAGGCATAAGCTGGTATGTATACCAGCAAAAAATGGATATCAGTGGTGCAGGGCCTGCATTGGCTGCTGTGCAAAAAGAAAAATTAAATGCGCCGGAAAATTCAATTGATTCAGTAATTGACCGGGTAACCGGTAGCGAGCCGCCTGAACAAACTAAGGTTACAGAAAAACCAGGAAATAAAGTAGCCTCTAAACCGGTAATTAAATTGAATAAAATAGCAAAACCGGCTATGGTTGACGATCAAAAAACAAATGATCATACCATAGCCCCTGCTGCTGAAATTACAAAAGAAATGATGGCAGAAAAGAAACTTGAAAACGCAGATGCTGCAGGGCAGGCTGCCAGTGTACCCAATCCTTATCTTAAAAAAACAATTCCGGTAGGGAGGAGTGCGGTGGGGAACGTAGCAGGTGTAAATGCAGCCAATTTTATAAAAGGAAATGTAATAGATCAACAGGGCAACCCCGTTGCCAATGCGATTATAGTAAATGATAAAAATAAAACAGGTGTGCAAACAGATGCACAAGGCAAATTTGTATATGCTGTGCCGGATTCTACAACCCTGGTAAAAGTTTCAGCGGTAGGCTATGGTACGGCTTTACAAGATTTAAGTATACACAAAGTAAATAATGATATTGTTTTGCAAAAGCAAAATAACGAATTGAGTGAAGTGGTGATTACGGCAGCCACAACGAAAAGAAAAAAACAGGAAGCAAGTACCCGGTTGGTATCCCCGCAATCAATAAGTGAGATAAAGCCCCGGGCCGTATTATTAAATAATGTAGTTTTTACAGGTGATATAGAAAATTACAATGCCTTTATTAATGATAGTATGAAGTTGCCCAAGCAACCCGTTTTTAATGAAGAAGCAAATAAAACCATTTTGCATTTTGATACAGATGACCAAGGGAACGCCCTAAGAATTAAGGTACTGAGGTCTTATTGTACGGCCTGTGATGCAGTAGCTATCAGGCTTTTACAAAGAGCCCCGGGCTGGCAAAAAATAAAACTACGTAAACCTGCCGAGCTCATTATTACCTATTGATCAATATTGCATTTTTCTTAAAGCCGGGGCTTTGAACCAGGTTAAAATGGTTACGCCCAGCGTCATGCATCCTCCAAAAATTACAGAAGGTACCGTACCCATAATTTTGGCAGCCACACCGCTTTCAAATTGTCCTAATTCATTAGATGAATTTATAAACATACTGTTTACACTTAAAACCCGGCCCCTTAACTCGTCCGGAACTTTTAATTGTAAAATGGTGCTGCGAACAATTACACTTACGCCATCCATACATCCGCTAAGCAGCAAAGCAAAAAACGATAACCAAAAATTATTGGATATGGCAAATAAGATGATACAAATTCCAAATCCTGATGCGGCATAAAACAATTTTTTGCCCTGCCTGTTCCTCATGGGCCATATGGTAAGTATGGTAACCATAATGATAGAGCCAATATCGGTGGCTGCATTTAACCAGCCAAAACCGATGGGTCCTACTTTTAAAATGTCTTTGGCGAATACCGGTACCAGGGCTACCGCTCCTCCAAATAAAACAGCGAATAAATCCAGCGTCATGGCGCCTGCAATCTCTTTGGTTTTAAAAACATATTGTAATCCTTCTTTTACACTTTGCCAGGTACGCCTGTCTTTAGTAGCATAAATAGGTTTAGGGCTTATTTTTCTTAAGAAAAAAATACCGGTGAGTAAGATGCCTAATATAATTCCGAAAGAATTATGAATGCCTGCAAATGCAATTAAAAAACCACCCATAGCATGCCCGCTTATGGAGGCAATGAGCCAACTTGCCGAACTGATAGAAGCAGCCTGGGGCAAAATGTTTCGGGGTACAATTTGTGAAATTAAAGATCCAAAAGAAGGCCCGCTAAATGCCCGTATTGCACCACTCAGGGCAACTACTGCACATATTCCCGATGCTACTGCCCAATGCCCCCATCGCATTTGAGTTTGAGGCAGAGATAATAAAAAGTAAAAACACACACATAAAGTAAACAGGGAGAGGGTAGTTAAGAGTACTTTTCTTTTTTCATGCAAATCAATATAATGCCCTGCATATAAAGCGAGTGATAATGCGGGGATCACCTCAGACAAACCCAGGAAACCCAGCGCCAATTTGCTATTGGTAAGTTCATACATCCACCAGCCTAAAATGGTAACCGTCATACGCAGGCCCATCATAAAAATGGCACGGCCCATTATAAAATACCGGAACTCGGGTAAATAAAGGGGAGCATATGGATTTCTATGAGAACCAGGTTCACTCATGTGGGTTAAGGTAAGGTAATATAATATTGACCATTTTCGTAATCATTTTCCAGCGCATCTGTAATGGTTTTTATATGTTTCTCGTTTCCAATAAAATCGGCATTTGAGGCATCTACAAAAAGGGTTTTAATATTATGCTGTTTGATATACTGGGTGTATGTTTCCTGTAAAGAAAAAAGATAATCGTTGGGAATATCCTGTTCGTAACTACGATTTCTTTTTCGGATGTTTTCCTGTAAACGGTTTACGGGTGTATGCAGGTATATTAAAATATCCGGTTGTACAATTTGCGGATTGATGATATCAAATAATTTTTGGTAAAGCCTGAACTCTTCGTCGGGTAAATTTACTTTTGCAAATAAAAGGCACTTGGTAAAAAGATAATCGGATATGGTTACTGCCTGGAACATATCCTTCGTATGCAGTAATTCTTTTAACTGCTTATATCTTTCTGCCATAAAAAAGAGTTCGAGCGGAAACGCATATTGTTCCGGGTTTTCGTAAAAACGGGGTAAAAACGGGTTGTCGGCAAATTCTTCCAGGATAAGCCTGGCTTTATAATGTTTGCTCAATATATGCGCCAATGTTGTTTTACCAGCTCCTATATTCCCCTCTATGGTTATAAAGTTATATTTCATCCGGTTGCAAAATAAGCCCAATCGGCCGTAGAGTTATTAAATTTTTTTCACATCAAGTGTATCCTCACATTCTTTTAATAATTGATGTATAGTTTTATGTAATATGGGATGCTTAAAAAGGGGCGACAATTCATGTAATGGCACCAAAACAAATCGCCGATATTGCATGGCAGGATGGGGCAGGCAGAGTGCTTCAGATTGTAGGATATCTTTATTAAAAAATAAAATATCGATATCAATATTTCGGGCGGCATTTTTTATCGTTCTGATGCGACCCATCTTTCTTTCTATCTCTAAACATGCCTGCAGGGTTTGCAAAGGCGATAAATCTGTTTGCACAATAATTACCTGGTTCACAAAATCAGGCTGTGCTGTATGGCCCCAGGCTGCCGTTTGGTATAAAGAAGATACTCTTTCTACGCTCCCTATAAATTGATGAATATATTGGGTTGCCATCTCCAGGTTTTTCACCGGGTTGCCTAAATTGGCTCCTAATAAAATGTATGCTTTGCTCATGAAAAAGAAAATAGCCTTTTATCAAATTGAAACCGGGTCTTTTTTATAATTTTTACTTTCTTCATATCGGGGTGCAGCGGGTTCAGTAGAAAATTAAATTCTTCAGGAACCAATACAGACGGTACTTGAAGTAATAATGCATTTTTTTCCTTTATAAATTCATCGCCCATATACTGGCAATAAGCAATATCCTGATCCCAGTTTTTTTTAAGTTTGGTAACATGCAGAGAAAGAGTGGGTACTTTATCGGGAATATGAATGTAGAGAAGAGAAAATGGGGTGGACTTATCATTTTGCCTTAAGTGCACCAACAGTTCCAGCGCACATAAAGAAACATGTTGCCCCAGGTAAAGCATGGGTAATCCCGGGCTATTCCACCTGCCCCCGTATCGTTTGGCGCCATATCCCGAAATATCGTCTTCATAATTGCTATTGCAGATGCGGTATCCTGTCATGTAAATAATCCGTGTTCTATTCTGCCTAATTGTGTAAATACTTGTGTAATGCCTGCAGCCGTTGTTAATGATTCCATGCTCAGATTACCTTCCAGGCTATAAGGTTCTCTTTTTAACCATTGATAAAATTTTTCTTCACTGCCTAATACTTCCTTGCCTTTTTTTAACAGGGCCGCCATTTGCAATGCTCTCTCTGCATTCATGGGGGCAAAATTATTGTTACTTTTTGCATAGCGTTGCAATGTGCGTTCGCTTAGGTGCAGAATGGCCGACCACTCTGCCTGGGTAAAATTTACCTTATCAGCAATGCGCTTAAAATCATGATATGAAAAATCTTTCAAATCGGGCAGGGTACGGGCATTCAAATAAGGAGCCAGCCCTTCTGCCGCCGGCGCCCGCTTGTTTGCCGGGTTTTGTTTTCCCGGCTTGTTGATTGATTTTTTTATTTTTTCAGCCATTTGTCGTGTAAATATACGTCAAATGTCTCTTTATAAAAAATTTTTTCTCAGTCATTCCTTACCTACTTTTGCTTTTTTTTATAAATCGTTTAGTTTAGATGAAGTATAGCCAGTTCCGGGCCATGTTAGCCATTACCAAAGCAAGTTTGCGATCTATCTTGCGGAGTCCTTCTGCCGTGATCTTTGGATTTGCTTTTCCTTTTATTTTTATTTTGGTATTTGGGTTTATTGGCAATGGAGGAGGCCGTAGTACTTTTAAAATTATTTTACAACCAGGTTCCGATACCCTGAATCCCATTTATACGGCTTTAAAAAATAACAAAGCCATCCGTTTTTTTCAATATACCACGCCCGAAGAACTTACAGATGCCAAGCAAAAAGGAATATTAGCAGGTACGGTAGGTATTTATAAAAATGCAGATTCCAGTGGTGCGCCTTACATACTTACCTTAACCAGTACAACCAGTAGTAATGACAAATGGCCCGGTTTAAAAAATGTTTTGGATAATGTTATTAATGGCGTAAGTAATAAACTGTATTCAGCCCGGCCCGTGGTTGCCAATTTTCATTTTGATGAAACAAAAGATATTCAAACAATCCGTGAATATAAGACCATTGATTTTATTTTGCCCGGGCAGTTGGGCTTTTCATTATTAAGTGCCGGTGTTTTTGGGGTTGCCTTTATGTTCTTTAGCTTACGCACTACACAGGTATTAAAGCGCTTTTTTGCTACCCCTATAAGCCGTACCTATATTGTATTGGGTGAGGCATTAAGTCGGGTTATTTTTCAAATGATAACTGCGGTTGTGATTATTTTGGCCGGGTATTTTTTCTTTGGATTTACCTTGGTTCATGGTTTTCAAACTTTCATGGCATTACTATTTTTAAGCTTTTTAGGCTTATTGGTTTTTATGGGCTTTGGTTTTATTGTAAGCGGATTGGCAAAGAATGAAAGTACAATACCGCCTTTTGCCAATATTATCACACTGCCTCAGTTTTTATTAGGGGGTACATTTTTTTCTATTGAAGTGTTCCCGGGCTGGTTACAACCCATTGCCAAACTTATGCCCCTTACCCTTTTAAATGAAGCCATGCGGGGGGTTGCTTTTGAGGGCTTAAGTCTCTGGAGCTTACGTTCTGAAATTGGTATTTTAATGCTTTGGGGTCTGGTAACTTATTTTATTGCGATCAAAGTTTTTAAATGGGAATAAAATTTTAAAATTATGCATGCGATCAAGGGATTGTTATTTGTTATTGTGGGGATGGCTTTGTTTATAACTGTTCTATCCTTATTTATTCCATCTAAAATTGTAAGTGAACGGGGGATTCAAATTCATGCTAGCGATGAAAGGATTATGAATGAAATTGGAAACCTGCACAATTGGAAACATTGGCAACCGGTTTTTAAAGCGGATAGTGCACAAATAAAAATAGAAGATGGTACGTTGTCGCAAACAGCAATTTGGGATGCCGGTGGAAAAAAAGTAAAAGTAAATTTATATGATCTTACATCTAAGAGTGTAAAGTTTACCATCAGCCGTGAGGGGGAACTGGATATTGATAATGGAATAATATTGCTCCCGGTAGCAGAAAGTGAAAGTAGTAAACAATTACAGTGGAGGTCTATTACTCACTTGCGTTGGTATCCCTGGGAAAAACTGAGCGGTATCTTTACTGAGAAAATAGCGGGCCCGGCTTTAGATTCTTCATTACAATCTTTACAGCAATACTTACAAAAAAATCCTTAAGTGGGGAAACTTATTTTACCCATTGAAACAGCAGGCATCGCCTTTAAATGTTTAGCAAAAAGGCCGGGCTGCCCGGCTACTGTTTCATTGGCCAGTACAGCAAACAAAACGGCTTCTTTAGCATCCGGTTCAATACCTTTTTGAGTTGTGGATACCATTTTTACCGGGCTAATTTCTTTTTCAATAAAGTCCATAAGCATGGGGTTATGCATACCCCCACCGCTCACATACATGATGGGTTTGTGTGAAAGTTGAATATATTTTTTTACAGATTGTACAATTGTTTCTGCTGTAAACCGGTTTAAGGTGGCCATTACATCATAAATGGGGATCTTGTTTTTCCCGGTACGGGATATCGCATTTTTAAGATAGGTCCTATTAAATAATTCAAGGCCCGTTGTTTTAGGAAATGGCAAAGAAAAAAAGGGGTGTGATTTTAATTCATGTAAAAGGCCATCATGAATGGTTCCTTTCTTAGCAATGATGGCATTGTCGTCATAAGTAAAACCTGTAAAATTCATTTGTACCCAATGATCCATCAGGGTATTGCCCGGCCCGGTATCGGTGCTCAAAACATTCCCTTTGGCAGGTATAAAAGTAAAATTTGCAATACCGCCAATATTGAGTAAAAATACATCCCGGTCGCTTTCTTTAAAAAGAAGTAAGTCGCCATAAGCCGCAAGAGGAGCGCCTTCGCCACCGGCGGCTATATGTTTTTGGCGAAAATCAGAGAGGGTTATAATACCGGTTTGTACGGCTATATGATCGGCATCACCAATTTGTAAAGTAGCATTGGGCAAATCCTTTTGTTTATGAAGATGCCTGGGCGCATGGTAAATGGTTTGTCCATGGCTTGCTATCAAATCTACATGAAGAGCATCTGTTTTCCATTTTTTTAAACATTTATTTATGATGTCTCCATGCAAGAGGCCTGTCAGCTCATGCAAGAGGCATAGGTTTTCTAAGTCAACATTTTTTTTTGAAATAATTTCCAGTAGCTTTTCCCGGTACCCCCGGGCATAGGGCCAGGTAATAAATTTTTCAACTTTCACCGTTGTATTATTGCCATGGCCCGAAATATTACAAAGCGCCACATCCAGTCCATCTAAGGATGTTCCACTCATTAAACCAATAATATTTCTTGATTTCTTTTGTGCGATTTGATATAGCCTCTTTACGTTTTGATTCATTATTTCTGTATGAATTTGAGGTTTCTTTTGATCCCTGCATATTTAGTTCTCTTTAAAGCAGATTTGCTAAAGATCAATTTAAATTTTTCTTCCGTTAATTCATCCCAATCCTGTTTATTAAAATTTATTATTTCGGTGATGGGTTTTAATGCTGCATGCCGGGTTTGTTTGCTAAAGCGGTTCCAGGGGCATACATCCTGGCATACATCGCAACCAAAGATCCAATCATCCCATTTATTCTTTTCGGGGATCAGTTCTTCTTTTAGTTCGATTGTAAAATACGATATGCATTTTTGTGCATTAATTACTTTATCAGGTAAAATGGCTTCAGTGGGGCAGGCATCAATACAGCGGGTACAACTTCCGCAATAATCTTTGGCAAACGGATCGTCGTAAGTAAGGGGTAAATCCACTATGAGCGAAGCAATAAAAAAAAAGGAACCTTGTGCTTTATGAATAAGGTTACCGTTTTTACCCACCCAGCCCAGTCCGCTTTTTTGAGCCCAGCTCCGTTCCAGTACAGGGGCGCTGTCTACAAAGCCACGTCCCTGTATATCGCCAATTTGTTGCTGTAATAAAGAAAGGAATTCGTTTAATTTTTTCCTGATGATCTCATGGTAATCTTTGCCATAAGCATATTTTGAAATTTTTGGTGCGCCGTCAACCTGCTGTTCTGCGGGATAATAATTATACAGGATGGTTATTATTGATTTGGCGCCGGGTACAATCAGCGTGGGATCTACCCTTAAATCAAAGTGGTTTTGCATGTACTGCATCGTACCATGCATTCCTTTTGATAACCAGGATTCCAGTCTCCTGGCATCGTCACTCAAATAACCGGCTTTTGCAATTCCACAGTAATCAAAACCCAGTTGGGCTGCTGTTTGTTTTACAATGGCGGTATTTTTATCTGTAACACTCATGAATTTTACAATTTGCCAAAAAGCAAAAAGATGCCCGGGGTTAACAAAATGTACACAGCTTAAAAGGGAAACTGGTACCCCAGGGTTCCTATCAGTTCGGCATAACCAAACTCGTGGCGTACCCGGTTTCCTTTTAGGGTAGTGGTATTGGCTAATGCATTCAGATATTTTACATACCCCGATTTGCCGGTAAATTCAAAAAACACATGGGGCGTGGCATATAACCTGGCGCCTGCTTCGGCAGCAAGATTGTACCCTGCAATATGGAAATTATTATTAAGCCTGTCGCCTTTCCAGGTAAAGTCTGTGCGGGGAATATTAATGCCGGCGCCCAGCTTCCATACAAAACTTACCAGCGGCCTTTTTTTAGCATGAGTAAGCAAAAGCGTTTGTTGCTGTACATAATTTATGTGCAGCAGGTTTCCCCCGTCGGTATGCTCCAGGTGAAGAAAATGCTGAGCATTTATTACACTGTCTCCATGTACAGGAGCAGAATTGATGGTTCCTGTAACTGCAACCGTTTGACCATCGGTGACCACGTACTTAATATGATCAAAATTTATTTCAATCGCTTTTGTATGCGATTCATTTAAGTAAAAGCCAAAGCGGTAGTTATACTGCGGTATTGAAATTTCTAAAGGCTTTTTTAAAACAGCATCATAATCGGGCTTGTCATGGGCTTTGGCATGATGCAATGTAAAATCACTGCCATTAGAGAGTTTGATGTGAATATTACTTTTGCTGTACCATTCTTTGTTGTAACCCCATTGTATGTACATACCTTTTAATAGCTTTCCTTTTTGTTGTGCCTGCAGTAAATAAGGTAAAAAAAGAATAATGGTAAAAAATAAATGCCGGATTATATATTTATGCTGCATGCCTGTTAATTCCAATTTTAATATAAAATGCAAATTTAAGCCAATTCAGGCATTCTAAGGAAGCAGGCTATCTACAAGTTTTTTAAGCCCGGTATATATATCGTGCCTTCCTTTGCTTTGCAGGTTATAAGACAGCAGTACGGCGCAATATTTTTTTGTATAATCTACCCAGGGAAAAGTGCCAAACAAGCCTGGGCTGGTTACGGCCATTGCCTTTTTAGTAAGAGATGCATTTGTCATTGTCCATTCTCCAAAGCCATAGCCAAAATCGCCACTTTGTTCCGGGCGGTGAATCATCTTTAATTCACCTATATAATTGTACTGCATGGCATCAATTGATTTTTCTGAAAGCACTCTTTTATTCTGAAAAGTTCCTTTATTGAGGATCATTTCAGTAAAACGAAGGTAATCGGTTGCTGAACCTTTTGCACCACCGGCAGGAAGTACCACTTTGTTTTTACCAAAGCTGGCTGTTCTCATTTGGCAGGGTATGGCAATCCTTTCCTGGAATAATTGCTCGAATGATTTATTTGTAATTTTTTCTAAAATGGCGCCGGCTATTTGTAACCCGATACTGCCATAATGAAAGGCAGTTCCCGGCTTTGCTTCCATCTCCCGTAAGGCGATTATATTGGCAACTGCTTCCATGGTATTTCCTTGTTTTAACAGTTCCCAGTTTTCCTTTAATCCATTGCTATAAATTCCGGTGGTATGGGTAAGGCATTGTTGAATGGTGATATTCCCCTTGCCATGCTGCGTCATTACTGGAAGAAAATGACCTATTGTGTCCTGCAATTGTAAAGTGCCGTCATCTATAAAAGTCATTACCAGGGCAGCACTTAACCATTTACTGCAACTGGCTAATGGAATTATGCTGTGTTCATTAAAATCATTTTTTAAATCGGGATTTGCTTTTGCCATTTTTTTTATCGCTACCCGGTTTATCATCTTTTTTCTTCCACCTGTTTCATTAACCGATTGCTGATACCATATTTTTCCGTCTTTATAAATCATTAAAACGGCTTTTCCTCCTAAGCTTTCAACATGATCTTGTAACCAGCCGTCGAGTGAAGTATTTTTTTGCTGGCTCAGGCCAACCTGATAAAATAGCATAAAACTTGCAGCAAGTAAGAAAGGTAGGCAGGTCAATTGTTTTAGATAAGACATAATAGCAGTATTTACACACTTGGACTTGGTTTTGTATATAAAAGTTTAAATAAAGAATAACTAAGAATATAAAGCTATGAATTTAAACAATTTCACAATAAAGGCATCGGAGGTTTTGCAACAGGCGCAACAGCTTGCATATACTGCAAAGAACCCTTCTATTGAAACGGAACATATATTACAGGCTTTATTAAATATGGAAGATAGCCCGGTAGAATACCTGCTTAAAAAGAATAATGTTTCTATAAAGCTGGTAGAAAATAAACTCAGTGAGTTGCTGAAAAAACTCCCCACTGTTTCGGGCGAGCCTGCACAAAATATGGGCAGGGAAGCCAATAATATGGTTTTAAGAGCTATCGCTTCGTTAAAAACTTTTGGTGATGAATTTGTAACACCCGAGCATTTATTACTCTCTATTGTACAGGGTAATGATGCTGTTGCGAACCTGTTAAAAGATGCGGGGTTAACAGCTAAAGGTTTAATTGCGGCTATAAAAGAATTACGAAAAGGCGAAACGGTAAATTCTCAAACACAGGAAACCCAGTTTAATGCATTAAATAAATATGCTAAGAATTTAAATGAACTGGCCCGTGCAGGAAAATTAGACCCGGTGATTGGCAGGGACGAAGAAATCAGAAGGACCTTACATATATTAAGCAGGCGTACTAAAAATAACCCCATATTAGTGGGCGAACCCGGTGTAGGTAAAACGGCCATTGCCGAGGGATTAGCTATGCGAATTGTAAATGGCGATGTACCCGAAAACTTAAAGAGCAAAGTAATTTATGCATTAGATATGGGGCAGCTTATAGCGGGTGCAAAATATAAAGGTGAGTTTGAAGAAAGATTAAAATCTGTAGTAAAGGAAGTTACTGCTGCAGATGGTGAGATCATTCTTTTTATTGATGAAATACATACCCTGGTGGGCGCCGGTGGTGGCGATGGGGCTATGGATGCAGCCAATATTTTAAAACCGGCACTGGCCAGGGGAGAGTTAAGGGCGGTAGGGGCAACTACGCTTAATGAATATCAAAAGTTTTTTGAAAAAGACAAGGCGCTCGAAAGGCGATTTCAAAAAGTAATGATCGATGAACCTACGGTAGAAGATGCCATTTCAATATTAAGAGGATTAAAAGACAGGTATGAAACCTACCATCATGTGCGCATTAAAGATGAAGCCATCATTGCAGCCGTAGAATTATCGCATCGTTATATTACTGACAGGTTTTTGCCTGATAAAGCGATTGATCTGATTGATGAAAGCGCCGCCAAGCTCAGGCTTGAAATGAATAGTATGCCTGAAGAACTTGATAAATTAGAAAGACAAATCAGGCAATTGGAAATAGAGAGAGAAGCCATTAAAAGAGAGCACGACGATGATAAATTAAAAGACCTTAATACTGAGATTGCGAACCTGGCAGTAGAACGGGATACCTATAAAAGTAAATGGAAAGAAGAAAAGGAACTGGTTGAAAAAATTCAAAATGCAAAAGCTGATATTGAGAATTTAAAGGTAGAAGCAGAGCAGGCAGAAAGAAACGGTGAGTATGGAAAAGTAGCCGAGATCAGGTACGGTAAAATGAAAGAAAAAGAAAGCCTTATTGATGAGCTTACCACCCAGCTGGATGAAATATCTGAAAAGAGATTACTGAAAGAAGAAGTGGATGCCGAAGATATTGCAGAAAGTATTGCTAAATCTACCGGCATACCGGTGCATAAAATGTTACAAAGTGAGCGGGAAAAACTCCTTCACCTGGAAGAAGAATTGCATAACAGGGTAGTGGGGCAAAATGAGGCTATTGAAGCAGTAAGTGATGCCATACGCAGGAGCCGTGCAGGTTTGCAGGATGCTAAAAAACCCATTGGTTCATTCATATTCCTGGGTACAACCGGTGTGGGTAAAACAGAATTGGCTAAAGCCCTGGCTGAATATTTATTTGATGATGAAAATATGATGACCCGGATTGATATGAGTGAATACCAGGAAAAGCATACCGTTAGCCGTTTGGTGGGCGCTCCTCCCGGCTACGTGGGGTACGATGAAGGCGGCCAACTTACTGAAGCGGTAAGAAGGAAACCTTATTCCGTTGTTTTACTCGATGAAATTGAAAAAGCGCACCCCGATGTATTTAATGTATTGTTACAGGTATTAGATGATGGACGTTTAACTGATAATAAAGGCCGGGTAGTAAATTTTAAGAATACCATTATCATTATGACGAGTAATATGGGAAGCCATATCATACAAGAAAATTTTGAAAAAGTAAATGAAGATAATATTGAAACGGTAGTGGACAGTACCAAAGCCGAAGTAATGGAATTGCTCAAGAAAACCATCCGGCCGGAACTCCTGAACCGGATTGATGAGATCATCATGTTTCAGCCTTTGATGAGAAAAGAAATTAAAGGAATTATTCAAATACAATTGAACGGTCTTAAAAAATTAGTTGCACAAAATGGCATTCAACTTGAGTTTAGTGAATATGCATTAGACTACCTGGCAGAGTTTGGCTACGACCCTCAATTTGGGGCCAGGCCATTGAAGCGCTTAATACAAAAGCAAATCGTGAATCAATTAAGTAAAAGAATCCTTGCGGGAGATATTGACAAGCAAAAACCCGTTTTGGTAGATGTTTTTGATGGAAATGTTGTTTTTAGAAACGAGATGCCTAAAACCGTATAGTATAGGAAAATAAATAATGATTATTTTAATAATACGTTGAAAATCATTGAGTAATATAAACATTAATAAAATATTGTACGAGTGGTGGGGCTTTGTTTTTCAAAATATATTATCTTCATCCGATTGTAAACCAATTTGTTACTTTAGGTTAATTAAAAATAAAAGGAATTATTATGGCATTTAAGAAAGAGGTTTTAGAAATTATTGAACCAAAAGATGTGTTTGTAGGTAATCCTAAAGCTGCCGTTACATTAGAAGAGTTTGGCGAATATGAAAGCGAAGCTTGTGCGAAAGCAAACGAGATTGTAAAAAAACTATTGATAGATTTCGATGGAAAAATCAGGTTTAACTTCCGCCATTTTCCACTTACTAAAATACACCAACGCAGTTTAAAAGCAGGTGAAGCGGCTGTAGCTACGGCCCAGGATGGTAAGTTTTGGGAAATGCATAATATTTTATTTGCAAACAGGCGCAACCTGGGTACTACCAGTTTAAAATTACATTCTAAGGAAGCCGGTGTTAAGAATAAAAAATTTCTTGATGACCTGGTGAACGCTACCTTCGGATGGCAGGTTCAGGGCGACTTAAAAGAAGGAATTGACCGGGGTGTAAAAGATGTACCTACCTTTTTTGTAAACGGAGAATTAGTGGCTAAACCTACTTACGATGAACTGGCAAAGGCGATAAATGCGGCACTTAAAAAAGTAAACCGAAAAAAAGCCCCTGCTAAACAAAGAGCATAAAATCTTTATGAAAGTGTACATTTTTTGTACACTTTTTTTTATTCATTTACTTCCAGTAAATAAGAGAGTATTTCTTTGCCATCCACCCGAATGAGGAGCGGATATTCTGCTTCTGTTTTAAAGATATAACTAAAGAGGATGGTATTATCCGAAATTTTAAAATCAACGGGAATGGGTTTGTTTAATTTTTTTTCCTTTCCGGTAACAAGCTCAATACTGTCAATTTTATTACCTTTATAGGGTATGCTAAACTGGACTGTGGCATTCGTTTTCAGCTTCAGTAAACCAGCCGAAGGTTTTGGTTTTTGTAAACCTAAATCATAAGCACCTGCTTCAATTACAGGAAGCGCATAAAATTCTTTTAAAGAGCCGGGGCCATCTTCCAGTTGCCATGCTTTATTATCAGGATAATGATCTAGGTTAAATAATATTTTATTTGCAAAAAAATAACCGCTGGTGAATTTCTTGGTGAATACAGAACGCTTTTTATCTAAGTATCCACTGCCTTTGGCCGCATCTACGTAATACCATTCTTCGGGGCTTAAGCCCAGTTGCACTACATTCCAGGAATGGTTTATTTCATCGGGAATATCATTTATTTCTTCCGGGAAATTTTTTACATAACCATCCACTGACAAACAGCGGATATTTGCCTGGCTGCACATTTCTTGGAACAATAATGAAAAGCCAAGGGAAGTGGCTTTGCGAAGTTCAATTACTTTTACGGGGTCGCTGTTTTTCTGGTCGTTTGTTTTTACGCCTTTGGGATCTAAGGCAATATAATTAGCAATCCAATAATAGATGGCTCTTGCTTTTTCTTCTTTACTTGTAAAAGAACCGGTAAGGGTTGCTGCAATAACGGCCAGGTTTTTATCTGCCATGGCACCTGCCTGTTGCACTCTGCTATCTACGGGATTATAATTTTTTTGTTGCGCTTGTAAAGCATACAACCATCCCATGCAAAAAACGATAAGGATAAATTTAGTCATACCATAAAATTAATCATCCTTTCGTTAAGAATATGTGATTCGTGGGTTCTCTTATAATCTGTAAATAACAGCCGGGTTTATCTTAAGAATAAAATTTCCCGGTATTTGGGTAATGCCCAGTAAGAATCATCCACAATCAGCTCCAGCTTATCTACATGATACCGGATGATGTCAAAATATTTTTCTTTAATATCATCGCAATATGCAATCGCTTTTTTACGGGTATCTGTAATTTTATTTGCTTTTTTACGGGCTTCAATCATTTTCTCCACATGATCGCTCATGATATTGATGTGGTTGCTGATTTTTTCTAAAACTTGTAATTGATTGGCATATAATTCCGGTTTTAATCCTGCTTGCTTAAACCCGTTAATATTATGGATGAGTATATTTTGATATTTTACAGCCGAGGGTAGTACAAAAGTGGTAGCCAAATCACCCATTACCCGGGCTTCTATCTGTACTTTTTTAATATAGTCTTCCAGCATAATCTCGTGCCTGGCTTCTAACTCTGCCGGGCTATATATCGCATTGGCGGCAAAGAGATGCTTGGCTTTATCAGTTACATAGGCATCTAAAGCCAGGGGGGTGGTTTTTACATTGGGCAAACCTCTTTTTTTTGCTTCCGCTTCCCAACTGGCGCTATACCCATCGCCTTCAAAAAGCACCGGTTTACTTTCTACAATATACTTTTGCAGGATGTGCATGATAGCAACCTCTTTTTTATCTCCTTTTTCAATAAGGGCATCCACTTCTAGTTTAAAATTCTTAAGGGTTTCGGCCATGATGGTGTTAAGGGTGGTCATGGAATGGGCACAGTTTGCCGATGACCCCACAGCTCTGAATTCAAATTTATTACCGGTAAATGCAAAGGGTGATGTACGGTTGCGATCGGTATTGTCAAGCATGAGTTCAGGAATACTTTTATGAATATCTAACTTCAGCATAGCTTCATCCGTTTCATCAAAATTTTCGCCTACCCGTTCTTCTATTTCCTGTAAAACATCTTTTAAAAATTTACCGATAAATATAGAGATGATGGCTGGCGGTGCCTCATTGGCGCCCAGGCGGTGATCATTACCGGCACTGGCAATGGCGGCTCTCAATAAGGGTGCATAATCATGTACGGCTTTAATGGTATTGATGAAAAAAGTAAGGAACATGAGGTTGGTCTTGGGTGTTTTACCCGGTGCCAGTAAGTTTACACCCGTATTGGTGGCCAGGCTCCAGTTGTTATGTTTACCACTGCCATTAATACCTGCAAACGGTTTCTCATGTAATAGTACTTTTAAATTATGTCGCTTGGCTACACGGTCCATAATATCCATGAGCAGGGTGTTGTGATCTATAGCCAGGTTTGTTTCTTCATAAATAGGAGCACATTCAAACTGGGCGGGTGCTACTTCATTGTGCCTTGTTCGTAAAGGGATACCCAGTTTATAAGCTTCATTTTCAAAATCACGCATAAATGCATAGACCCTTTCTGGGATCGCTCCAAAATAATGATCTTCTAATTGTTGTCCCTTGGCCGGGGCGTGGCCAAATACGGTACGCCCCGTGAGCATGATGTCGGGGCGGGCAATGGCCAGGTTGGCATCAATTACAAAATACTCCTGTTCCCAACCCAGGGTTGGGGTAACCCGGTTTATATTTTTATCAAAATACTGGCACACATCCAAGGCGGCTTTGTCAACTGCTACCAATGCCTTTAATAAAGGTGTTTTGGTATCCAGCGATTCTCCTGTATAAGAAACAAAAATGGTGGGGATGCATAAAGTACGGCCATTTCCAATTTCCATAATAAAGGCAGGAGAAGAGGGATCCCAGGCAGTGTACCCCCGGGCCTCAAAAGTGGCTCTTAACCCCCCACTGGGAAATGAGGAAGCATCAGGCTCTTGTTGAATGAGCGAGGCGCCTTCAAATTCTTCAATAGGTGTTCCATCGCCTTTTAAAGTAAAAAATGAATCATGCTTTTCTGCACTGGCTCCCGTTAATGGTTGAAACCAATGAGAAAAATGCGTTACACCCTTGCTTTCGGCCCAGGCCCTTAGCCCATTGGCAATCTGGTTGCCCATATTACGATCTATTTTTTTTCCGGATAAAGTAGATTCTTCCAGGCTTTTAAAAGCTTCATCACTTAAAAACTTTCGGGCCGTTTGTAACGTAAATACGTTTTCATTAAATATAGCCGTAGTCTTTTTTATAGGCTCAGGTATTGTTTTTTCTAGTTTACCCGAAAACTTGGTAATGGCTGTAAAACGTAATGATTCCATATATTTTTATTGTTTATATGGCAAAAGAAAGCAATTATTCTGAAAAATGAAATATTTTTTTTAAAAATGAAGTCAAAATCAACTAAACACGAAATATAAAATACATATTTTAAAAATTAATGTATTTTAAAATCGGTAGTTTTTTCCATGGAATCACACAACTAAAAGGTGTTAATAAAAAGGGAAGATAAATAGAACGGTACCGGTTAATAGCCCCCAGGTTGGGCACAATAAAACCAATAAAAAAAAGGATGCTGATTGAAAAAAAGAGTGAAAAGTAAATAAAAGGACTTTTAAATAAAGCGCCTTTGTTACCGTAAAAGAGGAATATTAACAAAAGGATTTGGATGCAGATCATTTCAAGTGCAGGAAAAATTAATGGACTGGAATAGGATTCCCACAAATATGGCCGCATGATTACCCGGTTTACACTTTTTAGCGATTGCCAGGCCATCGATTGTATGCCCGGTTGTAAAGTGTCCATACTTATTGTAGTGGTACCCTCCAGCGCTGCAAAATCTTTTTGCTTGGCCTTTATTATTTCATAGGGGCTTAGTGGGTTTTGCCAGCCGGCGCTCATTGCAATGAGGATGAAAATAAATGCATACACTAAAACGAAAATTTTTCCTGTAGTTATTCTTTTTTTCTCAGTCCATATCCAGGCAACAAAGCCGGGTACAAGCAGCAGGAAAACAAAATTGCGAATGAGCAATAATAAAATTGCACTTACAATGAAACTTACGAAATGTTTAAAACTGAATCCCTGTTTTAGCAGCAGGTGAAGGCTATAGCAGGCAAAACAAAGCAATATAAAAGTTACAGAATCTTTACCCGGTAAAGTACTCGCATATAATAAAGAAGGGATTGCCAGGGTGGTGAGCAGGATGGGCCATTTTTTTTGAGGATAAATAGAATGAAATATTTTAAACAATGCCATATGGGCAAAAAAGGAAAAGCTGCAAAAGAACAGGGTGTTTAAAAAAATATTTCCCTGTGTAAATATATTGGCAATGCCCAAAAACTTGGCTATAATATTTACCCTGAGATCATTCCAAAAGGAATGAAAGCTTCCAAAAAAATTACCGTATTCAGCATAATGGGAATGAAAAACTGATTTAATGAATTGTAAGGGATTATCCAATAGTATGGCATATTCCTCCTGCCCATACCCATTCAGGATTTCATAATCATTGGTTCCGGGATAGGCAAATAAAATCCATCGTAAATAAACAAAACCGGCCCCTAATTTTAAAACGAATAAGCATAAAATTTCTTTTTTGCTGAGGCCGGTACTTGCAATGAACCGGCTTTTGGTTAATAAAACCCCGGAAAGAATAAAGTATAAAATAAAAAGCAGGTAGTACAAAGGATCCCTTTTATGTGGGAAGATAGTTAAAATAATTCTTAGTAAGACCTTAGAGATCGGGAGCATCCCTGTACCTTTGCCATCTGAAATAATATCCCTTTTTTTATGGAAATTACTGCTGCCACTGCCGCCCAGCTTCGTATTACCGAAGAAGAATTTGAACTCATTATAAAAAAACTGGGCCGTACACCCAATTTTACCGAACTCTGTGCTTTTAGTGGCATGTGGAGCGAACACTGTAGCTATAAAAATTCTATTAAATGGCTTAAAACACTCCCTCGAGATGGAGAGAAAATGCTGGTAAAAGCGGGGGATGAAAATGCCGGGTTGATGAATATTGGCGATGGCTATGGCGTAGTATTTAAAATAGAGTCCCATAATCATCCATCGGCCATTGAGCCCTTCCAGGGTGCTGCTACCGGCGTAGGAGGTATTAACCGGGATATTTTTACAATGGGTGCACACCCTATTGCCTCATTAAACTCATTGCGATTTGGAAATTTAAAAGAAGCAAAAACCCAGCACCTGCTGGCCGGTGTAGTACATGGAATTGGCCATTACGGAAATTGTTTTGGAGTACCTACGGTAGGCGGTGAAATTTATTTTGAAAACTGTTATCATACGAACCCGTTGGTAAATGCCATGAGTGTGGGTATTGTAAAAAATGGGGAAACCGTCTCTGCCACAGCTACCGGTAAGGGTAACCCGGTATTTTTTGTAGGTAGTGCAACAGGTAAAGATGGAATAGGTGGCGCTTCATTTGCCAGTGCAGAGATTACAGCAGAAAGTACCGAAGAACTGCCGGCAGTACAAGTGGGCGATCCATTCCAGGAAAAAAAATTACTGGAAGCTTGCCTGGAAGTAATTCAAACAGGCGCTGTGGTTGGGATGCAGGACATGGGCGCAGCGGGCATCATTTGCTCTACCGCCGAAATGAGTGCCAAGGGCAAAGCCGGTATGCGTATTGATTTAGATAAAGTGCCCACCCGCCAGGCGGGTATGAAGGCCTGGGAGTTATTGCTGAGCGAAAGCCAGGAGCGTATGCTGCTGGTGGTAGAAAAAGGTAAAGAAAAAGCAGTGCTGGATGTTTTTGAAAAATGGGACCTGCCCTGCAGCAATATCGGTGAAGTAACGGATGATGGTATGCTGCAGTTCTTTATGCATGGTGATTTAGTAGCCCTGTTGCCTGCCGATGAACTGGTGCTGGGGGGCGGCGCTCCTCAGTACAGCCGGGATGTGAAAAAACCACAATACCTTCAAAAAATACAGGCATTTAATGTATCGCTTATTCCGGATTTACAGGATGTAAAGCAAACAGCAGAAAAAATAATTTCATTGCCCAATATTGCCAGTAAGAAATGGGTGTATGAGCAATACGATAGCATGGTGGGAGCCGGAACAGTAAGCACAAACCACCCCAGCGATGCCGCTATTGTACTGGCCAAGCCCACCAATAAAGCACTGGCACTTACCACAGATTGCAACAGCCGCTATGTATTTGCCGATCCCTATAAAGGCGCTATGATAGCAGTGGCAGAAGCAGCCCGGAATATAGTATGTAGTGGTGCCGAGCCACTGGGTGTTACCAATTGCCTCAATTTTGGAAACCCCTATGACCCCGAAGTATACTGGCAATTTACCGAAGCCATTAAAGGAATGGGCAATGCCTGCCGTAAATTTAATACCCCGGTAACAGGGGGTAATGTTAGCTTCTATAACCAGTCACCCGATGGGCCGGTATATCCCACCCCTACAATTGGAATGGTGGGATTATTAGAAGATGTAAACAATAAAATGACACTCGATTTTAAAAATGAGGGAGATCTTATTTATTTGATCGGGGCCAGCCAAAATGATATCAGTTCATCGGAATACCTGCATAAAATACTGGGCGTGGAATTTAGCCCCTGCCCGTACTTTGACTTGCAGGAAGAATTTGAATTACAGCAAACCACGGCCGTACTAATAAAAAATAAATTAGTTCAAAGTGCACATGATGTAAGTGAAGGCGGGCTATGGGTAACCATTATGGAAAGTTGTTTTAACCGGGCCCTGGGATGTAATGTAACCATGCAGGATGGATTCCGCAAAGATGCCTTTTGGTTTGGTGAAGCACAAAGCAGGGTAGTGGTATCAGTAAGCCCCGCTCTTGAAAAGGAATTTAAAACTGCTATGCAGAAAACAACGGTTGCATTTTCCTTACTGGGTAATGTAATCGGCGAAAATATAATAATTGCCGGTGAAAACTGGGGCTCCGTAAATGAATGGAAATTGAAATACGATACAGCAATTGAAAAGGAACTTAGCTGAAAAATGCAACCATTAAAAAACACTTTTAAAAAGCCGGGTATGAACACAAAGATCAGCATTATTGGTGCTGGCAACTTAGGAACAGCCATTGCAGAGGGCTTGCTTATAAGTAAATTCTGTAAACCTGCCAATATTACGGTCACAAAAAGAAATACGGCTACATTAACGGTATTAAAAAGCAAAGGGGTACATGTTACTTCAGATAATAATGAAGCTGTAAAAAGAGCAGGACTTATTATTTTGGCGATTAAACCATTCCAGGTATCAGAAGTATTAAATGGTTTAAAGACACAGCTCTCTGCAAATCAAATTCTGGTTTCTGTAGTTACGGGTATAAGCATTACCGATATTGAAACTATCCTTAAAAAGAATATGCCCCTTTTCCGGGCGATGCCTAATACTGCTATTGCCATCCGGGAAAGTATGACCTGCCTGAGTTTTAAAAATGCCACTGAGGAACAGGCTGCATATGTAAATAATCTTTTTAATACCCTGGGAAAGGTAACCGTGATCCATGAAAATTTAATGGATGCCGCCACGGTACTGGGTGCCTGTGGTACGGCATATGCCATGCGGTATATTCGTGCCAATATACAGGGGGGGATCGAAATTGGGTTCGACAGTAAAACAGCTAACCTGATTGCAGCCCAAACAGTAAAAGGAGCTGCCGAACTTTTACTGCAAAACGGAACCCACCCCGAACAGGAAATAGATAAAGTAACGACTCCCAAGGGCTGCACCATTGCCGGTTTAAATGAAATGGAACACCAGGGCTTCAGTTCATCTTTAATTAAGGGGATTGCCGCCAGCTATCAAAAAATTGTAAAGGAGTAAATAGTAACCCATTATATTGTAACTCTTTAAAATATGCTTACCTCTATTGATGATTATTCCGTTTTCAATAAAATAATTTTTTGAAAATGAATAGGTAGTATTAAACTCCCAAAAATTCATCTTATCTTTGCACGACCTCTCGGGTGTTTTTCATCCTTACGGTCTTTAAGTGCTGAAGATTGTTTTCTATTGATTTGATTCACGAAGTTGTTACCTGAGTAGCGGCTTATTTGCTAAAAATAATTTATCCATGCTGGTTCATGTGGCGATGGTAATCATTTTATTTTGGCATTTTTTTTTGATTGAATTTATATCGTTATGGCTAAATATATTTTTGTTACAGGAGGGGTTACATCATCTTTAGGTAAAGGCATTATTGCCGCATCGCTGGCGAAGCTTCTGCAAAGCCGGGGCTTAAAAGTGACAATACAAAAATTTGACCCTTACATTAATGTTGACCCGGGCACACTAAACCCGTATGAACATGGAGAATGTTTTGTAACCGATGATGGAGCCGAAACAGACCTGGACCTGGGCCATTACGAAAGATTTTTAAACACACCTACTTCACAGGCTAATAATGTGACTACAGGGCGTATTTACCAAACTGTAATCACTAAAGAAAGAGAAGGCGCATACCTGGGCAAAACCGTACAGGTGGTTCCCCATATTACTGATGAAATAAAACGCCGGATGATGCTGCTGGGCGAAACCGGCCAGTTTGATATTGTGATTACCGAAATAGGGGGCACGGTGGGCGATATTGAAAGTTTGCCTTTTATAGAAGCGGTACGGCAAATACAATGGGAACTAGCAGAAGAAGATTGCCTGGTGGTACACTTAACGCTGATCCCTTATTTAAAAGCAGCTAAAGAATTAAAAACAAAACCTACCCAGCATAGTGTACGTATGCTAAGCCAGGAAGGGGTTCATCCCGATATTATTGTGTGCCGTACGGAGCACCCGCTTAATACAGAGATAAAAAGAAAGATCGCCTTGTTTTGTAACGTAAAGCCCAATGCCGTAATTGAATCTGCTGACGCATCAACCATTTACGAAGTTCCTATCCGTATGCTGGAAGAAGGATTGGATGTAATTGTATTGAAACAATTGCATATCAATGGCTATGCCGCCCCCGAACTAAGCAAGTGGCGTGGCTTTCTTGAAAAACTGCAAAACCCCAAAAGTAAAGTTAAGATAGGGCTTATCGGGAAATACCTGGAACTGCAGGATGCTTATAAATCAATTTTAGAATCTTTCATTCATGCAGGCGCTATGAACCAGGTGAAAGTGCAAATCGTAAATGTACATAGTGAATATATTACCGATGAAAATGTAGCTGAAAAATTAAGCGACCTGGACGGGTTGCTGGTAGCACCCGGGTTTGGCAGCCGTGGCGTAGAGGGAAAAATAACTGCTGTGAAATATGCCCGTGAAAATAAAATGCCTTTTTTTGGTATTTGCCTCGGCATGCAAATGGCCGTAATAGAATATGCCCGCAACATCATTGGCTGGAAAGATGCCCACAGTGCCGAAATGGAAGCCAATACAGCTTACCCCGTGATTGCCCTGATGGAAGAACAAAAAAAAATAAAAAAGAAAGGGGGTACCATGCGGCTGGGCGCTTATCCTTGTACGCTAAAGCCCGGTACCCTGGCTCATAGGATTTATAATACGGATGAAATAAGTGAAAGGCATCGCCATCGCTATGAATTTAATAATAAATACTTAGCCGATTTTGAAAATGCGGGAATGATTGCCAGTGGAAAGAATCCACAAACCGGCCTGGTAGAGATCGTAGAACTGCAAAACCATCCATTCTTTATTGGTGTACAATTTCACCCGGAATTAAAGAGTACGGTAGAAAACCCGCAACCAATTTTTGTAAATTTTATTGCCGCTGCAAAATCATTTGCTGAAGAAAAAGAAAGATTATTACCCGTAAAAGAAACCGTGTAAGGGTATGCGCAAACTGAGTATGGCCGAGCTAAACCGTAAAACGGTAGAAGAATTCAGGCAAAGTGATAAAATACCCGTTATAGCTGTGTTAGAAAATATCCGCAGTGCGTATAATGTAGGCAGTGTATTTCGTACCGCAGATGCGTTTTTACTCGAAGCCATTTATATTATTGGTTATACCGCCACACCACCCCACAAAGAAATAAAAAAAACCGCACTGGGTGCCGAGGAATCAGTAAGCTGGAAGTATTTTAAAACAGCTTCGCAGGCCATTGAAGAGTTAAAAGATAACGGCTATACGATTTATGCAATCGAACAGGTACAGGGCAGCATCCCTTTGCATCATATGGAAGTAGAGGCAGGAGATAAAATTGCTGTAATATTCGGAAATGAAGTAACGGGGGTAGAAGAAGAAACGATTGCTGCCTGCAAAAGCTGTATTGAAATTCCACAACTCGGCATGAAGCATTCATTAAATATAGCAACCGCTGCCGGAGTGGTGCTTTGGGAATTGGTTCGGCCCAGGCTCCAGTAATTCCTACCATTGCTTTAATTCCTCTCTTTTAAAAGTGTATTCAGGTGTTCTTATTAATGCATCATCGTTTACCCGGTACCAGGGCGATAAACTTTCATGGGCCGGGTTATTCAAAATATGAATACTTTGTGCCGGCATATAACTTTGCGAAAGCAGGTAAATAATATCTCCATTTTCATTTCTTGCCAGGTCCATAATGGTTACGGCATGGCCGGGAAAACCTCCCCGGATGAGTACATCGCCGGGCTTGACTGATTGCCAGTTTTGCAGATTCATTTGCCGGGCCAGGGAGGCCGAACCGCACATCCCAAAAACGGTTTGCAGGTAACTATCAAAATGAACCCGGGTATAGGGTGGCTGAAAGGTATAAATACCCCCTTCGTAATCTGTAAACTTCAATGCATCAAACTTTTTTTGGTCATACAGGTATTCTGCCCTTAATCGCATAACCGCATCGGCACATTGCTGCAGGTCCCGGTCACCAATACTTATATCGAGCACTGCAAATTGGGCTTGTTGATTATTTTTAAACCTTCCATTATACAAATAAACATTTTTATCTTTTTTTATATTTATTTTACGAAGCCAGTCTGCAAATGAATTTTGCGGGTAAGAAACCCGTGTAAAACCGGGCGGAAGTGGAATATCTGCAATTTTATGATCGCCCGGTTCAAGGCTAATGGATGGAGAAAGAACCCGGTTGATTTTATTTTCAGGCCCCTGTTGGCAGGAAATGAAAAGCAACCATATTAGATGGTATTTAAAGGGCATAAATCTTTATTTTTGATAGCTGGGACGCAGGAACAGGCAAATTTCATAAAAAGAAAATAAACATGACGCAATTACTGATCATAGATGATGAAAAAGCAATCCGTAAAACGCTATCAGAAATTTTGAGTTTTGAAGGTTATAAGATTGATGAAGCAGCGGATGGGGAAGAAGGATTAAAAAAAATTCAGGATAAAGAATATGATATTATTCTCTGTGATATAAAAATGCCAAAATTGGATGGGATCGAGTTTTTAGAAAAAGCGAAATTGCTTCACCCGGATACACCCATCATTATGATTAGCGGGCATGGAAATATTGAAACTGCTGTGGAAGCTGTTAAAAAAGGCGCTTACGATTACATAAGCAAACCACCGGACCTGAACCGGATGTTAATTACATTAAGAAACGCAACTGACAAGCAGCATCTCGTTACCCAAACCAAAGTGCTCAAACGTAAAGTGAGTAAAGTGCAGCCCATGGTGGGCGAAGGCAAAGCTATGCAGGAAATTAAAGATACCATCGAAAAAGTGTCACCTACCGATGCCAGGGTACTTATTACCGGTGAAAATGGGGTGGGTAAAGAATTGGTGGCACGCTGGATTCATGAAAAAAGTAACCGGAATACCGGACCCATGGTAGAAGTAAACTGTGCGGCCATTCCGGGAGAACTTATAGAAAGTGAACTTTTTGGCCATGAAAAAGGTTCTTTTACTTCGGCTATAAAGCAACGTATTGGTAAATTTGAGCAGGCCAATAGCGGAACCTTGTTCCTGGATGAAATTGGCGATATGAGCCTGAATGCACAGGCAAAAGTTTTACGGGCACTGCAAGAAGGAAAAATAACCCGGGTAGGGGCAGATAAAGATATTCATGTGGATGTACGGGTAATTGCCGCTACTAACAAAAATTTATTACAAGAAGTAGAAAATAAAAATTTCCGTTTAGATTTATATCATCGCCTGGGTGTAATTATTATACATGTACCATCGCTTAACGATCGGGCAGAAGATATCCCTAAACTGGTAGACCATTTCCTGGAATTGATTGCCGGTGAATATGGCCAACCCAAAAAAGAAATAGAACCTGCAGCCATAAAAGCTTTACAGGAACATACCTGGACGGGGAACATCAGGGAACTGCGGAATGTAGTGGAAAGGCTCATCATTTTATCGGGCAAAAGTATTACTCAAAAAGATGTTGTAAATTTTGTATTGCCTAAATACTGAAGTTCCTGTAGATTTTAATTTGAACCTATGAAGCATTTTTTCTTTAACCTTACCTGCTTATTATTACAAACCGTTTTATTTGCTCAAAACGATACTTGTAAAGATTCTTTTGATTATTTAATTGCAGTGGTACACGGTAACCTTAATAAAGACCACTTGCCGGATAAGGCGGTAGTTACCCAGGACACAATAAATAAAAAAGCACCCTTCCGGCTTCAACTATTTTTTAAAGAGCCAGGTGGCCAATACCGGTTAGTAGAAAGTTCCACGCAAATTATAGAGCCGCAATATCCCGATGGTAAGGATGGTTTTTATACCGGAAATAGTTTTTTAAAAATCACCATCCGCAAAGGCGTTTTGTGCATACGAAATGAATTATTAAAAGGCCATTATGAATATTTTTTCCGGTACCAGCATAATCGTTTTGAACTTATTGGTTTCTCCGAATCACAATCTGATGGGAGAGGTAAAATGTATTTTACAGATTTTAATCTGATCACCGGCATCAAGATCAAACAAACTGATAATTATGAGACCGGTAAAATGATCAGTAGAACAAAAACAAAACTCCTGCTGAGGCCCTTCCCTGCATTGCGGGAGTTGGTACCTTTTGAAAATGATCATTTTCTTTATTAATGGAAATGCATTTGGGTTTCAACTAATTAAAATGGAATCTGTAAATTTACCGAATTCAAATTAAGTTAAATTTGTGAGCAGGATATTCAAAAGAATGATGGAACATGATTCATAAAAAAGCATCAAACCCTAATTAAGTTAACAATGGCTCAATCTACTGCCAAAAAAGTTTCGGTGCTTTTCATTGCCAATTTTATTAATTTCCTGATCAGTTTTCTTATTGTTCCCTTCTTATCCCGGGTGTGTACCTACCAGGAATATGGAACGTACAGCCAGGTATTATTATTCAGTGCGTTCTTTCTGGTGATTTTTAATTTTGGTATTTCTACCATCTCGAATGTAGTACTGGCCGAGCATGAAGAAAATGAATCCCTGGTATTTAACACAGCAACCATCATTTTAACCCTGGCATCAGTGGCAGGAATCCTGCTCATTGTACTGGCTGGTAATTCATGGAATTTTATTTTCAATAACGAGGTTTTTTACAAAAACCTGGTTTACTTTTTCCCCACTTTATTTTTTCAAAGCATATCATCTTATTTTTTAAATACCCTGTTGTTTTATAACCGGGTAAAGGCAATTGCCGTTATTGTTGTATCTACCAATGTGCTTAAGCTGGGAATGATGTTATATTCACTGTATGTTTTACATTCATTAGCTGCCATCTTTATTTCCATTTCCCTGTTCACTGTGTTGCAATGTGTTTTATTGTATTATGTATTACCGGCGGAGGTACGTAAAATTACTTTTAAATATGACGGGCAAATTGCCAAACAACTTTTTACACCGGCACTGCCTATCATGTTTACCGGTTTACTGGGCAGTGGTATCCTTTATGCCAATGGTTTATTCATCAGTAATATGCTTTCAGTAAAAGATTATGCCATTTATCGCAACGGGGCTATTGAATTTCCTTTAGTATCCGTAATTACGGCCAGTATCTTAGCCGTTACGATGCCCGCATTTGCGAAGTTTAAAGTAAAAGGCGAAATAGAGCCCATGCTGCTTATGCGCAAGAAAGCCAATGTTGTTTCCGCAGCAATGATTTTTCCAATCTGCGTTTTTTTATTTTTCTTTAGTAAAGAGTTTATTGTATTGTATTTGTCTGATAAATACATTGAGAGTAGTTTGCTATTCTCTGTTTTTAACCTCACTTTATTACTACGTTTCACCAATTACCAGGATTTGCTGGTGGTTTATAAAAAGACCAATTATATTTTTATTGCGAATGTCGTCTCCTTTTTAATAAGCCTTGCCCTGAATTTCTTTTTAATAAAAAACTTAGGTTTAATGGGTGCCGTAATTGCCTATCTCTTCTCCGTACTGTCGTTAGCGGTATTGCTAACCCTGATAACCTGTAAAATAGCCAAAATAAAACTGGCGGATTTTCATGACTGGCGTAAGTTGATTATCATCCTGGTGATTAGTTTTGGTACCGGCCTGTTGTGCTATGCCGGCTATCAATATATAGGGGGTATGATGGCTTTGTGCCTTGCAGCCTGCCTTTATTTTGCTGTGATATTTATAAGTTTTCTTAAATTTAATCTTGTTGATAAAATTTATTTACTGCAATACGCAACCCGTGTTCCGGGCTTAACGAAAATTTTAAACTATGCAAAAACTAAAAATTTGGATTAAAGCCTACCTGGACAAAAGAAACAAATTGCATCTGTTACATGTACCGTTCAATGTATTGATGTGGAATTGGTTTCACCAGCGTATTGTAGGAATTAATCGGTCGGTTCCCTGTTCCGTATATTATACTTCTAAAATAGAGGGGTTTAAAAATATTATTTTACCCCCGAAAAATACGACTTCCATAAAAATCAGTTTTGCAGTGAGTGGCGGCGCTTATATGCGCATATTTGATGGTACTACTTTAGAAATTGGGGAAGGTACACTTTGGGCATTTAATCTCTGCATTATTACAGGCAACCATGGGTTAATAGATCGTTCGGATTATACCTATAAATCGGTAAAGCTGGGTAAAAACTGCTGGATCGGGAATGCTGTTACCATATTGCCTGGCGTAGAACTGGGGGATAATGTTACCGTGGGCGCCAATGCAGTAGTCACAAAATCCTTCCCCTCTAATGTTGTTATTGGAGGCAACCCGGCCCGGGTGATTAAAGAAGTGCATTGATGTAATTTATACCCGGTATTTATTGAATAAATTATATATTTATTCATCTTTATGTTTCTTTTAAAACTGGTTTGGGTACAAATACATGAAATGGATATGAAAATAATTTTCAGAATAATTTTATTAGGGTTTATTTTTATTCCATTTAACGGCATAAAAGCCCAGGTTACCAACAGCTCTTATATAACCTCCTTTGGCGAGAAAGCATTGCAGTTTTCAATCATTGTACCCGCAAGCCGGGCAGATGTGTGGAAATTATTTACTACTGAAGAAGGCCTGAAAAAATGGATTGCACCTGTAGTAAAAACAAATTTGAAAACAGGAGGGTGGATCAGGACTAATTATGATAAAAATAAAACAACTGATGATTCCACATCCATTCAGCTTGATATCATTAATTATTTAGATGCTGAAATGCTTACCCTTAAAGTAAACCTGAACAACCAGTTTCCGCCGGAGGTAAAAATGGAAGATAAAAATTTGCAGGAAATTATTCAATTTAGGGATTTGGGAAATGGTAAAACAAAAATTACTTCTACCATGCTGGGCTGGGGAACGGGGAATTCGTGGGATAAAGCATATGACTTTTTTGAGAAGGGAAATGAATGGACATACCGGGAATTATTAAAATTATTTTAAAGGCACTAAAGCAGGCATTTAATTATTTTGTGTAAGCATAAAATGATTATTTTACCCAAAAAATACAATACAATAAAATTTTATGTCACCAGTAAGAATTATTATGCCGGTTGTTTTCATGGTTGCTTTTATACTTTGGATTTTGTACCGGCTGTTTATTAAAAAAGATCTTAAAAAGAACAGCAACAACCTTATTGCAGGATGTGTTTTTTTTGCCATATGGGGAGTTATTTATTATTTCTTATTAAAGAAATGAATGAATTTATTACCATACCAGCTCAATTCGGCGGAGCATAAATAAAGTATTGCACATATGTCGTTATTATTAAACAGGAATCAATTTGGGTATCTGGCCAATAAAGGCAAGGTATTAACAAGGGAAGAGGCAAATTCTTTATTTGAAGATTGGGTATTAAATCCTCGTTTGCAATTACATATGAAACAAGTAGCCCACTTAATGAAAAAATGGGCTGCCCTTTTTGAACATTTAGATGAAACCGGCCAATGGCAATGGGAGATGGCAGGATTGCTGCATGATGCCGACTGGGATCAATGGCCTGAAATGCATTGCAAAAAAATAATTGAAGAATTGGAACAAAGAAATGCAGACCCGGAGATCATCCATGCCATTGCCTCGCATGGGCCCAATCATTTTGGGGTGGAACCCATTACGAAGATGGATAAAATGCTATTTGCTTTTGATGAATTATCAGGTCTCATCCATGCTTACTCACTCATGCGCCCGGGCGGGTATAACGGAATGGAATTGAAAGGTGTAAAAAAACGGATAAAGGAAAAATCATTTGCGGCCAATGTATCCAGGGATGAAATTGATGATGCTTGCAGACGTGCAGGCATTCCACTTGACGACCTGGTTAGTTTTATAATTACGCACCAGGGAGAAGTTGTTTGATATTTATCCTTCGCATGAGATAATGCCTGGAAAATTGCACAAAGCATAAAATATTTGATATACTAAAAGGGAAGCTGCAGACAGACCTTTTTTTGTAAAAATGCAAACGGATTATTTTTATCTTACTGCATATAATCTGCTTGCCGAATGAGGATGGTGCGATATTTATTAAAAATACTATTCTTCGTTACAAAACCGAGGTAGCGCTCTTCATCATCCACCACCGGTAAAATACGGATATCCTGGCTATCCATAATTTGCATCACATCACTCATGGGAGTATTGATATGAATTACTTTTTGCGGAGGTTGTGCTACATCCTTCATCAGCCTGTTGCGGTCTTCTTCTTTACTGCTTATAAGAAGTTCTAATAGGGTATCGCTATAAAGCAGCCCGCTCAATATTCCCTCTTCATCCACCACCGGAAATATATTACGTTGTGTATGCACAATATCATGACTCCTGCTTTTGGGTGTATCATCGGGGCGCAGGATAACAAAATCTTTTTCTAACAGGTATTTCAGTTTAATACTTCTCAAAACACTATTATCTTTATTTTCATGAGATAATAAATCACCCTGTTCTGCAAGCCCTTTTGTGTAAATTGAATATTTTAAAATGCCTTTATTGATAAAATAGGAAAGAGCCGATACAATCATGAGGGGTACCATTAAGATATAACCCCCTGTAATTTCTGCCGCCAGGAAAACACCGGTAAGCGGTGCATGCATAACCCCACTTACTGAAGCTGCCATTCCTGCAATAATAAAATTGGTCACATTTAAATCAACCATCCCGGTTTGGTTAAAACCAAAAGCGAATACAAAACCAAACAGCCCGCCTACAACCACCGTAGGCCCAAACATACCACCATTACCCCCGCTGGCCATGGTTATAACACTGGCAAAAGTTTTGCCTATCATTGATAAAACGCCAAATAAAACCAATGCCCAGGCAATATGTTGGTATTCTGCAAAAAGACTATTGGCTAATAGGGAGGGATAGTCGCCATTTAATAATTTTTGAATGGTAATATAACCTTCACCATACAAGGCAGGCAGCAAAGCGATCATAATGCCCAGGCTTATGCCCCCAATCCATACTTTATTATAACGGTTTTTAATTTTTTCAAAGAGTTTAAAAATTTTACTGTTCAGTTTGCTGTAGAAAACAGAATACAGGCCAATGAAAATTCCTAAAGCTATATAGTACCAAAAAGCATCCACAATCCAGTCTTTGGTTACCAGTGCAAAAAGCGGTTCATTATATATAAGCTTAGAAATTACGGAAGCAAGGGCCGAAGATAACAATAGGGGAATAACTGCGGGAATCGAGAACTCGGGAAGTATCACTTCTATTGCAAAAATCATCCCTGCAATCGGGCTGTTAAATGCCCCGGCAATTCCAGCTGCGGCACCGCAGGCAAGCAGCAATGTGGTTTCCCGGTAATTAAGCCCAAACAGGCGGCCAATATTTGACCCGATGGCAGAGCCACTGGCAACAGCAGGGGCTTCCAGCCCGGCAGAACCTCCCAGGCCCACGGTCAGGGCGCTTGAAATAACCTGGCTGTAAATATTATGAAAATCCAGCTTGCTCGAATTGCGAGAAATATTATACAAAATCGCCGGTATTCCATGTTGAAATTTACTACGCCTGATAAAAGTGCGAATGTATAATATGGTTAAGAAAATACCAATGAGTGGAAAAAATAAATAGAGATAATATTTGTATTGCCAATGAAAATCATTTTGCAGGAAACTGGCAATCAGGTGTGTGAGTTTTTTTAATAAAGAAGAAGCAATACCACCCAAAACACCTACCACTGCAGCTGCCATAATAAGAAAATTTGTTTTGGAAATTCTTCTTTTACGCCAGTCGTTTACGTAGGCCAGGTATTTGATTAAACGCTTTTGATATGCCTTATAGTGCAAAAAATAAGTTGATTTAAGTTCTGGTAAAGTTAAGAATAAAGATTTCTTTCCTGTATTAAAAATCTATTAAATGAAAGTAAATGTGTGCTGAGCTTCCTTTTTGCTGCTGCCTTGTTTATAAATAGTAATTTTTTGGGGGTTCTGTAAATCTGTTTCTAATACTGTTTACAATCTCTTTCTCTTTTTTACTTTTTATAAATGATTTATCAAAATGTGCACTCCCGCCTGTTTCCAATCTTTGAGAAAAAAAATCAGCGGAACTGTTACCTGCATAAAAATGAATAAATTTGCAGTATATAAAACATGTACATACCCATCTCTTAACCGGGGCATATCCATATAACACAAGATGAATAAACCATTGCACCAATTTTTTACTGAAGACCATCACCGCATAGAGCATTTGTTGAATCGGGCAACAGAACAGCCCGGCCATATTGAGATGGAATATTATCACCAATTTAGGGTTCGTTTACTACGGCATATTAAAATGGAAGAGAAGACACTTTTCCCGGCAGCTAAAAAAGCGAATTTTAAAGTGATGGAAAGCCTTATACCCAGGTTCCGGCTTGAGCATGGAGCATTAACGGCATTGCTTGTACCACCCCCCACTACAAGCATTATAAATGCTATTCGGCATGTGCTGGAAAAGCATGATTTAGCCGAAGAAGAACCGGGTGGTTTATATGATGTATGTGAGGCTTTAACGCATGGCCAAACCCAGGAACTCTTACAACAACTGGCAGCAGTGGAAGAAGTGCCTGTTCACCCACCAAACCCGGCGCCTATTGCCATAGATGCAGCAAGGCGGGCATTGGAAAGGGCAGGTTATAATTTTGATGAAATCGGTAAGGAGCCAAACGGCCAATAAAATTAAGTGAATTAAAAAAGGGAATCATAAGGATTCCCTTTGTGTATATTATTTTGTTTTTACCACACGTACCTTCCATATAACCGGGCCTTTTTCAATATATTCCCATTTAAATGGTTCTTTACTTTCTGCTTCCATTTGGTAGTAAAGCGGGATGGGATCATGATCGTTGATAAATTCAAAAGCTTCACCTGGCTTAATATCAGCAAAGGCTTTATAAAACATTTCATGGCGCTCCGTGGGGGGAAATGGGCGTAGATCAAACTCGTTCACTACCGAAAAGCCATCATCACCCAAACCGCTTTTTACTTTTTTAGTAATATGCACTACGTATTCATTGGGTTCTTGTTTTTTATAAATCCATGCATGCTGCCCTTCAAATTTGCTTACAAAAATACCATGTATTTCCCGGGGATCTTCTGCCGATATTATCTCCATGATATCGCCTTGTTCCATCATGCCATACCGATGAAATACAATTTGTTTCCATTCATTTTCTTTTGCTTTCCTTAAATCAAGTAAGGTTGATATATCTGTAAATTCACGGCCTTGTGAATCTTCCAAACGGGTCACTTTTACTTTCCATTCCCTGCCTCCCCGGTTCAGATATTCCCAGCCTACTACATCGCCGTAAATAGACCGGAACTCATAAAAGAGGGGGATGGGATCATGATCATTGATAAAAATAAAACTTTCTTCTACGGGTAATTCTTTAAATAACTGTATTAATTTCTTATGCCTTTCAATGGGGATAAGTACCCGCATATCCAGGGCTTCTGTTTCTAATTTATCTTCCATGCTGATTTCATTTTTATAAGGACAAAATTGTCCTTATTTGTGGACAGCAATATTATTTATTAAAAATCAAAATCATTTACTATTCATGGAAAATTTACCAAGTTATGGCAGAAAGAGGCTCCTGCATATTTTGTGGGTGCTCCATGGCACTTATATGCTTGTTTAAAAATCTTCAGTTAGCTTGGTTTTATTATATTTATTCCGGTATTCAATAGGCGTTAAACCTGTGATTTTTTTAAAAATATCCCGAAATGATTTGGGGTCGGTATATCCCACAGCATACATTATTTCAGAAATGCTTTTACGGCTGTTTTCAAGCTGCCTTTTGGCCCATTCAATTTTTACCCGTTGTATATATTCCAACACAGAATTATGAGTAGCCTGCCTGAACCGGCGTTCAAAACTTCTTCTTCCCAAAGCCAATTGGGAAGCAATTTCATCAACTGAAATTTTTTCTTGTACATTATGTTCAATATATTCCTGTGCATTTTTCACTGCTGCATCTGTGTGATTTTTTTGCCCGTTGAAAATTGTAAAAGCCAGCTGGCTGTTCCTGTTTATATCTATTGCAAAATATTTTGAAGCCAGGATAGCAGTCTCCCGGTTTGTATATTTTTCTACCAGGTGTAATAATAAATTCCAATAAGAATGGGCGCCGCCACTGCTGTAAATTCCATTTTCTTCAGTAACTGTATGTCCATCAGCCAGGGTTACCCGGGGGAACATTTTATTGAATTCATGGGCAAAACCCCAATGTGTGCTACATTTTTTACCGTTTAACAAACCGGTAGATGCTAATAAAAAAGCGCCCACACAAAGAGAAGCTACTTCGGCTCCCTGGCGATACTGTTTCACAATCCAGGATTGGGCCCTTTTATTTAATTGTATGGCTTCGGCCATATTGCCAAATAATGCCGGTATTATTACCAGGTCGGTTTTTTTTACATCTTTTAAAAGGGTATGGGCTTGTACAGAAAACATCCCGTTATTGAGTTTTATTTCTTTTTTAACAGCTACCAGTTCTACCCGGAATAAATGTGGTTTTCCGTTCATAGCCAGAAATTGGTTGACTACCGAAAATAAATATTGCGGATCTGCAATAGCCTGTATTACCGAAGACTCAGGAACCAGGATAGATACATTTTTCATACCCTGAAGATACAAAATGGTTGTCGCAAACAGCCCCTTAAATAGTCGTTTATACAATATTTAAAAATCCTAAAAGAATCTCATATTTGTATTGAAATGAATATTAAAAAAAATATATGGCTATGCAACAAATTATGGTAACTACTCATGTGCAGGCACCCATTCCTATTGTATGGGAACGCTGGAACCTGCCCCTTCACATGATGCACTGGAACCAGGCATCACCGGATTGGCAAACCACTTATGCGGAAAATGACTTGAGAACGGGAGGTAAGTTTTGCGCCCGCATGGAAGCAAAAGATGGCAGTTTTGGGTTTGATTTTGGCGGGACTTATGATGAAGTCATTCCGCACGAACGTATAAAATATACCATGGATGATGGCAGGAAAGTTACCACCACCTTTACTGTTCATGCGGATAAAGGAGTAACGGTTACTAATGTTTTTGATGCGGAAACCCAAAATCCGCTGGAAATGCAAAGGGGAGGCTGGCAAGCCATATTGGATAATTTTAAAAGCTATGCTGAAAAAAACATCAACAATACACCCCTGCATTTTGAAATAGAAATACAGGCACCGGTAGAAAAAGTGTATGAAACCATGCTGCATGATAAAACTTACCGGGAATGGACTTCCATCTTTAACGCCACATCTCATTTTAAAGGATCATGGAACAAAAATGAAAAGATTTTATTTATGGGTACTGATGCTGATGGTAAAGAAGGCGGAATGATGAGCCGGATTAAAGAAAATATACCTTTTAAATTCGTGAGTATTGAGCATTTGGGATTGATAAACGGGGAAGAAGAAATTACCTCCGGCGAAACTGTGGATAGTTGGGCGGGCGCATTGGAAAACTATTCATTTCATTCCCTACATACGGGTACACTCCTGCAGGTGGATACAGATTGCAATGAAAATTATAAAAATTATTTCATGGAAACCTGGCCCAAGGCATTACATAAGCTAAAATCAATTTGTGAAAATTAAAAACATGAAAAATGAATAATGCAATTTATCCCTGCCTTTGGTTTGATGGGAAAGCCAAAGAAGCCGCTGCGTTTTATTGTGACATATTTTCAAATTCAAAAATTATATTTGAAAGCCCGCTTGTGGTAAATTTTGAAATTGAAGGAAAAAAAATAATGGGATTAAATGGAGGCCCCATGTTTACCATAAATCCTTCTATTTCTCTTTTTGTTACTTGTGATAATAAGGAAGAAATTGAAAGTTACTGGAATAAACTAACACAGGAAGGCCAGGTTTTAATGGCGCTCAATACATACCCCTGGAGTGAAAAGTACGGTTGGGTAAAAGATAAATATGGTATGACCTGGCAACTGATGACAGGCGGTATGCCACCGGGAGGCCAAAAAATTTTCACATCATTTCTTTTTGTAAATGAGCAGTACGGCAATGCTTTACCTGCCATCGAATTTTACACTGCTGTTTTTCCCGGATCAAAAACACTGCATAGTGAGTTATATAAAGCAGGAGAGGAGCAGCCGACAGGAAAATTAAAATTCGGTCATTTTATTTTGAATGGGGAATTGTTTGCCGCCATGGATGGAACCGGCAATCATACATTTTGTTTTAATGAAGCAGTGTCGTTGGTGGTAGCCTGTAAAAACCAGGAAGAAATAGATTATTATTGGAACCAGCTTACGGCTGGTGGCGGTAAGGAAATAGAATGCGGATGGCTTACAGATAAATATGGCGTTTCCTGGCAAATAATACCGGCAAACCTGGAAAATTTAATGAGTGACCCTGAAAAATCTAAAAGGGTGATGCAGGTGGTTTTGAAATCAAAAAAATTAAATATCCGGGATATGGAAAATGCATAAGCTTTTGCATTGGATTGAAAAAGCAAAGCAAGCATTAAAAACTTAAGTTACCGGGGAATGATTATTTTAAAAAGTAGATTTTATTTTCACGACTGATTAAAACATACTTCCATGAAAAAAATAAAAACCCTTTATTGGATTTTCACCATCTTGTTTTCGGGATTAATGATCTTTACTGCTATACCCGGTATAAAACCCCAGCCAGAGAGCATACAATTAATACATGATGGCCTTGGTTACCCGGTTTATTTTATTTCATTTATCAGTATAGCCAAATTGCTGGGTTCCCTGGTGCTTTTAATACCCGGTTGGGATAGAATAAAAGAGTGGGCGTATGCCGGTTTGTTTTTTGACCTGGTTGCTGCCATCTATTCCGGCATAGCAGTATCGGGTAAGTTTGATCCGATGATGCTAACCATGGTGCTATGGATAATTCCGGGTATCTTGTCTTATATTTATTTTCATAAATTAAGAGTACAGGGTTGAAGAGTTTTGCAAAATAAGAAAGGAAAAAAATTGACTCGTTCAATACATTAATATGGCACAAAAAATTGCTCAGCTATCCTTAATTGTAAAAGATTATGATGAAGCCATACGGTTTTATGCAGATAAGCTAGGTTTCCAATTGGTAGAAGATACAAAAATGGCAGGTGATAAAAGATGGGTACGTATAGCCCCACCCGGTAATGGCGAATGTACTTTGCTGCTTGCAAAAGCCAATAACGAGCAACAATTGGCAGCAGTAGGAAATCAAACCGGTGGACGGGTTTTCTTATTTTTATATACCGATGATTTCTGGAATGATTATAATAAAATGGTTCAAAATAAAATACATTTTGTTCGTCTGCCAAAGGAAGAAGAATATGGGCTGGTAGCGGTTTTTGAAGATATTTACGGCAATCTTTGGGATTTTATTCAAGCTCACCCCCAGCAGGAAACAAAATAATAAATCCGGTGGATCATTGAATGCAGAAGATGATTTTATAATTATTCTCATAGATGCCTTACGGGCTTACGGGTAACTAAAGATTTTTTATACTGGTAATTATGCGTAATTTTCTGGATACTTAAACCAGCAAGTTATGATGCCTATTGGTGATGATAATACAGGGAATACCCTTAAGCCATATATCAATTATGCCTTAATTGCCATAAATGTTTTGGTCTTTATTTTTTTTCAGCGCCTGGGAAGTGATGAAGCCTTTACATTGAGCTATGCTGCGGTTCCGCAGGAGATTATAACCGGGAAAGATATCATTGGCCCCAATGGATTATTGGCTACCCCGATACCTGTGTGGGAAACAATTTTTACGGCTATGTTTATGCATGGAAGCATTGCCCATATTGGCGGCAACATGCTTTATTTATGGATATTTGGCGATAATCTTGAAAACAGGATGGGGCATTTACGGTATTTAATATTTTATTTAGTTTGTGGCGTGTTGGCCACTCTTTCGCATGTTTACCTGAGCGATGCTTTAGGCAAAGATACTTTGATACCCAGCCTGGGAGCTTCCGGTGCCATAAGTGGTGTATTGGGCGGTTATCTCCTGCTTTTCCCCCGTAATAAAGTAAGGGTGCTGGCTTTTCGTTATGTAATGACCGTTCCGGCCATTGTAAGCCTGGGTATATGGATACTGTTGCAAATTATTAGCGGAATGAGCATGTTTGGAGGCGAAGGTTCACAAGGTGGCGTAGCCTATGCAGCGCATATCGGCGGATTTATTGCGGGTTTGGTTTTAGTGAAACTTTTTGCCCGTAAAGTGAAACCCATAATCTGAATCATGATTTTAGGGAACCCTCCCCGTGGAATCCGGTTTCTCTCTAATTAAAAATAAAGTTTCATCGGTTCCGCTTCGGCTCATATCAAATACAAGGCTATCCGAATTTAGTGTTACAATCTTTACCATCATTTCATTCTCCCTGGGGAGCTTGGTAAATAGCATATCTTTTTCTATTTTATACTTGCCGGCTTCATGAAGGTCTTCATACGAGTAAGTGTAATGGCCTTTATCATCAAAACTAAAATGCACATTACGGGCATCACGGCCAGCCGGTATTCCTGCAACATGCCAGGCCGCACCACGCCATTTACCTATTATAAGCGATGGGTTTGGATTGTTATTACAACTTATAATTAAAAAAGCAGTCAACAATAAGCTAAATAGGTATTTCATGGTAAAAAAATATGGGTGCAAAAAAAAGCTCCATTGTACAATGGAGCTTAAATATAAATTTATTTTTTTTAAAGCGAAGGGGCTTTTACTTTCTTTCTTACATCCCGGGCAGCGCCAAGGGGTTTATCTTTTGCCATATCTACCAGTACCGGTGTACCCACAAAAATAGAAGAATAAGTACCGGTTACCACACCTATTAGCATGGCAAATGCAAAGCCACGGGTAACTTCACCACCAAAGATAAAGAGGGTGAGTATGGTTACAAATACCGTAAATGACGTCATGATGGTACGGCTAAGGGTATGATTTAATGCCGCATTCACCAGGTCTTTCTTATTCATATCCTTATGATCCCGGCTGTATTCCCGTATCCGGTCAAATACAATTACCGTATCGTTCATAGAGAAACCAATTACCGTAAGGATTGCAGCAATAAAGTGCTGGTCAATTTCCAGCGGGAAGGGCATGATATCTTTAAAGAATGAGAATACAATTAAGGTTACAAAAACGTCATGTACCAGGGTCATAATAGTTCCCAGTGAATATCTCCAGTCTCTAAAGCGCAGGAAAATATACAGGAAAATAATGAAGATCGAAAACAGGGTTGCTTTAATGGCGCCTCGTTTTAAATCATCCGAAATACTGGGTTGCACTGTTGTACGGCCCTGGAAGTTTTTCGCATTAAACTGGGCATACGTGGTTCCGGGAGGCAATACTTTTTTAAGCCCGGTAAATAAAGCTTCCTGTACTTTTTCATCCGCATTATCCACGCCTTTCAGGTAAGAAGTGGTAATACTTAAATGCTTATTATCACCAATTGTTTTTATTACCGGGAAATCGCCAAATACGGCTTTCAGGTCATCAGCAACATCTTCATTTTTTACGGCTTTATCAAAAGAAACCGTAAAGCTGCGGCCGCCTTTAAATTCCACGCCTTCATCAAATCCATTGATCAGGGCGCCAATTCCTCCCAGCACGACCAGGATTGAAATGGTGTACGCTACTTTTCTATATTTTACAAAATCAATATTGCGATGCGCAAATATTTTTTCTGATAATTTGGTGAAATAATTAAAGTGACGGTTTTTATTTGTCCATACATCTGATATTAACCGGGATACCAGGATACCGCAGAATAAGGAGAGCAATAAACCGATAATTTGCGTGGTAGCAAAGCCTAATACTGGCCCCAGCCCAAAATAAGCTAAGATAAAGGCGGTAAGTAAAGAAGTAACGTGGGCATCTAACACCGGCGCCAATGATTTTTTATAACCATCAGCTACGGCTAATTGATAATTTTTACCCCGTTTAATTTCCTCTTTAATACGCTCAAAAATAATTACGTTGGTATCTACCGCCATACCGATAGTTAATACCAAACCCGCAATACCGGCTGCTGTAAGGGTGAACCCCAGCGTGGTTAATACGCCCAGTGTAAATAATAAGTTTAATATTAAGGCAATATTGGCCACCCAGCCACCTGTATTGTAATAAAGGAGCATGAGGATGAAGATGATACCAAAAGCGATCATAAAGGCATTTAAACCGCCTCTCACGGCTTCTTTACCCAGGGTAGGGCCCACAATTTGATCGGCAACAATTTTAGCAGGCGCATCCAGTTTACCACTGGTTAAAATTTGGGCAAGGTCTTGTGCCTGTTCTACCGTAAAAGAACCCGATATTTCTGAATTACCTCCATCAATTACCCCATTTACATTGGGTGCGGAATAAACCAAATCATCAAGCGCTATGGCAATGGGTCTGCCTACATTTTTACCGGTAAGCCGGGCCCATGTTTTAGTACCTACAGGATTCATCTGCATTTTAATGGCAGGGCGCCCCAATTCATCGTAATCTTGTTTGGCTTCTTCTACCGCATCGCCTTCTAAAGGAGCTTTATCGGTACCCGGTTGGGTTTTTATTGCATAAACGGGTAAGAAACGCTGGCCTTTATCAGATTTTTCTTCAATACCAAATAAAAATTTCACATCTGCCGGCATGGCCGATTTTACGGCATCTAATTGCAGGTAGTTTAAAAATTTACCGGTATCCTGCAACATCACATTCCCCACGGCGGCTGCAAAATATTGTTTACCTTCTTTATCGGTTTGTACATCAATAGGCATCATCACTTTAAAGAAAGGATTTACATTTTGATGCTGAAGTAAGGTATCATGAAGTTTTACAGAATCATTGGCGGCAATACCATTTAAATAATTTTGCAAGTTTTTATCTGCCTGCTGTAAGGCCGGAAATATTTCTGTGATGCGGTAAACTTCCCAAAACTGGAGGTTTGCGCTTGATTGCAGGTAAGCACGTACCCTTTCAGGATCTTTTATACCGGCCAATTCTACGTTGATAATACCCCGGTTTGCATCCAGGTTAATATTGGGCTGGGCTACCCCAAACTTATCGATACGCTTTTGCAGGATTTTATATGTTTGCTTGATAGCACCATCGGCAATAGTTTGTATTTTGCTGATAACGGTCTTATCATCATCATTCATTTTTACTTCCTTACCCGGGCCGGCAAAGATGGAACTGAGTTTACCTGCCCCATTTTGCCTGATAAAAGCATTGCTGAAAAGGGTAATGAAATTTTCTTCACTATTCACTTTTTCGGCGGTTGCCGCATCAATAGCTTTTAATAAACTACTGTCTTTTGAGTTGTTGCTTAGTGATTTTAATAAACCCTGCAGGCTTACATCCATCGTTACACTAATACCTCCTTGCAGGTCAAGACCCAGGTTCAGCTCACTTTCTTTACTTTTCTGGTACGTAGTACCCAGCAATGGAAAAATGGCTTTATCCTTGGTACTGTCCAGGATATGTTGTGTTTTTTGTTCTACCAACTTCTCTCTTTCATCGGCAGGTAAATTGGCTGCTTCTCTTTTTACAATACGTTCGGCTTGCGCCCTTACGCTGTTTTCATAATTGCGAACAACCCACGTATAAGATAATTCCCAAACGGAGATAATAAGCAGAGCGATGGTAAAAAACCAGACTAAACCTTTCAGTTTCATGTGAAAATTTCGATTTTAACTACGGTAAATTTTTTCAAGTGTGCAAAGATAAGGGAAAATGGCATTGCCCTTTAAGTATAGTTATTAGTGAAAATTTCTTCAATTTGCAGTAAAATCTCTTGAATGCATAAAATACAATATGTTTTAGCTCTTTTCCTGGTGCTGATTGCAGCTCATTGTACGGCTCCCAAACGTACCGAATCAACGCCGGTTACTTCTCAAAAGCCCATAAATACTACAGCTACTGAAAATATGAATGGAAATACAACTCCTCAGGAAACCTTCTTTAAGCGGTTATTTACTGAAAATGAAACCACACTGGGTTTTGTGCCGGGTAAAATGAAAGCGTACAATATCCAGGTAATTTATACGCAAATAAACCGGGATGCTCAGAATAACCCTACCTTTCATACATATTCCTACCCCGGTGAACCCGCTGCTTATTATTATCCCGCATCTACTGTAAAGCTGCCCATTGTACTGCTTGCTTTGCAAAAATTACAGGAACTTAAATCAAAACACATTACTAAATACAGTTCCATGATTACCGATGCCGGTTACAGCGGGCAAACGGCTACTTACAATGACCCCAATACCCCCGACGGACGGCCCTGTATTGCCCAATATATTAAACGGATTTTACTGGTAAGTGATAATGATGCTTTTAATCGCTTATATGAGTTCCTGGGCCAGGAATATATTAATAAGGAGTTGCATAAGAAAGGATATGCATCTGCACAAATTTTGCACCGCCTGGATGTTTATCTTACGGCCGATGAAAACCGGCACACCAATCCTATCCGGTTTTATGATACAGCCGGGAATTTACTATACGAACAATCCATGCAATATAACCGCACAAAATACCAAGAACGTAATGATGTGCAGGGCAATGCTTATTATGACGGGAACCATGTATTGCAACAAAAACCAATGAATTTTTCTGGAAAAAACCGGCTGAACCTGGAAAGCCTGCATAAAATACTGATGAGTATTGTAATGCCTCAATCTGTTCATGCCAATCAACGATTTAACATTAGCGAAGAAGATCGCCTGTTTGTATTAAAATATATGGGTGCTTACCCGGCAGAATCAGTTTATCCATCCTATGGTAAATCGTATTATGATACCTGGGTAAAATTTTTGTATTATGGATCTGATAAAAGCCCGGTTCAAAATTCAATACGCATTTTCAATAAATCAGGAAATGCATATGGCCAGCTTACAGATGCCGCCTATATTGTTGATTTTGATAAAAAGATAGAATTCTTCTTATCTGCAACCATCAATTGTAATACGGATGGTATTTTAAATGATGATGCATATGATTACATTGGCCTGGGATACCCTTTTATGAAAAACCTGGGTAACGCTATTTACCGTGAAGAATTAAACCGTAGAAAAAAATATTTACCTAACCTGGCTGAATATCAATTTAATTTTGCTGCAGAGAACTGAGAAAAACAGCGCCATAAAAGAAATAGTTACCTTTGCGCCTTACAAATTTTTCGATTATGCCATTGTCATCATTACTCACCCGCTTTAATGAACCCGAAACTCTTAAAATGGCCAAGTTAGGCCGTGAACTGAGGGCAAGTGGGGTAGATATTACAGACCTTAGCCTTGGCGAACCCGATTTTGATACGCCTATCCATATAAAAGAAGCGGCTAAAAAAGCCATTGATGAAAATTATAGCCATTATACCCCAGTTGCGGGTTATGCCGATGTGCGACAAGCGGTATGCGATAAACTGAAGAGAGAAAACGGGCTTGATTATGAGCCGGGCCAAATTGTATTAAGTACCGGTGCCAAGCAATGTATTGCCAATACCGTACTTGCCATTGTAGATGCAGGCGATGAAGTAATTATTCCCACTCCGTATTGGGTAACGTATAGCGAGATTGTGCGGTTAGCAGGAGGGAAGGTAAACCTGGTAAAAACAACCATTGAAAATGGCTTTAAAATTACCGCTTCGCAACTGGAGGCAGCGATCACTAAAAAAACAAGGTTATTCATGTTTTCTTCACCCTGTAATCCATCCGGGGCGGTATATAGTAAAGATGAATTGGCGGCACTTGCCGGGGTATTTACAAAACATCCGCAGGTGTACATCCTAAGTGATGAAATTTATGAACATATTAATTATGAGGGAACCCATGAAAGCATTGCCCAGTTTGATGACATTAAGAGCCGTGTGATTCTCATCAATGGGTTAAGCAAGGCTTATGCCATGACGGGATGGCGCTTAGGCTATATGGCCTGTAATAAGGAAATAGCGGCTGCCTGCGACAAATTGCAGGGCCAGTTTACCAGTGCCACCTGCTCTATCACGCAAAGGGCAGCTATTGCGGCACTTACCGGAACCATGGAACCCACTCAAAAAATGCTGGCTGAATTTAGAGAAAGGCGTGCTGCTGTGTTATCTCTTATTAAAGAAATCCCGGGCTTAAAATGCAGTGAACCACCCGGCGCTTTTTATATCTTCCCGGATGTAAGCAGTTATTTTGGTAAAATAAAACCGGGCGGAGAAACCATTGCCGATGCCGATGATTTATGTATGTACCTGTTACATGAAGCCCATGTATCTACAGTAAGTGGAAAAGGATTTGGAGAACCCGCCTGCATTCGTATATCCTTTGCCAATAACCTCCCTAATATTGAAAAAGGATTTGCTAAAATTAAAAAGGCATTAGGGGCGTTGCAATAAATTGTACATTAAAAAATACGTACCTGTACAGGCAACGCTTATCTCATCCTTTTAAAAGCATTCATGAGCCCATTGGTACTGCTATCATGAGTTTCAATTTGGTCTTCATTTTCTAACTGGGGTAATATGCTACTGGCTAATTTTTTTCCCAGTTCTACACCCCACTGATCAAAGCTATAGATATTCCAAATTACACCTTGTACAAATATCTTGTGCTCATACAAAGCAATAAGCTGCCCCAGCGTATAGGGGGTTATCTTCTTTATTAAAAATGAATTGGTAGGCCGGTTGCCTTCAAAAACACGATAGGGATTTTCATGACCGGCACCGTTCATAAGCGCTTCGGTTTGGGCAAAGAAATTACTTAATAATTTGCTGTGATGATCGCCTAACGGGTTATGTGTTTGTGCAGGCGCTATAAAATCGCAGGGGATAAGCGCTGTACCCTGGTGTATTAATTGGTAAAAGGCATGCTGGCCATTGGTACCGGGCTCGCCCCAAATTACAGGCCCTGACTGGTAGGTTAGTTTTTTACCGTTTCGGTCCACATATTTGCCATTGCTTTCCATATTTCCCTGCTGAAAATAGGCAGGAAAACGATGCATATACTGATCATAAGGAAGTATAGCCTCCGTTTCTGTACCAAAAAAATTGCGATACCAAATACCCAGCAATGCCATAATAACCGGAATATTCTTTTCAAAAGGAGTTTCTTTAAAATGACAGTCTGTAGCATAGGCTCCCCGGAGCAATTGTTCAAAGTTTTCATACCCAATGCTGGCAGCAATAGAAAGGCCAATAGCGCTCCATAAGCTATAGCGGCCGCCTACCCAATCCCAAAATTCAAACATATTGGCCGGGTCAATCCCAAATTTTTCCACCTCTTTTTGATTGGTACTTAAAGCCACAAAATGCTGCTTTACATTATTTTCACTGCCTCCGTTTTCATAAAACCAGTTCCGGGCAGAAAAGGCATTGGTCATGGTTTCCTGGGTAGTAAAAGTTTTACTGGCCACCAGGAAAAGCGTTTCCTCTGCTGTTACTTTTTTCAGGGTTTCTATTAATTGAGTTCCATCTACATTACTTACAAAATGGGGTTGTATGCCCTGGTGCCAATAAGGTTTCAGGGCTTCGGTTACCATTACCGGTCCCAGGTCGCTGCCGCCAATCCCGATATTTACAATATATTTTATTTTTTTGCCGGTAAACCCTTTCCAGGAACCATTATGCAGGGCATTGCAAAAATTTTTCATTTTTTCCTGCACTGCATGTATTTCGGGCATTACATCTTTACCATCAGTAATTACCGGCTTACCGCTAAAATTTCGTAAGGCTGTGTGTAATACTGCCCGGTCTTCGGTTTCATTAATTTTTTCACCGTCAAACATGGCCTGCCTGGCTTCCTTTACTTTACATTCTTCGGCCAGTTTTAATAACAATGCCAGGGTATCGGGGGTAATGATATTTTTAGAATAATCAAATAAAATATCTTCAAAGGGTATGGAGAAGCTATGAAACCTTTCGGGGTTTTTTGCAAACAATTGTTTTACCTGTAAGGACGAAGCGTGTTCATAATGTTGTTTTAATAATTTCCAGGCTTCTGTTTCTGTGGGATTTATTTTTGGGAACATAAAATAGGCTTTATCGTTTTTTTTCTAAGGTAATGATATCGTAAGAGTCCGGCAAACTTAAATATTGTTAAATATTTAATGCGGCAACTGAATTCATTAGCATTATTAACGAAGTTAAAGGTACATCACATTTTTTCTATAAATTTACGTTTGTAAATCGCTTACATGAAGAAATTAATGATGGGAGTTTTGGTGCTTTTACTTACGCAGTCTGTTTCGGCACAGCAGGAAGCCAAATCTAAAAAGCAAATTCGCCGGGAACAGCGTGAAGAGAAAATGAATAAAATGGCCCGTCAGGAAGAGGAGGGGGTTATTGGATACAGCAGGCACCTGGTATTTGGATTTAAACTTACTACCGATGGTTATGGCGGATTGGTAGAAATAGCCAGGGCGCAATCTGTAAAACGGGCAACCCTGTACCAGTTAGAAATTACAGAAAGAAAAACTGCTAAAGAAGAAAAATTACAAAATCCTTATTTTAATACAACTCCTTTTATTTTAGGAAAAATAAACTTTGTGTACCCGGTAAAACTGGGGCTGCAAAAACAATTTCTATTGGGAAATAAAGGCAATAAAAATGGTGTGAGTATTACCGGGAATATTGGCGGCGGTATTGCAATGAGTTTATTGCGGCCATACCAGGTAGAAGTGGCAGATACCACAACAGGAGGAACCAAGTTTGTAAGTTATGAAAGTGATAGTTCTACTTATTTTACACATCAAATTGTTTCGGGGCCCGGGTTTGGCAGGGGGTGGGGGCAGGTGAAAGTAGTGCCGGGCGCTTACGTAAAATCGGGTGTTCGCTTTGATTATGGAAAATATAATGAAATGGTAAGCGCTATTGAAGTGGGCTTGAGCGCTGAATTTTACAGTAAGAAAATTCCGCAAATGATTTATCAAAAATACCAGCAATTCTTTTTTTCGGGTTATGTTGCCATTATTTTTGGAAAGCGTAAATAATTTATTTTACATAAGAGGGGTAATGGTGTAGCAGCTATAAACCATATATTCTTTTTACATCCCTATCCACATCTCTCGCCTTGATGGTATCTCTTTTGTCAAAATGCTTTTTCCCTTTTCCCAATCCAATCTCAAGCTTGGCCAACCCGTTTTCATTGATAAATAATCTTAGTGGGATGATGCTATACCCTTTCTCTTTTGTTTTTGCTTCTAACTTTTTCAACTCTTTTTTATTTAATAAGAGTTTTCTTTCCTGCATAGGTTCATGATTTGTATAAGTGCCAAATGCATATTCTGAAATGTGCAGGTTTCTTACAAATAGCTCACCTTTAAAAAAAGCACAATAGCTATCATTAAAACTGGCTTTTCCCGTTCTCAGCGATTTTATTTCAGTACCCGCCAGTACAATACCTGCGGTAAAAGTATCTTCAAAAAAATATTCGTAATATGCTTTTTTATTATTCAGTTCCACTTAGATTATTTTATACAAATATAGCTTTTGCCCAATAGGTTTGCAGCTAAAATTAATCTTTCAATTCGTAGTATCCATCCTTATAACTGTATATTCAGGCCCAGTATAAAATTTCGGGGCGCCATGGGGAAATAATAATTTTCGGTAGTTAATTCCGAGTTATTTATGTAACTATAGGTGTAGCCGTTGGCTTCATATTTACCTGATAAAAGATTATTGATACCGGCAAATACATGCAGTTCTGTAATTTTTAATTTTTTAAATGTATAATCCACCCGGAGGTCTTGTACATAATGCGGGTTTATACTTTTCAATTTGTTGTTTGTATTATCCAGGTACTGCCGGCTTACAAAGGATTGTTGCAGGCTTATATCAAACAAAGAGACAGGCGTAAACACAATGCCAAAATTGGCTACCACGGCAGGAGAAAAGGCAATATCTGTATTTGTATAATGGGTTGCAATCTGTCCGCCATTATCGTAATCATCTATAAAAGCGGTAAACCGGGGGATCTTATTTTTACTTAACGCCAGGTTTCCATTCAGAGACAACCCCGGTATGGGTTTTGCTGAAAAAGTAAGTTCAGCACCGGCCCGGTAGCTGTTTTTGATATTAAAACGGGTTACGGCACCTACATCATTTATTTGCCCGGTAGGAATTAACTGGTCTTTATACAGCATGTAATAAAGTGTTATTCCCCATTGTACATCCTTAGCTTTTTGTTCCAGCCCAAGTTCAAAGTCATTCAGTTTTTCGGGCCTGGGTTGTTGCTGCAGGCCTGCTTCAAAATCATCCCGGTTGGGTTCTTTGGATGCCCGGCTATAAGAAAAGTAAATATTTGTTTTTAGATGGGTATAACTCAATCCTATTTTAGGATTAAAAAAATGGTATTGATTATTTATAAATAAAGCCGGGTTATCTCTAAAACCATTGATTTGGTAATCTACCTGCCGGTATTGTAAATCTGCAAATGTTTGCCAATGCGTATTCAACCTTTCAGTCCATTTGCTGTAAATATTAAAATCGTTTTTATGGGCATTTACATTATACCAGCGAAAGGCTTTTGAAACCGGGGCGCCCACTGCATTCCAAATAATTTTTCCATAGTGCTTTCCATCATATTGTAAAATGGCCCCGCCTACAATAAGTTGTCTTTGATAGCTATTATACTGACCTGAAAAGATGGCTCCATAAAAATAATTATCCAGCCATAGCTGCCGTACTAAATCAGTTTGTGTGAGGGTATCATTGCCCTGTATATAATTGGGCAGTTTATATTTTGCAAAAGAAGCATTCGCTTTATATTGTTCATAATATCCCTTACCCCTGGTAAGAAAAGCAGCCACATTTGCTTTCCAGCGGCTATTAAAAGCATGGTTGTAAAAAAGCTGGTAATGGTTTTGCCAATAATTATCTGTTTCATTGGCATAAGGGGTGCCCGGTTTTTCGGTGCCCGCACTATTATAGCGGCGATTCGTTTGTAATAAATATTCAGGAACACCATCCCATGCCTGGTACGTTTTTTCTTTACCTGATATAAAATTAAAACGCAATGAATTTTTAGGATTGATATAGGCCAGGCTACCGAAAAATGAATATAACCGGCTTGCCGCCCGGTCAATATAACCATCGCTGCGGATATGGCTCAGCCGGGCATCCAGGGTAAAATGTTTTTTTAACAATCCACTGTTCAGGTTCAATGTATTTTTAAAGCTATGGTAAGAACCCATCGTGTTATGAATAGATAATTTTTTATTTTTTTCAATCTCATTAGTGCCGATATTAATGGAAGCGCCGAATGCTCCCGAACCGTTTGATGAAGTACCTACACCTCTTTGCACCTGGATATTTGAGGCACTGGATGCGATATCGGGCATATCTACAAAAAAACTGCCCTGGCTTTCTGCATCATTAAAGGGAATACCATTTAGCGTAATATTTATGCGGGTTGCATCAGTACCCCGTATTCGTAAATTGGTATAGCCAATGCCATTGCCAGCATCTGAATTTACGGTCACGCCCGGAACTCCTTTTAAAATAAAGGGAAGGTCCTGGCCAATATTATTTTTTTCAATTTCATTTTTTGATAAATTGGTTTTTGTAACAGGCATTCGGTCAGTTGCCCTGATGGCAATGAGTTCAACCGGTTGCAGGAGGGTAGTATCCTGTAAAGAAGAGGGCTGGGCTGCTGCCTGCACCGCCAGGGCACAGCAAAAGCTTACTGCGAAGAGCTTTGTCATATTACCGATATTTTTGCTGAAGTTCCGGGCTATGAAGCCCAGCCGTGTGATATTTACTCCCTTCGCAGGCATTATCCTGTTCAGGTTATCGGGTGTAATCTCAGCCCCACACCTGGAGCACCCCGGAAATTCAGGTTTGTGAATAATCTACCTGCAAATTTAGGTTATTTTTAAAAGATGAGGGTATTATTGTAACAAAAACAGAGTCCCATTCGTATAGCACAAAAGTATAGTCATGAAAAAAATAATTTTTATTCTTCTTTGTTTTTGGGGTACCGCCGCCCTGGCGCAAAATGGCGTGGTAGAATTCGATAGAAATGCGTTGGAAAGGCCCATTTCGGGCAGTTTTAGCAGTGTACAGGTTTCTACCGGGGTAGAATTAATGATTACCCAGGCCGATGAAATAAAATTGGCAGTAAGTATGGCCGATACGATGTATGCTGACCAGTTTAAAACAGAAGTAAAAGACGGGGTGCTCAAAATTTATTTTGATTACAAGCAATTAGGAAAGAAATTATTTAAAGATAAAAAGCTAAAAGCTTATTTAGCAGTAAAAGACTTATCTAAAATAAAAGGTTCCAGTGGAGCACGGGTTATTTTTACCAACCCCTTTCATGCGGATGAGATGGAGCTTCATTTTTCAAGTGGCGCTATGGCTACCGGAAAACTCGTATCAAAAATGCTTAGTATAGATGTAAACAGTGGAGCCCTCATTCATATATCGGGTAATGCTAACGAGGTAACACTAGCTGCCAGCAGCGGCGCCCAAATAAAAGGTTACGATTTGATTGCCGGCAATTGCCATGCGAAAGCCAGTAGTGGGGGTGAAGCTACTATTAGCGTAACAGATGCACTCAAGGCCAGGGCCAATAGCGGGGGTAGTATTCATTATAAAGGTTCTGTAAGTAATATTGAAGCCAATACAGGAACGGGCGGAACCGTTAAAAGAGCTAATATTTAAAATAATAAACTATGAAAAATATTTATTGCTTATTCATTTTTATCCTGATTAGCAATGGGGTAACATTTGCTCAAAAGCAATTTGTAATTGATCCCAATGCATCGCCCCGTGAGCTTAGCGGAACTTTTACAAAAATTAAAATTTCAGGGGGTATTGATTTATATATTAGCCAGTCAGAAAACGAAGGGATGGCAGTGAGTGCTTCAGAAGATAAATACAAGGAAAATATCAAAACCGTTATTCAAAACGGGGAACTTAATATTTCTTATCAAAATATATCCGGTGCCTGGGAAAGAGGAAAGAAAAAATTAAGAGTTTACTTAGCCATGAAAACATTAGAACACCTGGAGGCTTCGGGCGCCAGTAATGTGGTAATTGCCGGTACTTTAAAGGCATCCAGCTTTACATTGCGCTTGTCTGGCGCCAGTGATTTTACAGGCGATATTAACGCCGATATTTTAAATATAGAGGCAAGTGGCGCCAGTGATACAAAAATCAGTGGCAGTGCAGAAGAGTTTAATGCAACCTGCAGTGGGGCCAGCGATATTAAAGGCATGGAGCTTAAAACCGGGATATGTAAAGTAGTGGCCAGTGGCGCTTCGGATATTTACATCAGTGTATCCAAAGAATTAACAGGCAAGGCCAGTGGCGCCAGCAGTATCTTTTACAAAGGAAATCCCGGTGTAAAACAAGTAGAGAGTTCAGGGGCAAGTACCATTGCTTTAAGAAACAGGTAAACTATTTATTTGGCTCGTGAGTACCAAAAGCTTATCTTTGCAGTGCGAAGTAGAGCAGCGGTAGCTCGTCGGGCTCATAACCCGAAGGTCACAAGTTCGATCCTTGTCTTCGCAACATTTTTAAGCGCTTGTTTTTACAAGTGCTTTTTTTATCTCACAGGTAACACAGTAGCCAGGCAAGGCATATTTGTGTTTAAACTAATTTACATTTGCCGGGATTAAAACCCGGTATTTTTCATGAAATCAGGATTTGTTAACATATTTGGTAAGCCTAATGCAGGAAAGAGTACCCTACTGAATGCATTGATGGGCGAGAAAATGGCTATTGTTTCACATAAAGTGCAGACGACCCGGCATCGCATAAAAGGGATTTTAAATACGGATGAATACCAGGTTATTTTCTCTGATACACCCGGCATTATAGATCCCCGGTATAAGTTGCATGAAAAAATGATGCAAGCGGTAAAATCCGGTTTAGAAGATGCAGATATTGCATTGCTGATTGCAGATGTAAATGATGACCCCCAAGAAATCAATGAAATATTTAAAAACCTGCATTTAAAAGTTCCGTCTATTGTCGTTTTAAATAAGATAGATTCTATAAAAAATAATCAAAAAATAGAAACCCTTACCCAATTTTTTTCGGCACAGCCGTATGTCAAGGATGTGATTGCCGTATCTGCCTTAAAGAAAGCGGGGCTCGATGTATTGTTAAACAAAATTGTGGACTTGCTCCCCGAGGGCGCCCCATTTTATGAAGGTGATGATTTGAGTGATATGCCGGTAAAGTTTTTTGTAAGCGAAATAATAAGAGAAAAAGTGTTTGAATTATTTCATGAAGAAATTCCTTACCACACTGCTGTTATGGTGCAGGAGTACAAGGAAAAATCGACCCTTACCAAAATACGGGCAGATATTATTGTACAGCGTGAAACACAAAAGTCAATATTATTAGGCGATAAAGGAAGTATGATAAAAAAATTAGGCACCCTGGCCAGGCAAGATATTGAAGCATTTATTGGAAATAAAGTGTTTTTAGAATTATATGTAAAAGTGAGGCCAAAGTGGAGAGACAATGAGCTTTACTTAAAAGAATATGGATATTAATGATGGTTTTTAAAAACCATCTCTAAAATAATAATTACAAAAAATGAGTTTTACAGTAGCAATAACAGGCAGGCCCAATGTGGGGAAAAGTACATTTTTCAACCGGTTGTTAGAACAAAGAAAAGCCATTGTGGATGACATAAGCGGCGTAACCAGGGACCGGCAGTACGGGGTAACCGAGTGGAATGGCAAATCGTTTAATGTAATTGATACCGGTGGTTTTGTTTCCGGGAGCGATGATGTGTTTGAACGTGAGATTCGCAAACAAGTTCATATTGCCATGGATGAGGCCAATGTGATTGTTTTTATGACCGATGTAACTACCGGCATCACCAACCTGGATGAGAGTATGGCAGATATGCTGCGGAAAAGTAAGAAGCCCGTTTTCCTGGTAGTGAATAAAGTGGATAATCATACCCGGCTTATGGAGGCCAGTGAATTTTATAGCCTGGGTTTTGAACATATTTTCTTTTTATCTTCCATCAGTGGCAGTGGTACCGGTGAGTTGCTGGATGCCATTACAGATCTCATGAAAGACACCGATGAAGAAATATCAACCGGTGAAGAACTGCCTAAGTTTGCAATCATTGGTCAGCCCAATGTTGGTAAATCTTCCTTATTAAATGCATTAACAGGCCAGGAAAGAACCATTGTAAGTGATATTGCCGGAACCACCCGGGACACCATTCATACCCGGTATAATCTATTTAATAAAGATTTTATTTTAATTGATACTGCCGGCATTCGCCGTAAGGCAAAAGTTCATGAAGACCTTGAATTTTATTCGGTGATTCGGGCTATAAAAGCGATGGATGAAGCAGATGTTTGTTTGCTTATGCTCGATGCAGGCAAAGGAATTACCGCCCAAGATCTAGCCATATTCTCTATGGCTGTAAAAAAGGCCAAGGGGATAGTCGTATTAATTAATAAATGGGACTTAATAGAAAAAGAAACCAACACGGCAAGGGATTATGAAAATGAACTCAAGAAAAAATTAGCCCCGTTTAGTGATGTGCCCATTTTATTCATTTCAGTAAACAACAAGCAACGGATTTTTAAAACCATAGAAGTGGCACTGGAAGTTTATGCAAACCGGGTAAAGAAAATACCTACCTCTAAATTGAATGATGTGATGCTAAAAGCTATTGAATCTTATCACCCGCCCGTGGTAAGGGGCAATGCCATTAAAATAAAATATGTTACCCAATTACCTACCCATACGCCCAATTTCGCTTTTTTTACCAACTTCCCCGATGATATAAAAGCGCCTTATCGCAATTACCTAGAAAACAAACTAAGAGAAAATTTTAATTTTACGGGAGTACCGATAAGGATATTTTTTAGAAAAAAATAAAGCATCAAATTATAAAAAATTAAATGCATTTTTTTTTGTAACAAATTCAAAAGAAAAATTCAATTCCGTTATCTTTGATACATACTGCTCATGGTTTATCAATCATGAAATATCCATCCTTTATAAAAACCAATCCGTTCATTCGGTTTATTTAATTAATTAAAAAGAAAATTTATGAAGCAATTGTACCTTGTTATCCTGGGTTTAATTTTCATGGGATTTGCAAGCGCCCAAAATAATTGTGGCGATGCAATTCCGATTACAATCCCTTTTAGCAGTGGCAGTGTGACCACTTGCGGAACAGGGAATGATTATCCCGCGGGATCATTTTTTAATGCAAACTATGGAGGAGGGGAAGATTATGTTTATAAGTTAGATATTTCTACAGTACCCCAAACTTTATTATTTAATTTAGGAGGCGCTGCTACCTACAAAATATTATCATTGCATTCTACTTGCCCACCCAGCGCTGCCAATGCATTAACTGGTTGGGTTACCAGTTCGGGTACTACCGCTTCAGGTACTTACACTTTTAATACTGCCGGTACCTATTATTTGTTTGTAGATACCTGGCCATCGCCTAATTGTGGTGCTTTTACCTTAGATGTAACCCTGGCGCCATCCGCCCCGGCCAATGATATTTGCAGTGGCGCTATTGATATTCCTGCTGCGGGGCCCTTTCCTTATTTAACCACAGCTGTTAATAATATTTCTGCAACTGATGCTAATGATCCTGCCAATACTTGTAACAGTTATGGGCATAAGGGGGTGTGGTTTACATTTACACCGGCCACTACCGGGCAATACAATATTTCAACTTGCCAAAGTGATGCACCGGGCTCTACCATTCCTGATAATTTACTTTCCATTTTCACTTCAGCATCTGGTTGTGCAGGTCCTTTCACGCAAGTGATTTGCGATGATGATGCCTGTACTACACTGGCAAACCAGGCTGTAGTAAATGCTGATTTAACAGCCGGAACTACTTATTATATTTTAGTGTATGGTTACAATACCAATGTAGGAGATGCCCAGCTACGGGTAAGCGCTCCTATTTCCTGTGCCCCGGTTACAGGCCAAACAGTTTCAGGAATCACATCTTCCGGGGCCAGTGTGAGCTGGACAGGAACGGGTAGTTTTATTGTGGAATATGGCCCTCAAAATTTCACCCCAGGTACCGGCGCTACAGCAGGCGTAAATGGAACAGTAATTTCACCGGCTACATCTGCCCAGGCTATTTCGGGATTAACACCCAGTACTCCTTATGATGTATATATTCGCAGGGATTGTAGTTCATCCGGAAGTGGCTATAGTACCAATTCAGCGAAGTTAAGTTTTACAACTACTGCATTACCCCCTGCAAATGATATTTGCTCCGGTGCCATAGTCATTCCGGCAGCCGGGCCATTCCCCGTATTAACCGCTGTTGTAAATAATTCATCAGCTACTGATACCAACGATCCTGTAGGTTCTTGCCAATCCAATGTGCGTAAAGGTTTGTGGTATAGTTTTACGCCCGCTACATCTGGCCAGTATAAATTATCTACTTGCCAGAGCGATGCGGCAGGTTCTACACTTTCTGATAATGTACTTACTGTTTATACTTCGGCCAGTGGATGTACAGGTCCTTTTACCCAGGTTATTTGTGATGATGATGCTTGTACCACTTTGGGCTTGCAGGCGGTAGTTAATGCAGATCTTACAGCCGGCACTACCTATTATATTTTAGTACAGGCTTATAGCAGTGGTACAGGTGATGTACAATTATTTGTAGATGCACCGATTGTTTGTGCTGCACCAACGGGGGTTTCTTCCTCAGGCATTACCATGTCTTCAGCCAATATCAACTGGATGGGTACGGGTACATTCATCCTGGAATACGGGCCTCAAAACTTTACGCCGGGTACAGATGGTACTGCAGGCACCAATGGTACTCTTATCAATCCGGCCACTTCGCCCCAGGCGATTAATGGCTTAAGTGAAAGCACAGCTTATGATGTGTATATTCGCCGGGATTGTTCTGCTACAGGTTCAGGGTATAGTGCCAATTCCACTAAAATCAGCTTTACTACTTTATCGGCGCCACCTGCTAATGATTTGTGTAGCGGATCTATTGTAATTCCATCGGCAGGGCCATTTCCGGTATTAACTTCTGTAGTAAATAATGCTTCTGCTACCGATACCAATGATCCCATTGGCAGTTGCCAGTCTGATGCACACAAAGGAGTATGGTACAGCTTTACACCTGCTACTTCGGGTACCTACCGGATATCATCCTGCCAAAGTGATGCTCCCGGTTCTACCATATCGGATAATGTGTTAACCGTATATACTTCGGCAAGTGGTTGTGCCGGGCCTTTCACAGAAGTAAATTGCGATGATGATGCATGTACAACTTATGCTTTACAGGCGGTTGCCAATGCGAATCTTACCGCTGGTACAACTTATTTTATATTGGTACAGTCATATGGCTCCAGTTCCGGCGATGTTCAATTGCAGGTAGGCCTTCCCCCGGCTCCACCAGCAAATGATGAGTGTATAAATGCGATTCCGATTTCTTATAACGCAATCTCCACTACAAATGTGCTGGCTACAGAATCTATGGCACCGGGCAGTTGTGCCAGTTTCTCCAGTGTTGCCAATGATGTATGGTACAAGTTTACTGCAGTACAAAATGGGGATGCAACCGTGGCAATGTCAAATACAAGCCCCAGCCTGGATGCGGTGTTAGAAGTTTTCTCCGGTACTTGCGGGTCTCTTACAGAAATTGCCTGTAGCGATGATAATGTAGGTGGAGTAGGAGAAACCGCCAACCTTACCGGGTTAGTAAACGGTGAAACTTATTATGTAAGAGTATATGGTTATGATGGCGATGAAGGCACATTTGACATCAATGTTTCCGGTGCCGCTGTGCCTATAACCATTGAATATTTTAATGCCTCAAAAGTATCTGTAAGCAAAAATAATATTGGCTGGAAAGTAAATTGCTCCGGTGGGGGTACTTCTCAATTAATACTTCAAAGAAGTGCAAATGGAACTGACTTTACCGCAATTCAAACTTTACAGGTTAATCAAAATGGGTGTATTCTGCCTTTTGCTTATACAGATAATTCACCTTTAATTGGTATCAATTATTATCGCCTTAAAGTAAAAGATGAATCTGGCCGGGTAAGCTATAGCCAGGTTGTAGCAATACTCAATAAAAATGACCGATTTGAATTAATGAGCGTGAACCCTAACCCGGTAAAAACAAATACTGTTTTGAAAGTGGTGAGTGGCGACAACTCAATGCTGCAGTTGCTGGTAAGTGATATTGCAGGGAAACAAATATTTAAGCAAAATGTAAATTTAGTTTCCGGTATGAATATTATACCATTAAATGTATCCCACTTAGCAGCCGGAACCTACCAGGTTACTATCTATGCTGCCGATGCAGAAACGAAAACAATTCGTTTTGTAAAAGAATAATGAAAGGGTTATCCATAAAAAAAGAACTGGTATAGAGCCGGTTCTTTTTTTATGCACTTTTTTATCCCTGTTGCCTTTTAATGATAAAAAAGGCAACGGTAATAATAATGAGTAAAATAATAATGGCATAAATAACCCATTGCTGGCTGGGGATGCCTTGCCGCTTTTGCTTTTTTGTTTTAAGTTGTTTTCTTAGCCCTTTGTTTAATTGGTTTACAATGGCGTTTGCCTGCTGAGGATTTTGTAGTTGTTGTAATCCTTCTAATGCATCGGCCACAAAGGGGTCATTAGCGGCACCTGCTTCTACATCATGCTGCTCATGGGCTGGTAATTGATTTTCTGCATATTTAAGCAGTTTACCCGGATCCATTTCATGCTCTTCGTCTCCCAATATTTTATTGATATCATCATTCATGATGCTGTATCTTTTCTAATTGTAATTTTAAATTTCTCTTTCCATTTTGAATATGGCTTTTTACCTGCATCACGGTATACCCTGTTGCATCGGCTACCTGCTGGTAGGAAAGTTTTTGTAAATAAAATAAAGTTACACATTCCTTTTGTTCCTTATTTAATCCTTGCAATGCCTGTTCTAACTGTAAAAGGCTCGTTTCTTTTTGCAGGGCCCGGGTTTTATCATGTGGCACATCGGGCGCCGCCAAAATACTTTCATTCAGCTCAGTATTATGCCGGCCCTTGCTACGCAGCAGGGTGAGGCAATGGTTTTTAGCTACCATATATAGCCAGCTTTTAAAATACTCCACTTTATACTTTTGTAATTCCTGCAATACTTTTAAAAAAATCTGTTGCACGCTGTCTTTTGCTTCTTCTTCATTTTTCAGGTATTTCATGCAAACACCCAATAATAATACCGTATACCGTTGCAGTAAAACCCCCAGGCACTCATTGTCTTTGCTAAGCCGGTACCGTTCAAGTAATTCCCGGTCTTCTAATGTTTGGTAGTCAGTTTGCTTCAAATGTTAAGGGCTTGTGTAAAGCTAAGATGTAAACTTAGTGTATTTCCATAATTCTTAAAAATGGAGTATAGGAGCATTTGTGATGCAGATCCTGTTTTTAAAAAAGTATCAGGTATATATATGAAAGCAATAGGTTATACTTGCTGCCGGGATAAGGAAAGAAAGGTATCATGTAACTGTAACACCTGGGGTATTAGCATTTGCACTTCATCATTTTTAACCAGGTATTGGCAGCGATTCATTTTTTCATCTTCATCCATTTGTTTGTTCATACGGGCCATCACCCATTCGGCTGTTGTATGATCTCTCTCCATGGTTCGTTGCAAACGGAGTTGAAAGGGGGTACTTACTCCAATTACAGCATCAAGATGTTTATAGGCATCGCTTTCAAAAATAAGGGCAGCTTCTTTAATGATGTAAGGCGCTTGTTGTTGCTGTACCCACCTGTTTGCATCGGTAATGGTGACCGGGTGTACCAGGGCATTTAATAATTGTAATTTTTTTTCATCATTAAAAACAAGGTCAGCTAATTGCTTTCGGTCGAGGGTGTTATTGATAAAAATAGTTTCTCCAAAAGCCCGGGTTAGCTGGAGCCGCAGGTCTTCATCATGCTGCATCAGGCGCCTGGCAGCATCATCGGCATAGTACACCGGTACTCCTAAAAGTTCAAAAATTTTTGCAACGGTGGTTTTGCCACTGCCAATGCCACCTGTGAGGCCCAGTTTTAGCATAGATGAAAATTAAAAAAAGCTGCAAACAAAATGCAGCTTAAAAATTATTTTGTAGGTTCTATTGCTTTATTGATACCTGCCGTCCACTCCAGGCTTATTGCCTGTTTTTCAATTTTGATATAACTGCCGGGGCTGGTTTCCAGTTCAATAGTACCATCATCATTGATCTTATTTATTTTACCATGAATGCCGGCAATGGTTACAATTTTATCGCCTTTTTGCATATTATTGATAAATTCTTTTTGTTGTTTGGCTTTCTTTTGTTGCGGGCGTATCATAAAGAAATAAAATACCAGGATCATACCCCCCATCATTACTAATGTGGTAGTACTGCTGGCGCCGGCGCTTTGTAAAAAGATAGTTGATGTTGTCATATTATGTATTGTTGTTTAATTAATCCTTTTTTATTACTTCACCCGTAAGCGAAAGTTCGGGAAAAGCAGGATTTGCGTTAGAAATTACGGTGATGGTTTTATGTGCATTACCTACCCGGTGCTGGGTATCAAATTTTACTTTGATGTATCCGGTATCTCCGGGCAATATGGGTTGTTCGGGCTTTTCAGGAATGGTGCACCCGCAGCTTGCTGTGGCTTTAATGATGATCAGTGGATTTTTGCCGGAATTGGTAAACCGGAAATTATATTCCACAATTTCACCATCGGTGGCTTTGCCGAAATTATATGTAGTATCAATAATATTTGCAGTAGTACTGTCTTTTATAACAGGCGTAGCTGGTTGCGGGCCAATATTGGCCTGCTGATCATGCTTTCGGATATCGCAACTGGCAAGCAGGCAGGTGCCGAGTGTAATTAATGCGAATAGTTTCCACTTATTCATTATAATGAACTATTTTTAAATTGTACTTTTTCTATTTTATGGGTTGCGGTTAATTCTTTATTTAAATTATCTAATAACCCGTTAACAAACTGTCCGCTTTGGGGCGTACTGTATTCTTTTGCCAGGTCAATATATTCATTGATGGTAACACGGGTAGGAATTGTTTCGAAAAATAAAAATTCACACACGCCCATTTGCAGCAGGATCAGGTCCAGCGCTGCAATTCGGTCTGCATCCCAGTTTTTTAATTTGGGTTTAATTAATTCTAAAGTATATTCAGATTTTTCCTGCACCGTTTGTAACAGTTTTTGGGCAAATGCTAACTTTTCGGCATCAATTATTTTATGAAAGGCACCCACGGCGGGCTTATTCAGGTAATTGCATACAAGTGTTTCCATCATTTCGGCATCATCGTCCCAATTAATAAAATTCTCTTCTATATGTTGTGTAAAATTTTCATTGGGCAACATGAGCGACCTGAAAATAAATTGCAGAATTTGTTTCTCCGATTTTTTATCCCGGGCTTTCTCCTCAATATATTCTTTATATTCCATACTGGCCACCAGGTTTAAATATATTTTCTTTACCCCTTCGGTATCTATAACCGGTGCCAGTTTAAAATGGCTAACGGATGCTTTAAAACTGGGGTCTTCTAAAATTTTCCACAATAGTTCATTCCCGGCAAGCTTTGTGTTTACATTTAAATCGGCCTGGGATGGTAAATGTTTGCTTGCTTTATGCCGGGCATCCACTTCAGCATACCGGGCTACTTCGGTTAAAAAAAAGATGAGGTAGGTAAAAAGTTTTTTAGACTCTTCATTTTTACGATTCAATATTGCCAGGGCTTCCCCCGGTTTTTGTTGCCCACGCATACTATCAATGGCATAAAGCGTTTGCATTACTTTTACCCTTATATTTCTCCTGCTAATCATTTTCTGCTACAAGCTATTATTATGAGGGGGCAAATTTACAGTATTTCAAATGGTTTTATGGTGTTTATGCCTGAATTTCCCAAGAGGTGAAAAATTGTCTTAATTAATTGATTTTAAACTGACAGATGGGTAAAAAATCTGTCAACAATTCTTTTTATACAGATTGGTACAAAATTCGTTTAGCTTTACCTGCCTCAAAAAAAGGCATTTTATATTTTAAATTCATCAAAAAAATAGATTTTATGGCTAAAAAGTTAAGCATTACTCCTTTACACGACAGGGTAATTGTGAAACCAGCTGCTGCTGAAGAAAAATCATCAGGTGGCATTATCATTCCGGATACAGCAAAGGAAAAACCACAAAGAGGAACGGTATTAGCAGCCGGACCGGGCAAAGTGGACGAACCGGTAACAGTAAAAACAGGCGATACTGTTTTATATGGCAAATATGCCGGCACCGAAATCACTATTGAAGGGGTAGATTACCTGATCATGAGAGAAAGTGACATCCTGGCAATAATCTAAATTAACATTCACATTAAAAATTAAATTTCAAAATAAGTTTATGGCTAAAATGATATACTTCGATATCGAAGCAAGAAATAGAATGAAAAAAGGCGTTGATACCCTTGCCAACGCTGTAAAAGTAACCCTGGGCCCCAAAGGCCGTAATGTGGTTATTGATAAAAAATTTGGCGCTCCGCAAGTAACCAAAGATGGTGTTACTGTTGCCAAAGAAATTGAACTGGAAGACCCCATTGAAAATATGGGCGCTCAAATGGTAAAAGAAGTAGCTTCTAAAACAGCAGATCTTGCTGGTGATGGTACAACTACTGCAACTGTTTTAGCACAATCCATTATTGCCGAAGGTTTAAAAATGGTTGCCGCTGGCGCCAATCCGATGGATTTGAAAAGAGGGATTGATAAAGCGGTGAGCCTGGTTGTTGAAAACCTGAAATCTCAATCGCAAACCGTGGGAAATGATAGCAAAAAAATTCAACAAGTAGCTACCATTTCGGCCAACAATGATGAAACAATTGGTAAACTGATTGCCGAAGCTTTCGCTAAAGTGGGTAAAGAAGGCGTTATTACAGTAGAAGAAGCAAAAGGAACCGACACAACCGTAGATGTAGTAGAAGGAATGCAATTTGACAGGGGTTATGTTTCTCCTTACTTTGTAACCAATAGCGAAAAAATGGAAGCTGAGTTACAAAACCCGTACATCCTGATTTACGATAAGAAGATTTCTGCAATGAAAGATATTCTTCATATCCTGGAAAAAGTAGCGCAAAGCGGTCGTCCTTTGTTAATCATTTCAGAAGACCTGGAAGGGGAAGCATTGGCTACCCTGGTTGTAAATAAATTAAGAGGCACTTTAAAAGTGGCTGCTGTAAAAGCACCCGGCTTTGGCGACAGGCGTAAAGAAATGCTTACCGATATTGCTATTTTAACTGCAGGTACCGTTATTAGTGAAGATATGGGCCATAAATTAGAAGGCGTTGATATTGCATCTTTAGGCCAGGCTACATCTGTTACTATTGATAAAGACAATACCACCATCGTGGGCGGTAAAGGAAAGAAAAATGATATTACTGCAAGAGTGAATCAAATAAAAGCTCAAATTGAATCTACTACCAGCGATTACGATAAAGAAAAACTACAGGAACGCCTGGCAAAATTAGCCGGTGGTGTAGCCGTATTGTATGTAGGCGCAGCAACTGAAATGGAAATGAAAGAAAAGAAAGACAGGGTAGATGATGCATTGCATGCAACCCGTGCAGCAGTAGAAGAAGGCATTGTACCCGGTGGTGGCGTGGCTTACATTCGTGCTATAACCAGTTTAGATGCTAAGGTAAAAGGACAGATTGCCGATGAACAAACCGGTATGTCAATCGTTCGCCGTGCATTGGAAGAACCGATTCGGATTCTTACTTCTAATGCCGGTATTGATGGTTCCATTGTGGTTCAAAAAATAAAAGAAGGAAAAGCTGATTATGGCTTTAATGCCCGCACCGAGATTTATGAAAACTTATTTAAAGCAGGCGTTATAGATCCTACTAAAGTAAGCAGGGTAGCTCTTGAAAATGCGGCTTCTATAGCAGGTATGCTTTTAACTACAGAATGTGTAGTAGCCGATAAACCTAAGGAAGAAGCACCCCATATGCATGCCGGTGCTCCTGATATGGGTGGTATGGGTTATTAATAATCCTTTTTGTAACGTAATATTAAACCCCGATGCATTTGCACCGGGGTTTTTATTTTTATGAAAACCTAATTTTTCAAATTATTTTTATTCCGCTTATTTCATCAGTCCGCCAATAATACCAAATAACAAGGCCAGGGCTATAAAGGCAAGGTAAATAATTACAATGATTCCATAAATACGAAATAAGATTTTTAGGTTCGAAAATCCACTGTTTAAATTGTCCTGGTCAGTATTCAATAACCCTTTTTTTGTACGGTTTCCAAACTGGTACACCAGGTAAGAAAAAACAAATGAGATAATTGCCAATACAATATAAAGAACAGTGATAAAACCAGTCCCCATCGACAGGAACGGGTTTTCTGCACCGGCATACGGGCCGGCAGATTGTTGAACTCTGCTTAAGATGCTTCCTGCAAATAAGGCAAACAAAAAGACAAAGCCACTCATAATAAAACCCAATATCCCCAGGAAACGGGCCCACATAGCTGTTTCTTTTAAATGGGCATACGCAACGGGGTCAATGGTAAGTTCATTGTTTAATAAATTTTGGTTTTGTTCCATAATACAGCGTTTTAGGATAAATAATATATACAATATAAGAAAAATAGAAATAATGGGCCCATTCTTCATTTTAAATAAAAAAAAGCCGGTCGCCTATAAATACAATAAATGTTTTACCATTTGTCCTGCTATTATTCCATTTAGCGGAAAGCGCTTACTTAATTGTAACAACAGCTATATGTTTGCATCCAATTTTGAAATTTACAATCATGATGAAAATATTTTTTAGTGTACTGGCATTTTGTATAGCAGTAACGGTACAAGCACAAAAAATTTCGGGAACCATTTTAAAAGAAGGAGGAGATGCTGCAGTAGCCGCTACGATTGCCTTGCAAAGAGCTAGCGACTCAGCTACTGTAAAATATGCTACCATTAATAAGAATGGCAGTTTTACGATTGCTGAACCAACGCCGGGAAATTACCTGGTAAAAATTTCGCATGTAGGATATGTAACAAACTACACGGCAGTAACCGCTAATGGAACCGATATTGAACTTCCTAAAATAACACTTAGCCGCCAGCCGGCAGAATTAGCATCCGTAACGGTAACCACTGTAAAACCGGTGGTAGAAGTAAAAGCAGATAAAACAATTTTAAATGTAGAAGGCACCATCAATGCAGCCGGAAACGATGGCCTTGAGTTGCTTCGCCGGGCACCCGGAGTGATGGTAGATAAGGATGATAATATTAGCGTTGCCGGTAAAAACGGGGTAAGCATTTACATTGACGGAAAGCCATCTCCCTTATCCGGAAGCGACCTGGCCAACTACCTGAAGACCTTACAAAGTTCCCAAATGGAATCTATTGAGATTATTACCAACCCCTCAGCAAAATATGAAGCAGCAGGTAATGCCGGTATCATTAACATTAAACTGAAAAAAAATAAAACATTTGGTACCAATGGCTCTTTGAATGCCGGCATAAACCAGGGTACCCATACCCGTGCATTTGGCGGACTGAACCTGAACAACAGGAATAAATACATGAATATTTTCGGCAGCTATAATATTTATTCAGGCAAAAGTGAAATGGAAATGAATTCAATCAAAAACCAGTTAGACACTTTGTTTGATCAGAGAAATAAAATGTCTTTTCAAAACACATCTCATAATTTTAAAGTAGGAGCCGATTATTTTATAAATAAAAGGAGTACCCTGGGTGCAGTCGTATCAGGTAATTTCTCTGATATACAAATCAACAGCAACGGGCCTATGTATTTTACTGAAATATCCAGCCAAAACCTGGTGCGTATTTTAGAAGCCAGTAGTATAAATAAAATGCCCCGGAACAATGTAAGCGGAAATCTGAATTACCGGAATGTATCGGCTGCGGGCAGTGAATTGAATATAGATGCGGATTATGGTCATTATAAAATCCGTTCTAATCAAATACAACCCAATACCTACTTTCAACCCGATGGGGTTACCCAAATCAGCAAATCGGTTATCCAGTTAATAGCGCCTACGGATATTGATTTATATTCGGTAAAAGCAGATTATGAACAAAATTATAAAGGAGGAAAACTGGGTTATGGAGCCAAATCGAGTTATGTAACTACGGCAAATGATTTTCAGCAATTAGCCGAAACACATACCGGTTACATACGGGATACCGGCCGTAGCAATACTTTTGGTTACAAGGAAAATATCAATGCCCTGTATGTAAATTATAATAAGCAACTAAAAAAGGGAATCATGGTGCAAGCAGGATTGCGTGCAGAAAATACAGTTTCTAAAGGGCATTCTACCGGGTTTAAAAATGCGGGTGGTTTATGGCAGCCGTATGATTCTTCCTTTAAACGCAGTTACCTGGGCTTTTTCCCAAGCGCTGCCGTAACATTTAATAAAAACCCGATGAGCCAATATACAGTAACATACAGCCGCCGCATTGACAGGCCTGCTTACCAGGATTTAAACCCTTTTGAATTCAGGCTTAATGAATATGCTTATAGAAAAGGGAATACCACGCTAAGGCCTCAATACACCAATAGCTTTGGCCTTACCCATATTTATAAATATAAACTCACTACAAGTATCAATTATAGTTTTGTAAAAGATATTTTTGCACAGGTTCCCGATACCATTGATAAAACGAAAGGTTTTATGACCAAAAAAAACCTGGCTACACAAAATGTATTCAGTTTAAATATCAGTTACCCATTCCAGTACAAATGGTATAGTTTCTTTACTACAATGAACAGTAGTTACTCCATGTATAAAGCCGATTTTGGTGGAGGCAACCGGAATATCGACCTAAAAGTTTTTGCGCTTACTTATTTTATGCAAAATGCATTTAAATTGGGTAAAGGATGGACAGCAGAATTAAGCGGGCAATATTTTTCTCCATCTGTTTGGCAGGGTACCATAAAGTCCCGGGGAATGGGGTATGTAGATGCCGGGGTCCAAAAAACCGTTTTAAAGAATAAAGGGAATTTAAAAGTAAGTATGAGTGATATTTTTAAAACCATGAAATGGGGTGGTACCAGTGATTTTGCAGGAGTGAAAAGTGAATTTACCGGCCATGGCGAAATGCCGCAACTTAAAATAAATTTTAATTACCGCTTTGGAAACAGCCAGGTAAAAGCAGCACGCCAAAGAAAAAGTGCAGCAGAAGAAGAAAGTAAACGTACCCAGCAAAGCAGCGGTATGGGCGGGCAATAAATTGAATAAAGGATATAAAAGACAAGCTATCCATCTTTGGGTAGCTTTTTTGTTTTCTATACCTCAATAAATTTTTCGTTCTGCTACTTTCTATAGAAATTCGCAGCATGACGCCAGAAAGAAATAAACGGCTAACTGCCGTATTGGAAAAAAGACAAGCGAATCTCACCGTAGTTTTAGAAAATATTACCGACCCCCATAATATTTCTGCCATCATGCGTACATGCGATGCAGTGGGCATCCAGGAAATATTTATTCTCAACAACAAAATTCCACGGCATAAAAAATGGGGCGCTAAAAGCTCATCCAGTGCCGCTAAATGGCTTACCATTCACCAGTATGAAGATGCCCAAACCTGTTTCAGCGACATCCGCAAAAAATACAATAAAATTTTTACTACTCATTTAAGTAACGATGCGGTAAGTATTTATGATATTTATTTTGATGAAAGCGTGGCCTTGGTGTTTGGAAATGAGCATAGTGGTGTAAGTGAAGAAATGGTAGCCATGGCCGATGGTAATTTTTTAATTCCGCAAGTAGGCATTATTAAATCTTTAAATGTATCTGTAGCATGTGCTGTATGTATTTATGAAGCGTACCGACAAAAAGAAAAAGCAGGCCATTATCAAAAACCTTCACTGCCACCAGCCCAAATGGCGGAACTCCGTACACAATGGGGCTTTTATGATGAAAGCTAAAAAGATTTTTTTAAATAGCACAGGTAAAAGTATTTAACAGGAATGAAATATCTTTAAGCATCCAAAAATAATGGTATGCTTAAGATCAGTATCTTCCTCCTGTTGTGTTGCCCATTATGGGTATTTGCCCAAAAGAAAGCGTTAACGCATGCCGTATATGATGGCTGGAAATCGGCAGGGGAGCGTAAGATTAGTGATAATGGAAATTATATTTTGTATGCCATTAATGAGCAGGAAGGAGATGGCCGGTTATTCATCCGGGGCCTGTACCAGGCAGATTCAATGATTATAGAAAATGGCTATAATGCCATATTTACACCCGATGGGCGCTATGTAATAAGTAAGATAAAACCCCCTTTTGCAGATACCCGGCAGGCAAAAATAAAAAAGAAAAAGCCCGATGAAATGCCAAAAGATTCGCTTGCTATCATCGTCACCGGAACCGACAGCATCTTAAAAATTAGCCGGGTACAATCATATAAGATCCCCGAAAAATCAAGTGAATGGCTGGCTTATCAAATGGAAAAACCGCTACGGGATACATCCAGAAAAGAAGCCAAACCCGATTCCCTGAAAAAGCAAGTAAATGCATGGGCAAGCCTGGCAGACTCAGTAATACGCCGTTCTTTAAATAACATAAAAGGAAAAATTAAAAAAGAACAAGTATTGGCCGCAGCAGAGAAAGCAGCTAAAATAATTGAAAAAAAGGCAGCAGATGATGCTACCCGGGATGCGGGTGATGAGGCATCCCCCGGCTCTCCTTCGAATGAAGGAAACGAGCTGGTTTTAAGGAACCTGGTTACTGGAAAAGAAAACAGATTCCCGGCAGTAGCCTCTTATCTTTTTGATGGCTATGGTACTGTTTTATTAATAGAAACCAGCCCCGATAAAAAAGATAGCACCAGTAAAGCCTGTATCATTTTACATCATTTACAAACCGGTATTGCCGATACCCTATTGAAGGGATTTCATGATGCAGCCTCCTTTCGTTTTGATGAAGGAGGCGCCCAGCTTGCATTTACAGCAGAATCAGACAGTAGTGATAAAGCGCTTCAAAAATTTTATAAACTGTGGTATTATAAATTGGGAGATGATACGGCCCGTATTATCGCCGATAAAAATACCGTGGGCATGATGGTGGGTATGGGCATTAGCGAAAATGCAAAAATTAATTTTAGTAAAGATGGTAAAAAATTATTTTTCGGTATCGCTCCCCTGCAACCGTTAAAAGATACCAGCTTGGTTGACTTTGAACTCGCCCGGCTGGATATTTGGAATTATAAAGATGATTACCTGCAACCCCAGCAATTAAAACAACTCAATGCAGAATCAAAACGGAGTTACCTGGCGGTAATGAATTTGCCAAAAACAGGTGTAGTGCTGTTGGGAGATATAGATGCAGAAAATTGCAGCCTGGTAAATGAAGGTGATGCCGATTGGGTGCTGGCTCAAACCAGTAGTGGCAACAGGCAGTCCCTGCAATGGGAAGGCAGGCCCCGCTGGACGATTTACATGATCAACACCCGGGATGGCGGGCGTACACTCATCAAAAAAAATAATCTTTCAGCAGCTTCTGCATCACCAGGCGGAAAATTTGTTTATTGGTACGATCCTCAGGAAAAAAATTATTTTACTTATAATGTACAAACCGGAAGTTTAAAAAATATCAGCGCTAAAATATCGGTACCCTTGTATAATACTGAATTTGATATGCCGGATTACCCGAATGCCGCCGGTTTTACCGGTTGGATGCAAAATGATAGCCTGGTATTGATTAATGATGAATATGATATATGGGCTTTAGATCCCAATGCCAGGCAGGCCCCTGTCAATATCACGGCAGGAAACGGCCGAAAGAATAAATGGGTATATGAAGCCTACCATTTTGATAGTGAGCAACGGTATTTTAAAATGGGCGATACGCTTTGGCTTAGTCATTTTAATAAAATAAATAAAGAGGCAGGTTTTAGTATGAAAGTACTGGGCTCAGCGGTTTCTCCACAATCCTTTGGCAGTGCCCCGTACAGCTATCCTTCGGTGGTAAAGGCAAAAGATGCCCAAATGTTTTTAGTTCAGCAAAGCCATATTAGCGCCAGTGAAATATATGCCGGTAACTCATTTCATCATTTAAAACAAATGACACATATAGCCGATCAGCAAAAAAAATATAACTGGCTTACGGCAGAGTTAATCCATTGGAAAATGTTTGATGGTAAAATGAGTGAAGGAATTTTATATAAACCCGAAAATTTTGACCCGCATAAAAAATACCCCATCGTATTTTATTTCTATGAAAAAAATGCCGATGGATTGTATGCATACAAAACGCCGGCACCCAGCGCATCCATCATCAATATTCCATATTTTGTAAGCAATGGTTATTTGGTTTTTGATCCGAATATTTATTACAAAACCGGGGAACCGGGCGCCAGCGCTTATAATAGCGTAGTGAGTGCAGCTAAATACCTGTCTCAATTTCCATATGTTGATTCCGCTAAAATGGGCATACAAGGCCAAAGCTGGGGTGGCTACCAGGTAGCTTACTTAATTACCCGTACCCCTATTTTTAAAGCCGCCGGGGCAGGAGCGCCAGTAGCCAATATGACGAGCGCTTATGGGGGTATTCGCTGGGGTAGCGGCATTAACCGGCAGTTTCAATATGAAAAAACACAAAGCCGGTTGGGCGCTACCTTGTGGCAACGACAAGACCTTTACATCAAAAATTCACCCTTATTTTTTGTAAATAAAATTAAAACACCCGTTCTTATTATGGCAAATGACCAGGACGGGTCGGTTCCCTGGTACCAGGGCATCGAGTTCTTCACGGCTTTAAAAAGATTGGGAAAACCCTCCTGGCTGCTGCAATACAATGGCGAAGATCATAACCTTGTAGAAAGAAGGAACCGGAAAGATCTGTCCATAAGGCTTAGCCAGTTTTTTGATCATTACTTAAAAGGCGCCAAAGCTCCTTATTGGATGACAAGAGGCGTGCCTGCCACAGAAAAGAACCGTGACTGGGGTTTGGAACTTGATAACGCCGAAGCGAATTAAGAAAAAATTTATCTGGGCTTATTTCTTTTTAAAAACAAGCAAACTATCATCTAAGAGGTACAGGTAAAGTTTATCTTCTTTAAAATAATAACTGGCAACCTTACCCGATACGTTTTCTTGTATTATTTTCTCAAATGCAACATTATTTTTTTCGCAATATACTTTTGTTTGGTACAGGTTTCCAAAGCTTATCCTGTTTCCTTCAATGGTAATACGGCCGCCAAAGTTGTTACAACCATCATGGCCGCTGATGATGCCTTTTTGAATATCAATCTTCATTTCGGGAAGACCCTTTGTGAACATCTTTTTTATTTGTTCTAAGCCTTTTACATTCTCTAAAATCCAGGTATTATTAAGCAGGGGATGGTATAAATATTTTCCACAACCTGTATAAGTTTTCCCGGCCAGGTTTACTTGTACAAGGCGGGTTTGTGTAAGAAAATTACTATTTGGGCAATTGCTGCTATCAATGGTAATGATCATATCGCCAATTTTAGTAAATAATGTAAACCGGGTTTGAAGGTTTGTTTTTTTAGCAGCTGTAGCATATACACTCATTTGAATGCCATCGGCGGTGCTGAATAAAAAATATTTATCAAAATCCATATCTAATTGCCAGGGGGCGGGGTTGTTACCGTTAGCCGTGAAATCAATACCCGTATTGAGTTTGGTTTGCAGGCTGTCGCTTAATTTAAGATCAAACTGCTGCCTGGCCAGCACCGTTTCCGGGGCATACCGGGTACTGCGGCAGGCTGAAACAGTGAATAATGCGATGCAGCAGGATATGAGGATATAAATTTTCATTCCATGAATTTACAACTGTAAGTTAGAGAATTACCCGCTTCAACCAAAAGACAGGGCTGTGCAGAATCACTTGCTAATGTTTCAGGCAAACTTTTTATCTTCGGGTTATGCAACATAATAAAATTAAATAAGCATGAAAAGGATTACAGGATTTTCGGTTTGGATTGTCGTATTGATCTTATCAACAGCAGCCTGCAAAGAATCAAAAATGATAGGTACCGGTAATACAGCCACCTTACCTGCCAATATCAGCCTGAATGGAAAATTGTTTACCAGTTTATTTCAGCAAAAAGCAGCCGAGTACCGGGCTTTGTGTTTACAAGGATATAATATTGCCCGATACCGGATAGAAAATTATAAACCCAAAACAAATAAAAAATTAGCCATCATCACAGATATTGATGAAACGCTTTTAGATAACAGCCCCTATGCGGTACACCAGGCCTACCTGGGTAAAGAATTTGAATCGGCATCCTGGTATAACTGGACGAGTATGGCTATGGCAGATACCATGCCCGGTGCCGGTGCATTCCTGCATTTTTGTGCTTCTAAAAATGTGGAAGTATTTTATGTAACCAACCGGGATGAAAAAGAAAGAGAAAACACGATCCTGAATTTAAAGAAATTGGGCTTGCCTTATGCCGATGGTACACATATGCTTACCAGGCAAACCACTTCAACCAAGGAACCGCGGCGCCAATATGTAATGAAGGATCATGAAGTGATATTGCTGATGGGCGATAACCTGGCTGATTTTTCAGCTTTGTTCGAAAAAAAGAATATGGAAGACAGGAGCCGTCAGGTAAATAGTTTTTCTGCAGAATTTGGTGACCGCTTTATTGTATTTCCCAATTCAAATTATGGCGATTGGGAAGGCAGCCTGTATAATTATAAATATAATTTAAGCCAGGCTCAAAAAGATTCGGTTATGAAATCCGTTTTAAAAAGTTATTAACTGAATTTAATACGCCATTGTTTATAAAATCAAATCAACTGTATGTCAGAAACCCACACGTACAAACCTTCATTAAAATTATTAGATGCTACGATGATTGTTGCCGGCTCCATGATTGGGTCCGGTATTTTTATTGTGAGTGCCGATATAGCCCGTAATGTGGGCAGCGCAGGATGGCTTATTGCAGTATGGCTTATTACCGGGTTTATGACCTTAACGGCTGCACTTAGTTATGGGGAGCTTAGCGCCATGTTTCCCAAAGCGGGGGGGCAGTACGTGTATTTGAAAGAAGCCTATAACCCACTCGCCGGTTTTTTATATGGCTGGAGCTTTTTTGCGGTAATACAAACGGCTACAATTGCTGCCGTGGGTGTTGCCTTCTCTAAATTCCTGGGCACTTTTATACCGCTTCTTGATATTAAGGATGAAAACATACTAGCTACCCTGGGTATTTTTAAAATTTACCCGGCCCAGTTTGTTTCTATTGCTATCATTGTTTTATTAACCTATATCAATACCAGGGGGATTAAAGAAGGTAAACTCATTCAAACCAGTTTTACGGTAGTAAAATTATTATCCTTATTTGGCCTCATTATCTTTGGTTTTTTACTTGCAGCAAAAGCAGATGTATGGAATAGTAATTGGGCAGATGCCTGGACCATGGTGCACCGAAGTGAAACCGGAGAAGTAGTGGGTTCTGTATTTGGCAGTGCCATCCTGGGGGCCATTGCAGCAGCCATGGTAGGATCTATTTTTAGCAGCGATGCCTGGAATAATGTGACCTTTATAGCCGGCGAAGTGCATAATCCAAAAAAGAATATTGGTTTAAGCCTTTTCCTGGGAACCATGATTGTGACCTTGATTTATGTGGCGGTAAATCTCATGTACATCAGCGTACTGCCCATGCAGGAAATTGCATCGGCGCCGCAAGACCGGGTGGCCGTTGCCGCAAGTACTAAAATATGGAGCAACGCAGGCGCTTATGTAATTGCCGTGATGATCATGATCTCAACCTTTGGTTGTAATAATGGACTCATTCTTTCGGGTGCCAGGGTTTATAATACCATGGCCAGGGATGGATTGTTTTTTAAAAAAGCAGCTTCATTCAATAAAAATGATGTTCCGGAATTTGCATTGTGGATACAATGTATTGTTGCTTCTTTGCTTTGCCTTAGTGGAAAATATGGCGACCTGCTGGATATGATTTCATTTGTAGTGGTTTTATTTTATGCACTCACCATTGCGGGCATATTTATCTTACGTAAAAAAATGCCGGGTGCAGAAAGGCCTTATAAAGCATTTGGGTATCCCGTGTTACCGGCTATCTATATCTTAATGGCAATTAGTTTTTGTGTATTGTTAATTTGGTTTAAACCCACCTATGCAGGCTGGGGGCTGGGTATTGTGTTACTGGGTATTCCTGTTTATTATATTGCCATGGCCAATAAAAAAATATGATTTCGTTATGATCCATTTTGATTCTCTCTTTTCTTCTTTTCAGTTACCGGTACTGGTTATTGGGGATGTAATGCTGGATACATATTGGTGGGGTAACACAGAACGTATTTCTCCCGAAGCGCCTGTACCGGTGGTGGCTGTTTCAAAAAAAGAACAACGCATTGGTGGTGCAGGCAACGTAGCCCTCAACCTGGTTTCACTGGGCGCCCGGGTAAGCCTGATAAGCCTTGTGGGCGATGATGATGAAGCCAGCCAGTTAAAAGATTTATTAGATGCGAATAAGATAAATTCGGCTTATTTATGCCAAAGTAAAGAACGAGGCACTACCAATAAAATCCGCATCATCAGCCGTAACCAGCATATGATGAGGCTGGATGCAGAAGTAACAAAAGACCTCTCGGCTGCAGAAGAAAGCCTCTTTTTACAAAATGTGGAGGCGGCGATCAACGCCGAAAAACCTGCCGTGGTTATTTTTGAAGATTATAATAAAGGTGTACTTACGCATACTGCCATTCAAAAAATAATAGCACGCTGTAAAGAATTAAATATTGCAACTACCGTAGACCCCAAACGAAAAAACTTTTTCTCTTACACCGGGGTAGATGTATTTAAGCCCAACCTGCGGGAAGCTAAAGAGGCGCTGAACATTATTGAACCGGGTGTATCGCAGCCCCTGCTTCACCACATTCACAAATCCTTACAAGCTAAGCTGGGCCACGATACTTCCTTTATCACCCTTTCAGAAAACGGTGTGTATTATTGTAATGATTCCGAAGAAAGCTGGGTGCCTACACATGCCCGAAATATTGCAGATGTGAGTGGTGCAGGCGATACGGTAATTGCAGTAGCTTCTTTGGTTTTTGCCGCTACAAAAAATCGTAAACTCATGGCCGAAATGGCTAATATAGCCGGCGGTATCGTATGCGAAGAAGTGGGCACAGTTGCCATCAATAAAGAAACATTCCTGGAAGAATGTAAACGCCTGCTCTCATAAATTCCCCCGGTTTAAAAATTATTGAAATTTAACACTGCTTTGTTTGAGTTTGTTGAACAAATTCAAAAAAACATTCGAGGGGGTTTGTCGCAGAAATAAATAATTTTGTATCAAATTTCAAATTACATCTATGCAAAATTTTGCAATTGCCATACATGGTGGGGCGGGTACCATCGTTAAAGAAGATATGACGCCGGCATTGGAAAAAGCGTACCTCAAAGGAATTGAAGATGCCCTGAATGCCGGTTATGCCGTACTAGACCAGGGGGGTACGGCTGTAAATGCAGTAAAAGCAGCCATTGTAGTGCTGGAAGATAACCTGTTATTTAATGCCGGCAGGGGTTCGGTTTTTACAAAAAAAGGAGTGCAGGAAATGGATGCAGCCATTATGGATGGCAAAACCACAGCAGCCGGTGCCGTTGCTGGGGTGCGAAATGTGCGTAATCCCATTGAATTGGCCGAAGAAGTAATGATCAACAGTAACCATGTTTTCTTAAGCGGAAAAGGCGCCAATGATTTTGCCATTAAGCAGGGAGTGAAATTAGAACCCGATGAATTTTTCTTTTCACAATTCCGGTATGATCAGTGGAAACAATTAAGAGATAGTGATAATTATTCGTTAGATCATACCCACCAGGGATTGGAAGAGTTGATGCAGGATAAAAAATTTGGTACTGTAGGCGCTGTAGCCTGCGATATGAATGGAAATATTGCAGCCGCTACCAGTACGGGCGGAATGACAAATAAAAAATATGGCCGTATTGGAGATAGCCCCATTATTGGTGCGGGTACTTATGCCAATAATGCCACATGCGCTATCAGTTGCACCGGCCATGGAGAACCCTTTATAAGAGCCGTAGCCGCTCACCGGGTGAGTAGCCTGATGGAATTTAAAAATTTAAGTTTACAAGAAGCCATGCATGAAACGGTTCATAAAAAATTAATGGAAATGGAAGGCGAGGGCGGCATGATAGGGATTGATGCCAACGCAAATGTATCCATGCAATTCAATAGTGCCGGTATGTACCGGGGCATGCGAAACAGTAAAGGTAACATGTCAATGAACATATATAAGGATAGTGAATAAGGATATTCTATTTATTACGAACCCGTATGCTGAATGAAAAAATATGCAGTAATTGTGGCTGGTGGACTGGGTAGCAGAATGCAATCCAGCTTACCCAAGCAATTTATCATGATTAATCATAAGCCGGTACTTTATTACAGTATCCAGGCTTTTTTAAATGCTTATGAAGATGTACAGGTCATCCTGGTACTACCCGAAGAACATACCAGCAGGGGCCAGGAAATCATTGATGCTTATTTTGACTATACCCGAATTCGCATAGTAATAGGAGGCAGAACCCGCTTTCATTCTGTGCAAAATGGGCTGCATGAAATAAATGAAGAAAGTATCATCTTTGTACATGATGCCGTAAGGTGCCTGGTAAGTGAAAACCTGGTGCAGCGCTGCTTTGATGCCGCCATGCAATTTGGATCGGCCATTCCGGTAACCCCTAGTAAAGATAGCCTGCGCCTCGTATTGCCCGATGATACCAATGAAGTAATTGACCGGGACAAAGTAAAGCTGGTACAAACACCACAAACATTCCATAGTAAAATTTTATTACCGGCTTTTCAAATTGATTATAAAGAAAAATTTACTGATGAAGCCACGGTAGTAGAAGCATTTGGGCTTACTGTTCATCTCATTAGTGGTGAAGAACGAAATATTAAAATTACCCACCCCATAGATATTTATATGGCAGAAAGAATTTTGGATGAAAGAGGTTATTAAAAAAATATTGACCCGGCTTCATATTTATCATCCGTTGCAAAGCTTTTACAGGCGCCAAATTTTTGAACGAAAGAAAAAGAAATTGCAAAAACAATTTGCAGCCTACCAGGGCCCGGGTTTTACCTGTAATGTATGCCAGGCTCAATATATTAAAATGGCCCCTGATTGGCCTGGGCCGGAAAACAGGCATGCATTAGAGAAAAACAAGGTAATTGCAGGGTATGGAGAAAATATTTTATGCCCGCATTGCCTTTCTACTGCCAGGGAGCGCCTGGTTTTACTTATGCTGCAACAGCACATTCCATTCGCCGGCAAAAAAATATTATTATTGTCGCCCGAGAAAACTATTTATTCTTATTTAAAAGAAAAGGCTTCCGTTATTACTGCCGATATCAGCCCGGGGTTTTATAAAAGTATTGATCCCCATATTCAAAAAGAAGATGCCCGGGCTTTTCAATTTAGTGATCAATCTTTCGATATCATCATTGCCAATCATGTGCTGGAGCATATTCCCCAGGATGAGATAGCGATGAAGGAAATGTACCGGGTTTTAAAAAGCGGGGGGAAGGCTATTTTACAAGTACCGTATTCTATGGATATACCCGGTACCCTGGAAACACCCGGGATTCAGGATGCAGCATTACAATCTGCTTTATACGGGCAAAGGGATCATGTGCGTATTTATCAATTACAAGATTATATACATCGGCTACAGAGAGCGGGCTTCCAGGTAGAAGAATGGGATTACGAAAAGTTAAAGCCTTATTATAAAAATGCGATTCAAAAGGGGGAAAGCTTTTTAATGATCCTTAAGAACTAGGGTTTAATTAATTTTAAAATGGAAGGCAGGTGATTGTATTTCAAAAAAGGATAAGGTTGATCCCGACCACCAAATTTTCTATAAAATCGGGCAATTCCGGCGGCATCCGATCCTTCAAAATCGAGTAACAATCCACGGCCCGAAAATTCCCGGATGATTTGGTCGTATAACACATCATTGGCGTGAACGGCTCTGCCCCGTGCGGTATTGCATGAAATAATATTATATAACCTGTCTTTAAAAAGGATTAATATGCTTGCTGCCAATAATTCCTTTGCAGGGTTCAGCACAGCTCTTGCATATACCTTGCTATAAGGCTGTATATTTTTGCATGCTTTTAAAAAATGTACATAATCATTGTCCTTAAAACTGGGTATTTTTTTTTGATACAGTTCCCGGTATAGTGCGACTATCTTTTTTATATCTTTTTCCCATACATATTCACTATTAAATTTTTTTATCCATTTTAGATTTTTTTTTAAAGTGAAACTATAATTGGATTGCACTTTCCCATAATCATCTTGTATGGGTAATACCAGGTTTTGGCGCATCTGTAAAGGGTATTCAGTACCCGTGAATAAATTCTGGTGGTTGAGTGTGATCTCAGCAAACGAAAAATATTTTGCAGCTTCTTTTATAAAAGCCATGCTTTCTTTTCCTGTAAGCGGTTGCTTTGAAATAATACCCAATTGCTGTGTAAATGCCGGCTGGTATAAATAGGAGATACCCATTTTTTTACGGTAGGGCAATGGCATGCCGGTTTTATAGTCTCCGCACACCAGGGCATCCCAATGGCTGCACATCGCATCTAAATACCCGCTCATGGCATACAACATACCCATGGGCGAGCCGGTAATGAGGCGGTCCCATTTTTCCTTGTTAAGATCTGCTTGTTTTATATAACGTATCGTTTCCATTAAAAATCTATTTGCGGAAACAATCTGTGTATTGATATTTTTTGGATATCGATGCTAAAGGAAATGTTCTTCACAAATCTTTTTTTACCCAGGGTGCTTTTAAAATAATCGTCATATACTTTACTGTATAAGAGGGGCGCATAAATATTAAGTACATCATTACATAAAGAAAGCTGCAAACCCGCATCATATAAGAGTTTCCCGTCTTTATTGTTTTTATCCCAGGCTTCGGCATAAGTTCCGGCATCGGCAAATATCTTCAATGGTATTTTTATGGGCAGTATGGATAAGGGGTTTATTTTATTGGGGATACTCGTACTAAAGTTGATGGCTGTTAACCAATTATCTGTTTTTCCTATTTTATTACTCAATAAATCAGTGCGTACTTTAAAGGCGCCATCCCGGTTCATGATTTGCTGCGAATATAATTTTTCGAACTCATTGCGGCCGATAAAATAATTGCTGTACGTATAATCTTCATCTCCTTTTGGTCCGCTGAGTGTTAGGTGGTAGGGCGAAGTTTCGTATTGAGTAAGGAATGTTTTATTACCTGTGTACAGGAATTTTCCTGCAAATAAGCGAACTTGTAAACCGCCGCCACGGGCATAATTGAAAAAATAATTTCCCGTAAAATCCATGCGTACAAAGCCTTTGCCCTGGTTCAGGGTGAGGGCAGCCTGGTATGGGTAAAGTACCCGGTAATTTTCAATCATCAGCTTAAGCTCATTTACATAACGGCGATGAGTAGGGTAGCTGATGATATCGCCACCGGTGAGTGTATCCCGGTCAAATCGCAAACCGGTTTCATTAATTAAAAAAGTTTTCCATTGTATCACCCGGCTTATGCTACTGCGTGGATTTATTTTTGCAAATTCGTACCTCAGCGTGGGTACTAATTTAGAAAATGACTGGTTATTTTTTTTATCGGTAGAATCAATAAAATTATCACCCGTAAATTTTTCACCGGCCAGTGCTATTTCAAATTTAGCTCCTTTCGTACCCGGCAAAAAAGTATAACCTGCCCGGCCAATACCATCCAGTACTTTTGAGCCGGTGCCAAAAAGCGGGGCTATAAAAAATTTAAATTTAGGAAACGGGAAGCTATAATTATGCAGCATAGCGCCCAGCATCAGGCCATCATAATAATTATAACCCACAGCCGGGAGGATATTGATATAATTGTATTTGTCAGTTTCTTTTAGATTAAAAAAACTGCTGAATTTTATTTTTTTCTTTTGCCTTGCCTGGAGTTCCAGCTCCCCTTTTTGCTGCAATAATGCAAAAGAAGCATCTAAGTTCCGGCCACTGCTTTGTTCTAAACTGTTTTTAAAATCAGCTGGGGAAGGGTGTTTAAATTTCCAATTTTCGTAATAGGCCTGCATGGATTTATCAAATACATCTTTTCCTAATTTTTGCTCAATGGTTTTTAACCAGTTGCCGGCTTTCGTATATGCCATTAAACCATAATTCATCACTGAAAATTTGCTGGCGGGTGTTTCTATGGGTTGGTCTTTTTTTAAATCAATTATCGTATGCATCCCCAGTTCCATAAAATCACCGGGTAATCTTTTATTGAGAAATGCCGAAGAGGTTTCTGAATAAGCCATTGGAGCGCTGCCATATTTTTCAGCCATGTATCTTTTATCATAATACGTATTGATGCCTTCATCCATCCAGGGGTGCAACCTTTCATTGCTGGCAAGAATACCGTAAAACCAATTATGCCCAATTTCATGATTTATTACAAAGTCTAATTCTTTTTCTGTACCCGGTGTTGATACCAATGTAATGGTCGGATATTCCATTCCCCCATCATTCATTCCTTTTTTATCAACCACAGTTACGGCATCATACGGATATTCACCCAGCCATTTGCTTTTTGTTCTTACCGCATCCTTCATCATGGCTATGCTATGGGCCCATATTTTTTCATTTTTAGGATAATAAAATGCATTTAGTTTAACAGTATGGCTGGCCAACTGCAAAGTATCTTCCTTTATTAAAAAATCCGGCGAAGCAAACCAGGCAAAATCATGAACTTTATTTTGCTCATAATAACGGGTAATGCTATTGGGCTGTTTGCTTGTATTTTTTAGATTGCCGGTGGCGGCTACTAAAAAACTGTCGGGTGTAGTAATGCTCACTTTATAATTCCCAAATTCACTATAAAATTCACCCTGGTCAAGGTAAGGTATTTCATGCCATCCGTGTTTGTCATATACGGCGGGTTTGGGATACCATTGTGTTATTTGATACGAGTTGCCAATTACACCGCTTCTTGAAAAAGCCAGTGGTAATTTTACATTAAAAGGGGTTTCAATGTGGCATTGCTTTCCCGGGGCAAGCGGCTGGGGTAATAATAATTTAATAATATCCTGGTGTACCGGGTGGTCAAGAGTAGATGCTGCCATTCCATCCACTTTAAAATTAAGCCTGTTAATATACCCCCGCTGGTTGTCTTCTGAAAAATAAAATGCAGTGGAGCCGTTCTCTAATTGCTGATCAGTAAATGCAGTTTTATCATTTTTATAGGCATTTGGATAAAGCTCTATCCAGAGGAAATGGAGCGTATCAGGCGCATGATTGGTATAAAGCATTTCTAAATTACCCTCCAGGCTGCGTGAGCCCGGGTTTAGGCTTACCGAAATGGTATAGTCTACCTGCTGTTGCCAATAGTCAGCAGATTGGCCAAAGGCCAGTAAAGTTTGTATTACAAAAAGAAGGAGAAGCAGCCGTTTTTTCAATACCAGGTATTTTACCAAAAATAATAAAATATATGAGGATACGGCAGTTGTTTGAGTTTAATAAGAAATCAAATGTTTCTGTTTTGCGGATGGTGATGGTTAAGTTACCTTTGCTGGATTATTTTTGTACCCGGGAAAATGGGTATAAAAAATTTTAATTTATATTCATTATTGTATTGAAAAAATAAAAAATGGAAGCAAACGAAAAAGTAGATTGTTTAATAATAGGTTCCGGGCCGGCCGGTTATACGGCTGCCATTTATGCCGCCCGTGCAAATTTAAAACCGGTATTATACCAGGGTATTCAACCCGGCGGCCAGCTTACGATTACTACAGAAGTAGAAAATTACCCGGGTTACCCCGATGGAGTACAAGGCCCCGAAATGATGGATCAGTTTGAAAAGCAGGCGAAGCGCATGGGAGCAGATATCCGGTATGGGCTGGCTACCCGGGTGGATTTTTCGACACACCCCTTAAAAGTAGAAATAGATGAAGAAAAATGGATTGAAGCGCATACTGTTATTATTTGTACAGGGGCTTCTGCAAAATGGCTTGGCATTCCCAGCGAACAAAAACTGAATGGGTATGGTGTAAGCGCCTGTGCAGTTTGTGATGGCTTTTTCTTTAAAGGTAAAGAGGTTGCTATTGTGGGTGCCGGTGATACTGCAGCAGAAGAGGCATTATACTTGTCTAAATTATGTACCCGGGTACATATGATCATTAGGAGAGATGAAATGCGAGCCAGTAAAATAATGCAGGAGAGAGTGCTGAATACGCCCAATGTCAGCATCTATTGGAATACGGAAACGGATGAGATATTGGGTGATAAAAAAGTGGAAGGGGTACGATTGAAAAATAATATTACAGGCGAAAAAATTGAAATTCCCGTAAGCGCTTTCTTTGTTGCTATTGGCCATCAACCCAATAGTGAAATATTTAAAGGCTGGCTCACTATGGACGAAGCCGGGTATTTAAAAACTTTGCCCGGCACCAGCAAAACAAATGTAGAAGGGGTTTTTGCTGCGGGGGATGTACAGGATAAAATTTACAGGCAGGCAGTAACGGCAGCAGGCAGTGGTTGCATGGCAGCCCTGGATGCCGAACGATACCTGGGAGAAAAGGGACTTTAATTTATAAATAGCCTGCTTGGGCTGAATAATTTCATGATATGTTTACCATTCACCTGAACCAATTAAAATTTCATGGGCACCATGGGGTACATGATGAGGAAACCCTGGTAGGCAATAATTTTGAAGTTTCTGTTTCAGTAACTTTTATTGCACCTGAAAAAATAGAAAGCCTGGCTGATACTATTAATTACGTCGCACTTCACCATATTATACTCGGTATTTTTAAAAAACCGGTGAAACTTTTAGAAACGCTTGCTTTGGATATATGCGATCAATTAAAAGACTATGATCGCAGGATTAAATCAATTAACATATCTATAAACAAATTAAACCCGCCAATCAATAATTTTACAGGGAGTGTCGGCGTTTCTATCATTAAAGAATACGAGGTATTACTATGAGATTTTTTTTTGCAGGTATATTTATTTTTTTATGCTCCTTTTCCGGTTTGTCACAAGATGCGGCCTCTTTTATAAAAGAAGGCGAACGATTAGAGGCTGTACCCAATGAAAAAGGGGCTTTCGAAAAATTTAAACTGGCCCTGGTTCATGACCCGGGTAATGTATATGTGCTTACCAAGTGCAGTGAACTTTGCAGCCGGATTGGAAACCGTGAAACAAACCCCGATAACCGGGATGCTTATTATGCAGCAGCGCTTTCTTATAGCAAAAAAGCATTGGCCTTAGCTCCGCAAAATGATGAAGCCAATGTAAGTATGGCAATTGCACTGGGGCGTATTGCTTTATTAAAGGCCGGTAAAGAAAAAATTACAGCCGTTAAGGATATTAAACATTATGCAGATTTTGCGATTAAATACAACCGGCAGAATTTTAAAGCCTGGCATATATTGGGAAAATGGAATTACGAAGTAAGTAATCTCAATACCATTGAGCGGGCAGCTACCAAAGTGTTTTATGGAGGCTTACCCAATTCCAGTTTTAAAAAAGCCATTGAGGCTTATGAAATGGCAAAGAAACTAAAGCCCGATTTTATACTGAATTACCTGGAACTGGCCAAAGCGTATCAAAAAAACAATCAAAAGAATGTTGCGATTGCACAATTAAAAACATTGCTCTTACTGCCCAATAAAACAGAAGATGATCCCCGTATAAAAACAGAAGCCAGGAGTTTGCTGGCTAAATGGGATTAAGGAATAAATAGGCCGATACGCCCATTGCCACCGGCCAAGTAAACAGCATTTCCCTTTTTTGCTTTTTGTACTACATGAAAACCATCATTACTGATGCGATAAAAGCGCAGGCCATTACTATTGCTGATGTCCACACCATTTAAGCCACAGGTAATCCACTTTTTTTTATTGATGTGTGCTATACAACTCCGGTAACCGGTAGGCGGCACCAATGCTGTTTCCACATATTTTCCTTTGTTTTTACACCGCAGGAAATTTCCCTTGCTGGCATCACGCTGGTTAAAATCACCCCCTGCAATCAAATAGTTTTTTTTATAAACCGCTATTGAATTTGCGCCTGTACTTTCTTTGCCTTTTAATAGGGGCAGGCTCATTTTATTATGTGGAGTAATCAATGAAGCGGAAAGTCCGCCGGTAATTAAAACATAATCTGAGGGACTTATCATTTTAATATTGGTCCCGCTGCTGGCAAAGCAGGCTTCCCCGCTATCGGCCAGTGGGCGGGTAGCTTCATCCATTTCCTGCCAGGTTTTTCCAGCATCCAGGGTAGTGGCCATAAAAAATTTACCGTTTATAGGATCACCCACTACTATTCCATGTGCATCATCATAAAAATCCAGGGCATCCAGGAACATACCTTTAGTTTTATTTTCATAAACGATATCCCAGCTTTCACCAGCATTGGTTGTACGTAATATATAAGCAGGTTCACCAATGCCCATAATGATTGCCGTACTGTCGTTAAATGCTTCTATATCTCTAAAATCGGTTTTTTCAAAACCCGCTACGGTCATCCATTTCCATTGCCTGCCTCCATCTTTACTTAATCCTACTGTGCCCTGGCTGCCGCTTACCCAAATGTTGTTATTGGTAACTACGCTTAATCCTCTAAAACTGGCGGCTTTACCCATTTGTAATAATTTTACTGATTGCCCCTGAGCAAAAAAAGAGAGAAAAAAAAACAATGCCAATCCATATCCATATTTCATGTTACTTTATTTTATATTTTTTGTATTGTTTCAGTTCTACGGGGCTTGCCGGCATAAAACTAATGGCCGTACCGCCCCCGGGGGCTAATTTTAATTTTAAATGGGTTTTAAAATCCACAATATATTTTTCTATGGTATAAGCTTCGGGGTTATTATTCCAGCTTGCATCATCGGCATCCCGGTAAATAGTAGCCAGGTATTTTTTATCGGCGTCTAAGAAACTTAAATCCGTATTTAATTGCCTTGCCTGTTCATCTGTAATAGCGCCCAGGAACCAGTTATTGCTATTTTTTGCTTTGCGGGAAATCAGAATATAATCCCCCGGCTCGGCCTGCAAAATTTTAGTATCATCCCAATCTACCGCTACGTCTTTTATAAATTGAAATGCGTCGGGTTTTGCTTCATAATTCTCGGGCAGGTCGGCTGCCATTTGCAAGGGGCTATACATGGTTACATATAAAGCCAGTTGCTTGGTAAGTGTCGTGTGTACCTGTTCTTTTTTTTCAGGATGATAATAACTCATTTTTATTTTAAAAATACCGGGTGTATAATCCATGGGGCCGCCCATTAAACGGGTGAAGGGTAAAATCGTTTCATGATCAGGCATATTGCCCACGCTCCAGGCGTTAAATTCATTTCCCCTGGCCGCTTCGCAGGCTAAAAAATTAGGATAGGTACGGTGTAAGCCGGTAGGTCGCACGGGTTCGTGGGCATCTACCATTATTTTATAGGAAGCTGTTTTTTTCAATACCCTTTCAAAATGGTTAACCATCCATTGCCCGTCATGATGTTCGCCACGGGGAATAATTTTACCTACATAGCCTGTTTTTACAGCATCGTATCCATATTTTTTCATAAACCGGTAAGCGGTATCCATTTGCCTTTCATAGTTAGTAACAGAAGCCGAAGTTTCATGATGCATGATCATTTTTACGCCTTTTAATTTCGCATAGGCTGAAATTTCGTCGATATTAAAATCAGGATAAGGCGTTACAAAATCAAATACATCTTCTTTCCATTGGCCAAACCAGTCTTCCCAGCCGGTGTTCCAGCCTTCTACCAGTACGGCATCAATGCCATTTTTTGCTGCAAAATCAATATATTTTTTTACGTTGGCAGTATTGGCGCCATGGGGCACTTTTATATTTTGTTGTGAACCTACCTGGCCACCGCTATAATCCCAACTGGATATGCCTACATGCATTTCCCACCACACGCCAATCATTTTTTGTGGTTTTATCCAGGTGGGATCGGCAATTATGCTGGCATCATTTAAATTTAAAATCATTTTAGATGCCAGGATATCGGTGGCTTTATCACTTACTATAATGGTGCGCCAGGGAGTTACAGCAGGCGCTATCAGGTAAGCTTTATTTCCCACGGCATCGGGCACCAGGTGAGATGTAAAACAAAGATTTGATTTGTCTAATACCAGGTTCATGGCAGGATAATTTCTTAATGCCGCTTCATGAATATTGATGTATAAATTTTGATCGGTCTTCATCATGAGCGGTGTTTGAACCGCATTTTTATCAAAAAATGTTTTGGCAAAAATTTCATTGGCAGCACCGCTCTTAGAAGCATCTATATCACTTAATAAGGTATGTGAATAAGCAAATTCATTGCTGTCATAATCGCCGGGTATCCAAAATGCATGATGGTTGCCGGCCATGGCAAACTGTGTTTTTTCATCTCCTATAATAAAATGAGAAAGCTGGGGCTGTTGCGGGAACTCAAAACGAAAACCGGCGCCCTCATTATATACCCTTACCATAAACTGAATGAGGATATCCTGGTTTGTTTTTAATTTTAGAATGAGCTGGTTATAATGATTATTTATATTGTTTACTTCGCCCCAAACCGGCTTCCAGTTTTCATTTACAGTTGATAGCTTTTTATCTGTCACTGTAAAATAAACCAGGCTAACATCGGGTGATTTTAAAACAAAGGATAAGCCCGATGTTTTAATAACCGGTTGTTGTTTATAATCCATTTCGTAGGCCAGCCGAAATTGATTTTGGCCCGTTGGCAGGGCGAGAACCCGAAAGCTGATATTCTTATCCGGAGAATAGATCGTTTCAATCGTATTTGCTTTAGCATGTGAAAGCAGCACACAGGACAGAACCCAGGTGAAAAACCTTTTTGGCATATTCATTAATTTGTTTCTAAGTTATACTTTTTGGGTGAATACCCCTATAAATAATGTGATTCAAGTTTTGTACTTTCGCTGGTCTTATTTATAGAAATTACGCCTGATTTATGAGCCATTCCCATTTTCAAATAGATCATACCCTTACCAGCTTTGAGGATATTCAATTACTGATGCATGAAAATTCACAAATTTCAGTATCTGAAAATGCACAGCAAAGTATAACCAAATGCAGGAATTACCTGGATGAAAAATTAAAAAATACCGATCAGCTTTATTATGGGATCAATACGGGCTTTGGTTTTTTACAAAATGTAAAAATAGATAACGAACAACTGGAGCAATTACAAATAAACCTGGTGCGTTCCCATGCCTGTGGTATGGGTGAAAAAGTGCCGGCAGATATTGTAAAATTAATGCTTGCCCTAAAAATAAAATCATTAAGTTTTGGCCATTCAGGCGTACAATTAGCTACGGTAAACAGGTTATGTGAACTTTATAATCATAATGTATTGCCCATTATATATACACAAGGTTCATTGGGTGCATCGGGCGACCTGGCGCCTCTTAGCCACATGAGCTTGCCCCTGATAGGCGAAGGAAAAGTAAGCGTAGGCGGGCAGGAAAAGGCAACTGCAGAGATCATGACAGGGTACAACTGGGCGCCCATTTCTTTAAAAAGTAAAGAAGGGTTAGCGCTTATTAATGGTACCCAGTTTATGAGTGCATATGGTTTACATTGCCTGGTAAGGGCAAAAAAATTATTACAGTGGGCAAATCGTATTGCGGCTCTTAGTTTTGATGCATTTGATTGTATTACTTCACCCTTACATGAAGCCGTACATGCTATACGGCCTCATAAAGGCCAGGTAGATACGGCCAGCATTATAAGGGGTTTATTAGCGGGCAGTGAAATAGCCAATGGCATTAAACCGCAGGTGCAGGATCCTTATTCATTCAGGTGTATACCGCAGGTGCATGGCGCTTCGGCCGATACGATGGATTATGTGATATCTGTTTTTATAAAAGAAATAAATTCTGTAACCGATAATCCCAATATTTTCCCTGACCAGGATTTGATATTAAGCGCAGGCAATTTTCATGGCCAGCCCCTGGCGCTCAGCCTCGATTTTTTAAGTATTGCTTTGAGTGAACTGGGCAGCATTAGCGAAAGGAGAACGTATCAACTCATCAGCGGCCAGCGTGGATTACCGGCATTCCTTGTAAAAAATTCAGGACTGAACAGTGGATTCATGATACCGCAATACACAGCAGCCGGTATTGTAAGTGAAAACAAGCAATTGTGTACACCGGCAAGTGTAGATAGTATTCCCAGCAGTAATAACCAGGAAGACCATGTAAGTATGGGTGCCAATGCCGCAACTAAATGTAAAAGGGTAGTAGATAACCTGGAAAAAATATTAGCTATTGAATTGCTCACGGCAGCACAAGCAATTGAATTTAGAAAACCATTAAAAACCTCGGTCGCCTTACAGGAAATCCTGGATGCCTTCAGGCAACAGGTAAGTTTTAATGATGCTGATCGCATCTTGCATGAGGATATGATGGCAGCTGTAGAATTTCTTCGTACTCATCTTTAATATTCCAGAACTGAAACATTAAGCAAAAAAAAACTTCTGTAATTACTTACAGAAGTTTGAATCAATTAACCAACTTGTACACTCATGTTGGTTTTCCAGGAATCGGTCTTCAGTTTCTGAGGGGGTTACTCATGCTGAATAATTTCATCCTATGGGAGGCGCCGGGCTTTCAAGCCAAATACATTTGTACCTGGTTTTAGGATTTAGGATCGTTTTTTTTAAGATATTAGATTCATTGTCTTCTTCAGGATATTGGATAAAACAGTCTTTCAGAACTATTTGCCCAAGGCAAATTTTATTGGATTTAAAGCGGTTATTCGAGGATACGGAAGTATTTAGAAGCGTTGGATTAAAAAGAAAAAGAAGTTGACTGATATTGGATTTCGATTTTTCTGCTTGGATATTGAAATCTAACTATTTTGGCTTTATTCAGGATCTTTGGATATGATTGATATTTAATCGCTATCAATCAACTTCTGGTACAAAGATGCGGCGAATTTGCAGCCCGTGCAAGAGCAATACTGCTCAATTTTTAATACGGAGTAAATACTGTTGCCATCGTAAGCATACCCTTAATGGCATCGTTTTTTTTCTATTTTTATATACGTAAAAATACGAGCGGTAAATATTTCATGGTACATAAATAAAAACCTGCTACCGGGGTAAGGCTAGCAGGCATCTATGTTTCATCAGAATCGTAAAATAACGGTCTGTGTTATTTTGAAAGGCTTTGAATAATGTCGTATTTGGTTATAATATGATATAACCCGCTATCATCTTTACTTAATACCGCCCCATTTTCTTTATTAATATAGCTGCTTAAACGCTCTACCGGTGTATCAAAAGACACTTCCGGGTAAGGTTTTTCCATTACATTTTTCACCTGTTCTTCTTTTATACCCGGGTTATTTAATATTTTATTGAACAAACCATTTTCTGAGATAGCGCCTACATTGTTATCATTTTCAATAACCGGTATGTTTTCGATATCATATTTTTTCATGAGTTCTATTGCTTCGGATACCGACGCATCGGGATGGGTGTACACGGTTTTTTGACTTCCCCGGCCGCTTATGAGGTCTTTAAAAGTTTTTACATCTAAAAACCCTCTTTCCATCATCCATTCATCATTGTATATTTTAGCTACATAGCGGCTACCATGATCATGAAATATGCAAACGACAACATCATCTTTTTTTAACTGGCTTTTTAATTGCATTAATCCTTGTAAACAACTGCCGGCACTATAACCGCAGAACAAGCCTTCTTCTTTTGCAATACGCCGGGCCATTACGGCGCCATCTTTATCGGTTACTTTGGTAAACTCATCTATATACTGCATATCATAATTTTGGGGAACAAAATCTTCACCAAAACCTTCGCTGATATAGGGATACACTTCTTTGGGGTCTTCTACACCGGTATCAAAATATTTTTTTAACAGGGAACCATAGCTATCAATGGCCCATACTTTAATATTGGGATTTTTTTCTTTTAAATACTTACCGGTTCCCACGATGGTACCACCGGTACCCGTTGCTACTACCAGGTGTGTTACTTTACCTTCTGTTTGTTCCCAAATTTCGGGGCCGGTTTGTTCGTAGTGGGCCAGCCGGTTGGCCAGGTTGTCGTATTGGTTCACATACCAGGAGTTGGGCACTTCTGTAGCCAGTCTTTTAGAAACTGAGTAATAAGACCGTGGGTCATCAGGTTCTACATTGGTAGGGCATACGATTACTTCGGCGCCCACGGCTTTTAAAATATCTGCTTTTTCTTTTGATTGTTTATCGGTAGTGGTAAAAATGCATTTGTACCCTTTTACACAAGCTGCTAATGCCAGGCCCATACCGGTATTCCCACTGGTGCCTTCTATAATGGTACCACCGGGTTTTATTTTTCCTTCCTTTTCGGCAACTTCCAGCATTTTTAAAGCCATCCTGTCTTTAATACTATTACCCGGATTAAAGTATTCTACTTTAGCAAGTACGGTACAGGGGAGGTCTTTCGTTATTTTGTTGAGTTTAATTAATGGAGTATCTCCAATTGTTTCTAATATGTTGTGTAACCACATGGCAGTAATGTTTTGCGGCAAATATAAACATTACTCAGTAAGTGGCGCAAATGCAGTGTGAGCGGGCATTTATATTAAATATAATTAAAAAGCGATACCTTTTATTTTAATTTTACCATTACTTAATTCCATGGCCGGTGCAGGAAATTTAAATATATTCAATACATCTAATAATAAGCGGATACCTTTTTTATTGGTCTTAATTTTTGTAAGGTCTATATCCGGGGCCAGGTACCATTGTCGGTAACGCTTTATATCGGGGCGATTAAATATAATATTGCCTTGTTTGTCTTTACCGGTATTATCAAAAGCGCCAAACATACCTTCGGCGCCGGTGCCAATTGAAAATTGTAACCAAGCCGGTAATTTACTTTCAGGAAAAAATGATTTAGGCGTTACACTTATCCAAAAAGTAGTTCCATTATAATCTTTTAAAAACCGGGAAACCGTATTTTTTCCAAACAATATATCGCTTCTGTCATTTAATGAAGCATCGTTATAACTTTTCCGGTGAAAAGAATATTTAAACTGAATTCGTTGATCATCCCATGCCAGTTCCTGTGCAATAAAGGTTCCGCTGCCAATCATGTTGGCGCCAATATCGCCCCAACTCCAGCCCCATTCTGTACTAAAGCCATCCAGTACTTCTATTACCGTTTGATAAGCTGCCCCGGTAATGCCCCCCAGCCAAATTCTTTTTTTTCGGTCAATACCTGTCCATCGCCAAATTTCCATACTGCCTTTACTAATGCCATAAGCACTCATTATATGGCCCAGCTTATCCATTTGCTGCCATTCTTTTATATCATTAAAAGTATGAAAATGCGATTGCGGGTATTGTTTGTACCAGGCGCTATATAATCCGGTCATACTGCCGGCATAACCCGCTACATTCGCCATGACCACCAGGCGCACCCTTCTTTTTATTTTTGCCAAAGAATCTTTTTGTTCATCTGCAAATGATAATGGCGGTGTATATGCAGCGGTGCTTTTAAAATCATGAAGAGAAGAAACCGGAATCCCTGCCTGTAATTCAATAGCCCTTTGCTGGCTATAGCCGGGTATAATTTTCATGAATAGGATAAAAATGAAGATACCGGTTTTAAAGGTACAAGTGTGCGACGCCCATGAAGCAGAGTAATGCGATACAGCCGGTTTCATAATTCAAAAATAACGGTATTGTTGGTGAATAAGGAACGAATGAGTTATTTTTGAATAGTTAAAAAAAATAAAACATGGAAGAAACGATACAAAAAAATGTGGATAAATGGTTGTCGGGTAACTATGATGCCGATACCCAGGCGGCCATAAAAAAGATGCAGGCCGAGGATCCCAATGAACTGAAAGAAGCATTTTATAAAAACCTGGAATTTGGCACTGGTGGGCTTAGGGGCATTATGGGTGTGGGTACAAACCGGATGAATAAATATACGGTTGGTATGGCTACCCAGGGCTATGCAAATTATTTAAAACAATGTTTTGGTAACAATGTGCGTGTTGCAATTGCACACGATTGCAGGAATAATAGCCGCAATTTTGCAGAAATAACGGCGAATGTGTTTGGCGCCAATGGCATACAGGTTTATTTGTTTGAAAGCCTAAGGCCTACGCCGGAACTGAGCTTTACCATTCGCCACCTGGGCTGCCAGGGGGGGGTAGTGATTACTGCCAGCCACAACCCCAAAGAATACAACGGATATAAAGCTTATTGGAACGATGGTTCGCAACTGGTGCCGCCGCATGATAAAAATGTGATAGCAGAAGTGGATAAAATTGCCTCTGTAGATGATGTACAATGGAGTGGGGGAGAAAATAATATTACGCTCATAGGAAAAGAGGTAGATGAAGCCTATATGGCGATGGTGAAAGGGCTGAGCATTTATCCCGATGTATGTACAGCGCAAAAGGATTTAAAAATTGTGTACACACCTATACATGGTACGGGTATTACCATGGTACCCCCGGTGCTGGATCGTTTTGGTTTTAAGAATGTAAATATAGTAGAAGCACAAGCGGTACCGGATGGCAATTTTCCTACCGTGGTATATCCCAATCCCGAAGAAAGAGAAGCAATGAGTATGGGCCTGGCAAAAGCAAAAGAGTTGGATGCTGATATATTACTGGGCACCGACCCGGATGCTGACCGGGTAGCCATCGGTTTAAAAAATCATAAAGGAGAATGGGTGCTGCTGAATGGCAACCAAACAGCCATGATTGCCTTTAACTATATGATGGAAGCCCGCAAAGCCAAAGGCATTGCAAAACCCAATGATATGGTAATAAAAACAATTGTTACCACCAGCATGATTGATGATATTGCTAAAAGCTATGGGGTGGCCTGTTACAGCGTGCTTACCGGTTTTAAATGGATCGCTAAACTAATACGGGATAAAGAGGGAGAAGAAAATTATGTAATTGGCGGAGAAGAAAGTTTTGGCCTGATGATCGGTGATAAAGTAAGGGATAAGGACGGAATTAGTGCTGTAGCCCTGAGTTGTGAAATGGCTGCTTATGAAAAAAATAAAGGGCGCACTTTGTTTGATAAACTGATTGACCTATACCTGCAGTTTGGATTTTATAAAGAAAAACTGGTGAACGTGGTAAAAAAAGGAATGAACGGTGCAAAAGAAATTGCAGATATGATGGATGCTTACCGGAAAGACCCACCCAAAGATATTGACGGTAAACCGGTAACACATTTACTGGATTATGAATTACAAGTGGGTAAAAATTTGAAAACCGGTGAAACCTGGAAAATAGATCTGCCCAAAAGCAATGTACTTCAATTTTTACTGGATGATGGAACCAGCATCAGCGCACGGCCAAGCGGTACCGAACCCAAAATTAAATTTTATTTTAGTGTGAATACCAAACTCAATAGCGCTGCTGATTTTGAAACCACAGAAAAATGGCTGGATGATAAAATTGAACGGATAGAAAAAGAAATGGGCTTGCCATAGCAGAAGCTGAAATATCAGGGTAAAGACTATTTTAAAAATATATTGCCGGCTTTAATGCCGGCATTTTTTATCTTGCAGTACCAAAATACATTTCAGCTTGAGAATATTTGAAGATACATACCGGCACAAAGGGTTACGAAAAAAATTAATAGACAGCTTACGGGAAAGAGAAAATGGGATAACCAGCGAAGCCGTGCTGGAAGCCATGAACAATATTCCCCGTCATTATTTTTTAGATTCTGCCTTAGATCATATTGCTTATGAAGACCGTGCATTTCCCATTGCAGAAGGCCAAACCATCTCTCAACCCTATACAGTAGCCTACCAAACCGAACTTTTGCAGGTAAAGCCCCACGAAAAAATTTTGGAAATAGGAACCGGGAGTATTTACCAGGCTACCGTACTGGCAGAAATGGGCGCAAAAGTTTTTACCATTGAAAGGCAAAAAAAGTTATTTGATGCTTCAAAAAAATTTGTATTGAAAAGCCGGTATCCTAACATTAAATTTTTTTATGGCGATGGATTTGAGGGCTTACCCACATTCGCCCCTTTTGATAAGATCCTGATTACTGCCGCAGCCCCATTTATTCCACCCCAATTGATAAAGCAATTAAAAACAGGAGGTAAAATGGTATTGCCTTTAGATGCAGGGGAGAGCCAGCGCATGCTAAGGCTTACTAAATTAGAAGATGGAACATATGAAGAAGAAATGTTTCATCATTTTTCATTTGTACCTATGTTAAAGGGAAAGAGCGGGGGCAGGTAAATTTACAGTTCAATGCCTATTTTTTTCATCAGGATAGAAGCATTCATGCTTTTACAAATACCCGGTTTTAAGGTATAATCAAAATACAATTCTTCGCCTTGCACCTGTACATCAAAATGATAATTTAATATCCTCTGTGGGTATTCCTTTTCCAGCGATGCCAGCTCTACATCATGTGTGGCCAGTATGGCGGCAGTATGCTGCTGTAGTAATTGTTTAATGAATGCTACAGACCCGGTGTGGCGGTCAAATGAATTGGTACCCCTCAAAATTTCGTCCAGTAAAATAAACACAGGTTCATGGGCATTTACTTTTTCTATGATGCTTTTTAATTTCTTTAATTCGGCATAAAAAGTTGATGTGTTTTCCTCCAGGTTATCTGTGATACGCATACTGCTCATCAGTTGCACGGGGCTTATTTCAAATTGTGAAGCGCATACCGGCGCCCCGGCCATGGCGAGTACGATATTGGTTCCAATACTTCGTAAATAAGTGCTTTTGCCCGCCATATTACTACCGGTAACCAGCATCATATTTTCTTTTGATGCAATGCAGGCATCATTATTTACTCTTTGCTTTATAGGTATTAAGGGATGGCCCAGCGCTGTTGCTTGTAGTTTAAAATATACAGGATGGAAAATAGGGAATACCCAGTTTTTTTGATTGAAATGCAGGGTGGCAAAAGAACAGAGGGCTTCCATTTTACTCAAAGCCGTAAACCAGCCCGTTAGTTTATTTTTTTCAGAGGCTTTCCATTCTTCCAGCGCCAAGGCCTGTTGCAGGTTCCATTGTAACAGGATGTTTAAGAAAAATGACGCAAAAACATTGTAGCGTATATCCAGCCGTTCTAATATTTTTTTTAGCCTGGCAATTTTTACAGAAGCCTGGTTTTGTTGTAAATATTCCTGTTGTATTTGTTGTAAAAGAAGTGATTCAAAAGCCTGTTTTTCTATGAGGGAAAGGCTTTGCAGCATGGTTTCTGCTTCAGCTGTAATCTCTGAAACCTTGTGATGCAGCGGCCCCACTATTTTATTAATCTGATAGGCTACTACCGCCATCAAAAAATATGTAATGTAAAGCACATTCATGTTTACAAGTTTAAAAATTGCTGCCAGGGTGATGCTGCAGGCAATTGCGGGCAATACCATTTTTATCCATCGCCAGGGTTTAAATTGAATAAAGGAAGCTGGTTCTTCTATCCAGCTTACAAGCCGGGTTTGGGTGTTTTGGGTGAGCGGTTGTTGCATTCCATATGCCTGTAAAAAATGCCGAAAGTGAGGAAGCGATGCTAATTCTTTTATTGCTTTTTGTTTCTCCAGTATTTCTGGTAAGGGAGCCGCCTGTAATAAGCTATGGGCCAAAGCAGCGCTTCCCTGTTGTGAGGTGGTACGGTTTAAAAACCGGAACAGGGACGCATGGCCAAAAATATCCATGTCGTTACAATACGGGTGTTCTTTAGGAATATGTTTTTCACCTGTATCAAATGAAAAATAATCACCCTGTAATGCTTTTAATTCGGTTTGCTGTATATGAACCAGGTTTTTGGTGAGGGCGATTTTTTCTTTATTTTCTACGTCATCGTACAACAATTTAATAAATACTGCAACCAGTATCAGGCTTGCTGCCAGCACATAGAGCCAGCCCATATTCCAGAAGAGCCAAAATGCAGCTATTAAAGCCAAAATACTGCCCAGGCGCAGGATTCCCAAACCTTTTCGTTTTTTTAAAAGTTGTTCCAGCTCCCATTGTAAACTGGCAAGTTTTTGTTTGTAAAACGCTTCTGCCTCCATCAATGTTAAAATTCTGATATCAACAAAAGTAATTGGAATAAGATAATGAAATGGAAAATAGTTTGCGTAATTTTGTAGCTTGTTTTTGTAAGCTGTACATATGGGGCCGTTTTGGTTTTGACAGCAAAGTTCTTTGTAAGTGTAAGCATGTAGTGCGTTGCGTAATCTGCACTTTAATCTGGAATGCGTAAACTTTAAATGGCAATACACAGTATGCCATGGCTGCCTAATCATTGATTAGTTAGTCATTTGGGCCGCCGGGCAGGTTCGCCTGTTACCAAGCCCCGCCGCCGACTCAAAAAAGAAACAGGATGCTGCTGCAGAATGAAGTGACTGTAGTATAAGAATATTCTTCTAAGGAAATGTTTGGTTTGTTATGTTCCGGTTATTTCCCTACAATCAATACATAAATAAACATGTAGAAAGCTTATGGCGAATTTGTTTGGACACCGGTTCGAGTCCGGTCGGCTCCACATTAAGTCCCACAATTATTTTGTGGGATTTTTTATAAGAGCAGGTAGATAAAATATGGAAATTTTGTAACTTTTTACGTTCCGGTGTAATTATGCTTACACAAATTGCAAATTAACGTTCTTCGAAACCCCAATGGGTATTGTATTTTTCATTTACAGATTCAAAATGCCGAATCTTATATTGAATGGAAAGAATATATGATTGAAATCCATACTTTTAAAATTAGGCATTTATTTAATTTTCTCAGACTACAACAAAGCCAGTTCTGTTTTTTTAAACCGGTAAAGTTTATTTAATTTTTTAATAAGGCTTTCCGATTCTGCAAAATTTAAAGTTTGTTGTCCATCACTGTAAGCTTCTTCAGGTTTTTCATGCACTTCAAAAATACAACCATCTGCACCGGCCATTAAAGAAGCGAGGGCAATTGCCGGAACATGTTCTCTAATACCAATACCATGACTGGGATCTGCAATTACGGGTAAATGCGATTTTGTTTTTAATATGCTGATGGCATTAATATCAAAAGTATTTCTGCTGGCCGTTTCAAAAGTTCGGATACCTCTTTCACATAATAATATTTTTTCATTGCCACTGCTAAAAATATATTCTGCTGATTGTAACAACTCATCTATGGATCCGCTGATACCTCTTTTTAAAAGAACAGGTTTATCTGTTTTACCTAAAGCATGCAGCAGATTAAAGTTTTGGGCATTTCTTGCACCAACCTGGAAAATATCTACATAGTCGTGCATCTGATCTATCTGTGCCGTTTCCATTACCTCCGAAATTATTTTTAAATTATGCGCTTTGCAGACCCGGTGAAACATTTCTAAACCGGGCGCACCCAAACCCTGGAAAGAATAGGGCGAACTACGGGGTTTAAAAATACCGCCCCGCATAACAGGTACTCCATTTGCCTGTAAATGTTTGGCAATAGCTGTAACCTGTTCTTCATTTTCAATGGCACATGGTCCGGCCATTAAAGTAAAATCGGCACCGCCACCAATGGTTAAATCTTCTACGGTAATACTGCTGTTATTTAATTTCCATTTAGCACTTACCAATTTATAGCTATCCGAAACCCTGTGTACATCAGCCACTCCGGGTAAGTTACCCATCTTTCTAATGTCTGAATCATTTTTGCTAAGGCAAACCAGGTATTCGCCTAATTGTGTTTTTACTTCGGTGATACTGTAGCCCTCTGCTTTAATAATTTTTAAAGTATTTTCTTTATCTTTTGCTGTAATATCTTTTTCTAATTGTATAATCATGCTTTAATATTTTTAATAAAGTTTTCAATCTGTTGCTTTCTGTTTTTAGACTTCTTACTTAGCAATCGTATAAACTCACTGCCTATGATGGCACCGTTTACATATTTGCAAACTAACTGGTAGCCTGCGGCATCGCTTATGCCAAAACCTGCTAATACAGGACTTTTCAGTTTAAGTTGTTCAATTCTTTTTAAAGTATTTATCTGTGTGATGTTATGGCTGATATTACTTCCTGTTACCGCTTTTCCCGTTACTAAATAAATAAAACCGGTGGTTAGTTTGTCAATTTTTGCAATTCTTTTTTCCTCTGTATCCGGACTAACGAGTAAGGATACATTAATACCATATTTTGAAAAAACAGCCTGGTAATTATTTTCATATTCAGGTAAAGGCATATCCGGCAAAATGATGCCATCAATACCCACAGCTTTTGCTTTTTTACAGAAGTTCTCAATGCCAAATTTTAAAATAGGATTTAAATAACTCATACAAACGAGGGAAATCTGTGTAAACTTTCTAACATCCTTTAACTGATCAAAAAGTATGTTTACACTCATGCCATTATCCAAGGCCTGTTGATTGCTTTGCTGAATGGTAGGGCCATCTGCCATAGGGTCGCTAAAGGGAATCCCAATTTCAATCAGGTCTGCACCGGCTTTATCTAATTCTAAAATGATAGGTAACGTATCTTCCAAATTTGGATAACCGGCAGTAAAATATATGTTTAAAAGTTGTTTATTTTTCTTTTCAAAAAGTTTTTCTAATCTGTTCATTTAGCTTGCTGTTTTAAATAAGTTTCTAAATCTTTATCACCTCTTCCACTTAAATTTATTACCACAATATCACCTGGTTTAAATTTTACTTGTTCCAATGCAGCCAATGCGTGTGCAGATTCCAAAGCAGGAATAATTCCTTCCAGTTTCATTAATTGGTAAGCTGCTTTTAAGGCTTGCTTATCGGAGGCATACACAAATTGTGCTCTTTTATTCTTATACAAATAGGCATGTAAGGGGCCAATGCCCGGATAATCTAAACCGGCTGAAATACTGTAAGGTTCCGTAACCTGGCCATCCTTATTTTGCATTAATAAAGTTTTGCAACCATGTAACACACCTGTCTGTCCTTTTAAAGTAGTGGCAGCTGTTTCGTTAGTGCTTAACCCTTTTCCGGCAGCTTCTACTGCAATAAGATTTACTTTTTTATTATTTAAGAAATGAAAAAAAGCTCCGGCTGCATTACTACCGCCACCAACACATGCAATTACAGTAGAAGGATAAGGAGTGCCATTAATTTTTTTTAGTTGCTGGGCAATTTCTTCGCCTATAATTTTTTGAAAATGGGTAACCATTTCCGGGTAGGGGTGTGGCCCAACCACTGAACCTATTATGTAATGTGTATCGTCCGGGTGGGCAATCCAATCTCTGATAGCTTCGTTGGTGGCATCTTTCAGGGTATTGGAACCACTGTTTACGGGAACCACTTTTGCACCTAATAATTCCATGCGACCTACATTTGGTTTTTGCCGCTCCATATCTTTACTGCCCATATATACAATACATTCTAAACCCATCAAAGCACATACGGTTGCTGTTGCCACACCGTGTTGCCCCGCACCGGTTTCAGCAATGATGCGGGTTTTGTTCATTTTTTTTGCCAGCAAAATCTGGCCAATGGTATTGTTTATTTTATGTGCACCCGTATGATTTAGATCTTCTCTTTTTAAATAAATATTTGTTTTATAAAGTGCAGATAGGCGTTTTGCTAAAAAGAGCGGTGATGGCCTGCCTACATAATCTTTTAATAATTGCAGGTTTTCTTTTTTGAAAGCAGCAGTCTTTACTATTTTTTTGTAAGCTTGCAATAATTCCTGCACATTTTTATACAACATTTCAGGAACAAAGGCACCACCAAATTCGCCATAATAGCCGTTTTTATCAATTTTGTATTTCATATTTTATTTTCTAAAATTATTTTTTTTACTTATTCATTTCCTGCATAAAATATTTTAAAGCTACTATATTTTTTAAGCCGGGTTCTATTTCAAATCCGCTGTTAACATCTACGGCAAACAAGCCGGATAGTTTTAAACTTTTAATGATTGCGGCATCTTCAGGTCCAATTCCGCCACTTAAAAAATATTTTTTTGAATAGGGGAATTCTTCCAGTTGATTCCAGTTAAACTTTTTTCCGCTGCCTCCGTAAGCTTCCGTAAAGCAATCAAACAAAAAGTAATCGCAAACCTCCAGGTATGGTTCTGTAATTTTAAAATCAAAATTATCATCAATGCGAAAGGCCTTAATAACTTTTACTTCTTTTTGTAATTGATCACAAAATTCGGGTGTTTCATTCCCATGCAATTGAACAAATTGTAAATTCAAATCCTTTACTTCTTGCATGATTTCTGTATAGCCTTCATTTACAAAAACCCCAACTTTATTTATGTTATTAATATTCCTGATAAAAGGAATAATTTCAGCATCTTTAATAAAAAATCGCTTTGATTTTTGATAAAAGATGAAACCCATGAAATCCGGTTGCAACAAGTTTAATTCCTCAATGTTTTCAAGGTTATTTAAACCACAAATTTTAATTAATATTTTGTTTTCTTGCTTCAACTTAAATGAATTATGCTTTTAATTTATTTAACTCCTGTATAAATTGTGCGCAGGCAAAACCGGGATTACTATGCTCCATAAATTGTTGCCCGATTAAAAAGCCATCATAACCTGCTGCTTTTAATTCATGTGCCTCCTGTGCAGTGTTGATGCCACTTTCAGCAATTTTAATTAAATTGTTTGGTAACTGATTAAATGCTTTTATAGCATTTGTGTAATGGCAGGTAAAGTTGTGCAGGTTACGATTATTAAACCCAATAATATCTGCTTTACCTATTCCCTTATCAAGTTCTTTTACATCGTGTATTTCTAAAATAGTTTCCATACCTAAGTTATTTGCCAGCACAGAAAATTCTTTTATTTCAGCGGCTGTTAGCACAGCTGCAATTAATAAAATAGCATCTGCTCCAATAGAACGGGCTTCAATAATCTGGTAGGGATCCACAATAAAATCTTTTCTTAAAATAGGGCAGTAATTAAAATGCCTTACAGTTATCAGGTCTTTATTTTTACCACCAAAATACTTGTCATCCGTAAGAACAGAAATGGCACTGGCTCCCGCTTGCATATAGGCAATGCCGGTATCTTCTACCTTTGCATATTTATTAATAATGCCTTTGCTGGGCGACTTTCTTTTAAATTCAGCAATTAAGCCGTTCTTATCTTTTTTCGTTACATATTTTTTTAAAGAAACCGTGGGACTATTAAAGGCTTCTGTTTTTTCTAACAAGGCAACCGGGTATAAACTTTTGTTTTGTTGAACTTCTATTTTTTTGTCGGCAATAATATTTTCTAGTATGCTCATGCGTTTATTAATTTTTTAAATATTTGTAAGGCTTTACCATTCGCTAAGGCTTCACCTACGAGTGTTATGCATTCTTCTAAACTCTTTGTTGGGTTACAACATTGTAAAGCAAAAGCACTGTTTACAATTACCACATCTTTTTGTGCTTTTGTTGCTTCGTTATTTAAAACAGCAGAAAATATTTTTGCTGCGGAAGCTATGCTATCTCCCACTTCCAATTGTTCTGGTTGTAAAGTTTTAAAGCCTATGGCTTCGGGGTACAATAATTGTGTTTGTTGTGGACTAATTATTTTAAAGTTCCCCGTTAAAGAAATTTCATCGTAGCCGTCCATGCTGTGTAGCAGTAAATAATTTTTATCTAATTCCTGTAACAGGAATTCAAATTTTTTGAGATAAACATGCTGACTAATGCCTAAAACTAAATTGGGTGGGGCAGCCGGATTTACCAATGGCCCCAATAAATTAAAAATAGTTTGTAAGCCAATGTCGGAGCGCACTTGCTTTACCTTCGCCATTAAAGGGTGAAACAAAGGTGCATGTAAAAAACAAATATTTTCATTTTCTAACTGGCGGTTCAATTCAGCTTCATCAGAAGTAAATTTATAGCCTAAATATTCCAGCACATTACTGGAGCCACAGGTAGAACTGGCGCTGTAATTTCCATGTTTAATAACCTTTGTGCCGGCAGCAGCCACAACTACTGCTGAAAGCGTAGAAATATTAAAAGTATTTTTTCCATCACCTCCCGTACCAACAATGTCAACAGCATTTTCTGTTTGTAAATTTATGGGGCGGCTGCATTGTTTCATGGCATTTACAAATCCTTTAAACTCCGGTTGTGTAGGCGGACGCATATTGTAAACCGTTAAAAAACTGGCCACAGAAGCCGGAGCCAAAGTACCTTCTAAAATACTCATCAGAATTTTTTCGGCTTGTTCTTCCTCCAAAGGTTCGTGCCTGAATAATTGTGCTAAAGCAGCTTTCATAATTTATTTAATTTGCTAACCAGTTTTTAATAAGTGTTTTTCCCGCTTCAGTCATAATGCTTTCCGGGTGAAATTGCAAGCCGGTTACCCTGTCTGTTTCATGTTGCATGGCCATAATATTCCCTTGCTCATCTTCCGCAGTAATTTTTAAACAGGCAGGCAAGGTTTCTTTATTTACTACCCAACTGTGGTAACGGCCGGCTTCAAATTCCGCCTCAACATTTTTAAAAATAAAGGAAGGTTGCGTTTGAATTATTTTGGTTTGTCTGCCGTGAACTACTTCTTTCATATTGTGTAAACTACCGCCGTAATTGAGGCCTATGGCCTGATGCCCTAAGCAAATACCTAAAATATCTTTGCTTGCTGCGTATTGTTTTATCAGGTTCATTAGTTGCCCCGCTTCTTCCGGAAGACCGGGGCCTGGTGATAAAATAATTTTATCAAAATCTTCTACTTCTTCTAAAGTAAAAGCGTCGTTTCTTTTTATAATCAATTCTGCATCGCTAAGCTGGCGAATTAAATGCACCAGGTTATAAGTAAAGCTGTCGTAATTATCTACCATTAATATTCTCATAAGATTTCCGCCATTTTTATTGCTTTTCTTAAAGCGTTTATTTTTAAATTAATTTCTTCCAATTCTTTTTCGGGCACGGAGGCAATGGTAATACCTGCTCCGGCCCGGTATTGTAACCTGTTATTTTTGCTAAGAATAGTTCTGATCATTATGGCCGTATTCAGGCTTCCATCAAAACCTAAAAAGCCAACACAGCCGCCATAAAAACCCCGGTTCGTAGTTTCTGTTTCTTTAATTATTTGCATGGCTTTTGGTTTTGGAGCACCCGATAATGTTCCTGCCGGAAAACTATCTGCCAGTATTTGCAGCGCATCAACTTCTGCTAATAAACCTTCACCTTCTATTTTAGAAACCAAATGTATAACATGCGAGTAGCTTTCTATCTTTTTATAAGCCACAATGTTTATATTTTTAAAATTTTTACTAAGGTCGTTACGAGCAAGATCTACAAGCATTGTATGTTCTGCTTTTTCTTTTTCATCTTTTAATAAGGCTATGGCTTTTTCCTCATCTTGTTTTTTATCATGTGTTCGCATGTAAGTGCCGGCAATAGGGTGCAGGCTGGCTTTGCCATTTGCATATTTGCATTGAGCCTCCGGCGATGATCCCATTAAATGAAAATTGTTGTAATCTAAATAAAACAAATAGGGTGAGGGATTGATGCTGCGTAAGGCACGATAGACTTTAAAATCATCGCCTTTAAATTTTCTTTCGAAAGAACGGGATAATACCACTTGAAAGCAATCGCCCTGCTGGCAATGATTAATGCCTTTTTTTACCTGTTGTAAATAATCCGTTTCGTTTGTAAAACTTTCTTCATCTGCGGTAGCAGAGAATGAATAGGCAGGAATATTTTTAGATTGTAAAATAGAAGTTATTTTTTGAAGGTTTCCGGCTTTAGCATTTTCTTCGTGCAGTTGAATCAGTTCCATTTCCTGAGTACTATGATTGATACTTATTAAAAAACGATACAAATCAAACTGAATATCCGGAGTGGTTGCGTTGGTAGCAATGTCAATGTTTTCAAAATACCGAACTGCATCGTAATTAATATAACCCACAAAGGAGGGTAAATTTTTATCAGCTGCTGCTAAGGAAAATTGATCAATAAATTTTGATAAAAATGGTAAAACTGCTTCATTATCGGCTACGGTATCAAAAGCTCTTTTATGGTTAATATAGGTATCTATTTTTTTGCCTGTTATAGAAATACCCGCCATAGGATCGAAGAAAATATAACTGGATTGGCTATGATCTAAACCATCTGCAGCATTTTCGAACAACAGACATTGATTATAATGCTCCCTGATTTTTAAATAAATACTAATAGGTGTTTCTGTATCCGCCAGGAACTTTATTTTTTGGGCAACATATTTATAACTCATATAATTTTTTTAGTTAGTGAAAACAAAAAGGGCTTGCCTAAACAGCAAGCCCTTTGTTGGGAATATTTTATACAAATATTTAGCTGTTTACGTGTTGCCATCGTAAAAGCCACCAACTCATATTTGTAAAAGAAGTTTGAATCATTTTTTAAGGCAACCATTTTTTTAGTTGCGAAGCAAAGATTAGGGAATAAATTTTACTAACCAAGAAAAAATGAAAATATTTTGCTTATAATTTTATTAGAATATATATAGGAATGTGTCCTTGGCCAGTTGAAAAACCTGTTTTTTTAAACTTACTTTTTTCTGGCTTCAATATTTTATATTTAGGGTATGAAAATGTTCTTCTGTTTATTTATACTGCCTTTACAAATATTAGCACAATCTTTTTCTCCAGCTGAAATAAAAAAAATGGAGCAGCAAGCCAGCCATGTTGAAATTTTAAGGGATCATTTTGGTATTCCGCATGTGTATGGTAAAACCGATGCTGATGCCGTGTTTGGATTATTATTTGCTCAATGCGAAGATGATTTTAAAAGAGTGGAATTAAATTACATAGAAAAATTAGGCCGCCTTTCAGAAGTAAATGGTAAGCAGGATATTTACAATGACCTCTTGATAAAATTGGTGATTGATAGCAGCGATGCTATTAAAGATTATGAAGCGGCTCCTAAATGGTTAAAAGAAATATTAAACGCTTACGCTGATGGTATAAATTATTATTTGTATAAACACCCGCAAGTAAAACCCGTGTTACTAAAGCGTTTCCAGCCCTGGTATGCTTTGCTGTGGACGGATGGAAGCATTGGCGCCATAAGTACCGGTGGTATTTCTGTAAACGAATTAAAAAATTATTATTCAGGTGTTGAAGAAACGGTGGCTATAAATAATTACAAAGAAGAAGTACCTACGGGTAGCAATGGATTTGCTTTTGCTCCAAAAATTACAGCAAGTGGGAATGCCATTTTATATATCAATCCGCATGTAACTTTTTATTTTAGGCCTGAAGTACATATGGTAAGTAAACAAGGTTTAAATGCTTATGGTGCGGTAACCTGGGGGCAGCCATTTATTTACCAGGGTTTCAATGAGCATTGTGGCTGGATGCATACTTCCAGCAAAGCAGATATCAGCGATGCTTACATTGAAAAACTTTCGCAACAAAATGGTAAATGGTTTTATGAATATGAAGGCAAACAACTTCCGGTTACAGAGAAAATTATCAGTATAAAATATAAAGAAGCTGACAATATTAGCAGTAAAATATTTACAGCGTTTTTTACACATCATGGCCCGATACTAACGAAAAGGAACGGGCAATACCTGAGCTTAAAACATAACAACCGGGACACGAAAGGCTTTATACAAAGCTGGTTACGAACCAAAGCAAAAAGTTTTGCGGAATTTAAAAGAACGATGGACATGGGCGCTAACCCCAGTAACAATACGGTTTATGCAGATGCGGAAGGTAACATTGCTTACTGGCATGGAAATTTTTTACCGAAGCGTGATCCTAAATATAATTGGGAAGAACCTGTGGATGGTGCCATTGCAGCCACTGAATGGCAAGGATTTCATACCGTTGCGGAATCTGTGCATTTGTACAATCCCGAAAATGGCTGGCTGCAAAATTGTAACTCCTCACCCTTTACCGTTGCCGGGAAGTACAGTCCGAAAAAAGAAGACTATGCTAATTACTTAGCACCGGATGGAGAAAATTTTAGAGGTATAAATGCCGTAAGAGTTTTAAACGAAGGGAAAAATTATGATATTGAAAAAGTGATTGAAGCGGGCTACGACACCCGATTAGCAGCTTTTGAAGTTTTGGTACCTGCCTTAATAAAAGCATATGAAACACAAATTTTAAATAGCGATACGGTGTATGCAAATTTAAAAGAAGCGATAACTATTTTTAAAAATTGGAATTACCGCAGTGGCGAAAATTCCGTTGCTACAACCTTAGCGGTTATGTGGGGAGAAAAATTATTGCGTAAAATATATAGTGTAAGTAATAGTGATGACCAGGTAGAAAAAACAAAGCAATTTGCAAATACGGCAAGTGCCGGTGAACTGGTAATGCCTTTACTGGAAGTTATGAAAGAATTGGAAACTAATTTTGGCAACTGGCAAATGCCCTGGGGCGAAATAAATCGTTTCCAGAGAATCTCCAATGATTTAGATAATAAGTTTGATGATACACAGCCATCATTCTCTGTAGGCTTTGTTTCCAGCACCTGGGGCATGTTGCCGAGTTACAGCAGTCGTACATTTACCGGCACTAAAAAAAGATATGGTGTTAATGGGAATAGTTTCATTGCCGCTGTAGAATTTGGCAAAAAAGTTAAGGCAAAATCTTTATTAGCCGGTGGCGAAAGCGGGGATCCCACTTCAAAACATTTTTTCGATCAAGGAGAAATGTACAGTAAAGGAAAATTTAAAGATGTACTTTTTTACAAAAAAGACGTGAAGAAAAATGTAGAAAGAAAATATCATCCGGGAGAATAAATTACCGGCTCTATCGGTTTCCACCATCTGACTTCCTAGCCAACGGCAGAGAATAAAATTGATCTAACGGTAAGTATCCTTACCATGCGAAAATCTTTAGATCCATTTCGTAGAATATTTTCATTATGGAAATTTCCTGCTTTCGTATCTCAGTAATAAACAACTATTATGGCCGAGATAAATACAACAGCTCCCGGAGCCGAAAAAAAAAATAAAAAAATAAAATTTCTAAAACGTAGTACCCGTGTGGATTTAACGCCCATGGTTGACCTTGGTTTTTTGCTAATAACCTTTTTTGTTTTTACAACTTCTATGCAAGAACCTAAGGTTATGAATTTGATGGAGCCGAATAATGAAGGCTTCAAACCAGTAAAAGAATCCGCCACACTTACTTTTATTTTAGGTGCAGGATCTGAAATATTTTATTACCAGGGGAAATTTGAAGAACAGGGTAGCGCAGCTCTTCAAAAAACAAATTTTGCAACTGTTCGCAATTTAATTTTAGACATGAAACAAAAAACGGATCCAAAATTTTTAATGTTTCAAATTAAGTCTTCTGATTCTGCAACTATAGGTAATCATATTGCTTTGCTTGATGAATTTATCATTTGTGATATACCCCCGGGGCATTTCGCAGAAGTAGATCTTACGCAAGCAGAAAAAAAGTGGATGAAAGAATAATAAAATCTTATTTATTTCAAACGATTATTTATAAAAGACAACATTAATGCACCTTTTGGCGTAACACCATTATACACCGGACTTAAAATTGCTGTATTATTATTTTGTGAATCATTGTATAAAACCTGATCAAATAAATAGTCACCCTTGCCTAAACGGGGAATTATTTTTTTGTAATGTTCTATGGCTGCGGCACCTGCTTGTTGGTAGTTTATGGTAGTATCAATAATTCCGGCTTCGGTAATAGCCAGGTGACTGCTTGAAGGCAACCTCATTTTCAAATTACTTATTTGGTTATAATCAAAGGCAGTTCCTACGCCTCTTTGGTAACAGTGAAGTGTAGCATTTAATTTTCTGCTTGTATATTTATTTTGAATGGCGTTTATAATGGTATCGTTCCAGGCATTGTAATAAGTTTGAAGATTACCCGAAGCAGTTGGTGCTAAAATTACATAATAGGGTAGGTTAAAAACATCCAGTTGATTCCAGAAATTGGGAAGTATGGTATCTACATATTTTTGCGGACTAACTTTTTCGGTTACTTCTTCATTACTCGTATCGCCGATGGCATATTTTACTAAATAATATTCATTCATCATTTCTATGAAATCGAATTTGGCACCAGCGTTTATCCATCTTTGAATAACATTTTTTTGATTCAGAGGTGGATCATTCCCATTTACTACATAAATAAATCGTAGGCCATGTGCTTGTTGTAATTGCACCCATTTATTTATGTTATCATCCGTCCAATTGTCATTAAAAGTAGTTTGCGAAAGGGTGCCGCCTGTTACCCTCACCACTAAATTCTCTTTTATGTCAGCAGGTATTTGGTTAAAGTAGCTATTGGCAAATGTCGTTTGTAACGTTACATCCAATGTACCTTTGGCATTAAATCCAAAATAAGGTAAGTCCCAGGTGGGTGCTGTTGTTGTGTTGTCTTTTTTACAACTGCTAAAAAAAACAGTGCAAATTATAATGGGTAGAATGAAGCCGTATTTTTTCATAAGAATTTATTTTAGGCAGTTGTAAATTGCACAATGAAAATGATTCAAGGTTTATAGACCCTTTGAAAGGGTAAAGGTTTAGATATGTACAAATTTATTTTTGCACTTATCTCCAAATATTTTATTTCAACTAATAGGGGATGTCAATCTTGATAATTATTATTATTTTCAGTACTTTTTATACTTCTTGCCTCGTCGGGAGTTTCGCCATTACGGCTGGAAATAAATAAAGAAATCTGCCAAACCCCGCTGAGTAATCAATCTACATATACTTATAATATACGGGAAGAAAATATTTTCAAAATCCAAGCCCGTAAAACCAAGCAATCCTTTACCGTTGCCCGGGTTTTAAGTTACAATTTTTGCAACCGGAATAATTTTATTTATTATTTCTTTCCAATCCTTGCATCAAAAGAACAGTAAAGAAATTATTTTGGACTGTAGTAAATGGTTCCATCATCTCCTGCCAGGCAGAAAAATAAATGGGCAGGCTCAGCTAAATTATACATATTAAAACCTTTTACTCCCAAATAGTTTAGATAAGCATATACCGGCACTTTTGGAAACTTCGGGCCGGTATCGTATTTTATCTTATTTATTTTAAAATTAAAAACACCATACATTGATCCTTTTTTATAAACATAAAAATCTTCATTCACCCTTACTGTTTTTAAAAATGAGAACCCGTTTTTCCAGATATGATCATATTCAAAGGGTAGCAGGATTGAATCATAAAGATTTATCACCCCTGATTTTCCATTCTTCCTTGCTAAAAAAACACCTTCTTTATACAATGTAAGCAGCGCATTTTTGTCATTTGAATAATTATAGGGCTGGCGAAAACTAAAAGTGTCCGGTTTGCTGTCGTTTTTATCTTCCAGGTAAATTTCCGGTAAGTTAGGACTCAGGTATTCGTATGAGATGGGAATGATCTCTTTCCCATTTGCATCTATTACACCGAATTGCCATTTACCGGTTTGTATATTGATATTGCCGGCAAGGTAAAGATATGTATAGCTTGAGGTGAATGGGCCATATTGATTTTTGATGTACCGCAATGAGTCAAAAAGTTTTTGAGAACGTAGTGAATCAGAAAATATCAATCCTCTTTTTTTACCTGCTGTAAAAATCAAGGGGTACCGCTGATTTTTGGCTCCTCTTTCTGCAAAGAATATTTTTTCACCGGGAGCAACCATAATTTCGGTTTCATTATATTTTATAAGTGAATCGTTTAACTTAATAAACGAATATACTTTTTTTGGAATTTCTCTTTTTGGAATGGATGATGACGGTTTCATTTCATCATTGCCGGAGCGGGGAGGCTCGGGAACAGGAGATACAGGAGCTTCGCCCATTATTTCCCGGCTATTGTTATATCTTTCTTTATAACTATAGGCGTTTACTTCGGCGTACGGAATTTTTACAAAGGTCTTTTTATTTTCATCATAATAAATTGATATTTTATAAGATCTGTATTGATCATCTTGGTAAGAAAAAACAAATACCTCTTCAGTACTGGCATTGCGGTCTAATTTTATATTTTTTACCTTATCCAGCAGGGGGGCTAACATCTTTTGTTTTTTACAATCATATAAATAAATACTGGCTGTTTTATCATTATGTTCTGCGTAAATAGCAATTTGGGAGTTCCTGTTTTTTCCCAGGTCAGAAGTATTTAAGAACCTGAATTTTTCTACATTCGATTCTAATAATTTTTTCCCTTTAAGATTATAAAAGTTGCTGTTTTTACTAATATATGATTCTTCAGAACCAATGAGTATAGCCTCTTTTACAACTGTAAAGTGACGATGTTTGGAGTTTTGAATGACCCGGTTTTTTCCATAGAAAACGCCGGTTTCAACATCTGTTTTTTGCCTGATCTCTATTCTGCCGCTCGTCCAATGTACGGTATCGGGCAATTGGGTGTAATTAGCGTATTTATAATATCCTTCCCCAATGGGTTCTATATAATCATAAGCTGGTTTTACTTTTATAGCCCCCTTTATATCAGACAAACCAAATAAATCGCCCACACGATAGGGTACTAATACTTCCTGTGAAAAACCGGTAAACCCGGTAAGTATTAAAATTGCTGAAAAAATATTACGCATAATAAGGTAAAATGAAAACGTGGAGGGAAATTGATTCTTCCTAAAAAATAATAGTGGTAAATATAATTATAAATCCGGGATTCTGCGGCTTGCTAAATAACTATATACAGACTGGCTTTAATTTGTGATGAATAAGCTTTCCCTAAGGAATTGCAACGTAGTAAAAATCATGCACAAAGGATGCAAAGTTGAGATTAGAATATTCAGCAGGGTAGTAGTTGATAAATTAGCTTACTTTACCAGAAGTTTAAGCTACGATATATGAATTGGATTCTACTCGGCGAAATCGCTTACTTTATTTTAGTTACTTTTGTCATCTTTAGAGTGCTGTACGATACCCGGAGCAGTACAAAAACATTAGCATACATCCTGTTCATTGTATTTGCGCCTGTATTGGGTATGATCTTTTATTTTTCTGTAGGAATAAATTATAGAAAACGTAAACTGTATTCTAAAAAAATAGTGGAAGATGAAATGCTGCGGGAACGCATCAGGAATAAAATGAACACATATTCTGAAACGATTAGTAATTCAGGATTAATTGCACAAAAAAGTGAAACTTTAGTTGAGTTTATCCGTCGTGCCGGTAATAGCCCGTTAACTGCAAACAATGAAGTGAAACTATTGATAAATGGCGAAGAAAAATTTCCAGCTCTATTAAAAGCCTTAGAAAATGCAACGGCTCACATTCATATTGAATATTATATTTATGAAAATGATATTACAGGTAACCAGGTGGCAGATGTGCTCATTAAGAAAGCAAAACAAGGTGTTGAAGTACGTTTTTTGTATGATGATTTTGGAAGCCACGGACTAGGTAAGGCTTTCATTCAAAAATTAAGGGACGCTGGCGTACAGACTGCGCCTTTCTATAAAATAAAATGGTATGCTTTGGCCAGCCGGCTTAACTACAGAAACCATAGAAAAATTATTGTTAAACAAGAAAAGGCGACGCAACAAAAGCAGGTGAGTATCCGTCTGGGTATTCCGGGCAATGACCCCTTTGCTTCAGATTATGGAGATAATTTTCATGCGCTGCTGACCAGTGTAGAAGATAAATTGAAAAGTCAATTGGAAAAGCGATAAAATTTCTTATCCGAAATTCTACCCTTTCTGAAACCAATCGAAAAAGGGGGACGCTATAATATTTATGACCCAATTAGTTGATATCAATTTAAAACAATATAAATGAAAAAAATAGTAAACTTTTTAACCTGGGACTGGAAAATAGGTCGTGACACCGGCTTGTTAATTTTAAGGTTGGTCTTTGGCTTTATTTTGCTCTACGGCCACGGCTTTGAAAAAATGTCGGTAATCCTGGGTGGACAGGAAATCCAGTTTATGGACCCGATAGGGATTGGCGCTAACACTTCCTTTTACCTGGCTGCGCTGGCAGAAGGGGTTTGTGCTATTTTGCTGATGCTGGGATTGTTTTCCAGGTTAGCATCATTTATCTTATCCATAAATTTTTTAGTCGTTTTCATTTTTCATGCATTTATGCTGGGTGATGGTTTTGCCGTGCTGGAACTACGTTTCTTTTACCTGTTTTCTTTTATAGCGTTAACACTTACCGGGCCGGGAAAATTGTCAATGGACTATTTATTGTTTCAGCGGAAAAATGAAATAGAAAAAACCTGAAAAAAATAATATGCCGGAACTTATTATACAAGCCCGTGAAGCGGCCATCAGCACCTATTTAAGTGTAAAACGTATTCTTCCTTTTCGGAGTAGAAGAATGGTAGGGCCTTTTATTTTTATGGATCATGCAGGGCCGATCAATCGTTTTCCCTCTGAAATCACCTCCATGGATGTGTTGCCACATCCGCATATCGGGCTTTCTACGATAACTTACCTTTTCAATGGTAATGTTACACACCGGGACGGCCTGGGTGTAGAACAAGTTATCCTCCCGGGAGAAGTGAACTGGATGACCGCAGGAAAAGGCATTTCGCATTCTGAGCGTTTTGAAGACCCTGGGCTTTTACAAAAAGGCGGCCTGGAAATGTTACAAACCTGGGTAGCCTTGCCTAAATCTGCCGAAGAAAACGATCCTAGTTTTGAAAATTACAAACCATATCAACTTCCAGTATATACTGATAAAGGCATTTGGATGCGTTTGATAGCCGGCAATGCTTATGGATTAAAAAGTGATGTGGCCGTACATTCCCCGCTTTTTTACCTGCATGTAAAATTAGAAACCGGTGCAAAAATTGATTTGCCCACCGGGCATACTGAAAGAGCAATTTATATCACAAGTGGAGAATTGGAATTATCCGGTAAAACCTATTCCGCAGGCCAAATGCTTGTTTTTTCAAAAAATGAAGAAGCAACCTTACGGGCAAAAAAGAATGCCGAATTGATGATGTTAGGCGGTGAACCCCTTGGCGAACGGTATATTTGGTGGAACTTTGTTTCATCGAACAGGGAACGCATCGAGCAGGCCAAAAACGATTGGAAAACCGGGAAAATTATACTGCCGCCTAATGATAACAAAGAATTTGTTCCGCTTCCTGAAAACCGGTTGAAGCCGGCCAGCAGCGATGGGCCGGCCCCGGAACCTCTTTCGTGAAACAGGTTAATATACAGCATGTAGTTAGCGGATTAAAATGCACTACTGTTGATGAAGCAAATAAAAATGCAATGACTCATAACTATCATATACATGGCATGACCTGTGACGGCTGTCGCAAACACGTAGAGGAAACACTATCAAGAATAAAAGCTGTATCAAAAGTTACTGTTGATTTGAAAAAGGCAGAAGCCTCTATTGAAATGGATCGTCATATCCCACTGGAAATTTTGCAAAAGGCATTAAAAGACGATGGTGAACAATACAGCATTCATGAACCCGGTACACATCATCATGCTGAAGTAATAAAGAAGAAAAACAAAGGCGAAGGCAATGGCGTATTTTATTGTCCCATGCACTGCGAAGGGGATAAAACTTATGATAAGCCCGGCGATTGCCCGGTATGCGGAATGACGCTGGTGGAAGAACAAAATTTATCAGCCGGAAAAACAACGCAATGGACTTGCCCTATGCATCCTGGAATTGTAAAAGATGCTCCGGGCGCCTGCCCGATATGCGGCATGGATCTCATCCCCTTGCAACCAGACCTTTCAGCAGAAGAAAAAACGTATAAAAGCCTTTTGAAGAAGTTTTGGGTAGCAGTAGTCTTCACTTTACCCATCTTCCTCATTGCCATGAGCGAAATGCTTTCCAATAATCCATTGTACAAAATCATGCACCAGGAATACTGGAATTGGATTCAGTTTATACTTTCTGTTCCGGTTTTGTTTTATGCTACCTGGATGTTTTTTGAACGGGCATACAGAAGTATTAAAACCTGGAATCTCAATATGTTCACCTTGATTGGAATTGGTGCAGGAGTGGCCTGGTTGTTCAGTGTGGTAGCGATGCTTTTTCCGGATGTTTTTCCGGAACAGTTCTTATCGAAATCAGGAGCTGTTCACGTCTATTTCGAGGCTGCAACGGTGATATTAACACTGGTTCTTTTAGGGCAGCTATTAGAAGCAGGAGCACATAGTCAAACCAGTTCTGCCGTAAAAGCGTTATTAAAATTAGCGCCTAATGAAGCCGTGAAAATCGTCAATGGCCAGGAAGTAAAAGTGAGCATTGATGAAATTATATTGAATGATATTTTAAGAGTAAAACCGGGAGAAAAAATTCCGGTGGATGGTGTTATAACCGAAGGCAATACAAGTATTGATGAATCCATGATTACCGGTGAGCCGATACCTGTAAGTAAAGCTGAAGGCGACAAAGTCAGTAGCGGAACCATCAATGGCAATCAGTCATTTTTGATGAAAGCGGAAAAAGTAGGTAGCGATACTTTGCTTTCTCAAATCATCCAGATGGTAAACACGGCCAGCCGAAGTCGTGCCCCTATTCAAAACTTGGCAGATAAAGTTTCGGGTTATTTTGTACCGGCAGTGGTTATTATAGCTGTCATTACGTTTGCGGTTTGGGCCATTTGGGGGCCGGAGCCTGCCTATGTTTTTGCGTTGGTCAATGCGATTGCCGTTTTAATCATTGCCTGTCCCTGTGCGCTGGGTTTGGCAACGCCGATGTCTGTCATGGTTGGTGTGGGAAAAGGAGCTCAAAATGGAGTACTGATTAAAAATGCAGAAGCTCTCGAAAAAATGGACCAGGTGGATGTGTTGATCATTGATAAAACGGGCACCATTACCGAAGGGAAACCAACGGTTGAAAAAGTTGGTTCATTGAATCCTGGATTCCCCGGCAAGGAAGTCTTGCAATATATTGTTTCATTAAATAGTAATAGTGAGCATCCCCTGGCTGATGCAACGGTGAAATATGGCCGGGAACAAAAAACTGAAATTTTAAATGCAACAGGTTTCAGTGCAGTTACCGGAAAAGGCGTTGAAGCAACCATTAAAGATAAAAAAGCAGCTTTGGGCAATCCTAAGATGATGGAATATGCGAATGCGGTAATAAGCCCGCAAATGGAAAACGAAGTAAAGACCTATCAGCAACAAGGCAAAACAGTTTCGTACTTAGCGGTAGATAAAACAGTCGTGGGTTATGTTGTAATTGCTGACAAGATTAAAGCAACCAGTGCCAAAGCCATTCAAGAACTTCAGGAGAGAGGTATTGAAGTCATCATGTTAACGGGAGATAATCATAATACGGCACAAGCGGTAGCCAATGAACTTCATCTCACAGGTTTTAAGGCCAATATGTTACCGGAAGATAAGCTCAAAGAAGTAGAGCAATTACAGGGTATGGGAAAAGTCGTGGCCGTAGCAGGCGATGGGATTAATGATGCACCGGCCTTAGCAAAATCAAATGTCGGGATTGCCATGGGCACAGGGACCGATGTGGCCATTGAAAGTGCTTTGATCACCCTGGTGAAAGGCGATTTACACGGTATTGTTAAAGCGAGGAAACTCAGTCATGCCGTTATGAAAAATATCAAACAAAATTTATTCTTTGCATTAATCTATAATACCTTAGGCATACCCATTGCGGCAGGCGTTTTGTTTCCGTTCTTCGGAATTTTATTATCTCCTATGATAGCTGCATTGGCGATGAGTTTTAGTTCTGTTTCAGTGATTGCAAATGCATTAAGATTGAGAAATACCCGACTCTAGATTTAATGAACTTAACTCTAAACTAATTTGGCAGAACTTTGGGGGAGCCTACACAAGGAGACTTACTTTTCCCAGAAGTGGGCTTACAAAAATACTTTACTACAGAAAAGCAAATTAATCAATCAGTATTTTATCCCAATTCTTGTATTAATATTCATCTATCAGGTCAATTCAGAATTAAATATTATTTTTCATTTGAATTAAATTCTATTAAACAAACATTAGAATCCCCTTGGTTGTATTTTTATTTGCGAAAGTTGGATGGTTAATGAAATATTATAGTCAGAAACAATTGCTTATAATCTTACACATTGCCTTCCAAAAACCCCGCTATCCGAAGAGTTAGCGAAGCGCTCTTCGGATGGACAATAAGAGCCAGACTTTGTTTGGAGTTCGGATAACTAACGCTACTAAAAACTGTAATCATTTATATACCCCACATCCCCCCAATAAAACCTTACCGTAAACAATACAACGAGGAGTAGTATTACAAACGCTCATGTTACCAGGGAACAAAAGTTGATTAAAGCTGTTTCCCGAAACCGGGCTGTATATCGGTTTCGGGGGCCTTTTTTTGTTCCTTTTTTGGGCAAGCAAAAAAGGAAATTACAAAATGGATCAAAAAATAAAACGGTTATCTTTATATTTATACCAGCAACGAGAGCAACAATATTGATGTGTTCTTTGACAATTTACAGGTAACGCACACTTCAGGGCATATACTTGAAGAAACGCATTACTACCCCTTTGGTTTGGCCATGGCAGGCATTAGCAGCAGGGCGTTAACCGGCGCAGCAGAAAACAAGTACAGGTACAATGGCAAAGAGCAGCAAAGCCATGAGTTTGCAGATGGCAGCGGCCTGGAAGAATATGATTACGGCGCTCGTTTATATGATCAGCA